>WBZL01002002.1_pt1 | contig 20354 bp, 19 predicted proteins | sample 5204291 | NCBI WGS metagenome assembly WBZL01 (sample SAMN12344345, study PRJNA552823) | activated sludge metagenome | biome: Activated sludge suspended growth; feature: Nitrification reactor; material: Wastewater; isolation source: activated sludge from nitrification reactor of wastewater...
CGAGGACGGCAACATCGACACCTATAAGGATTGGAAGGGCCGCTACAAGCAGAATCTCGACAAGATGAAGACCGGCCGCCTCACCGAGGTCGCCGAGGTACTCAAGAACCTGCGGCTGGTGAGTCAGAAGAAGAGCCTGTCGTTCCGCGAGAAGAAGATGTACGAGCGGGCGAAGTACTTTATCGTCAGTGAGGTGGCCCACGTCCGTGGGATCACCGAGAAGGCGGCTGAGGGCCAGGTCGAAGGTGCCCTCGAGTCCAGCCTCAACAAGCGCGATCAACGAGCGAAGGCCGCAAGCTAGCAGGCCTGCCGGCTGCGATGGCCCGAAGGCTTCTGTCCTGCCTCCTCCTGCTTCCCTGGCTCGCCGCTGCGGCCTGAGGAGACGAGGGGGCAGTTTCGTTTCGTATCGCGATCGAGCTTGAACAGCGCCTCCTGGCCGAGGATCTCAGCCGGCTGAGCGACGCCCGAGAGCAGGAGCGAGCTGCCCTGGCGGGCGCCGCGGCCGCGGCCGAGAGCTTCGATGCGGCGGTGCGGCAGCCGGAGGTTGGTGCAGCGCAGCTACGCCCACTGCTGCGCGACTTGGCCGTCGCCGAAGCGGTCGTGACGGTCACCCAGCAGCAAGTGACGGCCGTGCGGACCACCCTCGAAGAGCGGCTCCGGCGTCTCGAAGCACTCCGCCAGGAGCTCCAGAAGGTCGCGCTCGGAGAGCCGGGTAGTGTGGCCGACCCGGTGAGCGGGCGCTGGCGGGTCGAGATCGCCAACCCGCGCGAGACTGGTCATTTCGTCCTCAAGCTGGTGGGGTCCGAGGTGACGGGCACCTACGAGCTCGCAGGAGGTGGCCACGGCTCGCTCCGCGGGACCTATGTACAGGGCCGGTTGCGCCTCGAGAGGATCGACGCCGAGGCCGGCCTCGATGGCGTGTTGGAAGGGACCGTCGATGCACGGCTCGGCACCACCAAGGGGTTCTGGAGCCCGAGCCGTCTGTCGACCGGAGGGCCCGGAGGGAGTGGTTGGAGTGGCGTGCGGCTCACCGCCGAGGCGGCGCCCCCGAGAGAGGATGAGGAACCGTGAACCGTGATAGTGCGCTTTATCTCCTGATCGGCCTGGTGCTCGGCTTCGTGGCCGCCTACCCGGCCTTTGAAGCAATGTCCTCGCGTCAGCCCCAGCTGCGGCCGCCGGGCCAGGCCCTGGCCACCGACGCTGCGCAACCCGACGCGATGGCCGGCGGTGCTCCCGGTGGTGGCGGCGCCGGCAACGGCCCGGCGATGGAGGAGATCCGCCGGCTGCGCGAACAGGTCGACGCCAATCCCAACGACGCCGAGGCGATTCGCCAGCTGGCGCAGCTCAACTTGCAGATCAACGACCTGGTCCGCGCTCGTGACCTCCTCGACCGTTATTACCAGCTGCGTCCGAACGACATGGAAGGCGTCCTCGCGCTCGCCAACCTGAACTACGACACCAAGGACTTTAGTCGCGCCGCCGAGCTCTACCAGCGCTACCTGACGAGTGACCCGCAGAACCCCGACGTGCTGACCGACCTTGGCGTCTCCTTCCGCAACATCAAACAGCCGCAGAAGGCGCTGGAGAGCTTCAAGAAGGCGCAAGAGATCCAGCCCGATCATTGGGTGTCGTTGTACAACGAGGTCGTGGTGCTGGCCTTCGACCTCAACGACCTCGACGGCGCCGAGTCGATCCTGTCCCGTCTCCGGCAGCTGCAGCCGGGCAACACGGACATCGATCAGCTGGCCGCTGAGGTCGCCAAGCGGCGCAGCGCCGCCTGAGGCCAGCCCGCGGTGTTGCGTTTCCTGCTGCTGATGGCGCTCGCCGGCCTCGCCTGGCAGGGGCTCGAGAAGCTGGCGGGGCAGCTCCTGGGCTCGCATGAAGGGCAGCCACGCCAGCCCGAGCCCCGGCGTAGCGCCGCCCCGCCCCAGCCCGTCGAGCTGCGTGCCTGCACGGCCTGCGGCGCCTATTTCCCGGCTCCTGACGGGCTCGGCGAGGCCCGGCAGTATTGCTCGCGGCAGTGTCTCGAGCGTAGCCGCTCGTGACCAGCCTCCCTGCCTCGACCGCCACTGCCAGCCTCCCTACCGCATCCCCACAGCTGGCCGACGTGGCCGTGCCGATGCCCCTCGCCGGGCCGCTGACCTACCTGGTGCCGCCGGAGCTTGCGGCCCTCGCCCGCCCCGGCTGCCGGGTCCGTGTCGCGGTCGGCAGGCGACAGCTGACCGGCGTGGTCCTCGAGCTCCACACGCGGCTCCCGGAGGGCTTTGCGCTGCGGCCGCTCATGGCGGTCCTCGACCGCGAACCGGCGCTCCCAGCCGACCTGTTGGCCCTCGCTCGCTTCACCGCCACCTATTACCTGGCGCCGATCGGCGAGGTGATGCGTGGGCTGCTGCCCGCGAGCTTGCCGGCTTGGGGCCTCGAGAAGGTGTGGCTCACCGACGCCGGCGCTCTGCACCTGCCGCGCAGCGAGGCCGAGGCCGCGGTCCTGGATGCTCTCCGGGACGGCTCCCGCCTCAGCCAGGCCGAGCTCGAACGGCGCCTGGGGGAGACCGTCGCGGAACTTCCCCGCCGCCTCGCAGAGCTGGTCGAGGCCGGGCTGGTGGCCGCGGGACGGGGTGAGCATCGGCGCGGCGTCCGCTTCAGCACGGCCTATGAGCTGGCCGCGCTCAGCCCGCCGGAGCTCGCGGCCGCGGTCGGGCGCAGCGCCAAGGCGCAGGCGGTGGTGGCTGCCCTCGGCACGCTGGGGCGGCCGGCGACGCAGGAGGAGCTCACGGCCGCCGGCGGCTGCGGTCCGGCCGTGCTGCGCCGGCTGGTGCGTGGCGGCGCGCTGCGTACATTCACCCAGATCGAACGCCTGGAGATGGGCCACCATCAGCTGCGGCCGGCGGCGAGCCCCGTCCACGTTCTGCGCACCGACCAGGCGGCGGCCGTCGAGGCCATCGAGCAAGCCCTCGACAGGCGGACCAGCCACGCCTTCTCGCTCCTCGGGGTGACCGGCGCCGGGAAGACTGAGGTCTACCTGCGAGGCGCCGAGCACGCCCTCGCCCAGGGCCGCTCGGTGATCCTGCTAGTCCCCGAGATCGCCCTCGTGCCGGCCCTGGCGGGAGCTGCGCGAGCGCGGTTCGGCAGCCAGCTCGCCATCCTCCACTCGGGCCTGGCCGAGCAGGAACGCCAGCAGGAGTGGGAGCGCATCCGCAGCCAAGAAGCGCGCGTCGTCCTGGGGCCGCGGTCGGCCCTCTTCGCGCCGGTCGTCGACCTGGGGCTGGTGGTGGTCGATGAGGAGCAGGACAGCTCCTACAAGCAGGACAGCGTGCCCCGCTACCACGGCCGCGACCTGGCCCTGGTCCGCGCCCGCGACGCCGGGGCCGTCTGCCTCCTGGTCTCGGCGACGCCCAGCCTCGAGACCCGGCTCAACACTGAGCGCGGCCGGTTGGCGCCCCTCGTCCTCACTCGCCGCGCTGGCCAGGGCGAGCTTCCCGAGGGCGTCCTCGTGGACCTCCGGCAAGAGGCGGGAGTGCGCCGTCGGCCCGGCGAGGTGGTGCTTTCGGCGCGGCTGCGCGCGGAGGTCGAAGGCGCGCTGGCGGCGGGTGAGCAGGTCATCCTGCTGCGCAACCGCCGCGGCTACTCGCCGATCCTCCTCTGCCGTGCCTGTGGCGAGGACCTGCGCTGCGAGAGTTGCGGCCTGCCGCGAACCTACCACCGCCGTGACGCCGCGATGGTCTGCCACTACTGTGGCTCGCGCGTCCCGGCGCCGCGCCGCTGCATGGCCTGCGGCGAGGCGGCCCTCGAAGCGGTGGGAGCGGGCACCGAGCGGGTGGAGGAATCCTTCCGCGAGCTCTTCCCGGCCGCTGGCGTGGAGGTTCTCGACCGCGACACCGTACAGCGGCCCGGTGGGCCAGCCGCCGTCCTCGAGCGCTTCAGTCGCGGCGATGCCCAGGTCTTGATCGGCACGCAGATGGTCTCGAAGGGCCACCACTTCCCGCGCGTGACCTTGACCGCCGTTCTCACCGCCGACTCCTACCTGGGCTTCCCCGACTTTCGCGCCGTCGAGCGGACCTACGTCTTGCTCACCCAGCTCGCCGGCCGAGCGGGCAGGGGAGAGCGGCCCGGCAAGGTGGTGATCCAGACCTTCCACCCCGACCACTACGCCATCCGGGCCGCGCTGGCGCACGACGACGCGGCCTTCGCCCGCGAAGAGATGCGGTTTCGACGGGTCTTTCACTACCCGCCCTACACCCGCATGGTGCAGCTCCTGGCGCGCGGCACGCATCGCGGTCGCACCGAGCAGATGCTCGCGCAACTCGCGGCGCGTCTCGCGGACCACCCGAACGCCGCTGCGGTGCGCCTCAGCGGACCGGCGCCGGCACCCCTCGAGAGGCTCCGCAACGAGTGGCGCTTTCAGCTCTTGCTGCGGGGCCCGTCGGGCCGCGCTCTGCGCCAGATGGTGGCTGATGTGCTGCCCGCGAAGCCCGCGGTCGACCTCGTGGTGGACGTCGATCCCTACCAACTGCTCTGAGCCGCCTTGCTTGCCAGGGTCCCCAGGGTCCGGTTGCGAGGCCGGATCTCCTTGTATCCATGGCCTCTCGCGACGGACTCTGGTGGGCAGGGCGGGGTAGGCAACGGCCCGTTTGGCGCGTTGACTGGGCCCGCCTCGGATGCTAGTTTGCCGCTGCCCATGGCGAGCCCCGACCACGCTTTCGAACAGCCCCTCATCGAGCTCAAGAACCGCATCGACGAGCTCGAGGGTTACCCGGCCGGCAGCGGCTACGAGCGGGAGCTGGCCGAGCTGCGTGCGACCTTGCGCAAACGGTCGATCGAGATCTACGGCAAGCTCTCGCGCTGGCAAAAGACCCTGGTCGCTCGCCACGCCGACCGCCCCTACACGCTCGACTACGTCGAGAACTTGATGGAGGACTGGGTCGAGCTCCACGGCGACCGCGCCTTCGCCGACGATCCGGCGGTGGTTTGCGGCTTTGCCACCTTCCGCGGCCAGAGCGTCGCCGTCGTGGGCCACCAGAAGGGCCGTAGCACGAAGGCCCGCATCTTGCGCAACTTCGGCCAGCCGCGCCCCGAGGGGTATCGCAAGGCGCTGCGCCTGATGCGGCTGGCCGAGAAGTTCGGCCGTCCCATCCTCTCCTTCATCGACACGCCCGGCGCCTACCCGGGCATCGGGGCCGAGGAGCGTGGCCAGGCCGAGGCGATCGCCCGCAACCTCATCGAGATGGCGGCGCTCAAGGTCCCCATCGTGGTGACGATCACCGGTGAGGGGGGGAGCGGCGGCGCCCTGGCGCTTGGTGTCGGCGACCGCGTCTACATGCTCGAGTACGCCATCTACTCGGTGATCTCCCCGGAGGGCTGTGCCGCGATCCTGTGGAAAGACCAGGACCGGAAGGCCGAGGCCGCCGAGGCGCTGAGGATCACGGCGCCGGACCTCGAGGAGCTGGGCGTCATTGACGGCGTCATCCCGGAGCCCATCGGCGGCGCCCACACCGACCCCGGCGAAACCTGCCGCCGGGTGGGCGACACGATCGCCGCGGCCCTCGCCGAGCTCACAGCGAAATCGCCGGCGGAGCTGGTCCGCTGCCGCGGGGAGCGCTTCCGCGCTCTCGGCGTTTTCGAGGAAGGGTAGTCCCCGGCTTGCTGGCCGAGTGGCGGCCCGCGCCGGAGCCCTCCGCCACCCAGGCCCTCGTGCGGGCCGGGCTGGCGCCGCGGCTGGCGCGGCTCCTGGCTCTGCGCGGCGTGGCGGACGAGAAGTCCGCCAGCGCCTTCCTGACTCCTTCCGTCGACCAGCTGCACGACCCCTTCCGTCTCGCCGGGATGGCGGCGGCGGTGACGCGGCTCGTCGCGGCTCAGCAGTGTGGAGAGGCCGTGGCGGTGGTGGGGGACTACGACGTCGATGGCGTCACCGCGACGGCGCTGCTCCTGACCGTGCTGCGCGCCTGCGGGCTCGAGGCCCATCCGGTGCTGCCGCATCGGCTAGTCGAGGGATACGGCTTTCAGCCGCGCCACGTCGAGCGGGCCCAGGAGCTCGGCGCCCGCCTGATCGTCACGGTCGATTGCGGTACGTCCTCCGCCGCAGCCATCGCTCACGCCGGGCAAGCTGGCATCGACGTCGTGGTCACCGACCACCATCTGCCCAGCGAAGGGCTGCCGGCCGGCGCGACGGTGGTCAACCCCCGCCAGAGCGGGTGCGACTATCCGTTCCCCGACCTTGCCGGTGTGGGCCTAGCGCTCAAGCTCGCGCAGGCGGTGGCGAGCCGCCTCGGCAAGGAGCTGCCGGTGGCGGCCCTGCTGCGCATCGCCTGCCTGGGAACGATCGCGGACGTGGTGCCGCTACGCGGCGAGAACCGGGTGATCGCGGCCGTCGGTCTCGACGAGCTCGGTCGGACCCGGTCGGTGGGGCTCCAGGCCCTGCTGCGCCGTGCGGGGCTGCGCCCGCCGTTCACCGCCGCCGATGTCGGCTATCGCATCGGCCCGCGCCTCAACGCCGCGGGCCGGTTGGCGAGCCCCCAGTCCGCGCTCGACTTGCTGCTCGCCCGCGACGCTGCGCGCGCGGAGGAACTGGCCGAAGAGCTCGAGACCTGCAACCGTGCCCGCCAGGACGAGGAAGCCTTGGTGCTCGCCGAGGCCAGGGCCATGGCCCGCGCCCTGCCGGAGCTGCCGGGCCTGCTCATGCTGTGGAGCGCGAGCTGGCATCGCGGTGTGGTCGGCATCGCCGCCGGTCGCCTGGCCCGTGAGCTCCATCGCCCCACCGTCTTGCTCGCCGTCGACGGTGAGCAGGCGACCGGATCGGGGCGCAGCGTGCCGCGGGTCGATCTGCATGGCTTCCTGACGCCGTTCCGTGCGCGGTTCGTGCGCTTCGGCGGTCACGCGCAGGCGGTGGGGATGACCGTCGGGACGGCCGACCTCGAGGCCGTCCGCGCTGAGTTGGTGAGCGCCGCGGCCGCCTGGGGGCCTGAGCAGCTGCGCCCCCGATTGGACTACGAGCTGGAGATCGGCGGCCGGGAGATCGGTGCCGACTTGTGCCGTGAGCTCTCCCGCCTCGAGCCGTTCGGGCAGTCGAACCCGCAACCGTTGCTGCGGGTGGGGCCGCTGCAGCTGCGCAGCACGCCGCGTTCTTTCGGCCGCAACCACCTGTCCGGGGTCGCTCGCCACGACGATGGGAGCGAGGTGCGGTTCGTGGGTTGGGGCTGGCAGGAGAGGGCGGACCTGCTCGCCGCTCGCTTCGAGAGCCTGGCCACCCTGGACATCGATTCCTACACCGGCCAGCCGACCCTGCGGCTGGTGGATGCCCGGCCCCTGAGCTGAGATGCCGGAACCCAGAGTCATCGCTCGCCTGCGCAGGGCGCTGCTGCTGCTGCTCGTTCTCCTGGTCGGCGGTCTCGGGGGCCTGTACTACTTCGGCACTGCTCGCCAGCGCCGCACTCCGAAGGTCGCCGACGCGAGCGAGCACGGGATCCCTGGCGAGGACGTCAAGGTGGCCGGCAAGGACTTTCAGTACCGGCTCGAGGACGGCGGCAAGGTGGTCTTCGCGATCCGTGGCAAGAGCTACGAGCTCTCGCGCAGCCAGGAGGTCCGCCTGGAGAACCTGGAGATCACCACCTACTCACCGAGCGGCGAGCCCTACCAGGTGCAAGGCGACCGGGCCATCTTCAACCAGGCAAGTGACGAGACCGAGCTCTCGGGCAACGTCCTGGTCAAGGGGCCGCTGGGCATGGAGCTCCGCGCCGAGAGCCTGCGGATGACCGACAAGGGGCGCCTCATCCTCAGTCAGCAGCCGGTGTCGTTCCGCTATCTCGACACCGCGCAGGGAACCTCCGAGCGGTTGCGCTTCGACCTCCAGGAACGGCTCTTCGTGCTGGGCGGCCGTACCTTCCTCGAGAGCCGGCCCTCGGCGCCGGCCCCGTTCACCGTCGAGTCCGGTCGCATCTTCCTCGACCGTAACCGGCATCATGCCCGCGCGGACTTCGACGTCCGGGTGCGCTACGGCAGCCACCGGATCAAAGCCGGCCGCTTCAACCTCTGGCTCTCTGAAGACGACAGTAAGGTGCAGTTCGTCCGCGCCCTCTTCGCAGTGCAGGGGCGGGTGGGCCTGGACGCCGTCGAGGGGAGCGGTGTCGGGCCGGTGCGCTTCTCGGGAGAGTCGCTCTCGGCCGTCCTGGCACCGGATGCGAAGTCCCTGGAGCGCTTCGAGCTCGCCGGTGGCAAGGGGCAGTCGGCGGTGCTGCTGACCGAGACCAAGCCGCAGCCGCCGCATCGGCTGGCGGCGGGGTACATCACGGGAGACCTCAACGAGGGGCGGCTGGTCAAGGCCGAGGCCCTCGGTGGCGTGCGACTGGCCGAGCTCACGGCCCTGCCGCCGGAGCCCGCCTGGGACGAGCCCGCCGGCGAGGCGGCCAGCGAGGCGGCCGCGGTTACCGAAGAAGACCTGGCGGACGCCGAGGCCGGCGGCGACCCGGGAGCCCCCGTGGGCGCCAACGGCGGCGTCGCCACCGACGAGGTCGACCGCAGCGCCGTGCGCCTCGTGGTGGCCGAGCGGGCGGAGGCCGGCTTCAGCCAGGACGGCGGCCTGGGCGAGGTAGTGCTCTTCGACAAGGTGGTGTTCCGCGACCCGGGCTTTACCGTCCACGCCCTCGAAGGCCGCTTCGACTTCGTCAACGGCTTGGGAGAGTTCTTCGGCAAACCGGCCCTTCTCGACAGCCAGCGCGGCAAGCTCACGGCCCCCAGGCTCCTCTATACTCAACGCACGGGCCTCCTTTACGCAGAAGGGGGGACCCGCACGGAACTGCCGCCGGGCAGTGCCCCGGGCTCGCTCGCCGCGAGCCCGCTCGGCAAGGGTGAGGAGACGATCTGGGTCGAGGCCGAAGAGGCCTTCCTGCGCGACAAGCCACGGTCCTTCCTCTACCGAGGCTCGGTACGGGCCTGGCGGGGAGAGGACTTGATTCTCGCCGATGAGCTCAAGGGAGACGACGTGGCGTCCGTCCTCACCGGCACCGGCCACGTGCGCACGGTGTGGTCGAGCGGCCAGCGTTCTGTCGCGAGCGGCGACACGACGGGCCCGGTCGAGGTGCTTGCCGACGCCATGACCTATGCCAGGGCGGCGGGCAAGATCGTCTACACGGGCCATGTGCGCAGCACCCAGCAAGCCCTAGCGGCCGGGCAGACGAGCGGGCGCAGCCTGAGCTGCGAAGAGCTCACGATCCGCTTGAGCGCCGCGCAGCGGGCCGAGTCGCTGACCTGTGTGGGCAAGGTGAAGATCGAGGACCGCGTCGCTGGTCGGACTCTCGAAGGAGATCGTGCTCACTACGAGCTGGCGGGGAGGACCGTGGTGGTCGACGGCGAGAAGGTGCTGCTGCGGGAACGCGGGGGAGCCGAGGTCAGTGGCAGGCGGATGACCTACGAGTTCGGCAGCGGCAAGGTCGAGATCGGCGGCGAGGTCACCAAGGAGCCATGAGCGACGACGTGAGGGTCCTCGCGACGCAGGCGCTGCGCAAGGTCTACCGGGGCCGGGCGGTGGTCGACGGCGTGTCGATCGAGGTCCATCCCGGCGAGGTGGTCGGCCTGCTCGGCCCCAACGGTGCCGGCAAGACGACGACTTTCTACATGGTGGTGGGCCTCACCCAGCCGGACGCCGGAAAGGTCTTCCTGGGTAGCGAGGACATCACCGAGCTACCAATGTACCTACGGGCCCAGCGCGGGATCAGCTACCTGCCCCAGGAGCCCTCGGTGTTCCGCAAGATGTCGGCGGAGCAGAACCTGCGAACGGTCTTCGAGACTCTCGACCTCTCCCATGCCGAGCAGGAGCGCCGGATCGATCAGTTGATCGAGGAGTTCGGCCTGCAGAAGGTGCGGCAGAGCCCGGGCTATGCGCTTTCTGGCGGCGAGCGCCGGCGGGTCGAGATCGCCCGCGCGCTGGTCATCAACCCCTGGTACATCCTGCTCGACGAGCCGTTCGCCGGCATCGACCCCATCGCCGTTCTCGACATCCAAGGTATCATTGGACACCTCAGGAAGATGGGGATCGGGATCCTGATCACCGACCATAACGTGCGGGAAACATTGAAAATAACCGATCGCGCCTATATCATCAACAACGGCTCGATCCTGCGCGCCGGCTCCCCGGCCGAGCTCTCGTCGGACCCAGAGGTGCGGAAGATCTACCTGGGTGAAGGGTTCAGCCTCTGATGGCTCTCGAGCAAAAACTCTCCCTCAAGCTGGCGCAGCGACTGGTGATGACACCGTCGCTGCAGCAGGCGATCAAGCTCCTGCAGATGACGCGGATGGAGCTCGAGGGAGTGCTCACTCAGGAGCTGGTGGAGAACCCGGTCCTCGAGGAGAACACCGAGGTCAGCGAGGAGGCCGAGCCGGAGGCCCGCGAACCCGAGCAGCCAGCCGCCGAGAAGAAGGACGACCCCCTCGAGCAGATCGACGTCGAGGCCTATTTCAGCGACTACATGGAGGGTGGTCCCGGCTATGCCTCGATCCGCGAGGACCGCGAGGACATCCCCTTCGAGAACACGCTGACTCGCGAGCCGGACATCTACGACCACCTCCTCTGGCAGCTCCACATGAGCGAGGTCGATGCGGAGCTACGCAATATCGCCGAGCTGATCATCGGCAATCTCGATCCTGACGGCTTTCTCGTCGCTTCGGAGGAGGAGCTCTGCGAGCTGGCTCGTGAGGCCTGCACGGACGAGGACGAGGCGCGCCTGGAGAAGGTTCGTGCGGCGCTCACCGTCGTTCGCCGTCTGGACCCCCCGGGAATCGCGCAGCCGGACCTCCGTAGCAGCCTCCTCGCCCAGCTGGAGATGCGGGGCGTCGGCGCGGAGGAGCTGGCGAGCCGGGTGATCGCCGAGTGCTGGGAGCTCTTCTTGCGCCGGCAGTTCGTGCAGATCGCCAAGCTCTTCGGGGTCGATCTGCGCGACCTCGAGCCGGTGGTGGAGCAGATCAAGTCGCTCGAGACGCGGCCCGGCCGGCAGTACACGAGCGATCGGCCGCACTACATCGAGCCCGACGTTGCCGTGCGCAAGGTGGGCGACGACTACGTGATCCAGCTCAACGACGACGGCCTGCCGCGACTGCGGGTCAGCAGGGCCTATCGGCGGATGCTGCAGCAGATGCGCAGCGACGGTCGCGAGACCGAGGCGCAGCAGTTCATCCGGGACAAGATGCGCTCAGCCGTCTGGCTGATCAAGAGCCTCGACCAGCGCCAGCGGACCATCTACAAGGTGGCGAACTCCATCGTGCAGCAGCAGCGGGACTTCCTCGATCACGGTATCGAGCACTTGCGGCCGATGGTGTTGCGCGACGTGGCCGAGGACATCGGGATGCACGAGTCCACTGTCAGCCGGGTGGTCTCCAACAAGTACATGCACACGCCGCGCGGGCTGTTCCCCCTGAAGTTCTTCTTCCATAGCGGCATCGACCGCGACTACGGGGAGAACATCTCGTCGCTCACCGTCAAGCGCAAGCTGCAGCAGATCATCGAGAACGAGAACCCCCGGCATCCGCTCTCCGACAGCGAGCTGATGCGCATCCTCAAGCGAGAAGGCATCCAGATCGCCCGGCGAACCGTTGCCAAGTATCGAGAGGAGCTGAACATCCCGTCTTCGACCGACCGCAAGAAGATCTTCTGAGCGTGAACGCTGCGGGGCCCCCGAGCCCCCGCACTGCTTCTGAAGGGAAGGGACACCATGAGTGACGACTTCAACATCGAGTTCTTCGGTCACAACCTTCATGTCACGGACGAAAAGCGGGCCTTTGCGGAGACCAAGCTCCGCAAGGTGATGCGGTTCCTGGATTCGCCGGTCGAAGTCAAGTTCACCCTCGGGCACGAGAAGCACCGGCAGATCGTCGAGCTGCACGTGACCCACCGCCACGGCACGCTGCAGGCCCGGGAAGAGCACGAGCAGATGCTCGAGGCGATGGCGTTGGCGATCGAGAAGGTGGAGAAGCAGGCTCGCCGTTCCAAGCAGAAAAGCGTCGACACGCGCCGGCGGGCCAACCGCTCCGTCCAAGAAGAGCTGCACTGGCCGGTCAATGTCATCGAGCGCGGCAGCTTTGGCGACGGCGCCGCGCCGCGCATCATCAAGCAGTCGCACTTTCCGATCAAGCCTATGACGATCGAAGAGGCAGCCCTGGCCCTGCAGACCTCGAAGAATGACTTCGTGGTCTTCCGGGAGTCGGCGAGTTCGCGGATCAACGTCCTCTATCGGCGCAAGGACCAGAACTTCGGCCTCATCACGCCGGAGATCTGAGCCGGCACGCGAGGCGCCTGGGCGCCGGCGAGCGGGCATCGCGAGCGGCAGGCGAGTGCTGCGGGAGGAGACGAGATGCCCGTGAGTGAATCCACCCAAGTTTGCGTCCGCGAGCTTCTCGGCGAGGAGCTCGCGGACTTGCAGCTGCGGGTGCTGGCGGGGGAGTCGCATCTCGACAACGTCATCGCCAACCCACGGGTCCAGAAACCGGGCCTCGCCTTCGCCGGCTACTTCCCCTACATCAAGCCGGGGCGCGTCCAGATCATCGGCGAGAGCGAGACGGCCTACCTCGAGACGATCTCGGAGGAGGAGCGCCGCCGCCGCTTCGAGATCATCACGCAGCTTCCCGTTCCCGTTTTCATCATCACCAAGGGCATCGCTCCCTTGCCCGGCTTCCTGGAGGCGGCGAAGCGCCAGGAGGTGCCGATCCTCGCTTCGACGGCCCTGTCGTCGGAGGTCATCCGGCGTATCAGCTACTTTCTCGAGGACCACCTCGTTCCGTGCACCTACATCCACGGTGTCATGGTCGACGTGTACGGCCTCGGGGTGTTGATCATCGGGGCGAGTGGCGTCGGCAAGAGCGAGGCCGCCCTCGACCTGATCTCGCGGGGCCACAGCCTGGTGGCGGACGACCGGGTCACCGTGCGGCGCTATCCGCCCGGCAACCTCATCGGCTTCAGCGAGGGGCCCCTGCGCCATCACATGGAGCTGCGTGGCCTCGGGGTCATCAACGTGCAGGACCTCTTCGGCCTTGCCGCGATCCGCGAGCGGCGCAACATCGACCTGGTGATCGAGCTGGAGTCGTGGGTGGAAGGCAAGACCTACGACCGGCTCGGCCTCGAGGAATCGGTCTTCGAGATCCTCGGCACCAGCGTGCCCTACATCAAGATGCCGGTGGCCGTGGGCCGTAACATTGCGATGATGGTCGAGATCGCGACCCGCAACCACGTCCTCAAGATGCAAGGGCATTACCCGGCCCGCGAGTTCGCCCGCAAGCTCGATGAAGAGATCCACCGAAACCGGACCCCCCGGCGCAAGTGCTGAGCCGTCGATGAGCGAAGCCGAGCGCCCCCGCCTGGTGCTGATCACCGGCCTCTCCGGCTCGGGCAAGAGCACGGTGGCCAACTGCTTCGAGGACCTGGGTTACTACGTCGTCGACAACCTGCCGCTGCCGCTCTTGGCGCCGCTGCTCGCCGACCCCACGGGCCTGGTCGAGGGGCACGCCAAGATCGCCGTGGTCACCGACGTCCGCGCCCCCGGCTTCGCCGAGAAGAGCCTGGTGCTGGTCAACGCGATCGACCGCCAGCGGCTGGATTTCACCTTGCTCTTCCTGGAGGCGAGCGAAGGGTCCCTGGTCCGCCGCTTCTCGGAGACCCGGCGCCCTCACCCGTTGTCGGCCTGTGGCTCGGTGGTCGAAGCGATCCGCCAGGAGCGGGAGCTCCTGGCAGAGCTTCGCGGCATGGCAGACCGGGTGCTCGACACCAGTGAGTGGACGATCCATGAGACCCGCACCCAGGTGTACCGCGAGTTCGCCTCGGGCCCGGGCGGTGAGCCGGCGATGACCGTGTCGCTGGTGAGCTTCGGCTTCAAGCACGGCATCCCGCAGGGGGCCGACCTCGTTTTCGACGTTCGCTTCCTGCCCAACCCCCACTTCGTGCCAGGCCTGCGCGAGAAGACGGGCCAGGAGCCCGAGGTCCGGGCCTTCCTCGATCAGCAGCCGGACTTCCACGCCCTTCTCGACCGGCTGAGCGATTTGCTGCTGTTTCTCGTCCCACGCTACCGGGCCGAGAACCGCAGCTATCTCACCATCGGCATCGGTTGCACCGGCGGCCGGCACCGCTCGGTGGCGATCGCCGAAGAGCTCGGCTCCCGGCTGAAGGCCCAGGGCTGCACGGCACGCACGGCCCATCGCGACCTCGAACGGCCCCGTTAGGGACTCCGCGAGCTAGCGCCGAGCGCTTTGACCTCCGTCCGGGGCGTCACTATGATGGCGACGTGCGCGAAAATGGCAGCGGAGACGAGCTCAGCCGAGGCCCCGAGGTCGGTGTCGACAAGAACGCGACCATCCTTCGCTTGCTCGCGCGGCTGCAGCAGCGGCTCGGCGCCGAAGCCTTCGCCCTCGTCGACCATTGGGATGCCGACCGCAGTGCGATCGGAGTTTCTCGACGCGACGAGCCGGGGACCTTGGCTTACATCTCGACGGCTGGCGAGCCCCCGGATGGCTACTTCGTGAGCCTCGAGCTGCCGCCCACGGCGGCGGCGCGGCGTGCCGGCTTGCCGTATTCCGCGGCGGGCGAGCACCAGGTCCGGGGCTTCGACGAGCTGGTCGAAATCCTCCTCCAGCACTTCGCGACCGGCCAGGTCGCCTAGGACGGCATGCTGAAGGCCCTGGTGATCTCGCAGGGAGGGCTCTCGCGCGAGCTGGTCGCCGCTGCTGAGCGGATCGCCGGCAACCCCGCGAACCTGATTGCCGTCTCGCTCGGCTGGGACGACGATGTCGAGACCGCCCGCGGCAAGATCGCCGATGTCCTGGCGGACCAGGCGGCGAAGTCGGAAGTTCTGCTGCTCGTCGACATGGTGGGCAGCACGCCCTACAACGCAGCCCAGGGTCTGGTCGACGGCGCCCGCGTCGAGCTCCTCGCGGGTGTCAATCTGCCCATGCTGGTCCGCCTCGGCTGCCAGGCGAGCGAGCCGCTCAGCGCGCAGGAAGCCGCCGAGGTCTTGCAGCTCAAGGGCCAAGCGAGCATCCGTCGAGGCGAGGCCGGTGGGGGTAGCGGCCGGCTTGAGATCTGCCCGCCGGAGAAGGGGGAGGGGGAGTGAAGGAGAAGGACGTCGAGATCGTCAACCAGCTCGGTTTGCACGCCCGCGCCGCGGCGCGTCTGGTCAAGACGGCGTCGGCCTTTCGGTCGCGGATCACCGTCTCGCGCGAGGGTGAAGACGTTGACGCGAAGAGCATCCTCGGCTTGATGATGCTGGCCGCGGCGCCAGGGACGCAGCTGACCATCCGCGCCAACGGCGACGACGAGGAACGCGCGCTCGACGCCGTCGTCTCCTTGATCGCTGCCCGCTTCGACGAGGAGCAGTAGCGGTGAGCGCCGGCGGTGCCCCGATGCAGGTGCTCGAAGGGCTGGGCGTTTCGCCCGGGATCGCGATCGGCACGGCCGTTTGCCTGCGCACGCGGATCGCGGAGGTCTACCGTCTGCCGCTGGCCGACTCTGAGGTGGGCACCGAGGTCGAGCGCTTTCGGGTGGCGACGCGCCAGGCGCAAGAGGAGATCGTCCGCATCCGCGACAAGGTGCACGAGCAGCTCGGCGAGGAGCTGGGAGCGATCTTCGACGCCCACGCCCTCTTCCTCGAAGACCCCATCTTCCTCGACCGCATCATCCGGCGGATCGAGGTCGAGAAGGTCAATGCCGAGTGGGCCGTCTACTGCACGGCGGAGGAGATGGCGGAGCAGTTCGCCGCCATCGAGAACGACTACCTCAAGGAGCGGCACGAGGACCTTCGTGACGTGGCTCACCAGCTGCTGCGGAGCCTGCAGGGGGTCTCGCACCACAACCTGTCCGAGATCGAAGGCAACGTCATCATCGTCGCCGACGAGCTGACGCCGTCCTATGCCTTGCGGCTTGGCCGCGAGCAGGTGGTGGGCTTCGTCACCGAGAGCGGTGGCCCGACGTCCCATACTTCAATCATAGCGCGCTCGCTGAATCTTCCTGCTGTGAGCGGGATCGAGAGGCTGCACAGCCAGGTGAGTGACGACGTGCTCTTGATCCTCGACGGCGAGGCGGGCACAGTCGTTCTCGATCCCACGGCGGAGGTCGTGGAGCAATACCGTTCGCGCCAGCGGGACCTGGTGGCCCGCGAGCGCAAAGCCCTCGCGACCCGCAGCCTTGAGGCTCGAACGGCGGACGGCGTGCGTGTGCACTTGATGGCGAACATCGACCTTGGCGAGGAGATCGAGACTGCGGTCCGCTACGGCGCCGCCGGCTTCGGCCTCTATCGCAGCGAGTTCCTCTACATCGAGCGCAGCCCGGCCCTGCCCACGGAAGACGAGCACGTTGCTCTCTACCGCCGGCTGGCGGAGGCCGCCGCGCCCCACCCCGCGATCATCCGCACCTATGACCTGGGGGGTCGCAAGCTCGCTCAAGAGCTGATGCGCGTGGAGGAGGAGAACCCGGTTCTTGGTCTGCGTGGGATCCGCTTGACGCTCGCCCGGCCCGAGCTCTTCCGCACCCAGCTACGGGCGCTCTACCGAGCCGCCGTCTTCGGTGACATCTGGGTGATGGCGCCCATGGTCTCGACCCTCGAGGAGGTGCGGGCGCTACGCCGCGTTACCGCCCAGGTCTGCGCCGAGCTGGAGGCCGAGGGGCTCGCCTACCGCGCGGACCTCAAGTTGGGGATCATGATCGAGGTGCCTGCCGCGGCGCTGGTCGCCGATCGTCTGGCACGCGAGGTCGACTTCTTCTCGATCGGGACCAATGACCTGATCCAGTACGCCTTGGCGGTGGATCGCAACAACGAGCACGTGGCGGCCTTGTACCAGCCTCTGCATCCAGCATTGTTGCGACTTCTGAGCATGACTGTCGAGGCCGCACGGGCGGCAGGGATCGAGGTCTCCATCTGCGGAGAGATGGCCAGCGATCCTCAGCTCGCGGCTCTGCTCGTCGGGCTCGGGGTTCGTCGACTGTCGATGAGCCCACGTGCCCTGCCGCAGATCAAGACCTACCTGCGCAGCGTGGCCTGTGAGGACTTACAGCGTTTGGCAGCCGGCTGCCAGAAGCTGGACACCGCTGGCGAGGTGGAAGCCTGCCTACGGGCTGGTCTCGAGGCCGCGATGGCGGCGCCTCTGTCGCAGTCGGCTACCGGCGGCCAGTAAGATCACTCCAGTCCTGCGAGCGAGTCCAGTCGCTGGCCGCGAGCAGGGGAGGCACAGATGAAGAGAACCCTCATCCTCAGCAGCTTGGTGGTGGTGGCCGGAGGCTGCGCGCCCAAGACGCCGCCTCGAACGGTGACCGAGCTGACGCCACCACCCGCCGCCGCGTTGCCTTCTCCTGCCGCGATCCCACTCCCGGCCGAGCCAGCGCCGGTCCCGACACCACCGCTCACCGTGATCATCGACGACCCGGCGCCGGAGGCCGAGGGGCCGAGCCTCCTCGAGGCCTCGCGGCTCGCTCAGGAACGCAAGAAGAACGCGGGGCCGCCGATCGCCATCATCACGAACCAGAACCTGGCGGAGTATGCGAAGAAGGGCACCCTGATCATCGCTCCATCCAAGGGGGAGGCAGGCGATCCCAAGGCAGCGGCGCCCGAGAGCGCAGAGGGCTCCACCGGGGAGCTCCACGACGAGACCTACTGGCGGGAAGGCGTCCGCCGGCGACGGGAGCGATGGCGCGAGGCGGTCGACGAAAAGGCAGAGCTCGAGCAACGCGCCGCTTCTCTCCGGCAGCAGTTCTACGCTGAGGAGGACCCCTACTACCGGGACTCGCGGATCAAGCCGGCCTGGGACCGGACCCTAGACCGGATCGTGGAAGTCAACCGTCAGATCTCCGAGGCGCGAGACGACCTGGACGCGTTCCTGGAGGAGGGCCGGCGTAGTGATGCGCTGCCAGGTTGGCTCCGCGAAGGCATCGATCTCGAGCCGGAGGCCAACCTGGCGGAGGGCGACGCGCGACCCGCTCCCGCGACGACCGATCCGCGCGAGCCCACCGTCGTTCAGGAACCACCTCCCCGATGAGTCGCCCACAACCTCCACGTCGCTACTTCATCGAGACCTGGGGCTGCCAGATGAACGAGCTGGACAGCCAGCGGATGGCTGGCCAGCTGATGCAGCAGGGCATGCTGCCGACGCGCGACCCAGGGGAAGCAGACTTGATCCTCCTCAACTCGTGCAGCGTGCGGGAGAAGGCCGAGCAGAAGGTCTACTCGCGGCTCGGCGAGCTCCGGCTGCTCAAACGCGAGCGGGGAGACCTCCTGCTCGGCCTTTGTGGCTGCGTTGCGCAGCAGGAAGGCGAGAGGGCCCTGCGCCGGGTGTCGGACCTCGACTTCGTGATCGGGCCCGCGCGCGTGGGGGAGCTCTCCGAGATCGTCTCGAAGCGCCGCCTGGGGACACGCGTCGTGGCAACCGGCTTCCCGGAGCAGCGCCACTTCGATCTCGACGCCATCTCCCGCGACGGCACCCACAAAGGGATGGTCACGATCATCGAGGGCTGCAACAAGACCTGCACCTTCTGCATCGTTCCCTCGACCCGCGGGCCCGAGCGCAGCCGTCCACTGGGGGAGGTGATGCAGGAAGTGCGGCACCTCGTCGACTATGGCTTCCGCGAGATCGAGCTCCTCGGACAAACCGTGAATCACTGGCGAGACCCCGAGAGCAACGCGGACTTCGCCGACCTGCTGGACGCCGTGGCTCGCGAGCCACGGGTGGAGCGGCTGCGCTTCGTCACCTCCTATCCGCGGGACTTCACTGCCCGGATGGTCGAAGCCGTGGGTCGGCACCGGAACATCTGCCCGTATCTCCATCTACCCGTGCAGTCGGGCTCGGACCGCATCCTGCGGCGGATGGGACGTGGTTACACGGTGGCGAGCTACCTGGAGCTGGTCGAGGCACTGCGCGCCGCCCGCCCGGACCTCGCGATCTCGACGGACGTGATCGTCGGCTTTCCCGGCGAAGACGAGGACGACTTCACGGCGACCCTCGAGCTCATCGAGGGGGTTCGCTTCTCGTCGATCTTCGCATTCTGCTACTCGCCCCGGCCGGGGACCGCCGCCCCTCGCCTTGGTGGGGAAGTGGCCGCCGCGGTGGCCCAAGAGCGTTTGCAGCTCCTGTTGGGTCGCCAGGCGGCGATCCAACAGGAGCTAAACGCCGCCTTCGTGGGCCGCGAGATGGAGGTGATCGTCACCGGTGCTTCCCGCGATGGAAGCGAGCTCATCGGGCGGACGACGTGCCATCGAATCGTCCATTTCCCCATCGTCCCGACGCCCACTCCCGGCACGATCCTCCGCGTCCGCATCGACGCCGGGCTGCCACACAGCCTGCGGGGGCAGGCCGTGCTCGGCCAGGAAGCCACCGCGACCGCGGTCGGCCCCTGGCGCAGCACCGCAGTGCCCGTACTCGCCTGAGTTGGCCCGACCAGCTTCCGGGCGCGCCTTGACGCGACCCGGGAGCCGCCGCACAATAGGTGCATGGCCAGTCCCGAGACCGACGACCACGAGATCCGCGTCGAGATCCGCGGCCTGATGCTGGATCCGGCCTCCAACCTTCCGATCGTCATCTTGCGCGAGGAGGGCGGTCAGCGGCTGCTGCCCATCTGGATCGGGGTCTTCGAAGCGAACGCCATCGCGCTGCGCATCGATGGCTTCGAGCCGCCACGGCCCATGACGCACGACTTGTTGTTCGCCACCTTCGGTGCTTTGGGTGCTTCGGTGGCGAAGATCGTGATCTCCGACCTGCGAGACACCACGTTCTACGCCCAGATCCACTTCCAGCGCGGTGGCGAGACGGAGGCGATCCTCGACGCGCGGCCCAGCGATGCCCTGGCGCTGGCCCTCCGCGCTGAAGCGCCGATCTTCGTGTGCCGGTCCGTCCTCGACAAGGCCCAGGCTACGGATCGAGCGACCGAGGCCAGCAACGACGAGCAGCTACGCAAGTGGCTTGAGGAGGTCAGCCCTGAGGACCTCGGCAAGTACACGATGTGAGCCAAATCTCGAGCATTCCCTCTAAGTCCCTCCAAGAGTGATAGTTACGCCCGATGTCGGCGCGCCGACATCGGTTGCGCTGCCTTGACCGCCCGCTGGGCTTCTCCGCCGCGCTGGCGAGCAAGGGCCTCAAGACGCTGCTCGTCGATCTCGACCCCCAGGCCAACAGCTCACTCTCCTACCTCGACGTTCGCAGCCACCAGGGCCCAACGACCTTCGAAGCTCTGACCGAGCCCGACATCCACCTCGCTGACATCCTGCATCCCATCGCCAAGTTCCCCAATCTGGCCGTGGCGCCGTCGGCCATCTCGCTGGCGAAGATCGAGGCGAAGCTGCTGGGAGAGCTCGACAGTCACTACCGTCTCAAGGACGAGCTCGACCTGGTCCACGAGCGCTTCGATT
>WBZL01002006.1_pt1 | contig 20312 bp, 20 predicted proteins | sample 5204291 | NCBI WGS metagenome assembly WBZL01 (sample SAMN12344345, study PRJNA552823) | activated sludge metagenome | biome: Activated sludge suspended growth; feature: Nitrification reactor; material: Wastewater; isolation source: activated sludge from nitrification reactor of wastewater...
CGCCACCCGCAAGACGTGGATCAGCCACATGAAGAAGTGCAAGGCGCCGAAGGCCCGCTGACGCGGGTGGGCCTGGACGGGAGCGGTGCAACGCCCCGTCCAGGCCGCTCGGCCACAACACGCCCCACCCAACGAACTCAGGCAAGAGATCAATTGAAGGAGTACGCCATGACCGCCGTCCTCAACGGTATCCGTCCATCCACCCTGCGTGACATCTCGAGCTTCCACCTGGCGACCGGCAGGCTCGCGCCCAGCGAGATCACGGGCGCGGTCGAGCTGCTCGGTGAATGGATTCGTTCAAGAGCCGCAATCGTCAGCGCCCGCCTCAGCATCGACCCCGTCGCCGTCGAGGACGCCCCGGACACGTTCGACAAGCTGCGAGCTGCATTTCGGCGCAGCCTGCGCACAGGCGAACCGCTGCCGGTGTCGTCGCTGCACTGCGAGCGGACGATCTACAACACCCCCGAGCTGAATCACCTGCTGCGGTTCATTCACGACATCCAGCACGTCGAGCGAGGCTGCGACTTCTCGCCGGTGCAGGAGATCGACATGGGATGGGCCCACCTTGACGACCTGGTGAACTTCGGCGCCCCACGGGGTTCGGTCGCGTGGCGCCTGCTTCACGCCGACCTGATCGGCCAGACATACTGCTCGGCCCTGCTTGGCTTCTTTCCCGAGGACCAGAAGCGCTTCGACCTGAACGTCGTGGAGCTCGGGCTCGACCAGGCGCTCATCATCGCGGCCGAGCTGCAGGGAGACCTGCGATGAGCAGCGAGCCGGAGCGTACTGGCAGCCGCTTCACTGACCTCTGCGTCGGCCTGCTGCTCGCATGCATGGCCTTGTACGGCGCCGTTGCCATCCTGCAGGCGATCTGGATCTACCTCTGCATCCTGGCTGCGGTGATCGGAATCGGCGCCCTGATTTGGTGGCGCATTTCCCGCACATATAGGGGCTGGTGATATCCGATGAACGCTGTACCTGCCGTTGTTGTGGAATTCACAAACGTCGTTGACTTTTTTGCGAAAGCGTTCATAGTCGAGCCCACCCCTCGCCATTTCTATTTCGAAATGAAGAACGAGCGCGGCCAATCACGAGTGAAGGAAAGGAGGTAGACCCATGTCCAACGCAAGTACCAATGACGATCCCGAGATCGCGAAGAACGCGCCCTATCGCAGTAGCCGGAGGGCTGTGCAACAAGGCCGCGCCAGAACGAACCGACCACGCCGACGGATCATCGTCCGATCGGAACTCCGCGAGCAACCAGACGTTCGCAAGATCGCCCGAGCCATCATCAGCATGGCGATGGCAGAGGCCGAGCGTGAAGCTTCGGCCCAGGCTGAGGCGCGTAGCTCTCGATCGAGCGAGCAGGAGCCGGGCGATGAATAGGCGCGGGCCCTTCATCTGGCGGCAGGTGCATCCGCCGACACCGATGCCCCTTGACGTCGCTCGGGCCACAGTGGCTGCTCTCGCCGCTATGTCGGGACATCCCCGCATCGTGCTCGAAGCGCGTGGCCGTGGCGGTCGTGTCACGTGGCACGTTGGGGCTGAGGCAGCAGTCGCCCGTCGAGCGCTCGCCGTCGTGGGCAGTCACCTCGCAGGACTACGCACCAGTGATAGCCCGGCACCGGCCAGGGCCAGTGTCTCGGGAGCCGTTCGGATCGCGGGCCATCGTGGCGCGCAATTGTCCGTCAGCTCCACGGAGGAAGCTGCTCGCGGAGTCCTCGGGGCATTGGCGGCAGCCCGCAAGGACGAGCTTGTGCGACTTCAGATCATCCTCGGGCCACGGCATCGTCCTCGCGAGCAGCGCGACGTCCCGGCCGAACGTCGCTCCATGGTCAAGGCCAAGTACGGCGAACACCGCTTCTCGTGCGAGGTGCGGATCGGCGCCAAGGCGGATGACCCGAAGCGGGCGGCCAGCTTGATGCAAGGCGTTGCGGCGGGCATTCGGGTGCTCGAAGCGCCTGGCCTTGCGATGCACCTCAAGAAGTCGTCCCTGTCGGCGCTGGACGAGGTGCGCGATCCGTTCCTGTGGCCGCTGGAGCTGAATGTCTCGGAGATGACCGCCCTACTCGGGTGGCCGATCGGGTCGAAGGATGCCCGTCTGCCGGGTGTGCCGTCGGCGCATCCGCAGTTGCTGCCGGTGCCGAAGCCGGTTCCGGGCGAAGACCGCATCCTCGGCGATTCGGTACTCGATGTCGATCGTCCGGTCGCTCAATCGATCGAGGACGCCAAGCGAGTCACCCATGTGATCGGCCCTATGGGAACCGGCAAGTCGACCCTGCTGGTCTCACTGGCATTGGCGGACGCTGCCGCAGGTAGGTCCGTCGTGCTGGTCGACGGCAAGGGGGATGCCTGCACGGAGTTCATGGAGAGGCTCGGTCCCGAGAGACTCGACGATGTTGTTGCGTTCTCGCCGAGCGATCCAGCTCCGGTCGGGATTCAGGTGTGGGGTTCCGATCCTGAGCGCGACGCCGACGTCGTCCACGGTGTGGTTCGGTCGCTGTACGACGACATCGGGCCTCGATCTGGCCAAGTGCTACACGCGGCCCTCCTGACACTCGGACGCGCTGGCGGGCTGCCTTTGTCGATGCTCCCGATGTTGCTCACCAACGCGGCCGTCCGCCGTCCGCTGGTGGCCCAGGTGTCTGCAAGCGATCCGCTGGGCCTCGGCGCGTTCTGGGCGCACTTCGAAGCGATGAGCGACGCCGAGCGTATCCACGTCGTGGCACCACTGCGCAACAAGTTGGACCCCATCCTGACTCTCAGAAGGGGTCTTCGCGCCTCGTTCGGACAGTCTGCGCCGCGCTTCTCCTTCCGCGACCTGTTCATGGATCCGAACAAGCGGCCGATCATCGTGGCTGACCTCGGCTCGGCCGACCTCGGTCCAATCGGAGCGGCGACATGGGGCTCCATCTTGCTCGCGCTGATCTGGAATGCGGCGCAGGAGCGGACCAAGCTGCCACAGAACCTGCGGCACCCGGTCAGCGTCTACGTGGACGAATTCCAAGAGGTAACCCGTTTCGGCGATCTGGCCGACGCGATGGGACGCAGTCGCGGACTGTCCGTCAGCTTCACGCTGGGGCACCAGAGCCTCACCCAGCTGTCGACTTCAATGCGCCAAGCCGTCATGGCACACGCAGGCAGTCGGGTCGCCTTTAGGTTGAGCCCGCAGGATGCCAAGGACTTCGCCGCGACAAGCAACGGGCTGCTGATTCCGCAGGACTTCTCCGACCTCCCGGCCTACACCGCGCAGGCCTCGCTGCAAGTGCGTGGTGAGCGGCTGCCGTGGTGCACCATTCGGACCCGCCCGTTGCCGCCCGTGCTACAGCCGGCTGAGCGTGTCCGGGAACGGTCGCGGGCCAACTATGGGCGACCGATCGCCGAGGTTGAGGCCGAACTCCTCGACGTCGGCGGATTCGGTCCAGGTACGCGCGGCGAGTCTTTCGGTCGCAGTCGCCGTGGCGCTGACGGAGGTGCCGCGTGAGTGCCGAACGTCGCCAGAACGACAGCGGCTACACCCCAGGACGAGGGCTACCGCTCGGTGTGCCGATCACGTCGAGCACGCATAGCGCATCTACGCAGGTCAGCGCGCGCTCCGGGCAATCTAGGGAGCCGAATACTTCGCTCGTTTCAACTCCCTCAGTCCTCGATCGCCCAGCCTCGGTCCGTGTCGGCAAACGCATCCTGTCCGTCCTCGCGACTCGACTCTCGCAGCGCGACTTCGACGTGCTTCGCCTTGTGGGTGAACATCGTTTTCTAACGACTCATCAAATCCAAGCGTTCTGCTTCGTCGACCACGAGACCCACGCAACTGCCGGACGAGTCACTAGACGCGTGCTTGCCCGACTCCAGCGATACGGACTGCTGCGAGCGCTGGATCGTCAGGTCGGTGGCGTCCGGGCTGGAAGTCAGGCAACGATCTGGCAGCTCGCTCCGGCGGGCAACCGGCTGGTCCACGGCGACGAGAAGCGCAAGCGGCTCAACAGTCCGAGTGACCGCTTCCTGACCCACCAACTGGCAGTGGCTGACGTCCACGTACTGCTCAGGCAGCACAAGCGCATCGAGGCGATCGAGGACATCGCCGTCGAGATCGAACCGGCGTCATGGCGCCGGTACCAAGGTCCTGGCGGCGAGGCCCGCTGGCTGCAGCCCGACCTTTACGCCGAGATCACGACGGCAGCGTTTCTAGACCGACATTTCATCGAGGTCGATCTCGGTACCGAGTCGATGCCGACACTCATCAAGAAGTGCGAGCAGTACGAGGAATACCGCCGATCCGGCGTCGAGCAGGCCAGGAACGGGAGCTTCCCGCTGGTGGTGTGGCTGTTCGTGGACGAGCAGCGCGCCATGAAGCTGACGGCCGCCGTCCGGCGGAGCAGCAAGCTCACGCCGGCGATGTATCGGTACGCGACGCCGGACACCCTGACCGAGGTGCTGGCAGGGGGTGCGCAATGAGCCGCCACGATCGCTATCAGCCGAGTTGGGATCGAATCGGCGACTACGAGCTCGACTACACGGGTGTCGTGAAGCAGCCCGCGCTCCTGGCGTTGACGATTCAGCAGGCGCTGGCTGAAAGCGAAGACCGCGACATTCCGCTTTGGGGAGCCCGGGCGATCGCTCGCCACCTGGCCAACCTTCAAGGTCGCCGCGGGCCATCAGCGTTGCATCACTTCGCCATCACTGGGGAGGGCCGGATCGGTGACCTGATGGACGAGATGTCGGAGCTCGTCATGGCCGAGGATGGCGACGAGAACGTGAGGATCTGCGCTGATGGCCTGGCGGAGTTCATCCACCAAGAGCTGCATCGTCGGGACCTCTGTCACGGAGAAGACGACCGCGAGGAAGGCGACCAGTCATGACGCGGGCGGACAGCACCCCGCGCGGCCGCATCTTGGAGGGAGATGCGGTCGAACGACTCAGGGGGCTGCCGGACAGGACGATCGACAGCATCGTCACCAGCCCGCCCTACTTCCGATTGCGCAACTACGGCCACGACGATCAGCTCGGCCTTGAAGGTCACGTCGACGAGTGGGTCCAGGGCCTGCGGGCACTGCTGCGCGAGGCATCCCGCGTCTTGGTTCCGACCGGCACCGTCTTCCTAAACCTGGGCGACAGCTACAGCACGCACGCCAGAGAAGGTGCCGGACGTAAGAGCCTCCTCCTCGGCCCGGAGCGGCTCGCGCTCGTACTCATTGAGGACGGTTGGATCATCCGCAACAAGGTGGTCTGGGCGAAGACGAACACCATCCCATCGAGCGTGACGGATCGGCTGGCGACCAAGCACGAGGTCATCTATCTGCTCGCCCGGCAGCCGAAGTACTACTTCGACCTCGACAGCCTCCGCGAGCCGCATGCCAGCCGTCCGCCGAAGCCCCGGAAGGACAAGCGGGGCGACGAGCGGCCCGACTGGCTCGGCCCCAACAGCGACGGGGACGCAGGACTCGCGGCCTTGCACGCAGCAGGCCTGCAGGGACACCCGCTCGGCAAGAACCCCGGCGACGTGTGGTCGTTCGCAGTCAGCAGCTACCGAGGAGCGCACTTCGCGACATTCCCGGTGCCGCTGGCCGAGCGCATGGTGCTCGCGGGGACTCCGGAGGCCCGCTGCACGAGCTGCCGCACTGCCTACGAGCGGCCAGTCCGTCGACTCGGGGCAGTCGCGACGCGGCTGGGGCTCCAGGCGATGTGCGAGTGTGCGGCCGAGAGCGAGCCGGGGCTCGTGCTGGACCCCTTCCTGGGCTCGGGAACGACCGCCGTCGCCGCCGAACGACTCGGCCGCGACTGGCTCGGCATCGAGCTCAACCCTGAGTACGTGGCCCTCGCCCAGGAACGCATCGTCCGCGAGCGCGACAAGACAACTAAACGAAAGGAGGTGGCATGAGTGAGAAGCAACCACAGCAACCAGAAGATCAGCCAAAGGACATCGAGGAGATCATCGAACTCGTCAACGGAAACCCGTGGAACGCCGATGCATTGGCTGGCGAACCAGACGAGGAGGTCGGCGGCATCTACAGCGTCGAGATCGGACCGGAAGGACAGATCGAGGACGCTGAACGGCTCAGCTCTAGGCGACCGATGGTGTGGATCGCCTGCCTCGCGGCGTACAACGACGGCACGCTTCACGGCGAATGGGTCGACGCGGCGGTCGAGGACGAAGAACTGGCCGCTGCAGCCCAGCGCGTTCTCGCGACTTCCCCCGTCCCGGGCGCCGAGGAGTACGCCATCTTCGACAGCGACGAGTTCGGCGCCTTCCGCGTCGGCGAATACGACCGCCTTGCGACCGTCGCGCGGGTCGCTCGCGGCATCAAGGAACACGGACACCCCTTCTCGGTCTGGGCCGAACTCCATGCCGGAGATGAAGCGATGCTCGACAGCTTCGAGGACGCCTTTCTGGGCGAGTACGACTCACCATCGGCATGGGCGCACGACGTGCTGCTCGACAGTTGGCTTCGCGATGCGCTCGACACGGTCGTCCCTGAACCGCTGCGGCCGTACATCCATATCGACTGCGTGGGCTGGGCACGCGACGCCGAACTTAGCGGCGACGTCTACATCGAACCTGCGCCCGGAGGACGGGTCTATGTGTTCTCCACCCGGTAGGCGCTGGAGGCCCTCGTCGGGGGCCTGCGACCGCAACGTGATGGCACCAGTCATCGCCGGTCGCACCACCCCGAGGAAGTGGCTGAACGGCTCATATGAGTTGTTCGGAGGAACCCCCTCAGGAAGGAGGAGGAAGGTCATGAAGACCCTCGCCATCCGGATGGAAGACGAGCAGCACGCTCGCTTGAGCATGCTCTCGAAGCTCGCTGGCACCAGCGTGACGGACACGATCCGTACCGCGATCGAGCAGCACCTCGAGGTCTTGGCGGCCGATCCCACGATCACCGTCAAGGCCCAGGAGCTGACCGAAGCCATCGAGAAGGAAGCCGAAGCGCAGCGCCAGGCACTGGCGTCGCTTCTCGGCTCCGCCGCGAAGGAAGCACCGAAGACCACCACCACGCGTGGCACTCGGAGCACGAAGGGGTGATCTCACCTCCCCGGTGGGGATCGGCTTGAGCACACCGTGCTCGCCGGTCCCCACCACATTCAACAAACAGGCCGCTAAACGAATATTGAAACAAACAGATAAGGCTCGCCTATTTCGGTGTGAAATGCACAACGAGGATTCCTATTTCGAGAACGATTCTTTAAAATGGATCCTTGGGAAATGGAGAAATGGGAAATGGCAACAAATAGCAAGAAGGAACCTAAAGCAATAGCGCAAACGCTCGGAGATCTGCTCCAGCATGCTCGCCTCGAAGCTGGCTACACGATCAAGGGGCTGGCGGCGATGTCGGGCGTACCGATCAGTCAGATCGGCAAGCTGGAGCACGATCAGGTGCAGAAGCCGAACGCAGCTCACCTAGCGGCACTCGCAGAGCCACTAAAGCTGACGATCTACCAGCTCTACCGAGCTGCGGGCTACCAGACACCTGCGTGCATCGCCGGACTAACGCCAGAGCTTGAACGAGCTCTCGCACGACTTCCCGATCACGCTCTCGCAAAAGTCGAGAGCTACGTGGAAGGCCTCCTGCGGGAGCACGGCAACGGCGAATCATCAGCTGCGCTTGCGGACGCTTGAGCGCGGGACGAGGGGAGGTAGAAGGACATGACAAGCAATAACACTGACCAGATCAAGATCGCTGTGTCATACCTGCGGGTGTCGACTGCGCGGCAGATGAACGCTGGATCCGATGTCGATGCTGAAGGCAACTCGATCGCGACGCAGCGAGTGGCGAACAACGCCAAGGCAGCGAAGCTGGGCGCGCTGGTGCAAGAGGAGTTCGTTGAACCAGGCGCGTCTGCCCAGAGTATCGACAAGCGCCCGGTGTTCAAGCGGCTCCTTGCCTATCTGGAGGAGCACCCCGAGGTGAACGTCGTGATCGTGTACATGCGATCGCGAGCATTCAGGAACCTGGGTGACGCGGTCGTCACGAAGCGGCGCCTGGAAGCCATGGGAGTCAAGCTCGTCTCCGCCAAGGAGGACTTCGGTGACGGCATCATGGCTGACGCGATGGAAGCGGTCACGGACATCATCAACGAGGTCCAAGTCCGGATGAACGGCGAGGACATCAAGACGAAGATGCGCCATAAGGCACAGATGGGTGGCACCAATGGGCGGGCCCGAGTTGGGTACCTCAACGTTCGGATCGACCATGATGGCCGTCAGGTCAACAGCATCGCGCTAGATCCCGAGCGCGCTCCGCTCGTCAGGCAGGCATTCGAGCTTTACGCCACCGACGAGTACTCGCTGTCGAGTCTCCATGAGGTGATGGATGACCTTGGGCTCACCACTCGTCCGACGCGAGCGCGCACCGCCCAAGCGTTGTCGATCAGCCAATTGCATCGGATGCTGCGAGACTCGTACTACATCGGACTCGTGTCGTACAAGGACGAGACGTTTCAAGGTCGCCACGAGCCGATCATTGACGCGACGCTGTTTGAGCGGGTGCAGGCAATCTTCGATCAGCGCTCGCCGCGCGGGCAGCGCGATCGAGTCCTCTATCACTACCTGAAGGGCCTTCTCTACTGCGCCCGCTGTGACCGTGCTGGCCGACAGTCACGGCTGGTTTACACAGAAGCCAAGGGACGCGGTGGCTACTACGGATACTTCCTGTGCATGGCCCGCCAACGCGGTCACTGCGATCTGCCGCATCTACCTGTTGCGAGCGTCGAGCACGACGTCGCTGACCACTACGCAACCCTCGGACTCCCGAGCCACTTCATCGCCGAGATCCGAGCAGCGATCTCCGAAGCTGCCGAGGATATCCAGCGGGGCGTCATCGAGATGCACGAGTCCTACAGGAAGCAGCTGGAGACACTCGGCAAGCAGGAGGAACGGCTCCTGGATCTCGCTATCGAAGGGGACATGCCGAAGGATCGCATCCGGGCGCGTCTGCGCGACATCAAGATCAAGCGAGCCAAGGCCAAGGCTGGTCTTCAAGAAACCGGCGAGCAGCTCGCGCGTGGCGCTTCGCTACTCCAGCGCTACCTCGACCTGCTGCAGGCGCCGCACGAGCAGTACCAGTGGGCCACAGACGACCTGCGCCGCAGTCTGACCGAAGCAAGCTTCGCCAAGCTGTTCCTCGATGATGACGGCGTGCGAGGCGACGAGAAGGTCCCAGTCATTCAGGAACTCATCGATGCGGCCTCGGCCTACGACGGCGTCCGCTGCAGCGGCTCTGATGCGTCGGTGGGCCATCCCGGCGACAGACATGAAGAAGCGACCCCCGAGGTCGGGGGTCGCGACAGTACTTCTGAGTTCCTACTCGAACATCTCTTCCGTGAGGGTTCGAGTAAGCGTCATGTGGTGCCCTCGGTGGGATTCGAACCCACACTGCCAGGATTTTGAGGCCTGTGACTCTGCCGGTTGGTCTACGAGGGCAATGCGTTCCGATGGTATCGGGGCTTTCTAGGCTTGGGGTATGGAGGCCTTGACCGTGCTCGTGGCCGAGGACGAAGCGCTAATCCGCATGGACCTCGTGGAGACGCTGGAGGAACTCGGTTTCCGGGTGGTCGCGGCTGTGGCCGATGGGCGGCGCGCGGTGTCAGCGGCGTCGGAACTGCGCCCGGACGTCGCGTTGCTCGATGTGAAGATGCCTGACACCGACGGCCTGGCGGCTGCCTCGGAGATCCTGGAGTTGCGTTCCACGGCGGTCGTCATGCTCACGGCCTTCAGCCAGCCCGAACTCATTCAGCGGGCGGTCGCGGCTGGCGCGATGGGCTATCTCGTGAAGCCGTTCAAACCCGAGGAACTGCGGGCTGCGCTGACCGTGGCGCACCAGCGCCACCAGCAGTTGCATGCCGAGCAGCAGCGCTCCCGGGAACTCGCGCAGAGCCTGGCTGATCGCAAGACCATCGAGCGGGCGCGAGGAGTGGTGCAGCAACGGTTGCGCCTGTCGGAGGACGAGGCGTACACATGGTTGCGGACCGCTGCCATGGATCAGCGGCTGCCGCTGGTCGAGGTTGCTCGTCGCACGCTGGAGGCTCCCTAGCTTTTCCGACTCGGGAATGTCGATCACGGAAGCGCAACATGCCCCCAATTACCTTGCCCAGAGCCCGGCTTTGCGTATTGTTAACCCACCGGCACGACAACGTGTCGACTTACGCACACACAAAGAGGGGTCTATATATGTCCCGATCGACCATTCTGCGGTCGCTCGTGGTCGTGGGTGCGGCGAGCCTGGCATTGTCTGCGTGCAGCAGCGGTGACAGTTCGTCGGACACGAGCGCGAGTCCTTCCGCAGAGACATCTGTCGCCCAGGGCGACGGCGCCCTGAAGATCGGCACCTTGCTGCCGCAGACGGGTTCGCTCGCCTTCCTCGGGCCGCCCGAGTTCGCCGGTGTCAACCTCGCCGCCAAGGACATCAACGCCGCTGGCGGTGTGCTGGGCAAGAACGTCGACGTCGTCATCGGTGACTCCGGTGACACCTCGACGAACATCGCCTCGCAGACCGTCGACCGGCAACTGTCGCAGGGCGTCGACGCCATCATCGGCGCCGCGTCCAGTTCGGTCTCGCTGACCGTGATCGACAAGATCACCAGTGCAGGCGTTCAGCAGGTCAGCCCCGCGAACACCTCGCCGGAGTTCTCCACGTACCCGGACAAGGGTCTGTACGCCCGTACCGCTCCGCCGGACACGTTCCAGGGTCAGGTCAGTGGTGACCTGGTGGCCGGTGACGGACACTCGACCCTCGCCATCCTGGCGCTGGACGACGCGTACGGCACTGGTCTTGCCGACAACGTGGAGAAGGCCTTCACCGCCGCCGGTGGCCAGGTTGTCTCCAAGCAGATCTACGACCCCAAGGCGACGTCCTTCGAGGCCGAGGTCTCCGAGGCCAAGGCGGCCAACCCCGAGGCCATCACGCTGATCGGCTTCGACGAGTCCGTGAAGGTCATCCAGGAGATGATCAAGCAGGGCATCGGGCCCAAGGACGTTCCGCTGTACCTGGTGGACGGCAACCTGTCCAACACCGCCTACGTGGATCTGCCGAAGGGCACCATGGAGGGCACGCAGGGCACCCTGCCTGGTGCTCAGGCAAGCGACGAGTTCCGCAAGCAATTGCTGGGAGTCGACCCGAAGCTCGAGGACTTCTCCTACGGTCCGGAAGCTTATGACGCAACGATCCTCGTCGCGCTGGCCGCCGAGGCTGCCGGCAACGACAGCGGCACCGCGATCGCCGACAACATCAAGGCGGTTTCGGCCGACGGTGAGAAGTGCACCACCTACGCCGACTGCCTGAAGCTGATCAAGGACGGGAAGGACGCCGACTACGACGGTCAGTCCGGTCCGATCGACCTCAACGATGTGGGCGACCCGAGCAAGGCAATCATGGGCGTCTACAAGTACGGTCCCGAGAACACCTACACCTTCGAGAAGCAAGAAGAAGGTGACGTGCCGGACGCCTCGCAGGGCTGATCTGGTTCGGATGCACGGTGCCCGTCCCCTCGATGGGGGCGGGCACCGTTGTTTGTGGTTTGGAGCCGGGCCCGCTCCCTCGATGGGGGCGGGCACCGTTCGTTACTGTCCTGGCCTGTTTGCTCACTTCTAGCCTGAAGGGTCTGTGGGCAAAGTGAACTTTGGGGCTCGGACGGTGAGCCTGGCTGTGGATTGGCCGTTGAGGGGGTGCGGACCGGCGCAGGCTGGCTGGATGATCGACGAACTTCGTGCTCTTGCCCAGTCCCAGAACGGCGTGATCCTGACGCGTGATGTAACCGCCATGGGCTTCGACCGGAACGGCGCACGAGCGGTGCTGCGTCACCTCTTCAGAATCGGCCATGGGGTGTACTCGGTGGAGCGACCCAGGAACCCTCAGCACCTGCATTTCCTGCGGACCATCGCCGCGCTCAGGGTTCATCTGGGTGCGATTGCTAGCCATGTTTCGGCAGCTGTCGTACATCGCCTGCCACTCCACCGTCCTGACCTCTCAGTTGTCCACCTGAGTTGCACCGGCCCGGGCCACGGCGGGATTCGGGCCGGTACGCAGATCCACCGCCTCGCGAGGGCGACTCCGGTTCAGGTCGATGGCGTGCCCGTGACTCCGGTTGACCAAACGTTGATCGATTGTGCACGCACCCAATCCCGCGATACGGCCGTGGTCATGGCGGACTATGCGCTTCACATGAGGCGGGTTACTGCCGAGCAATTGCAGGAGGCGCTCTCACTGAGCGGTCAGGCCTGGGGTATCTCGAGAGCTCGCACCGTCGTTGCGCTGGCCGACGGGCGAGCGGAGAGTGTGGGTGAAACGCGCGCCCGCCTCATCTGTGTCGATGCCGGCGTGGCCGTAACCCCACAGGTTGAGGTCCGCGATCACCTTGGCCATCTGCTGGCTCGCATCGACTTGGGCGTCGACGGGCTGCCCTTGGGAATCGAGTTCGACGGTCAGGGGAAGTACCGCGACTACCTCGACACTGATGATTCTCCCGAGCAGAAGTACTGGGAGGAGAAGGTTCGAAAGGAACTCGTCGAGGACCATGGCCGGATTCTGGTGCCCGTGTACTGGAAGATGCTTGACGCACCGAAGCTGATGCTGGCACGAGTCCATAGGGGCATGGAGAGGGCCCACAGACTGGCGAGTTAGCAGTTCGCCCACCGATGCTCAGTTCAGGCCCGAAGGCTTCGGGGGCGGAGTGAGCAATCGGGCCAGAAGTCAGGCCTTCGCCAGCGTCCCCAAGTACAGCTCGACGACCTTCGGGTCGTTAGCCAACTGCCGGCCCGTGCCGGTGTAGGCGTTGCGGCCCTGATCCAGTACGTACCCCCGGTCACAGATCTGCAGGCAGCGACGGGCGTTCTGCTCGACCATGATGACCGTCACACCGGTCTTGTTGATGGCCTTGACCCGCACGAACGCCTCGTCGGTCAAAGCCGGCGACAGACCTGCGGACGGCTCGTCGAGCAGCAGCACCTTCGGCTCCATCATCAACGCCCGCGCCATCGCCACCATCTGCCGCTCGCCGCCGGACAGCGACCCCGCGCGCTGCTTGCGCCTCTGGGCCAACGCGGGGAAGAGGTCCGCGACCTCGTCGAAGCGGGGGTGGAACGCTTTGGGCTCCTGGAAGGCGCCCATCTGCAGGTTCTCCTCGATCGTCAGCGAGGGGAACACGTTGTTGTTCTGCGGCACGAAACCCATGCCCATGCTCACCAACTTGTCGGCGCGGGTGTTCGTGATGTCGTCACCGTCGAACGTCACGCTGCCGCTGCGGACCTTGACCAGGCCGAACAGGGACTTCAGCAGTGTGGACTTCCCGGCTCCGTTCGGGCCGATGATGCCGACCAGTTCGCCGGTGTGGGCGTAGAAGTCGCAACCGTTGAGGATGTTCACCCCGGGGAAGTAACCGGCGATGACGTCGTCGATGCGTACCAAGGCCCCTTCTGCGGCCTGCAGGTGTTCCTCGCGGCCTTCGATGACGGTCTCGGCCATCACGCCTCCTCGGGGTGGGCGGTGAGCGCCTCGCCGGAATCGGTGAGCGGTTTGTCGTGGTGCACGCCTAGGTAGGCATCGATGACCGCCTCGTCCCGCATGACGTCATGCGGCGGACCTTCGGCGATCACTTTGCCCTGGCTCATCACGATCACCCAGTCGCTGATGTCGCGCACCATGTCCATGTCGTGCTCGACGAACAGGACGGTGGTCCCGCTGTCCCGCACCTGACGGATGTGGTCGAGCAGGCTCTGCGTCAAAGCCGGGTTCACGCCGGCCATCGGCTCGTCCAGCATGACCATGTCCGGCTCGACCATCAGCGCCCGGGCCATCTCCAGCAGTTTGCGCTGACCACCCGACAGCGAGCCCGCGAGATCGTCCTGCTTCGCAGCGAGGTTGAAACTCTCCAGCAGCCGCAACGCGCGCTCACTGATCTCGTCCTCCTGCGCCCGCCACAGGAACGGCAGGAACGACGCGAAGAGCTTCTCGCCCCGCTGATGCTGAGCTCCCAGCCGCATGTTCTCCATGACGGTCAGCCGGCTCAATGCCTTGGTCAGCTGGAACGTCCGCACCATGCCGAACTGGGCCACCTTGTGCGGACGGACGCCTGCGAGCTGACGGCCCTCGAACGTCCACTTGCCCTCGTTGGGCCGATCGAAGCCGGTGAGCAGGTTGAAGAACGTGGTCTTGCCCGCACCGTTCGGGCCGATCAACGCAGTGATCGTGCCGCGCTGAATCTCAACGTGGGAGACGTCCACGGCGACCAGACCGCCGAAGTGCCGCTTCACACCGTCCGCGATCAGGATCGGGTCGGGCTTGGCCACACCAGCCTCGTGCGGCACATCGGCCAGCGCGTTCACCAGGGCCTTGAGATCATCGGGCATCGAGGCTCAACTCCTTCTTGTCCCCAAGGATCCCCTGTGGTCGGTAGATCATCAACAGCATCAGCGACAGGCCGAGGATCCAGTACCGGATCTGGCCCACCTGGGTGTTCGCGATGAACGTGATCGAGCCGCTGGAGACCGCGTTGGACAGCGCGGAATCGATGAACACCAGCAGGAACCAGAAGACCACCGAACCGACGATCGGACCGAGAACCCGGGCGGCACCGCCGAGAATCAGCACCGCGTAGGCGTAGAACGTCAGCTCCGTGCCGTAGTAGTCCGGCTGGATGGATTGCAGCGCGATGGCCGCGATGAAGCCGCCGAAGCAGCCCATCACACCACCGATGATCAGTGCCTGCAGCTTGTAGGCGTACACGCTCTTGCCCAGCGAGCGGACAGCGTCCTCGTCCTCGCGGATGGCCTTGATGACCCGTCCCCAGGGGGAGCGCATCATCAGGAACACCAGCACGGACAGGACGACCACGAGGATCCAGCCGACTGTCACGATCCACATGTCGTTCTCGCTGAAGTCGGCCGGACCGATCCGCACGGGTCCCGTATACGGGTTTAGCTTGTAGAAGTCGTCGGCGAAGCGGTTGATGCCGTCGGATCCGCCGAACACTGGGTCGAACGTCACGGACCGGAAGACCAGTCGCAAGATCTCGGCGGCCGCGATGGTCACGATCGCCAGGTAGTCGGCCCGCAGTCGCAGGGTCGGGATACCGAGCAGCAGCGCCAGCAGCACGGCTGCGGCGATACCGACCAGGATGCCCACCCAGATGCTCCACCCCGCATAGGCGATGGAGACGCCCAGACCGTAGGCGGCCACCGCGAGGAAGCCTGCCTGCCCGAAGTTCAGCAGCCCCGTGTACCCGAACTGGACGTTCAGGCCGATCGCGGCGATCGCGAAGATGACCGCCTGCACTCCGATGCCCTGCGTGAAGGCTTGGCTGAAGACGTTTGCCCAATCCATGTCAGCCCACCCTCTCCGAGCGGCCCATGATGCCCTGTGGCCGGATCATCAGAATCACGATCAACACTGCGAGCGCGCCCACGTTCTTCAACTCCGAGGGGATGAACAGCGTGGAGACCTGGATCATGGTTCCGACGATGATCGACCCCACGATCGCGCCGACCGCGGTTCCGAGGCCACCCAAGGTCACACCCGCGAAGATGAGCAGCAGGAGTTGGAAGCCTTCCTGCCAGTTGATGCCGTTGGACAGGCTGTAGATGACACCGGCCAGTGCGGCAAGGCCCGCGCCGGCCGCCCAGATGATCGAGATCACCCGGTTTACGTCGATGCCCGAGGCCGCCGCCAAAGCGGTGTTGTCCGCGATCGCACGGGAGGCCTTACCCATGCGAGTCAGACGCAGCCAGAGCACGGTCGCCACGAGGACCACGATCGCGACCGCGGCGCCCATCAGCGCCTTGGGCGTGACGTCCACCGGCCCGATCGCCAGACCGGCCTGGCCGTTGCCGTAGGCGAACTGCTGGGTGGTGCCGCCGAAGAAGAACAGGTAGATATAGCGCAGCAGGATGCCCAGGCCGATGGACACCACCAGCATCGCGATCAGGCCGGTGCCGCGCTTGCGCAACCAGCGCCAGAAGAAGCGGTCCTGAAGATAGCCGAAAGCAGCGCCGGCAAGAACCGCACCAGCGGCGGCCACGATGAAGGGCAGTCCGAGCAGGTTGTTGAAGAAGTAGGCGATCAGCGCTCCGAACGTCACGAGCTCACCGTGCGAGAAGTTGGTGAGCCCGGTGGTACCGAAGATGAGGCTCAGTCCGACTGCGGCCAGTGCGATCGTCAGGCCGAAGATGAGTCCGTCGACCAGTAGTTGCATCGCCCGGTCCGTGGAAGTCTCGGTGGAGACCCGGGCCGCGCCGGTGGGGAACAGCACCGACTTCGTCTGTCCGCTCTCCACGACCACATCAGCGCTCACACGATCAGGATTGGTGAGGGTGACGCCGGCTGGCAGGGTGTCGGTCTGCAAGGTCACCGTGTAGGTGCCGGCCTTCGGCACGTCCACCCGCCACTTGCCCTGTTCGTCGGTGATGGCGTTCTCATCGAAGCCGGCACCATTGGAGACGTTCAGCGTCACGCCGGGCACCGGGTCGGTGCCGTTGCGGATCACCCCACCGATGTTCTCGTCCGCGGCACTGGCCGCAGTCGCACCGGTCACTACCGCCGTCAAGGCGAGGGCGACCGCGCTGAGCATCAGCAGCAGTCGTCGCACGCGCGCACCTACTTCCTCGAGCCGTCTGTGCTGGCCAGTCGGGTGACCGAACCACGAAGCACGCTACAGCCTAAAGGGATAGGGCGCGGGACAGGTGGAATTGGGCAGTATTGATCGAGGCGGCTTTGCCACTGAACCGACCGCGGTTTCAGTGGCCCTGGGAAGGTCGCTACGCTGGATTCGTTCCCGGGAGGTGCTGATGACCATCGATATTCGCGATGTGGAGCTCGACCACATCGACGAAGTCGCACCGCTGTGGGATGAAGCGTGGCGTAGTGGTGGCCGCCGGCGGGGCGGACTGCCCCTCGCCCTGTCGCTGGACCGGATGCGTCGACGGGTGGAAGCCGCGGCCGGCGGAGGGTTCCGCTTCCTGGCCGCATGGCACGGCGACGAGCCGGTGGGACTGGCCACTGTGTCCCTGACCGACGGCGGACCCATGATGGACGCCCCGGGCGTGCACATCCACATGTTGCACGTTGCGCAGGGCACCCGGTGCCGCGGAGTCGGCACCGCGCTGCTGGCCGAAGTCGTGGAATGGGCCGACGAACTGGGCTCCGATCACATCGTCGTGGACGTGCCACCGGCCTCCAAAGACGTACAGCGCTGGTACGCCAGTTGGGGCTTCGGGCCCTACCTACAACGCAGAGTGGCGAGTACGTCGGCGATCCGGCGCCGGGTGCGCAGCAGCCTCGGTGGCGGCCCTTCCCGGCGGCTGGTCCCGGTCAGCGGATTGCGTCGCGCAGTAGGCAGGTGAGGCGACCGGTTGCGATCTGCCGGCCCGCGTCGTCGGTCACCGGGATCAGGTAACTGGCCAACGTCCTGCCCACGTGCAGAGCTTCGGCACGGGCGGTCACTGTGCCCTGCGACGCCGAGCGGTGGTGGCTGACGGACAGTTCGATGCCCACCGGGAAGCGGCCGGGATTGGCCAGGGCCGAGGCGACGGAGCCCACTGTCTCCACCAGTACAGCGGTGGCCCCGCCGTGCAGGATGCCGTAGGGCTGGGTGTTGCCTTCGACGGGCATCGTTGCGACCACGACGTCGCCGTCGCGGAACAACTGGATGCCCATGGTTTCGGCGAGTGCTCCGCGGGGGGCCTGCGTCAGATCGTCCATGATTGCAGGCTATGGCCTGGTCGGGAGTGGGCAGAGCCCGGACCGGTGTTGGGGAACGGCACCCGGGGCTTTCGCGAGCCGAATCTGCAATCGGTGAGCAAACTGGGCATCCGTGAGCATTCCGGGCGCCCAAAACCCGTCCGTGGGGCTAACGGATGCCCGGGATGCTCACCGATCGGCCGCGCAGTTCAAAGATCCGGTCAGCGGTGGACAGCCGTCCGGCTTCCGTCGCCGGGAGCGCTCTTGGCTGTCCGACCCACCACCTAGACTCGGCAGCGATGACTGACACCCCGCGCCTGCTGCTTCTCGACGGCCATTCCCTGGCCTATCGCGCGTTCTACGCCCTGCCCGTGGAGAACTTCAGCACGACCACCGGACAGCCGACGAACGCCGTATTCGGCTTCACATCCATGCTGATCAACGCCCTTCGTGACGAGCGCCCCACACACATCGGTGTCGCGTTCGACGTGTCCCGCAAGACGTTTCGCAGCGAGACGTTCCCGGAGTACAAGGCCAACCGCTCGACCAGCCCGAGCGAATTCGCCGGGCAGGTGGACCTGATCCGCACGGTGCTGGACGCGATGGCGATCCGGTCAATGGCGGTCGAAGGGTACGAGGCCGACGACATCATCGCCACGCTGACCGGCCAGGCCCGCGCGGAAGGGATGGAGGTGCTCATCCTCACCGGCGACCGGGACGCCTTCCAACTGGTGGACGACCACTGCACGGTGCTGTATCCCAAGCGCGGGGTATCGGAACTGTCCCGCATGACACCCGAGGCCGTCCAGGAGCGCTACGGCCTCACGCCGGCGCAGTACCCGGACTTCGCGGCACTGCGCGGCGACCCCTCGGACAACCTGCCCAGCATTCCCAGCGTGGGCGAGAAGACGGCGGCGAAGTGGATCACGCAGTTCGGTTCGCTGGCCGAGCTGGTGGCGCGCGCCGACGAGGTGCCGGGCAAGGCCGGTGGTGCGCTGCGCGACCACCTCGGTCAGGTGGTGACCAACCGGCAGCTCACCGCGCTGGTCACCGACGTGCCACTGGAACTGCGTCCCGCTGACCTGTGCCGCGAGCCGCTGTCCCGGGACAAAGTGCATGAAGTCTTCGACAGCCTGCAGTTCCGGGTCCTACGGGAGCGGTTGTTCGACTATCTCGGTGAGGACGTCGAGGAGCAGGAGCGGTCGGTGGTGCAGACCACTCTGGCCGACGATCCGGTGGCCTGGTTGGCTGCCCACAGCCAGGCCGGTCCGTACGGCGTCCACGTGCTCGGTGCTTGGGGAGCAGGGACCGGGCGGATCGACCGGCTGGCTGTGGCCGCCGATGACGGCTCAGCGGCGGTGTTCGACGAAGTGGCGCAGATGGCCAGCTGGCTCGCCGACCCGGCGATTGGCAAGGTGCTGCACGACGCCAAGGGACCGGTCCTGGCCGCAAAGGCAAGCGGGATCGATGTCCAGGGAGTCGTCGGCGACACCGCGCTGGAGGCATACCTCCTGCTCCCGGGCCAGCGGTCCTTCCCGCTGCCCGATCTGACCGCCCGCTTCCTGCATCGCGACCTGGTGGAGCCGCAGGCCGGTGACCAACTGACGATGGACGGCTTGGACGACGACGCCGGGCAGGAACTTGCCGACAGTGCGGCTGCTGTTTTGGCGCTGCACGCCGAACTGATGGAACAGCTCGGTCCGGTCGGCCGTGATCTGCTCAACGACGTGGAGTTGCCATTGGAGGCGGTGCTGGTCGAGATGGAGGCCGCGGGCATCGCCGTGGATCTCGACTTGCTGCACCAACTCCGGGACTCGTTCGACTACCAGATCGCAGAGGTGACGCAGGAGGCCCACAATCTGGCCGGCCGGGAGTTCAACCTCGGCTCTCCGAAGCAACTCCAGGAGATCCTGTTCGCCGAGCGCGGGCTGCCCAAGACGAAGCGGATCAAGACCGGCTACACGACCGATGCGGACGCCCTCGCGACGCTATACGCGAAGACCGAGGACCCGCTGCTCGAGTGCCTGCTGATCTGGCGGGACAAGAGCAAACTGCGGCAGACCGTTGCCGGCCTCATCCCGCTGGCGGATGCGGACAGGCGCATCCACACCACCTACAGCCAGACCATCGCGGCCACTGGCCGGCTGTCCAGTACCGACCCGAACCTGCAGAACATCCCGGTGCGGACTTCGGAGGGTCGGCAGATCCGGTCGGCCTTTGTGGTCGGATCCGGCTTCGACTGTCTGCTGACCGCCGACTACAGCCAGATCGAGATGCGGTTGATGGCGCACTTGAGCCAGGACGACGGGCTGATCGAGGCGTTCCGCTCGGGGGAGGACCTGCACAACACTGTGGCCTCGAAGGTGTTCGGGGTTCCGGTGGATGCCGTGGACGCCGAGCAGCGGCGCCGGATCAAGGCCATGTCCTACGGGCTGGCCTACGGCTTGAGCGCATACGGACTGTCCCAGCAGCTCGGCATCGCCACCGATGAGGCGGCTGGGCTGATGGACGAGTACTTCCTGCGGTTCGGAGGTGTGCGGGACTACCTGCATGAGGTCGTCGAGCGCGCCCGGGTGGACGGCTACACCCAGACCCTGTGGGGCCGGCGGCGTTACCTGCCGGACCTCAACAGTGACAACCGGCAGC
>WBZL01002007.1_pt1 | contig 20310 bp, 19 predicted proteins | sample 5204291 | NCBI WGS metagenome assembly WBZL01 (sample SAMN12344345, study PRJNA552823) | activated sludge metagenome | biome: Activated sludge suspended growth; feature: Nitrification reactor; material: Wastewater; isolation source: activated sludge from nitrification reactor of wastewater...
GAGGGCGACTTTGTATTCGTGGTTTCCGGCGGGGATTTGGAAACTGCCGCGCCAGAGGAGGGAGTTGCCGTCGAGGGCGAGGAAGGTGTCTTTGCAGTCGGTGTTCCATTCACCGGCACAGCCGACCTCGTCCTGGAAGGAGCCGGCGATGGCGACGATCTGCGGGACGGGGAGCCCTTCGGGGGGGAGTTCTTGGGCGAAGGCTTGTTGGGAGGAGGAGAAGAGGAGAAGAGGGGAAAAGGTGAGGAGGAGGATGAGGAGGGGGAGGAGGCGTTTCATGGAGACTCCTTGGATTGGGAATTGGGAATAGGGGATTGGATATTAGGTATTAGCGATAAGGGATGGAACTCTTGAATGAGATATTTGTGTATAGAATTGATTAGTGATGTAAATCAGATTCTTTTTGTTCAGGCCAAATATCCCTGGGTGTATCAAAACAGAATACAGGGTCATTTGAATAGGTATTCGTGAACTCTTCAATTGTAAAGCTTGACACTGATTCAAGAGATTTGTTAGCGTCTGAATATGCTCCGAAAAGATTGTCATTGAGATAGGCTTTAAGGTCTTGCAATGAATAACTGCTGTTTGAGGGTGCAGTATAAATTTCTATGGACTCACCCAGATTTCCTGAATCTGAAAAATTTGGACATATTTTATAATCAGTTTCGTAGGTTATCGAGCCTCCATAAACGATTAAGAAACCAGACTCTTGATATATAAAAAATAGTTTATATGAAATATTTTCTATCCCGGCTGATTCCCAAACAGTTGAATAGGTTTCAATTCTAATTTCCGATGGAGTACCAAAGGATTGCACGATATTTTCTGGAGAAAATTTTTCCCAAAGGTCTAAAAATATGTTTCTATCTTCTTCTACTCGATTGCTAGAAACGGCAACCCAATCTATTGCCTCATCTGGATCATAATCATCAAAATATGTAATCCTTGTGGTAAAAAGCAAGTTCCCCTGCTCCAGGGGTAAAAATTCCAAAGAGTATTTGTTTAGTTGATCTTCTCGTTCATCATGCTGAAGTTCCAGAGATAATACGTGAAAATTCTTTTTCATTTGAGTAACTGTTGTCTTACCTGGTTCTACTCCCCACCAACAAGGTAACGAACAATCCTGTTCCAGAGATGGAAAAGTATCAAGATATTGTTTAATTTCATCTTTGTCCGCAATGATGATCCCCACAACAACAATAGGGGTGATTGTTGGCCAAAGGGTCGGAGAAACAACCGGCGTTCTCGATGGAATCGCGGAAGGTGTGGAGGTGGGTTCTAATACAATTTGCGTTGGTAAAGGGTCAGGTGCCGGCTCAAGGGCGGTTTTGCACGCGGTCAAGAGAATAAGGCCAAGGAGAATGAGGACGGCGATCTTTCTAGGATGGAAGTAGTTGCCGATGAGGTGGTTCATGCGGGATGAATTATATCTCTTTGGGGGATGAAAATACTCGTGGGAATGGTTTCCGTCGGGCACGTTCCCGCCGAATGGGAATGCCGAATATATTCGGCGGCGTCTGGTACGGGAAATGGGTTGAAACGCATTGGGGATGGGGGTTTGTTCAGTTTGATGATCCTTTCATCCATCTCGATGATCCCTTCATCCATCTCGACGAGCCTTCTGTCTTTCGTATTTATTTGTAGATTTCCACGCAGGGCCGGAATGGGGAGGACGCGTGGAAAAAAGGGGGAGGCGTGTCCTGTCGTGCCCGCCGGGGGATGAAGTCCCCCGTCTACGAGACAACGCCCGTTCAAACGGGCTAAGCCGGATTCATCCGGCGTTGTTGGGTAGCCCGGCGATTGATCGCCGGGCGGGGCCGGAATGGGCTGAGACGCTTGATAAAAATCAGGACCCCGTTTTATCCGTACCCACCGGGGGATGAAGTCCCCCGCAAACGACGCCCGTTCAAACGGGCTTGAACCTGCAAGACAGGTTGAGCCGGATTCATCCGGCGTCGTTTTGTAGCCCGGCCATTGATCGCCGGGCGGGGCCGGAATAGGAAGGACGCGGGCAGAAAATCAGGACGCCGTTTTAATCCGTGCCCGCCGGGGGATGAAGTCCCCCGGCGACAAAACCACGCCCGTTCAAACGGGCTTGAACCTGCAAGACAGGTTGAGCCGGATTCATCCGGCGTCGTTTGGTAGCCCGGCGATTGATCGCCGGGCGGGGCCGGAACGGGAAGGAGACGGGAGAAAAATCAGGATGCCGTTTTAATCCGTGTCCGCCGGGGGATGAAGTCCCCCGGCTACACAACCACGCCCGTTCAAACGGGCTAACACCTCAAAATCCCAACCGCTCCAATTCCTCCAACTCCCTCCGCCAGACCTCATCATTCACGGTATACAACCCGTCCGATTCCCGCATCAGTTTCACCCCTTCCCCCTCGATCCGTTCCAAAGCATAAATCGTGGAATGATTTTTATGATGCTCTTTTTGGCGCTCCACATATGCCACATAATTGGGCAGACGTTTGTAATCGAACGAAAACGCCGCATATTCGTCCTGCCAAAAGAACGGCGCGGCGGGATGCCCGGATTGGTTAAATTTAGCAGAGGTCACGCCCTTAATTTGCCCGACAAACGTCGCCACGCTGATTTTCGGCGGGATGGAAGCTACGAGATGGCTATGATCCACCCAGCCGTTCAGCGCAAAAACCGTTGCGCCCAGCCCAATCGCTTTGGTACGGATATAGTTGTAGATGATGGGTTCAACTTCAGAGGTCAGGAGAGGTTCGCGGTTTTTAGTGGCCCAAACGAGGTGATAGAAGAGTTGCCAGTAGGGCATATTGGTCTCCTTGCAGGACTGAAATCCCAGCGACGCAAAAAATATCTCGAAAGCAAATAAAGCCGGATTGATCCGGCGTCGTTTTGTAGCCCGGCCATTGATCGCCGGGCGGGGACGGAACGGGAAGGACGCGGGTGGAAAATCAGGACGCCATCCCATCCATGCCCGCCGGGGGATGAAGTCCCCCGTCTACACAACCACGCCCGTTCAAACGGGCTAAGCCGGATTCATCCGGCATTGTTTGGTAGCCCGGGGGCTTTAGCGCCGGGCGGGATTGTCAGAAGAATTTGTCAAAATGCAAAAACGCGTTGAAATTCTAACGGATGGGGGCAAGAGGGCAAGCGCTTATCCATCTCGATGATCCCTTCATCAGTCTTTTCAATCACAAATCGCAGTCACTCAAACGGGTTTTGCATCTCAGGCGTTGGTTTCAACTCTCAAATGCTCTGTAAAATTCGGTGCCTTCTCCGTGATTTCTGCGTTACTTTTTTCCCGCCGACGGAAACTGCGCCTTTCGCTTCTCCCGCAACCCCGCCACCCCCGCCATCATATCCTCCGAGAAAAAGCCCAGCATCTCCAACGCCAGCGAATGATCGAAGATCGGCCCGGCCTGTAACAGCCATTGGTTCAGCGCCCGTTTCGTGAACCGGATCGCGTGTTGGGGACCAGTTGCCAGGTTCGTCGCCACTTCCATCGCCTTCGCGTGCAGGTCATCGTCCGGCACACACAGGCTGACCAACCCGATCCGTTCCGCTTCTTTCCCGTCCACAAACCCGCTCGTCAGCAGATAATATTTCGCCTTCGCCATCCCGACCAACAACGGCCAGATGATCGCCGCGTGATCCCCCGCCGCGACGCCCATCCGCACATGTCCGTCCGCGAGGCGCGCCGTCTCCGCCGCGATGCTGATGTCCGCGAGGAGCGCCACGACCAACCCCGCCCCCACCGCCGGGCCGTTGATCGCCGAGATGATCGGCTTTTTGCAGTGAATGATGTTGTACACCAGTTCCCGCGCCTCATCCAAAATCCGCACGATTTCGTCGTAATTGCGATATGCGTCCTCCACCAGTTTCAAATCTCCCCCCGCCGAAAACGCCCGCCCTGCCCCGGTGATCACCGCCACGCGCACGTCCGGGTCCGCGTCAATCGTGTGCCACAAGTTCACCAGTTCGGTGTGCAGACGCGCATCCGCCGCATTCAGCACCTCCGGGCGGTTGAGCGTGATCCAAAGAATGCCGTTTTCGCGGCGGTCAAAGAGAATGTGTTGGTAGTCGGAGTAGTTCATGGGGGGGAGGGAGGGGGTAGATAGGGTAAATAGGGTAGATAAGGTAGAGAGGGTAAAGATTTTACCTTATTTACCCTCTCTACCTTATTTACTTTATTTACTTTATCTACCGCGCAAATTCCGGTAAATATTTCTGCACCAACAACCCAATCAACGCCCCCATGCCCGGATACCAGGGATTTTCGCCCTGCGATACCCATTGGTAGGCAAAAATTTCCGGGTTGGGGGTCATCTGAATGTCATCCACCGTGATCAGGAACCAAAAATTCAACTCCTTGTACCCGGCATAATAATCCACCCCAAACCGCGCTTCCCACGCATCATCCGCCCCGAGCAGGGTGAAGCCTTCCTCGATCAGTTCGCGGCGCAACGCCTGGGCGGGGGATTCGCCGTCGTCCACCCCGCCCCCTGGCAGGGCGAGCATCCGCTTCGGGCCGTGGCGCACGCCCAAAACCGCCCCATCCGCCCGCCGCACGAGAATCGCCCGCGCGGAGATGCGGTGAAAGGGCAGGGTCACGGTCTTTTCGCCGCGGTCAATCGTCTGCCCGTCGTAGTAATTGATTTCGTGGAAGGTCGCTTGCATAGGAAAGAGAGGTAAATAGGGTAAATAAGGTAGATAGAGTAAATAGAGTATATACCTTATCTACCCTATTTACCTTATCTACTTTATCTACTTCTTCACCCCTTATACAACAAATCAAACGCCTTGTGATACACCCATTGAATAAACCCCCGAACCGGACCGCGCACCCACCCGCGCCCCGTCCCCCCTTTCACCGGCTCACGCGGGGTCGCCGTGGCCCGCGCGCTTTCCCCAGCCCAATCGGGGACCACGTTCCCCATATGCCGCACCCACCACTCCGGCGTAGACAGGCGCAAATACCCCCGTTCATTAATCGCCACATCCAACCGCCGCACCTGCCCCATCGGTTTATCCGCAGGAATGGGGAGCACCTGTTGGAGCACAGATTTCCGCGCCACAAATTGAAAATGCCCCGCCCCGACAAAACACACCTGATACCTGACACCTGCCCCCTCCCCCCCTGACACCTGACACCTCACCCGCACATCCTCCTGCTTCCCAAAATTCTCTCGCGCCTCAACCTCCTCCTGTCCCAGACTGCGGGCGTGTTTCCAATAATCTTCCCACGCCAGCAGTTTGCCCCGCTCAAGCGTCACCCCTTCCGTTTGTTCCGCCCACGCGACGGTCGCGGTGGAAAACTGCGCGGGACTCCACATCGGGATGCCCGTCACCATCCCCGCGTGGGGAAACGCGTCCAGCACCTTCACCAGCGCGGACAGCCAACCCCGCTCGAAATAAATATCCGCGTCCGCATAGGCGATCAACTCCCCCGGCGCGGCGGCGAAGACAAAGTTCCACGCCGCGGCTTTGCCCAGATTTTTATCGGACAGCACGAGGTACTGGATTTTGCCCGCCTCGTGCTGTTCGCTGAGCCACGCGCGGACTTCCGTGCAACTCGCGTTATCGAACACGAGCAAATCGCAGGGCAGGTCGGAGTGCGCCCACAGGCTGTTGAGACAGGCTTTGAACACGTCCAGGCTTTGCGCGTAGTACCCACTCAGGAAGGGAATGTAGCTGATGATCGCCACCGTCACCCGCGCGGGTTGGGGGACGGATTCGACAAATTTGGCAGGGTTTTGACCGATTCGCATATTGTTTTGAGAGGATTAAGAACCTATCTGAAAATTGTAGTGTAGCCCCTTGTGGGCGGGGACAAGCCCCTAGACTACAAGAATTTTCGACACTAAATGGAGAGGGTGTTGTCTCGTAAAAAATACCAGACGCACAAGAGAAAGGCATAAAAGAGCGCCGCCCCCAAAAAGTGCAAGGATAGGAAAAACAAATTTCCAGTCTGCTCAAACGCAAACAGCATCAGATTCAGCGGCAAGGAAAGGAGGAGGAGGCTGATCATAAACCAGACATTCAGCCAAAGCGGCGGGCGAATGACGGGAGCCAATGTGCCGACATACAGGGCCGCAGGGATGAGGAACAACACAAAATAATGCGTCCAGGCAATGGGACTGGTCAATACGGACACAAGCAGAAGAATGGAAAATTCCAGGGCGGCGCGGGCGGGCGTTGGCGGCATTTTTCTTCCCAGGAACAGGACCCACAACGCGGGGCCGTAGAACAGCAGGTTGCCCATCGCCAGCGCTTGTTTGAAGGCGGCTGTTGGCGTCACCGGGTCCCATTCCAGTTCGCCGGGCATGAAGATTCTTGCCAGAAACCCGCTCAACGATTGGTTGTTGTACGCGGCGATGGGGTTGGCCGACATCGAGAGCACACACCGTTCCACCCAGATTTGATTGAGCGTGAAGGGGATATATCGCAACGAGAGGAGCAGGATGAGGCCCGCCACCACCAGCCCACCAGCGACCACCTTCCACCGGCCCCGGACAAAAAAGTACCCGGACGGCAAAATGAGGGGCAATTTTATCAGCCCTGCGCCGCCCAGCAACACGCCGGTGATGAATTCCCGCCCCCATCCGTATCCGATCAGCGCCAGCAAAATCACCAGCATGATCAGGTGGGAAGTGTTCCCGATCCAAATGTCGTAATCCAACGGGCCGTTCAACGCCAGCAGGCCCAGGATCAGAAAAAGCCCCCACCCTTTTACCTTTGCCCACTTCCCCAGCAAATACGCCAACGGAAACAACGCGACATACCCGATAACAAAAAACACCTTCCCGGCGATTTCTTTGGAAAGGGTCCCCAGCGGGGCAAAGAGATAGGCGACGAGCGGAAAATTCGTGAATCCATAACAAATTTCATCGTAAAGCACCGCCGGGTCGCGAAGAATTTTCCGTCCCCCGTAGTAATAGGCCTTATTGAAGTCATCTAACGAAGCCGGTTGAACCGCAGACCACCCCACCCAAACAAGCAAGAGCAGACACCCCCCTAAAAAAAGCCAGCGATAGGGTTGTTTTCGGTCAACGAAGAAAAAAATTCCCGCCAGGGCAATGGGGAGGATGGTGTACGGCAGGTAAGTGGAGTAAAAGGGCATACGAGGAAATTATTCCTCTTTGGTCAATCTTCGGCGCAATTTCCGCAAACGGCGCGTGAGCCACCACCGAAAGCCCTGTTTTTCTTTCGGACGCAGGGCCATTTCGATGGTGCGAAGGGTGCGGAGGAGGGTGGGTTTGGGCGAGACGATTTTGCCGTTGCGGAGTTCGCAGTTGGTGTCGAGGAGGATGTAGCCGGTGTAGTTGTTTTCCGGGCCGCGGGCGAGGGCGATGTTGCGGTGGGATTCTTCGTGGTTGTAGTGGGGTTGGCCGCCGGGGAGATGACTGTAATCGTGGTTTTGATGGACGATGAACACGTCCGGGGTGGCGTCAATCGTGGGCCAACCCTGTCGCCGGGCGTGGTAAATCGTCCAGTTATCCCACCCCGCGCGGCCAATGGCAAAATCCGGCATGTCGGCGAAGAGGGGGCGGGGGAAGATGAAGTAGTCGCTCCCCGCGGGGACGTGGAGAGCGCCTTCGCGGTGGGTGCGTGCGTGCAAGCGTTCCACCCAGCCGGGGGAGAAGTCGAGGGGTTCGGTCACGTCCAGGTTCCAGCGGCGGCCAATGATGAGGAAATCTTGCGCTTGCGCCTGAACCCGGCGGGCGGCTTGCACCACGTCCGGGGTGAGGAGGATGTCGGCGTTGACGTAGCAGAGGAGGGGGGCGGGGGAATGCGCCTGCACGCGGGCGTGGTCCCGCGCGAGGGCGAAGATCGAGCTGACCAACGGCGTCCCCTGTGCGGTCCGGGCGACTTCGGGGAGGTGGGTCACGCGGAATTCCGCGGCCACGTCCGCCATCCCCGGTTCATCCCCGATCAGGATCACATCCACCTCATCCAACTGCGTCCACGAGTGGATGGCGTTGCGTTGGATCGTGCGGATATGGGGGTTGGTAAAGGGTTTGGGAGCGGAGAAAATGGTCAGAAGGGTCATGGGGTCGGCGCGGGGCAGGTGAGTTCGGCTTGAAGGGCGACGATTTCGGGAGGGTGGGTAAGGTCGTTGGCAAGTCTGGCCCAGTGGTCACATATCATGGGGTGCAGGAGGGGATCGAGTTGGAGGGCTTGTTGGCTGAGTTGAAGGGCTTTCGCCCAGGCACCCGTGCGGGCAAAGGCTTCGATGAAGGGGATGAGTTCGGCGGCGTTTTGCGTTTGAAGCGTGTTGAAGGGGGCGGAGGCGGATAAGGCGAGGAGGGTCTCCCACGCGCCAGTTTGGCGGGCCAGGTCGGCTTTTTCGTAGAAGTAGCACCATGTCCCGGTGGCAGGTTCGCCAAAGAGGTGGACAGGGGGCGTGGCTGGGTGGGGGGGAGTGGGGAGAATGTTTTGGGTTTGCGAGAGGGGCAAGGCTTGCCGATACACCTCGGGGAGGTGAGGGTTCTGCGCATCGATGAGGGGGTCGAGCACGCGCAGGCAGGCAGGAGGAGCGAAATATATCACGATGGCCTGGCTGGTGGAGCCGGAATACGGGAAGACACGATAGTATTTTTCCAGGGTGACGCCTGGTTCCAAGGTCCCCAAACTGCCGCCTAAGCGTAGATCGGCGTTGATAAGCATATAGGGGAGGGGATCACCGGGGTTTAGGGCAGGGGTGTAGATCCAGTTGAACGCGGCAGTGAGGGAATTATCGGTGGAGAGGGAGGGGAGTTGGTTGTTGAGGAGGAGGGTGTTGGGTTGAAGGGCCGGGATGCGCCAGGTCAGTTGATGGAAAAATTCTTTTTGAAGTTGCCAATCCCGACGGAATTCCAGAGCATTCAGGAACTGAAATCCAACGGCCAAACTGACCAAGACCGTCACCAGAGTGATTTTCACATACCGATTCTGTCCGACCCCTTCCACAAGCCCAGCCATGAGCAGGCTAACGCCCAACGCCATCGGCAACGTGAGGCGATCCCAGGGCAAGGACAATTTGATGGTTAATTCGTCAATTGCCCAAAACGGCCACCCCCCACAAAGCAACGCCACGCCCCCGATCACACAGGCTTGCCAGACCCATCTTGTTTGCGTTGCACGGGCAGGGTGCGGCAAGCGCGAGAGAAAAATCAACAGGCCTACGCCTGCGAGAATCACCACCACCCAGTAATAGAGAACGGGGCGCAGACCATATTCCAACGAAGAAGGAAATTGGAACACCTGACGCCAAGCGCCCAGGCTGACTTCAACGAGGTCCTGCGGAATCAGGTCAGCCAGGTGGGTCAGGGCCAGGACTGGCGCGACCTTCAGGGTGGCAAGTAAGTTTATGGGATAGTACCCGACATTAAATATGAAGAGACGCCAAATAAAAAATGCGACGAGAAGGGTCAGGTACGGAAGCCAGGCCAGGCCGATTTTTTTGAGCGAAAAAGGGGCAGGCTCCAAAGCCACCCACAAAATGACGGGACGCAGAAGTTCCGCCCCGAAGTAGTATTCAGTGGTCAGGAGTTGAATGAGGGCAAAAAGCAGGGCGAGGCCTGTAAAGCGCCAGGCATGTTCCGGTTTTTTGATGGCCGCGATCATATACCCCAAGGACAACAGGTATAACACCAACGGAATGAGATGCCGACTTGTGTTGACCGCGACGTATTGTTGCCGGAATCCCGGATAAACGAGAAAGAACAAAACCACCCAAAGAATTTGCGCCGCATGTTTGGGCCAGAGTTTCTGCAAAGTCCAGATCAAACCGACCCCGCTCAGCCAGCGCGTGACGAACATCAGCCCTTGCCACGCCAAAGGATTTTCGCCCAACAGAAACGCGCCCAGGGCAAAGACCACCCCCGAAAGGGGCCGATGAATTTCAATTTGGATTAAAGAGGCGGGATTAAGGACGTGGGAAAACCAGATAAAAGGCCAGTCATCCCAATAAAACCCCATCCAGGGGAGAAAAACCCCAAAACTCAAAAAACAAATGAAGAATAAAAGAAAGGCCCTCAGCCCCCACGAAGAAGCCACAACCCTCGCACGCGTCCAGGCCGAGACAAAAATGCGCTTTGACACCACGCGCTAACGTTCATCCACATCTTTGAACGTTTTTTGTTCAACGTGGGCGTTGATTTTTGCCAGTTCGGGTTCACGTTCGAGGAGGGCGAGGATGTCCAGCCAGGTAAATTTGTCGTCGGGGAAACGGGCGACGATCTGGCGGGCGAATTCCAGGTCTTCGGCGGTATCGACGGTCCAACGGTGGTGACTCAGGTTGGTATCGTGATTGAGAAGCAGAGTCTTGAACCGGTCGTTGTTCTCATAGATGTAGGGCATCACATGCTCACGCTGATGCGGTTCTTTGGCTTCCTGCCAGGCTTTTTCTAACGCTTTGAAAGTACACACTTCCACGTCCAACCCAATCGGATACGTGCGCCCCCAGGCGGTGGGCAGGCGATTGGCGGTGAAATCGTTCGGCGGGGTGAAAGCGATCGAGGTTGTGCCAAACGCGCCCCACAAGAGTTGCACCGTGCGGCTGACCAAAACCGGGTCAATGAATGGGCAATCCCCCGTGAGCCGGACCACGATGAACGCACTCAACGCTTTTGCGGCCTGATAATAGCGGTCGAGCACATCGTACTCGTCCCCGCGGAAACACAAATACCCGCGCTGTTGGCAGAATTGTTCGATCACATCGTCACCGGGATTCGTTGAGGTGACAACCGCGACTTTGTCGAGGGCCTTCGCGCGTTTGGTGCGCTCGACGACCCATTCCAACATGGGGCGTCCGCCAAGATCAGCCATCACTTTGTTCGGCAGGCGTTTGGAACCCATGCGGGCTTGGATGAGAGCGATTGTTAGGGGGAGTTTGGGCATCATAGGAGGGGGGTCTCCAGTTCCAGAAAAAAGAAAAGTATATAAAACAAGTATACCCTAGAAAGCGGGGGTTTCACTCGGAATTGTTAAAGCTTCCACAAACCCCTTCGCCCGAAATTTCTCCACGTATTCTCGCACCACCCAGTAATCCAACCCCACTTCTTCGGCGATGTCGAATACCGTGCGATCCCCTTCGAAACGCATCATAATCTTCTCAATCGCCCGGTTGAGCGCCCAATTCTCGCGCCAATCCACCCACAGCCCGTGCCCGGACAGGAAAACGGGACCTTTGAACGTGCGTTTGGGGATGTAGTTCGAGGCATAAATCCGCACAATTTCTTCCGCCACGTCCACCGCGCCTTGCAACATGTCTTCGTGGATGATGTCGGGGTTGTCGGCGTCGGTGTGGTATTCCTCGTAGGGCCAACGGTTGAGGGAGAGGCACGGGACGTTGACGCCGGGGCCGTTGATGACGCGTTCGTCGTTGGCAGGGTGGGCGGCGAAATCGCGTATTGCGTATTCCGTATTGCGTATTTCGGAAGTTTTACGCAATACGGAATACGCAATACGGTCTATCAGGTGATCGCCCTGCCGCGAACGGTGCATCGCAATCGGACTCCGGTTCCCCGTCATTTCGAGAAAAATCCCCCCTCTCAACCGGGGGATCAGGTCCTCGTGATGGGCGAGGTAGGCAATCGTCCCGACCGTTTCCGGGCAGAAGAGAAAGCGCACCGCCATCGAGCCGGGGGGCAGAGGCCGTGCGGCCAATCGTTGCGCCAACCCCACCGCGGTGACCACGCCCGCCGCGTCGTCGTTCGCCTGCATGGGGTGGCAGATGTGGGCGGCGATGATCATTTCGCCCGCCTCCCCCGCATCCTTCGACTTCGGGTTTCGACTTCCACTTCGCAAAGCATCATGTCCGCTCAACCCTCCGCTCAGGATGCTACCATCAGATGAAATTCTCGCTACGCCCACGCGGAAGCCCGGTTCTTGCACAAATTCGGCGTGGATCACAGCTTGATATTGCTGGTTGCGGGGAAGTTGGTCGTACACGTTTTTGGGCAGGCAAAAGCCCCAATCGCGTTCGTAATATTTGAACACCCAGGGCACGGCATCGGGAAATTTTTCGCTGACGTACAAGTGAGGTTCGAGTTCTTCCCAATCCATCCACATGTGAACAGATCCGGAGTACGAGACGAGGTGGAGCGGGTTCTTGGCAAAGTCGGCGGGGCGAGTGCCGTCTTCCATTTCGAGGTAGCCCTCGCGGACGACGTAACGTTCGGGCACGCGCCACGTCCAAATCGGGGTGCCGGGGACGTAGGTTTCGAGGGTGTAGTCCGCCTGCGCGGGCATGGCGTCCCCTACGAGGGCGAGGGCTGTGTCCGTTTCATCGGAGGCGAGGGTGCGGTGGAGGGGGAAGAGGCGTTCGAGGAGAGGTTTAAGTTCCATAGGGGCTGGAGGAGCGATCAATCTTTCGAGGGTGCGCTGACGACTTGTAATCGTATTTCCTGGAAATTTTGGCTGATGTACAACAGGAGGGTGTAAATGAGGGTGATGATCCCGATAGGTTCGAGGGTTTCTTCCAGGGTGGTAATGACGTTATAAAAATCGTGGTTTTCGCCGACATTTTCCGCATACCAACCCCCGACCATTTCCATGCCTACGGCGCCCGCGAGGTAACACAATATCGCGCCAAAGATCATGATCTTGAACCGCGTCGGGAGCGCCAGAAAAAAGCGCAGGTACGCCAACGCAGTGATCACGACCAAAGGGATGGCAAGTATGACCCAACCAAAGAAGAAAATGCCTTGTGGGCGAAACCAAAGTTTAAAAATCAGAATGAATCGTTCGTGCAACACCGAAGTTTCATCAATGGAGAGAAACAAAAAGATCAACCCCAAGCCCAACCAATGCTGGAAAAATGTCCCTTTCGTTTGCCGTTTTAATAGACCAATCGCGGTAAACAACCCCGCCGCGAGAAACAGGTTCAAAGAGGCAAAATAGGTGGGAAGGTTGGCTTCCTGGTCGAGGTCAAACTTGACACGAAAGCCGAAAAATTTCTGTTCCCAGGTGAGGGCTTCGATCACATCAATCAGCGAACTGCTCAGAATGAGGAAGAGGGCGATCCCCGCCAACAAGGTAGCAACCTTCCCGGGGGTAATGTGAAGGAGGAGTTGAGTTTGTCCGGGCGAGCTTTCTCTGGGCGTACGCCAAGTGAACATGATCCAAACGATGATCGTCTGCATCCACCGGGCGAACGCGAAAAAGATGACGGGGAATATCCGCACGAGGACGCCCTGCAACGTCGAAAGGGGCTGGAACCCCACGTACAGGTACAGATAGGTGCCGAACAACGCCACCCCGTACAACCCCAGCATCACCGGGCCGAACAGGGGAAAATCTCCGGCGATCCGCGCCACCCGTTCGGCGAGCGGGGCGTGTCCGGCCTTTTTTCCAAACCCCCGCGCCCCCCAGCCAAATGCCGCGGTCACGATCAGAATCCCCGCCGCAATCGCCAGCCGGGATTTTGAAAACCCGAACAGCCACGCGTTTTTGGGATCGGAGGGGATGAGGAGCAGAATGGCAAGGGCAAGGAGGCCCTCGATAAAACCGGAAATAAAGTAGTAACGCAAGGCTTTTAAGGGGGACGTCATCTGTGTGTCACTCCACGTACTGAAGATTAGAAACGAAAAACGGGGCCATTACTCAACCAGGGACAACGTGCCGCCTCCTCAAAAAGGATCCCCCTCCTTGATGAAGAGAATTTCGGCTCTTCCGTTTTTGACGGGAAAAGTGCCGAATTTTTGAAGGTGAAGGGGATGTACATCCCCTTCACCTTCAAAAATTCGGGTTCCCATCCCGTTAATCCCGGTAGAGCCAGAATTTCCTTACGGAACCCAAGCAGTGACACCATTTCCAAAGCCCAGCATGAAAAAATGCTGAGAACCGTCCAGGCGAGACCAGTTACCCGTAACTTTTTTATGCGTTTTTCAACATACGTAAATATATCAACAGGTTCTCAGAAAGCGGGGGGACCCCAGCAATTCTCGATATGGCCGCAAAAGCACGAACGGCGTTCCTTTAACGGCCACCCTGAAGTTCAAAAGCGCTTCACAAAGGAACGCCGTTCGTCCAAAAACAGAATTGCTGGGGGGACACTTTCTAAAGAACCACCACCGCTTTTTTGAGTATTTTTATGAGGTGTAAAATGTCAAGTTTCAAAGTTATTTCAACCATTCTCATCTTGATTGCCGCGCTCTTCACACTGTTTGCGCTCCCGGTACACCTGACCCAGTTGAGCCAAAAGGCTGGCGTTGTCCAAAGCCACCCAACGGACGTCGCAGGCGTTTGGAGAATAGACAACCAGACTTTTTATGCTACCACTCTCACAGAAGTAACGCAATTGGGTGGCGAGGTGACGGGCGGGGTCTGTGTTCAAGTTCAATACATCGAAAATGGGCAAACCTTGCTCATAAACAAAGTACAACGGACCGCGCCCTCTGTATGCGGCGGGGACACTGCCGCCTTAGAACAGGCGACAGTGATCCGTTAGCCCTTCGGAACCAAACAAGCTCAAGACTTGGAGTTAGCAGGTGCGACAAAATGCTTCGCACCTGCTTTTTTACCCTTTCTCCACATAATACAACAACCCCGGCTCCCGTCGCATTTCCCGCGCGGTGAACGCGTACACCTCATTCGCCTTCATCAAACTCACCTTCGCCTCCCCAATCTGCCCCACGGTGATCACGCCCGCTTTTTCCATCAACGCCCCCATCGGGTCAACCATCGTATGCACCCCCCGCTCGATGTCCCGCACCAGCATCGAAAACGTCTCCTCCCGCGTCGTCCCGTCCCAATCCGTCACCTGCCCGGTGAACGACTTCATGTACCGGTAATCCACCCCCTCCATCTCCTCAACATGATGGAAAAACGTCATACTGTCGTTGTAAGATAGACCGATGACCATGATTTTGCCATTTAACTCGCGCAGTTTACCGAACACAGAATTTTTCCCGTAACTGCTCGTGTACCGTTCGGCGGTCAAATACTCCGCCTGCGGGCCGATGATGGCGAAAGAATAAATGGGGTGAAACACTCGTTTCGCCCGCGGGTCTTTCCGCACGAGTTCCGTGATCGCTCCCATGCGGGATGGCGTTTCCCGCACATCCCACAGCGCCCCTTTGCAGAAGTCGAAGTTGAAATTGGGCATGATCAGCGTCCCGGTGGGGGTAAGCGTTTCGAGCAACGCGTCAATCACCGTCTGCGGTCCGCCGTCCACCCCGCCGAGGGATTTGTACGAGGAGTGAACGAGGAGCGTATCGCCGGGTTGGACGCCAAGGGTTTGGAATTCGTGGGTGAGGGTGGGCTGGGTGAGCATGGGAGGGAAGTTGAAGGTTGAAGGTTGAAAGTTTGTTGTGTGCATTCGAAAGATGTCTGCACCCTGAGCGGAGGGTTGAGCGGAGGCTTTGCGAAGTCGAAACCCGTAGTCGAAGGGTGCGGGGATGGCTGACAACCTTTGCTTACACACGGTAGGTTCGTAGGCCGGATGTCGAAACAAGTTTCGCGCAATCCGGCTTACGGGTCAAAATATGGGGTAGGAATTTCGCCGCGATAGAGTTTGAAAAGCATCGGGATGCGAAGGTGATGGCCTTGCGAAAGGGGGGGCAGATCATCTTCGGCGAAAAAGCCCACGTCCAGCGCTTCGGGAGAAGTTTGGGGCAGGTCATCCGATTCGCAGAGGAAGTTGAAATGATTGAGATGATGCCGGAACGGACTTTGCCATTTCCGGCTGTCGAACACCGCGAGCAAACGGGTCGCGCGCCCGCGCATCCCCACTTCCTCGAACAGTTCCCGCACCGCACCCGCGGCCGGCGTCTCGCCTACTTCCACCGCCCCGCCGGGAATCGCCCAAAGTTTATCATCGTGCCGTTGAATGAGGAGCAGTTTCCCCTCCCGAAACACCACCGCCCCTCCCCCCACCAACGGCGTCAGATACCCCACATGATCCTGATAAACCGAAAGCACCTCCTCCAACGAACGGTTTTCGAGTTCACTCACCAACCGGGCACAGACGGCCAGAATTTTCTCGTACCGCTCCCGGTCATAACCATCCTTCGTGTAATAAAGCCCCAAATTGGCGATCCCGCGCAGGTCGTCGGCAATTTCGCCCAAAGTTTTGTGATTCATCGGTTCTCCCACCGCGCCCGAAACGCTCGCCGCTCGGCCTCGGTATAAAAATGGGTTGCATATTTAGAAGTGTACATCTCATCTAAAAATTCCGGCGAAAAAGTCAGCGCGTGCAAAAACGCCGTTTGCAGTTCCTGATACCCCTTCGCCGTCGTCACATTCGCCGGTTTCAGCGCGGGAACATCCACCCCCAAAAATTCTCTCAACGCCGGCTGAAAACAGACATTCAACGCCTCCAACTTGATGACCAAAATCCCCACCCCATCCTGCTCGTAAATCCCATACCCCTGCTCGTGCGGGAACGCCTGCCCATACACATCGAACCCGAACACCGCCTTCAACTCCCGGTCGAACCAGTTGAGCGCGAACGCAAACTCATTCCCCTTCCAAAAATCCTCCACCACCCCCGGAACCCGCGCGGGGTCGCCGAGCCGCGCGCGGAATCCTGCATCCGGCAAATTCCCCTGAAAAAACGCCGACACCTCCCGCCCAATCGGGTCGCGGCACAACGTGATGATCTTGATCCCCGCCATCCCCCGCGCCCTCTGCTTGCGGATGAATTTGCTCTCGAAAAGGTGTTTGGTCGTGGGCAGGTGCGATTTTGAAAACAGGGTGGGCTGACCGCCGTAGTAATTCTGATCTTCCTGCCGAATCCCCGCGTCGGAGAGGACGTGGAGGTGGTAAATCTGCGTTTGGGGCAGGATCGGGCGGAGGGTGTCCAGCAGGGTGGTGGAGCCGACTTTGCCCATTTGGTAAATCAGCAGGGGTTGGCGTCCGCGTAACTGCCGCCGGAACCAAAACTCCGAGGAGAGGGTGGCGAGGATGTAGTTTTTGGAGAGGAGATTATCGATGAGGAAGGCTTTGAGGCTGGGCATGATTCTTTAAACTTCGGAAGTCTTTGAGAGGCGTTTTTAGAAGAATCCACTTACATTTCAGGGTTTAAATTGAAGTCAGGAGCCGTTTGGAGACTTCCGAAGTTTGGGGACGATCAACCGTTCTTCATCCCCGAATAGATAAACCCCTTTTTGATCATTTTGATATGCGGGCCTTTGTCAATGCCGATCTCGTTGCCGCACACGCACAGGATCTTGTCATCCTGCCGTTGGAATTCGTATTCTTCCACGATTCGGTCTTTGTTGCACCGCAGGACTTCGCCTTTGCCGATCTTTTCGTATTTCCAAAGTTTGCGTTTGCAGGCAGAGCATTTGAGGGTGAGCATCGGGGGAAGGTAGACAGGGAAACAGGTTGACAAGTAGACAGGTAAATAGGGTAGCATCCTGAGCGGAGCGACAAGTGGCTTAAGTCTTGGAGTTATTCTGATCCAGCGTAGTCGAAGGATGCGGGTCTAGAGTATGTATGTGTCGTTTATTTCCCTGTAACCATTTCCCACGCATCGAGCAAATGCGGAAAATTCTTGTCCCAGTCCCCGCGGTCTTCGGCGAGTTGACGGGCGGCGCGGGACATGGCGGGGAGGGCGGCACGGTGCTCGAGGGCGTGGAGGATGGCGCGTTCGAGGTCGGCGGGGTCGCCGTCGCGGAAGAGCCAGCCTGCTCGGGTGAAATCACCCGCACCCTCACCCCCAGCCCCTCTCCCGGCGGGAGAGGGGAGTCCTTCTGTGCCCTCTCCCACTGGGAGAGGGGTAGGGTGAGGGGAAATCCATTCCTGGTTTCCCGGAATGTCGGTGAGCATAACGGGGGTGCCACTGGCGAGGGATTCGAGGAGAGAGATCGAGGTGCCGTCGCTGTGGGAGGTGGAGATGTAGAGGTCGGCGGCGCGGTAGTAGCTGGGGAGATCGTTTTGGTTAACCTGACCGGGGAAGTGGACGCGGTCAATCAGCCCGGCGTTTTGGATCAGGCTTTTGATTTTGCCAGAGAGGGGGCCACCACCGAGCATGAACAGGCGGAGTTCGGGACGTTGGCGGGCGGCGTGGACGAAGGCGCGGGCAAGGTCTTCCACGCCGTACAGTTCTGACCAGTTTCGAGTAGAAAGCAGGACAAAACAATCATCCCCCCAACCGCGTCGTTCACGGAGGGGGGAGCGTTGGTTGGCTGGTTGGTTGGTTTGCTGATTTGCCGGTTTGAACTTTTGAATATCCGCGCCCCAGGGGAAGGTGACGATTTTGGTGGGGTTCATGCCGTGTTGGATGGCGAGGTGGCGGATGGTGTGGCAGTCGCCCACGAAGGCGGCAGAGCGACGGAGGGTGTAGCGGGTGGCCCATTCCCAGGCTTTGCCGTTATGGAGGTCCATAAGGAGGTCGTAGCCCCAGGACATGGTGATCAGGTTTTTGTATCCGGCGAGGGCGGTGAGGAAGGCGGCGCGCTGGACGGGGCCGGCCTGGATGATGTCGGGGCGGTAGCGGCGGATGACCTGTTTGAGGGAGGATAACAGTCGGGGACCGTCACCCCGCGTAATCCGGGTTTGGCCGCCTTCCCAGGGGATCAGCGTCACGCCTTCGGGGACGGGGCGATCTTCGTAGGGGTGCCCCGCGTTCTCCAGGCGGAGGTAGAAGATTTCGTTCCCCGCAGTCGCGGCGGTCTCCACCATTTTGGCGAGGAAACGGTGGTCGTGGGTGGTGTAGTCGCGGGAGAAGTGGATGAGGCGCATGGGACGGTAGATAGGGTAAATAGAGTAGATAGGGTAGATAAGGTAGATAGGGGAAACAGGTATATACCTTATTTACCCTATTTACCTTATCTACGTTATTTACTTTTTCTATTCCCCTACATTCTCCCACCGAAATTCCATCCCATACGGCATCTCGATCATCGTCTTTTTGCCGATGAGGCGATCGGCTTCCCAGGCGGGGATACTGCCGGGGACGTTGGGGCGGAGGGCTTCGATCATGTCGGCGGTGAGGGTTTCGCCGGCCTGGAGGGGGCGGGCGGCGCGGAGGCAACGGCGTTGGAGGACGTAGGTTTGTTGTTCGTTGCCGGTGACGAATTTGTCGGGGGAGCCGAGGGCACGTTCCAGGGTGCGGACTTGTTGCACCATATCAGCCCAGGCCTGGGGGTTCATGGCGAATTTGTGGTCGGGGCCTTCGCGGTCGTTGCTGTCGGTGAAGTGGCGTTCAATGACGCGCGCGCCGAGGGCGACTGCGCCAACGACGGGGGCGGGGCTGTGGGTGTGGTCGGAGAGGCCGAGGAGGATGTTGGGGAAGAGGGTGGCGTAGGTTTTGAGGACGTTGAGGTGGAGGTGGTCGTAGTTGTCGTCGCGGGCGGTGTAGTTGGTGTTGCACTGCATGAGGACGATTTTGTCGGTGGCGCTGAGGGCGATCCGCATGGCTCGGACGACATCGCTGAGGTCTGCCGCGCCGGTGGCGATGAGGAGGGGTTTGCCGAACCGGGCCATTTTGAGCAGGCCATCGGGCCAGGACATGAGATCGGAACCGGCTTTGTAGGCGGGGACGTAGGGGTCGAGCATGTCTATGGCGGCGTCATCGTAGGGGCTGGAGAAGTAGTGGATGCCGTATTTGTCGCAGGCTTCTTTGATGATGGGGGTCCATTCAAAGGGGACGGAGGCGTCGGAGTAGACTTCAAAGACGGATTTTTTCCATGCGGCCTGGTGGGAGAGTTGCCCGCCGAGGGATTTGAAGCCATAGTCGGAGACGATTTTGGGGGCGCGGAAATTTTGGAATTTGGCGGCGTCCGCGCCTGCTTCTTTGGCGAGGCGGATGAGTTCGATGGCGCGGTCGAGGTGGCCGTCATGGTTGGCGGCGATGTCGGCGATGAAGTAGGTGGGGTGGTTGAGGGAGATGGTGCGGTCGGCGATTTGGAGGGTAGGGGTGGGGTACATGGGGGAACTCCGGGGGGGGATGATTGGGGGTAGATAGGGTAAATAGGGTAAATAAGGTAGATAGGGCAGATAAGTAGGTAGGGGGGTTTACTTGTCTACTTGTAAATTTTTCTTGGTAATTGAGGGCAAGGTATCATCGGCTTATGGACGAAAAGCATCAAGAATTCCCACACTTGCAAACATTGGATGAGTTCGTCGCGTTTTTCGAAGAGCACGACTTAAGCCCCTATCTGGATCAAATGGAAGAAGTCGAGTTTGAGATTGACCTCAAAGGCGAAACTCGTTCATCCCGGCATGGAACTTGCGCGGAAATTGGACAAGATTGCCAAATCTCAGGGGAAGTACACGCACGATTTAATTAACTGATGTTACGCAGCCTTGAGAACTTGAAGTTCGTCAAAAGCTACGCGGGTAGCCTTGAGAAACAAATGGGCTCGCAAGGCAAAATGATTGAGATGGCATTTGATCTTCAGG
>WBZL01002008.1_pt1 | contig 20304 bp, 16 predicted proteins | sample 5204291 | NCBI WGS metagenome assembly WBZL01 (sample SAMN12344345, study PRJNA552823) | activated sludge metagenome | biome: Activated sludge suspended growth; feature: Nitrification reactor; material: Wastewater; isolation source: activated sludge from nitrification reactor of wastewater...
CCATAGCCCATCAACGAGGACACCTTCGTGATCGCCGCCGTTAGCGTCGTTTTCCCGTGGTCAATGTGCCCCATTGTCCCGACATTCAGGTGCGGTTTTGTCCGCTCAAACGTACTCTTTGCCATGTGGATTTTCTCCTGTTTTTTTGCAAATAAATTAATAATTTACATAGAATAAAAGCCCTCAATGGGATTCGAACCCATGACCTCATTCTTACCAAGAATGCGCTCTACCTACTGAGCTATGAGGGCATATTACTCCAGCTTGGGAACACCCCAAAGACTGCGTAATGGTGGGTAGGGACGGATTCGAACCGCCGAAGGCGTAGCCAGCTGATTTACAGTCAGCCCCGTTTGTCCACTTCGGTACCTACCCATTATTTTGCCGTTACTGGCTTAGGTGTAAGGCCAAGTCACACTTAGCCTTACACACAAACAACTAACGGAAGCCGACGATGGGAATTGAACCCATAACCTACCGCTTACAAGGCGGTTGCTCTGCCTTTGAGCTACGTCGGCCAGCAAGGGATTTTTTCGTTTCAGTTATAAAATATTACCGGCCGCAAAGCGAAAGGCATTATACCAAAGGCGCTATTGACCGACAAGAGGCCTGATATTTCTGCCCCTTTCGTTTTTTCAAACGGCGCGGGAGTTTATCAGGTAAACCAACGAGCGTCAATGGTTTTATTTCTCAGAATCCGCGCCGCTCCCAGATTTTATATAACACGACTGACCCAGCGATGGAGGCATTGAGGGAACTAACATGTCCCCGCATCGGAAGCTGAACGAGAAGGTCGCAGGAATTTCTGACAAGTTGTCGCATTCCGCTCCCTTCGCTTCCAACGATAACGGCTAGGGGACCATCCAGCCGTGCCTGATCCAGGCGGACTGCTTCCGCGCTATGTTCCAACCCAATCACCCAGAGACCGTCATCTTTGAGTTGGGTGATCGTTTGCGCCAAATTGGCTTGGGAAATCAATAAATGTTCGCTCGCACCAGAAGAACGATTGACAACGGCAGGCGTGACGGTCACGGTTCTTCGCAACGGGAGAACGATGCCGTGCACGCCAACGGCCTCCGCGGTACGTAACAGGCCACCGAGGTTCTGCGGGTCCTGTAGGGTGTCTAAAATCAATACCAGAGGGGGTTCATTGCGCTGTTTCGCCAGCCCCAAGATATCGGCTATGGATTGGTAGGGATAGGCACTGACTTCGAGGGCGATCCCTTGATGATCCGAGACGCGAAGGCTTTCAAACCACTCTTTATTCATCGTCCGGACAGAGATTTTTTTGCTTTGACACAGGGACAAAATCTCTTTGAGGGCCCCTTGTCCGTCATTGCCCTGTGCGACGTTTAACTGAAAAAAGTTTCGGCGCGCCGCCCGGAGGGTTTCATGTACGGGGTTTCGCCCGTAAATCCATTCGCGCATTATTCCCAACGCCAGGTGGTGCCATCTTTGCTGTCTTCCAGGATCACGCCCAATTCGCGTAAACCATCCCGAATTTGGTCGGATAAGGCCCAGAGTTTTTGTTGTCGCAATTGAGTGCGGATTGTGAGCAAGAAATCGACAAAGGGATCAGCGGAGGAGGATCGGGTTTGTTCGTCCAGGTTTAAACCCAGGACGGTGGATAATTCGCGCAGTAAGGATTGAGCGGTTTGGAAGGGTTCATGAGCAACGCTGGCATCCCGTGCCTGATTGATCACCCGAACGAGTTCAAATAATTGGCTGAGGGCACCAGCGGTGTTGAAATCATCGTCCATCGCGTCGATAAAACCCTGACGCGTGGCCTGAATTTGTTCGGTTAGGGGGGCGTATTCTGTCTGGGTTTCAGGCCCCTGTGCGGGTCGGGCTGGGCGGAGTGCCCCGCGCAGGCGTTCTAACCCGCGCGTGGCTTGTTCAATGACATCGTCGGTAAAGGTCAGGGGACTGCGATAACTGGAGTTTAGCACGATCATTCTGAAAACATCGGCCGAATGTTTGGAGAGGAATTCGTCAATGGAGATAATGTTGCCCAGGGATTTGGACATTTTTTCGCCGGAGAGTTGTAACATGCCATTGTGAACCCAGTATCGCGCAAAGGGTTTGCCGGTGTAACTTTCGCTTTGAGCGATTTCGTTTTCGTGATGGGGGAAAATGAGGTCGTTCCCGCCGCCATGAATGTCCATTTGCCCGCCTAAGTGCGCCATACTCATCGCGGAGCATTCGATGTGCCAGCCCGGGCGGCCTTTGCCCCAGGGGCTATCCCAATCTGGTTCGCCGGGTTTGGCGGCTTTCCACAGGGCAAAATCGAGGGGATTTTCTTTGCGTTCGTCTACGTCAATCCGGGAGCCGGCGTGCATATCTTCCAGTTTTCGGCGGGAGAGTTTTCCGTAATCATCGTCCTTTGAAACGCGGAAGTAGACATCCCCGTCTACCGCGTAGGCATATCCTTTTTGGATGAGTTCTTGGGTGATGGTGATGATATTTTCGATTTCTTGCGTGACGCGCGGGGTGACATGCGCGGGGAGGACGTTGAGATCGGTGAGGTGTTCAGCGTATTTTTCGACGTAACTTTCGGCCAATTTGAAGGGGTCCATGCCCATGGCATTGGCGCGGCGGATAATTTTGTCGTCCACATCGGTGAAGTTCATCACGTGTTTGACTTCGTAGCCGCGGTATTCCAGGTAGCGCCGAATGATGTCAAAGACAATTGAGGACATTGCGTGCCCAACGTGTGCATTGTCGTACACGGTCGGGCCGCAGACATACATGCGGACCTTTCCCTCATCGAGGGTTTGAAAATCTTCTTTGGAGCGAGTCAGGGTGTTGTAAATACGAAGTGCCATCAATGAATCCTAAACGATTATTTTCCTTCTGGGCGGGCGAAGATCATTCTTCCTGCCGCCGTTTGTAAAACTTTTGTCACGACCGTCGGAATTTTTGAACCTACATGATCCAGACCATTTTCGACGACGATCATGGTTCCATCTTCGAGATACCCTACGCCTTGACCGTATTCCTTGCCCTCTTGAATGATGTGCACGAGGAGCGGCTCACCAGGGAGAAAGACCACTTTGACGGCGTTGGCGAGTTCATTAATATTGAGAATACGGACGCCCTGCAGTTCGGCGACCCGATTGAGGTTGTAATCATTGGTCAACACGGGGCAATTTAATTGCCGGGCGAGCAGAACAAGTTTTTCATCCACCGGATGATTGCCTTTGATGTCATCATCTGTGATTTTTACCTTAACCTGTTCATTTTTCTGTAAATCGGACAGGGCTTCTAACCCTCTACGACCACGTTGGCGGCGTTGCCCATCTGACGAATCAGCAATGTACTGTAATTCCTGAAGGACGAACCGGGTGATGAGCAACGTGCCAGGGATAAACCCTGTGCGGGCGATGTCCGCAATTCGTCCATCAATGATGACGCTGGTATCCAAAAGGACGACGTTTTCGACAGGCTCGGGAGCCTGCGCAGGTTCTGTCTCTTTGTTTTGGACAAAGCCCGCGAACATGGTTCGGAAATCTTCCTGACGCCCGACAAATAAGGTGATGCCGAGGTAGGCACAAGCGACAGTCCCTAATGTGGGCAAGATCCACCCAAAGGGGCTGGGAAGTTGCGCCAGGGGAACGGATAACAAGGCCCCAATGATCAAACCAACAATCAGCCCGGATAAGATGGAAAACAGAGTCCGGTTATTCAACTGCCCAAGCGCGGAACGGATCGTACGAACCGGGCGCGTGGTTAAGAAAGGCGTCAAAACCAACCCGACCAAGGCACCCACCAGGCCCAACACGACCCCATAGAGTTGTGCATTTTGGTCTGCGGCCTGTGCCAGATAAACACCCCACGATCCCCCCCCTAGGGCAAATAACACCATACCAACAATACGAAGGATAAATTCAAGGCTCATAGAATAAAAAATGGAACCACCTGGATTAACGGGATGCGCGAATTTTTGAAGATGATAGGGGACGTCCGTCCCCTCCTTTAAAAATTCGACCTTTTCCCGCTTAAAACGGCAGAGCCACAAAAATGTAACAAAAGCAACTAGATAATTTTTGCATGATAGCACGCGCTCACAGCAGAGTCAACGCGACAGGATTATGATCCGTGAGAGTATTTACGATCATTTTGCGCGAACATCTTGATTTCAAGAGAGATTTTTAATCAATCTTCATCTTTATTGACTTTTGAATTCACCATGCTACAATTTTTACACGCATGGACATTTGGCTTTCCCTCTCCGCTCCCATAAAATCATCCTTATATTTACAAACAACCAATAACACGGCCTGGTTTGTGATTGGTTTATCCCTTTTAATTGTCGCAATTTTACTGGGGATTGGGTACTGGCTGGTTTCACAACTGCTCCCAATGTTGAGCCAAATTTCTCGCCCCCAAACGTCCACGCCGAAAAAGAAACCTGCCCCTCAACCTCAACGCGAGCCGGAAGCGAAAAACGTTCCCACCCCAGCCTCCGTGACTGGAAAACCAGAATCCCTGGATTGGGTCAAGGAAGAATACCCGGACGCCTTATTAATGGATGCCCAAACGCTGATCAAAGAATATCAGGCTGGACGGCGGAATTTCCAAAGTGTCTATCCCACCGCAGTCGCGCCGTATGAAACCTACTTAAAATGGACCGTGCTGGACGGCATTGATCTTTCGCGGGCGATGCTCTATCGGGCACCCTTTGACGGAACCAGTTTGTTGGACGCCAACCTGAACGGAGCCTATCTGGAGGGGGTATCCTTTCGGGGTGCGGTGCTCCGGCGGGCGAACCTGAGTTGGGCTGATCTCAGCGGGGCTGATCTCAGTGGGGCGGACCTGACCGGTGCGAATCTGAGTTATGCTTCTTTACAGGGGGTAGATTTTTCCAAAGCCAAATTAACCGGGGCCATTGTCACTGCCGAGCAACTCGAAAAAGTACGCTCCCTCAAAGACGCTGTCATGCCAGATGGCAACAAATTTCAATAAACCCCCATAATTCCCCCCTTCCGTCACAAAGGCGGATAACATCACCTTCAAAAATTCGGGGTCCTATCCAGTTAATCCTGCTAGAACTACAATTGCGATCAAACGCATACATTTTTCTAATACCTATCTGGTAATATTCATCCCGTTGCGTCAAAGATCATGTACGTCAGTTACCCCATAAGGAAGCCAGAATGGTCACATCCAATCACATCATCGAAGTCAGAGAAGCAGATTTTGAATTTGAAGTCATTCAATATTCTCGCTCCAAGCCTGTAATCGTCGATTTTTGGGCTGAGTGGAGTGCTCCCTGCCAAACGCTTGGGCCAATGCTAGAAGAACTCGTCGAAAATGCCGATGGCCGCTACCGCCTGGCAAAGGTGGACGTAGACGACAACCCCAACCTCGCGATCCGATACAACATTCGGACACTTCCCTACGTCAAAGGGTTTCGGATGGGGCAACCAGTGTCCGAATTCGTGGGCATCGTACCCCAGCCCGAGATCGATAAATTTCTCAAAGAACTAGCCCCCAACCCAACGGACTTGCTTCTCACAAAAGGGTTGGGTCTCCTGCAATATCACCGGTGGGGCGATGCGGAAACCACCTTACGCAAGGTCATTCAGGAACAGCCGAAGTCCTCTGCCGCCCTGTTGGGGTTGACCAAAACGTTACTAGCCCAAAACAAAATCAAAGAAGCCCGCGACATCATCAAAACCTTCCCCGCCAGTAAGGAATATGTTTCGGCTGAAATGCTCCGCCCCCTGGCAGATGCTCTGTACCAAACCCAACCCCAAACGGCGAAACCTGATCTGGAAGCGATCTACCTGCGGGCGTTGAACCTGATCAAAAGCGGAAAATTTCCCGCGGCGCTGGATGGGTTACTGGAATTGCTCCGACAGGATCGTACCTATCGCAACGGGAACGCCCGGAAGATCGTTGTCGGGATTCTGGAAATGTTAGGGGAAGAAAATGAACTCACGCGCCAGTACCGTGCGGAATTGGCTTCTGTACTTTTTTAAGTCCCCACCCGTAACGGACAAAACGAAAACACCAAAAACAACGGCGGTCTGATGACAGACCGCCGTTGTTTGTTCTCTTTTGTCAATTCGTTACGTAACTACTCAGCCAGGGTAGAGATTAGCCCGAAAAAAGGGTGAAAGGGGGCTGTACAGCCCCCTTTCACCCTTTTTTTCGGGGAGTTTCCTCTCTAAACCTGAGCAGTTACTTTGTAACGCCTATTTTGCATGAGGCGTGATGTCAATTCAGCCGTTTTTAGGGCTTGCTTCCGTGTCGGGAGGGACGGAAAGCGCGGGACCCTGGGATTCGTCAAGTTTGCGGGCTTCGATCGCGCGTTGCTGTCCAATTTGGTACGGGACATCAATGATGACGATATCCTTATGCGCTTGAAGACGCCCACGAATCAGGTTGGCGGTTTGGTTATGCAGTAAATTCTCCCAAACATTGGTAGAAACAAACTCAGGGATCACCACCGTAATCACTTGATTGGGAAATTCAGTATGGTTTACATTTTCGATATACTGGACCAGAGGCGTCAAGATATCCCGATAGTCATAATCCAAAGCAATCAAATTGACCCCTTCCACAATCATAGGGAACCGATCCCAACGCGTGTGGAACCGATCCAGGCTCTCTTGGGAAGTCGCCACAAAAATCGCGCGCACATCCGTGGACAGGCGTTTCGCATACTTCAGGGCTTGGAGCGAACACCGATTCACATCGCCAATCGGGATGATGACCACTTCAGCCAGTTCGGGGAAATCCGTAGTGTTGAGGCCGCGCGTGCGTAATGCCTCACGCACTTGTTGGTAGTGATGGTCAATAGAACTAAACAAAGCCACCAACAAAGGAATAGCTAGCACCACAATCCAGGCCCCATCCAAAAATTTTGTCGCAATCAACACAATGAGGACCACAAAAGTCACCACCGCCCCTACCGCGTTGACAGCTCGCTTCCACCAGGCGCCACTTTCATAATGAACTTTCGTGTATTGAGTTTCTAAAACCTCACCCGGTTTGAGTTTGGAAATTTTCCCCATGAGTTTATACATCCCGGTCTGAGAGAGGCTGAAGCTCAACATCACGCCTAACGCGTAAAGCGGCAACATCGCAATTTCATCGGCCTTAAAAATCACGACAATCACAGAAGAAATGACTGCGAGGGTAATAATGCCACTGCCAAAGACCAACCGATCCCACCGATTTTGCATCCAGCGAGGCATAAACCCATCCTTCGATAAAAAGGAACTGAGCCGGGGAAAATCCTGAAAGCCTGTATTCGCCGCCAAAAACAAAATTAATGCGGTAAAAACCTGCACCCAATAATACAAAAAGCCGTTCCCGGTGATCTGACGCGTCATTTGTGACAGAATACTTTCCCCGTGAGAGGGTTCAGGCACCAGGTTCAAATGCGTGGAGAGATAGGTAATCCCAATGAACAAAGCCATCGCCATCACGCCCATCGCGACCATCGTTTGCGCCGCGTTTTTTGACTCGGGGTGTTTGAAGGCTTTTGTCCCATTGCTGATGGCCTCGATCCCTGTCAGGGCTGTACATCCCCCGGCAAAAGCCCGAAGCAACAGCCAGATATACGCAAACCCCGTGATGGAAGCCCCTTCGAGCACTGCGTGGGGTTCTGGCACAAGCGGGGTGACGCCAAACAACCCCCAATATCGCACCAACCCAATCACAATCACCAACAAGACGCCGCCTACAAACGCATACGTGGGAATAGCAAAGATCGTGCCACTCTCCCTAACGCCGCGCAGGTTAACCCAGGTGATAAAAATAATCGCCGCCAAGGCAAAAGCAACCCGGTACGGAGTTAATTCCGGAAAAGCGGAGGTGACAGCCCGAACCCCCGCCGCCGCAGACACAGAAACCGTCAAAATATAATCCGTCAACAAAGCACCCGCCGCAATCAAGGAAGGAAGTTTTCCTAAATTGTCTTTGGTCACGGTATAGGCCCCACCCCCATCGGGATAATGGATGATGGTCTGAATGTAACTAAAAATCACCATCAAAACCAAAGCCGCCACCCCCAAGCCCAACGGAAGCGTCAGTTGAAGCGCGCCAGTCCCCAACACAAGTAACACACTCATAATGGCTTCCGTCGCATACGCATTACTACTGATCGGATCAGAAGCAAAAACAGCCAGCGCCCGTACCTTGTCCAGGCGTTCATGAGATTCTCGGCTTGTGGGGAAAGGTTCCCCAAATAACACTCGACGGAGATTGGTAGTATCCATTTTATAATTCCTTATTGATAATGTAACCGTTCAGATGGACGGAGGTTTGCAAACAGTTCATGGGGTCCCAAGTTATGCACTTTCTTTCGACATTCCCAAGAGTCTTGTCACTTCCCACATAATACGATCCGCCACTTGCTCTTTGCTCATCAGCGGCAGAGGCTCCTGCTGTCCATCGGGGAACAGGAGGGTGACCTGGTTCGTGTCCACCTCAAAGCCTGCGTCCGGGGCGCTGATGTCGTTTGCGACGATCATGTCTAGTTTTTTCGACTTGAGTTTGCCTGCCGCGTTTTCCAGTAAATCGCGCGATTCGGCGGCAAAGCCGATGGTCAGGCCGCGGTATTGGTGGTTATGCTTCAAAAAGCCTACGGTCTGTAAAATGTCCGGGTTGCGTTCCAGGAGGATGGGGGGGATGGTGCTCTCTTTTTTGATCTTGTGTTCCGAGGGGTTCGCTGGACGGAAATCGGCGACCGCCGCGGCCATGATCAGCGCCGAGGCATCCATCACCGCCGCGAGGACCGCTTCCAGCATCTCGCCCGCGCCGCCGACAGGGACAACGTGCGCCCCGACGGGGGGGGACAGGTGGGTGGCGGAGGTGATCAGGTGGACTTCCGCGCCCAGGTCCAGCGCCGCCTGGGCGAGGGCGTATCCCTGTTTGCCGGAGGAGCGGTTGGTGATGACCCGCACGGGATCGAGGGGTTCTTGCGTTCCCCCCGCAGTGACCACAATCTTATGCCCGTGCAACGGCCCCCCGCGCGAGAGGAACAGCCGCACCTGTCCGAGCAGGTCACCCGGTTCGACCATGCGCCCCACCCCGCGCAACCCGGAGGCGAGGTGCCCGTCCACGGGGCCGGTGAAGATCACACCACGCGATTTCAGCAATTGGGTATTTGCCTGAGTGGCAGGGTTATCCCACATGCCGCCATCCATCGCGGGGGCGACGAGGATCGGGCAACGGGCGGCCAGCGCGGTCACGGTGAGGAGATTATCCGCCTGACCGTGAGCGAGTTTGGCGAGGGTGTTGGCGGTGAGCGGGGCGATGATCATCAGATCGGCATTTTCGGCCAATCCGACGTGGATGACGTGTCCGGCGGATCCCCACATGTCGGCGTCCACAAAGGTCCGTCGCCCGGTGACCGATTGAAAGGTGAGGGGGGTGAGAAATTGCAGAGCGGACTGGGTCAGGATCGTTTCGACTTCCCCACCGGCCTGACGCAGTTTAGAGGCGAGGTCGGCGGCTTTGTAGCAGGCGATGGAGCCGGTGACGCCGAGAATGAGCCGTTTGTTTTGGATGGGGTTTGCCATGTTATTTCCTGTTGAGGCCCCAAATGATCCGCAAACCGTCCAGGGTGAGCCAGGGGGCGATGTGGTCAATGACGGGGGTTTCGGTCGCGATGACCTCGGACAGGCCACCGGTCGCGATCACTTTCATCTTGTCCCCCAATTCTTCCCGGAACCGGGCGACCATGCCCTCGACCAGTCCGACGTACCCGTAAAATAAGCCGGATTGGATGGCGTGCGGGGTGTTTTTGCCGATGACGGATGGGGGGCGGGCGATGTCTACGCGGGTGAGTTTGGCGGCGCGCTGGAATAATGCGTCGGCGGCGATGCCCAGGCCAGGGGCAATCGCGCCGCCCAGGTAGTCCCCGTCTTTGGTGATGGCGTTGAACGTGGTGGCAGTGCCAAAATCCACAACGCAAGCGGGGCCGCCGTAGAGGTGCTGAACCGCGGCGGCGTCGCATACCCGATCGGCCCCCACGGCCCGCGGGGGGTCGTACAAGATGCGGACGCCGGTCTTGACGCCAGCATCCACGTTGACTGGATCTTGGTGCAGGTAACGTTTGCAGGCTTCGATCACCCGTGGGGTGAGAGTCGGGACGACGGAGGCCATCGCGACCCCGGTCAGGTCTTGGGGAGTGCGTCCGGCATGAGTGAGGAGGCCCAATATTTGCAAACCGTATTCGTCCGGCATCCGCTCGTGATCGGTGGCTAAGCGCCAGCGCGGGCCGAGTTCGTCGCCGTCATACAGGCCGAGGGTGAGGTTGGTATTTCCGAGATCAATGGTGAGTAACATGGGGAAAATTATACCGTGAAACCCTTGCCGCTCTGATGGCCCCGCCCAAACCAACCATTCTCGATTTGCACGAACGGCGTTCCTTAACGGGCGTCCTTGGGGTTTGGCGAGGTCGTTTTAATGAACGCCGTTCGTCGGCTCGTTTCCATATCGAGAATGGCAGTGCCCAAACTATCATGCAAAATCGTTTGCGCGAATATGCCGCCTCATATATACTGAAAGCAGGTTTTCGGAGGCCTAAACATGCGAATTTACGACGTAACTTTGACGATTTCCCCCACTTTGCCCGTTTGGCCCGGTGATCCTCCTGTTGACCTTCAGCGCGTGTCCAAAATGGAAGACGGGGATATTTGCAACGTCACCCGCATGAACATCAGCGCCCACACCGGGACTCACGTCGATGCCCCCTACCATTTTCTCGCCAAAGGCAAAACGGTCGAAACCCTCGACCTCAAAACCCTTACCGGGCGCGCCTACGTCGTCGAACTCTCCAACCTCGACGTTGTCACTGCCGCCGACATCGAAGCCGCCGACATCCCCCCCCGTACCAAACGCGTCCTCTTCAAAACCCGCAACTCCGAACACTGGACCAAAAACCACGTTCCCTTCAACACCAACTTCGTCGGCCTCAGCGCCGATGCCGCCACGTACCTCGTCGAACGCGGAGTCAAACTCGTCGGCGTGGACTACCTCTCCGTCGCCCCCTACGAAGACACCATCCCCACCCACCAAATTCTCCTCAAAGCGGGCGTCATCATCGTCGAAGGGCTGGACCTCTCCAAAATCTCACAGGGACGCTACTCCTTCTACTGCCTCCCTCTCAAAATCGCCAAAGCCGATGGTGCCCCCGCCCGCGCCATGTTGATCGGCGTCTAAATCCGTTCGTAGTAACGCACGGAAGTGCGGTTAGCCCCTGACGGCACGATCGTGCCTGACTACGAACACGTATGAACACCCCCTCTCACATCCTCCTCCTCGACATTGACGGTCTGCGCCCGGACGTGTTCCGCGCCGCCCTCGCCGCCGGAACGATCCCGAACCTCGCGGGGTTACTGGGAGGCCCCAACCTGGCGCATGGCGCGATCATCCCCGCCACCGCCCCGGCCCCTAGCATCACCTTTTGCTCCCAAGCCTGTCTGTTCACCGGCACTCACCCCAAAGACCACGGCATCCCCGGCAACCAATTCTTCGACCGCTTCGGTACCTATAACAACGGCATCCCCCAATTTTTCGCCTTCGACGTTGGCGACACCCTCGAAGTGGATGACGCCGTCCGGGTTTTTGTAGACGCCCTCGCCGCCAAACGGTTGATGACCGACACCATTTACGAAAAGATGGCCGCCCAGGGCAAAACGAGTGTCGTCGCCGGAAACATGTACGCCCGCGGCGCACAAACCTGGATCAAACCCACCCTCGCCAACATCGCCCGATTCACCAAAGGGGGCAACCTGTTTGGCATGACCTCCCGCGAATACGACGGCGACATCTTCACCCGGCTCCTCACCCACCTCGATCAAAACAGCCTGCCCGACATCCTCACGATGTACTTCATGGGCCTCGACCACGACTCCCATCACCTTGGCCCGCACAAAGGCCAAATGCCCTATCTCGTCGAACACGTCGATCCCATGATCGGGGAACTCATTGCCGCCCTCCAACGCCAGACCCCCCTCTCAAATCTCCTCATCGCCATCTTCTCCGACCACGGTCAAATCGAAGTCATCCCCGACGACCAGCACTCTCTCCGCCTGGGCTTCCCCTTCGATAAAGAAGTCGGCCACCTCTTCACCGCCCTCGGCCTGGACGTCCACGACTACCCCGGCGAAGACCCCGCCTGCGACGCGGTGATGGCCCTCAATGGGGGCGCGGCCTCGGTCTATTTGCAGAAAAAAGACGGGCATTGGGCCGATGTTTCCCTGTTCGAGCGGGATGTACTCCCCGTCGCCCACGCCTTTTGGGAGGCTCACGCCACCGGAAAATACGCCCCCGAACTGAAAGGTGCGCTTGCAGGCGTCCTCGTGCGGAACGTTCAGCGCGATGGGTGGGAAGCCAATTTTCAGGCACTCACCCCTAACAGGGACGTGATCCCCCTCCCAGGCTGGTTCGCCGCCCAACCGGAAGGACTGTACCTCGACCCCGTGCATCGCCTGAACAATCACACGGGCATCTACGCTGGCGACATCCTCCTGATCAGCCACTACGCCGAAGGCTATTACTTCGGCAAAGAAATCCACGGTGTCCACGGCGGTCTCCACCCCGAAGATTCCTACGCCACCCTGGCCTATGCCCTCCCCGGCGCAGACGCGGAAGCATGGGGGCGGATGAAGGCTCGGATTACGGAGGCGATTGAGGCCCGGTGTACCGCGGAAGGGGGAAGAATGCCTTCGACGTGTGATTTGTTGGTCGGGGTGGAGGCGGGCTTGGAATTCGTGAAATAAGAAATTTCCTCATTTATCCAGTTCGCAAAGACCATTTGTCAACAACCTTTGGAGAACCATGTCTATCCCTCTTCCCAAACTCACCGAAGCTCAGGTAAAAAATTATATATACGGGCAATATTTTGATCGGGGCCAGGATTATTTCCAACGAGGCCAGGTATTCGGCCCGATCCGGCGCGGGAACATGCTCGAAGCACGGTGCGAAGGCTCCCTACCCAGTCCCTACCGGGTACGTGCCACGTTGGGACCGCGCCCTGATGGGGCGGAAGGGATCCTCAGCACGGATTGCTCCTGTCCGGTCGGGGGCGGGTGCAAACACGCCGCCGCTCTGCTATTGATGTGGGTGCATCACCCCGAACGGTTCAGCGAACTTGAAACGATGGATGCTCTCCTGGAAAAGCGGAGTAAACACGAGTTGATCGTGCTGGTCAAAGAGATGATCAAACGGGACCCTGATCTGGAAACCCTGCTCGATCTGCCTCTGCCCGGTACAAAGCCCAAAGGCGAAAGGATTGACCCCGAACCCTACCGCCGCCAGGTACGCAATGCCTTCCGGGGCGCGGAGGATTGGGAAGACAGCTTCGGGGTTTCCAGTGAAATCAGTTCCGTAAACGACATGGCCGACCAGTTTGCCCAAGCAGAAGACTGGGACAACGCGCAAATCGTCTATCAGGCGGTGATTGACGAGGGATTAGCCAATTACGAAAATGCTGTCCACGACGAGGGGGAGGTGATTAGCGAAATTGATCGGGCGGCGGAGGGGTTGGCCGCGTGCTTACCCGCACTCGAAAACGATCCACTTGCCCGCGAGGCGGTGATCCGTGCCCTCTTCGATGTAATCCGGTGGGATACGAACATGGGTGGATACGGGGCCGGGGACGAAATTCCAGGAATGCTGTTTGAACACGCCACGCTGGAAGAACGCCAATCCATTCGTGAGTGGATCATGACGGAGGCCGCAGGGGCCAACGTATCTGAACCGTATACCGGCAAGTGGCGTAAAGAGCATTGGGCTCGGCTCTTGCTCCAATTGGATGAGCAGGAGGGCGATGTCGAGGGTTTTCTCGTCCGGGCCAGAGCGTTGGGCATGTACCGCGCTTTATTCGAAAAACTGGTGACGCTTAATCGGGTGGAGGAAGCGGTGGAGATTGCGACCGTGCAGTTGCGTGACTCGGAGTTAGAATTTTTGAACTCCGCCCTCACGCTGGAGAAGGCTGGGTACACGGAAGAAGCATTTCGTATGGTTCAGCGCGACGCGGCGAAACTGCAAGATAGCCGCCTGCTCGCCTGGCTGGCGGAAAAATACGAAGTGAAGGGAGATTTGCTCGCCACGTTGAATTTACAACTCCGCCGATGGGAAACAGGTGCAACCATCGCAGATTACAAAAACCTGGAGCGCCTCGCCCGCGCTCTCCACCAGTGGGACGCCCTGCACCCCAAACTGCTCGCCGGGTTGGAAACGAAACCACAAAATCTGCCTGTCCTGGCACAAGTTCATTTGTATGAACAGGATTGGGACGCCGCCTGGGAGGTAGCGGACAGGAAACCCGCCGGCTACTGGTCGCTTACGGGCATCCGCGAAGAAGTCGCCCAAGCCACCGAAACCCACCGCCCCCAGCGCGCCGTACAATTTTACCTGTCCCGCGTGGAGGCCAAGATCGCCGAACGCAACCGAGGCAGTTACGCCGAGGCCGCCGTATATCTCCAACGGGTGAAGCGGATCAGCAAAGAAACCGGGCAGATGGGCGCATGGATGCAGACTATTCAGGCCATCCGGGACAAGCACAAGAATCTGCCCGCGTTGAAAGATGAGTTGAATAAGGCAAAGTTGTAGAGTTGTATCTTCAGGAATAGGAAGTTGCCGAAAAAATCGAATTTAATGCAAGAGAATTTAATTTCCCCGGTGAGGAAATTAAATTCTCTTGCAGGGATTTCCCAGAACTTCTCTGTTAAACCAACCCATCCAAAATCTTAACCATTCTGCAACATTCCGTTAAACCGGAAACCAGAATTTTCCCTATAATCATCGGTGATGAAGTGATGAAGTGAAAACTTTCCGCTCCTTGCCCCCTTTTCTCTCCTTCGCGTTCTTCGCCCCTTTGCGATAAAAAGCTCTTCCTTTTGGACAACAACCCTCCCCTTTATGAACTTCGCTTCGATGGCCTCTTTCGGGAAGCCAAAGAAAATAGCTGTGCCGGTCTCATGGGCATTGGCTGGCTTTTGAACCGGGAAAATCAATTGGTTGCACACGGATACGGGGTCACAGCCCGCGGCGTGGATGCCACATCCAACATGGCCGAATACCTCGCCCTGATTGACGGGCTACAGGCGATTGCGGATATGGGGCTGGAAGAGTGCCCGCTCAAAGTGATGGGGGATGCGCGGGTCGTCATTTGTCAGATGACGGGGGATTCAAGAGTCAGCGCCGAACGCCTGATCCCCGTTTACCGCCGGGCACGGAAACTGGCCCGCAAACTCAACATCGTCACCTGGGAATGGATCCCCCGCAAACTCAACAAAGCCGCCGATCAACTTACCCGCCACGCGCTCCGGGAAGTTACGTCCAACGAAGTCGCCTTCACCCTCGCGTGGAACCGTCTCCTGCGCGACCACGCTCGCCAGCGAAAGCATTTATATACGCTTGGGGGAATGATGGTATTGAATGGGCGATGATTATTTTCTCCGCTTCCCCCCATCCTTAATCACCAAACTCAACACAATACTCACCAGGCTGATCACCACCGCGCCCAAAAACGCAGGCCAGAACCCGGACAGGGTGAACCCGATGTTGAAGAACCCGGCGATCCACTCGGTCAGGTAAAGCATCGCCGTATTCAAGATCAGCGTCCCCAGCCCCAACGTCAAAATGATGAGCGGGCAGGTGAGCAACGCAAGCAGGGGTCGTACGAGCGCATTCAACAAGCCAAAGATCAATGCCAACCAGATAAAGGAAACGTAGTCATTGGGGTCTAAATCCACCCCGGTGATCAACCACGCCGCAATGTAGAGGGCCACGGCGTTGATCGCCCAGCGAATAATAAATTTGGTCATCGGAAACTCCTTTGGAAACGTAGAACGCAAAGCGTAGAACGTCAAATATATTACATCATCTGAAATCAATAACGCAATTTCAGGGGGAAGGTTTCAACGCCAACAGATCAGGTTATACTCTGCCCGATGCCAGCGCCCACTTTACCCCGCAGAATCCTCTCAAAGATAACACGGATCATCGCCCCCTACATTCCGCTGACCGCATACCGCCGTCTGCGCCCACACAACCCGTTAGGGTTCTTCTACCACGCCATTTCGGATATACCGCTTCCCCACCTCAAACATCTCTACCCCTCCAAAACCTCCGCCGAATTCGAGCAGGACCTCCTCTCCCTCAAACAGCAATATACCCTCCTCGACTACTCCAACCTCGCTGAATCGCTGAATCGCCGAATCCCTGAATCGTCCGCCTTTCTCTCCTTCGATGATGGGTTTGCCGAATGTTACACCGTCGTCCGCCCACTTCTCCTCAAACACCGCATCCCCTGCCTCTTCTTCCTCGCCACGGACTGGATTGATAACCGCGGCATGTATTACCGCGGCAAAATGTCCCTCGTCCTCGAAAAACTATCCCACCTCGACCCAGTTGCCCAAAGAGACATTTTCCACCAACTCTCCCCCATTACCAATTCCCAATTACCCATTACTAATTATCCATTATTTTCTTCCTGGCTCCTCGCCCACCAACAATCCGCCGAACCCTTCCTCGATCAAATCTGCGACCTTCTCCAAATAGACATCCCCAGCTACCTCCGCACCCACCAACCTTTCCTGACCCGTACCCAAATCCTCGAAATGCAATCCGAGGGCTTTGTTTTCGGCGCGCATACCCGCCGCCACCCCAAACTCAACACCCTCTCCCAGGAAGACCAGGCCGCGGAAATCATCGAATCCTGCCGCATCGTCTGTGACCTCACGGGCAACGCTCAAGTCCCCTTCGCCTTCCCCTTTTCCGGCAATGGGGTGGATCGGGAGTTCCTGGCCCGTTTGCGTGCCCAACACCCGCACATCGGCCTGATCTTCGACACCCAAAAACTGCGCCGCGACCGCCCGTTCATCTTCCACCGCATTTGGGCAGACAAACCCGTCCCCGGCATCCCCCCTGCCCAAAACCTGGATCACTGGCTCCACAACGCCTACGTGCGCGAAATCAGCGGAATTGGACACGGAAAAACACAGAATAACGCGGAAAATTAAAAATCTCAGCCACGAATTTCAGCCCAATCAGCCCTTCTTGAACCGTTCCCAAAAGACTGGATGAATCACGGATGAGGGGATCACGGATATTTTTAGCAAATATCCGTGATCCCCTCATCCGTGATTCAAAATAGTGAGGATTCCGTAAAAAAGATGGGTGAGGCTATACAGCCCCACCCATCCTTTTTACCAAGTGTTCATCATACTCTTGCCCCCTACATTTTTCGTAAAATTCGTGCAATTCGTGTCAAAAAAATCCTCGTCCAGCCTCACTGTTGTTGCAACATCCGCATCCAATCATCCCCGTACGTAACCGCCAACCAGGTCAGCAGAGAGATGATCAACACGAGCGCCACCAACCCCAACGCCCAAATCCCGATCACCTTCACCGTATCCTTCGGTTTGCTCCCGCCGACCTTCCCCGTCTGCCCATTGACCAACACGTGGAATTCCTCGCCTTTGTAGTGATACGTCCCCACCCAAAGCGGCAGTAACACATGTTTGTACGTCATCCCTGACCATTTCCCCGCGCCAATCTGCACATTTCGCTTCTGATACCCCGGCTCGATCAGCCCATACATCTTGCGGCGCAACTCCTTAAACACCTTCTCCCGCCCCAACAACGACGCATCGGACATGGCCCGATCATACGAAAGCGTTGTCCACCCGGCCAACTGCTCCGGCTCAAACTGCACCACATCCTTCAAATTGAACGGCTCAATGCTCGCCACTTCATGTTTATTTAACGCCGTCACCGCCGGAACCAGCACATCATCAAAAAACTCAGCGTGCATCCCATTGCGCCGCTCCCAGCGGGCACTGCGCGAACTGCGATTCACATCCACCTCGCACGACCAATTCGCTTCAATCGCCCCATCGAACGTCCAAAACGGATAATACGCCGAACGCAACTCCAAGCCCTTCGCCCCCTCGCCCAAATCGTCCGGCGCAAACAACCCGCTGTTCAACCACTCCTGCGCCCGTTTGCGCGCGCTCTTTTCCTTCACCTTAAACAACGCGACTACTTGCGGGTCAATCAACTCGCGTAACTCTTTCGAGTCCACTAACCGATTATGCCCACAATACGGACACTGCCCGCTCTTTTGCACCGTCTCCTGTAAAGTCACTGCGCCGCACTTCTCACATGCCACACGATGCTGGGTCGCCGCCCAATTGTGTGCGGCAGACGTATGCATCACTTTGACCATTGGCGTTTCGGCAGTGTCCGCCGCTAGCACTTCCTCTACAGGGGCGGTATGCCCACAGGATTCACAAAACATCAGATTCTGATCGGGGTCAAAAAGCATCCGCCACCCGCAATTCGGGCACTCGAAAATTTCAGATTCGGCCTCGATGATGTCTTCTTCGGAAGAGGTGCCGCCCCAGTCGGATTCGGCGTCCGCGCGCGGGTCGGGATCACGCGCGGGGGTGGCTCCCCATTCGGGTTCGGCAGGGGTGCTGATCCCGCGCGGGTACGCCGCCTCGTGCGGGGTGATGCCTAGTTGTTCGTTCAACTTCATCAACCCGCGTCGGGCCGGTTCCAGGTTCGAATCACAGGCCAACGCCTTATCGAGATAATCGCGTTGTTCGTGGAGATCATCTGTCGTCGCCGAGAGCCACAGGTAGGGGCGGGCGTCATTCGGCTGGAGGGAATTTGCGCGGGTGAGCAAGCGACGGGCGAGGGCACGTTGCCCGTTCTTGGCCGCGGTCATGCCCTCGCGGATCAAATTTTCATATTCACGTTGGCTAATGCTGTTGGGGGGAGGAGAACTAGATGGGTACATAGGAGAAGTCCGAAGAAATCAAGTTTCCATTTTAGATGAGTTATTAACTCTTCGATCATCGTTAGGTAACTACGCAGAGTAGAGGTTTCCGAAAAAAAGGATGGATGGGGGGATGTACATCCCCCCATCCATCCTTTTTTTCGGGGATTCTCCGTACACTCTCAGAGTAGATACATCGTTAGCCCTAGTTTAACATAAAAAAAGACCGGGCTTTTTGAAAAAGCCCGGTACTTTGGGGGTTGTTTTATCCACTGTGTTCTTGCAACCAGCGATTGGCCTGGATGGCGGCGGCGGCGCCCATTCCCGCCGAGGTGATGACCTGCCGGAAGTGCGGGTCAGCGGCCTCTCCGGCGGCGAACACGCCAGGGACATTCGTTTCCATCAGTTTGTTTGTGACGATGTACCCGTCTTCCATGGCCAGTTTCCCCTCAAAGATTTCGGTGTTGGGCGTGTGCCCGATGAAGATGAACACGCCGTCAATATTTTGGACTTTGGTTTCGCCCGATTTCAGGTTTTTAAGCTCAACTTTTTGGACTTCGCCATTTCCGTCAATGTGGTCGATGGCTGAGTCTAAAACGAAGCTCATTTTGGGATTCTCGGTGGCGCGTTTTTGCAACAGCACCCCCGCCCGGAATTGGTCCCGCCGGTGTACGACGGTGACGGAGTTGGCGAACCGGGTGAGGAATTCGCCTTCTTCCAGCGCGCTGTCCCCGCCGCCGACGACGATCACGTCTTTGCCTTTGAAGAACCAGCCATCGCACGTCCCACAATAGGAAACGCCGCGCCCGGTGAATTCCACTTCGCCAGGGACTTCGAGCTTGCGCGGGGTCGCGCCGGTGGCGATGATGACGGTTTCGGCTGTGTAAATGGCGTTGTAGCCAGTCACGCGGTAGGGGCGTTGGGAAAAGTCCACGTCCACCGCGCTGTCAAATTCCAGCACCGCGCCGAAGCGTTCGGCCTGTTTCTGGAAGAGTTCCACCAGTTCTGGGCCACCGACGCCGTCCGGGAAGCCGGGGTAGTTTTCGACCGAGTGGGTGATGGCGACCTGTCCGCCGATCTGTAACCCGGTCAGGACGAGGGGGTTGAGTTCCGCGCGGGCGGCGTAGAGGGCGGCAGAGAGGCCGGTTGGGCCACCGCCGAGAACGAGGACTTTGTAGGGGCCTTTGACTTCGAGGCTTTCATCTTGAGAGGTTGTTGGTTTTAAGTTTAAGGTCATATGAATCCCTTGTTGGAGTGATTGCAAAAAAAGATTGGAGTGTCAGACTTTTTTTAGATGGGGCAAGAGCATGATTCGTTACAAGTGGAGATGTATGCAGAAAATTTCGCGTTTTTCCCAAAAGGTGATGGTCTGTTGTGCCCGTCGCCAGGCATCCCATGGTTAAGATGCCTGGACTTATGAGGATTTTACCTTACGAATATAATTTGGGTGCATTTCATTTCAGTTAGGATTTCCCGTACAAAAGGTTTCCAAACAAGAACGCCGTTCGTCTTGAAATGAATGGCTTGACAAGGAAAAAAAAAAAATGGTA
>WBZL01002009.1_pt1 | contig 20299 bp, 16 predicted proteins | sample 5204291 | NCBI WGS metagenome assembly WBZL01 (sample SAMN12344345, study PRJNA552823) | activated sludge metagenome | biome: Activated sludge suspended growth; feature: Nitrification reactor; material: Wastewater; isolation source: activated sludge from nitrification reactor of wastewater...
GGTGTTTCCTGACGACATTGTGGTTGCCGACAAGGATGGCGCGGTGCTGGTCCCGAAGGCGATGCTCGATCATGTGCTGGCGGAAGGGCCGGCGCCGCCGTGGCTGGCGATCTTCGCTTGGATCCAGTCGTGAACGAGGTCGACACGGGCGAGGACGTTGTCGGTCGTGCCATAGCCGTAGTTGGTGAGCGCCCCGTCGATGGTCGCGTTCTGGCGGTTGCCGAGCGCGTCGTAGCCGTACTGCCAGGTCGTCGGGACCGCGGCGCCGCTTTGTGCCGTGGTGAGCCGGTCGAGGACGTCGTAGCCGTAGGTGTGGCTGTTCGCGGCATCGGCCGGGTCGGCGATCGCGGTAATCCGGTTGGCGTCGTCCCAGGTCAGGTCCCGGCGCAGGATGCTCGCGCCGTTGCGATACTCCCAGGTCACCAGCCGGCCGTCATGGTCGTGGTCGCGGTAGGTCTTGTGGCCGTTCCCCCACTGCCAGGCCGCAACCGGCCCGAACGGCTCGTAGGCGCCCAGCGAGATCAGCGTCGCCCCGTTGAGCGTCACCCCCACGATCCGGCCGTTGTCCCACGCGTAGCCGACTTGCTGGCCTGACGGGGTGGTGATGCCCGTGAGCCGCCCGTCGATCCACGCGTAACCCTGCGTAAGCGTCACCGACCCCGCCACCTGCTGGCGGCTCGCCACCCGGCCTTGCGCGTCGTAGGTCCAGTTCGTCGTGCCGGAGGGGTCCACGAGCTTCGTGATCCGCCCTTTCGCGTTCGGCGCGCCGGCCGTACCGCCGTCCCACGTATACGTGTGGTTCTCGGTCGCGAAGCCGGTCTGCGTGTACGAGATCCGGGTCACCCGGCCGGCTGCGTCGTAGGTGGTGGTCGCCTTGGCCCCTCGCGCGTCGGTCGAGGTCTTGAGGTTGCCGGCGTTGTCGAAGGTGAGCCTCGTGGTCCCGGTGTCCGGCGAGACCTGCGTCACCGGGTTGCCCAGACCGTCGTAGCCGTAGGTCGTGGTGAGGTTTCGCGGGTCGGTGACCGAGGTCAGGTTATTCGACGGGTCGTAGGCGTACTGCGTGAGGCCGTTGCCGGGGTCGGTGACCGTGAGCAGGCGGTTCAGCGCATCGTAAGTCGAGGTCGTCGTGTGATCGAGCGGGTCGGTCGAGGTGAGCCTGTTGCCGTTGCCGTCATAGGTCATCACCGTGGCCTGGGACTGCGCTCCCACGTCCTGTGCGAGCCGGTTGAGGCTGTCGAACACACGCGTGCGCGTGCGGGCGAGGACGCCCGCGGGATCGAATGCCTGCTCCGCCGTCCGGTTGCCCATGCTGTCGAGCGTGTAGACGATCTTGTTGCCGAGTCCGTCGTGGACTTCGGTCAGGCGGTGCGCGGCGTCGTAGACATAGGCGAGCGTCGCGCCATCCGGCATATCGACCCCGGTAAGCTGCCCGGCCAGGTCATACGTGTAGACCGTGGTCTCGCCGCCCACGTTTCGCGAGGTCATCCGTCCGCGCGAGTCGTAGGTCATGGTCGTGACCAGCCCGTTGGGGTCGCTCATCGCGGTCAGGCGGTTCCCGGCGTCGTAGGTGGTGTATTGCGTGAGGTGCCCGAGCGGGTTCGTCACGGTCGCGATTTGTCCGCGCTTGCCGAGGTCCGGATCGCTATCAGAGTGATAGGTGGTCGTCGTGACTTTGTTGTTCGGGTCGGTCGCGGTGAGCACCCGGCCGAAGCTGCCGTAGGTCCACTTCCAGGTCCTCGTCATCGTGGTCGAGGTGCCGTCGTTCCTCGGCGCGGTGATCTTCTTCTGCGTCAGGTTGCCCGACGCGTCGTAGGTGAAGGCGGTCGTCTTCGTCCCGCCCGGCGCGGGTTCCACGATCGTGGCCGGCAGCCTTCGGGTCGTGTGCCACGTCGTGGTGACCTTCCGGACATCGGGTCGATTCGGTGGCGTGGCGAGGACCGTCGAGCAGACCTCGGCGGAGGTCGCCCCTTCCAGTCTCGACGTCTCCAGATTGCGCGCCGTGTCGTAGGCGTAGCACGTCTTCTTACCTCGGAAATCCGTACTTGAAGCCAAATTTCCATTGAGGTCATAGGTTGCCGCACTTGCTGCTCCCGAAGCACCGCAGGAAGGACACGGCTGAGTGGAAGTCGCAAGCTTGGTGACACCGTGCAGTTCCACGAACGTCCTGTCGCTCGAATATCCTCGGGGATCGGTTACTCGCAGCTTTGGTCCCGCAACGGTCGCGATCGACCATCGGTTCACACCTCCTGCCAACTCCGTGGCGACGGCACTTCCAAAACTGTCGTACGTGAAGGTTGAATACCGGACTCCCAGCTCATCGGTCATGCCTGTCAGAGCGTTCCTGAACGTCGGGTTCTCATAGTGATATCTGCGTGTAGTCGGTCCGGGGCCGTTCACTTCCGTCAAGTTGCCCCGAGAGTCATACGCATATCCGAACACGTATCCTCCGGCATCAGTCATCGAAGCGACCATGCCGTTGCTTCCAAACGTCATCGAGATGGAGTTTCCGAACACATCCGAGACGGTGGAAAGCTTCCCTGCTACATACTGAAGGTCAAGCTTGTAGCCAGCGCGATTGGATAGAGAGGTCAGCCGTCCATTCAGGTCATAGGTCTCCACGTCTTCGTCGCGACCGCTTACGTACTTCCAGCCGGTCTGGGCGCCTGATCCATCTACGACAACGGTCAAGACGTCGATGACATCCGGATCAGGCAACCACGCGGGGCCAACGCGGTTGAAGAAATAGATCTTTCCATCAGGCCGTACCGCCCATACGGTGCCGTCGGCACCATAGTCGTAGCGAATCAGCTTCCGATCCAGCGTGCTCGCCCATCTTCTGCCGAAATACGTCGGAACAGGCACGCCTCCAGTTTCAAGGCCCGTGGGCGCGCCGGCGCTGTTGTACGTCCGCTCGAAAAGCCGCGACATCCGACCCGAACCAATTGCAAAGTCCACCTCCACTTGATACTTGTTGTAGATACCTGTGTGGATCGGGTTGCCAACCCCTGCGCTTGCCCCTGTACCGTCACAAGCCCCCTTGTTCTTGTTCGGGTCGACGCCGACGCGTTGGCAATACATCGCATCCGTGCCGCTGAATGAGTCCGTCCAGCCGCGAACGCATCCTGCCCATGGAACACCAGACACAAAATCCTTTACTTGATAGCCGGGCAGCGGACAGTACTTGGGTTTCTGCGTGAACTGCTGATAGGGGTTGTTCGGCGGCGCACTCAGATCGCGACATGCGCCACCGGGGAAGTAGGCGGGGCGCGTTTCGTCGGGAATGTACGTCAACGTCCTTGTTCCGAAACCAAGGTAGTCGCACGCCTGCTGAGGAGTGTCGAATCCTCCTCCCCATGCCGTACACCAGGTCTGGATTGGCTTGACCTTGCCGGAGACAACTTGCGCCGACAAAGGTGAAGCCAGAACCAGCGTGAGTGTCGCAATCGATTCGACGAAATGGCACGCGCGGATGGCCTTTCCGAGACCGTTTCCACCAACGCGCCATACACGCGATCTCATTGCGTCCTCCGTGAACGAACGCGATGCAATGGGCCCGCTGCTATCGGGGGCGAGGCCGGTCGCGCCATAGTCGCCGAAGACGATTCCAGGACTTGCAGCCAGTCGGCCGCCCCGCGCGCTCTTGAGCAGAGGTCGAAGAGGTTCTCACCGACTTTCCGCGCTATCAGTCCACCGTTGGCAATGGCATTTCGGCCATCAACGACTCGGCTACTGACCACAACCCTGCGGAAATGCGACCTGCACCGGATCCACGAAGACAGAGTTGTCCCTCCCCGGATCCGGGCTCCAACCCTGCAGGGTGATCACGCGGTTACCGGCTGCCACGTAGAACCGAGTCGATGTGAACGTCGGGCATTGGAAAACGCTGCGCGATGAACGCCGGCGCGACGCCTCGTTCATCCTTCATTTTTCATCGCGCAGCGTCATGCCTCTCGACTTCCTCGGGCGTCAGCCGCCGCGCCTCGTCCTCGAGCATCACGGGTATTCCGTCCCGAATCGGGTAGGCGAGCCGCGCCGAAGCGGAGACGAGTTCCTGCTTCTCGCGGTCGTAGACGAGCGGGCCCTTGGTCACCGGGCAGACGAGGATGTCAAGGAGCTTCGGGTCCACCTGAGGATCTCCTCGATGCGGTCGACGAGCGCCGGGTCGATGCGGGCGCGGATGTCGAGCGCCCAGCAGCGCGGATCGGCGAATCGGGCGCATTTTACCGCGTCCTTGGCCGTCATCAGGATCGCCCGCGCATCCGGCAGGTCGAGGTCGGCCGCAACGAAGCGGTGGTGATCCGGGAACGCGCGCGTCGTCGCGCCGATGCCGAGCGCCGCGACGAGCGCGAAGAACCGTGCGGGGTTCGCCGTTCCCGCGATCGCCCACGCGGCCTCGGGCCGGAAGTCCGACGGGTTCTCGACGCGCGAGGGGTCGGCGAGGTTGCGCCAGCGCAGCGGCTCGTGCGCCATCAGCGTCTCCCGCGCGTCGCCGGTCGCACGCCAGGCCCCGGCGTCGACCAGCCGCACCACCGCGGTGACTTCGTCGAGCCTCGATGCCGGCTCGCGCAGCGGCCCGGACGGGATCATCCGGCCGTTGCCGAATCCGCGCGTCGAGTCGACCGCGGCGATCTCCACGTCGCGGGCGAGCGCGTAGTGCTGCAGCCCGTCGTCGGCGACGACGACGTCGCAACGCGGCTCCTGCGCGAGCAGGAGCCGCGCCGCGTCCGCCCTGCGCGCGCCCACCGCCACGGGAAAGCCGGTGGCCGCGAGCAGCAACGCCTCGTCGCCGCTGCGGCCGGGATCGTCGCCGGAAGACACGATGCGGGCCTCGCTGCCCTCGCGCCCGTAGCCCCTGCTCACGAAGCCCGGACGCCAGCCGCGCGCGGCGAGCGCCTCGGCGATCGCGATCGCGAGCGGTGTCTTGCCCGAACCGCCCGCCGCAAGGTTGCCCACCACCACGACCGGCACGCCGAGACGCTCGGTCCGCAGCCACCCGCGGGCGTAGAGCGACCGCCGCGCCGCCACGACGACGCGGAAGATCCCCGCGAGCGGGGCGAGGGCGAGGGCGAGGGGCGTGGCCTGCGGCGCGTACCACGCGGAGACGACGCGGTCGGCGAACGCCATCGCGTCGAGGTCCGCCGCGGCGCTACTTCCGGGCGCCGGTGGTCTGCGTCGCGAACGTGATGTGCACGAGGCCGGCCTGGCGCGCGGCTTCCATCACGTTGATCACCGACTGGTGCGTCGCCGACGCGTCCGCGCTGATGATGACCACCGGGTCCTTCGCGGTGCCGGCCACGCGCTTCAGTTCGTCGGCGAGCGCGCCTGCGTTGGTCCAGGTGAACAGCGTCTTGTCGATCAGGTAGCGCCCCTGGCCGTCGATGCCGACGTTGATCTCGCGCGGCCGCTCCTTCGCCGGGTCCGCGTCGGCCTCGGGGAGCGTGATCTGCAACTCGGCGAAACGCTGGTAGGTCGTGGTCACCATCAGGAAGATCAGGATGACCAGCAGCACGTCGATCAGCGGGACGAAGTTGATCTCCGGATCCTCGCGCGACCGGGTCTTGCGCAGGTTCATGGCGTCCGCCTCGGGGCGGCGGCCGGCCGGCCAGCCCCCTCGGGCGCAGGCGGACCGGCGACCGGCGCGAACCCCGCGGTCACGAACGCTCGCCGTGCGCGAGGTCGACGAGCTTGGTGGCCTGCTGCTCCATCTCGAGCACGAGCGCGTCGACCTTGGCGCGGAAATGGCGGTAGAAGATCATCGTCGGGATCGCGATGACGATGCCCATTGCGGTGTTGTACAGCGCGATCGAGATGCCGTGCGCGAGCTGGATCGGGTTGCTGCCGGTCGGACCCTGCGAGCCGAAGATCTCGATCATGCCGACGACGGTGCCGAAGAGCCCCATCAGCGGCGCCATCGCCGCGATGGTGCCGAGCGAGGTCAGGAACCGGTCGAGTTCGTGGATCACCACGCGGCCCACCTCCTCGATCGCCTCCTTCATCACCGGCCGCGGGCTCTTGACGTTGGCGAGCCCCGCCGCGAGCAGGCGGCCGAGCGGCGAACTGCGCGCGGTCTTCGCGAGCAGTTCGGGCGTCGCGCCGGTCTGCCGGAACTCGGCGAGCACCTGGTCGACGAGCCCGGCGGGCGCGACGACGCTCTGGCGGAGCGTGTAGAGGCGCTCGAAGATGAGCGCGAGCGCGATGACGGACGCCGCGAGCAGCGGCCAGATGGGCCATCCGGCCGCCTGGATCAACGACCACACGTTGCGATTCTCCCGGGAGCGAGGTCCGCCGGACTGTAGCTTCCGCCGACGGTTTCGGCAAGGCGAACCGCCCTGCGGCGGGGTCCGCTCATCGCGCGGCGCTCCGTTCGCCGCCCGGCGTCAGCGCGGCGACGATCGCCGCGCCGGCCAGCACGATGGCCCAGCACAGGTAGATCCACAGCATGAACAGCGGCAGCACGGCGAGCGCGCCGTAGATCTGCCGGTAGGTCGGAACGTGGACGACGTACCAGGCGAACAGGTCCTTCGCGCCCTCGAACGCGGCGGAGGCGACGATGCCGCCGAAGATCGCGTGATGCCACCTGACGCGCGTGTACGGGAGGACCTTGTAGACGAGCGTGAACACCGTCGCCCCGATGATCCACGGCAGGGGCAGCCCCGCCAGCGCGCGCGCTCCGGGCAGCGGTGTCCCCTCGAGCGACTGCGCGAGCAGCCACGTCGTGGCGTAGATCGACAGCCCGGCGGCCAGCGGGCCGAGCGTCACGCCGAGCAACGTCATGAGCGCCCGGCGCGCGAGCGGACGGTTGCGGCGCACGCCGAAGATCGCGTTGATCTCGCCCTCGACGGTCGCCACCAGAAGCGCGGCGGTCACGGCGAGCGCCGCGAGGTTGACGAGCGTCAGCCGCGCCGCCTGCTCGGCGAAACCGACGATCGTGTCGCGCACGACACGCTCGCCGACTCCGGGGAGGAACACGCGCACCATCCACTGCTCGAGCGCGGAGAGGCCTTCCTCGAACACCGGAAAGCGCGCGACCACCGCGAAGCTGATCGTGGCGAGCGGAACGAGCGCGAGCAGCGTCGTGAACGCGAGGCTCGCGGCGGTGCCCGAGACGCCGATGCCCCGGAGGCGCGACACGACACGGCGGACGAAGGCGATCAAGGAGCGGGTGCCGCCGCGCGGTACCGCGGCGTCGAACGGGAGTTCGCGCATTATCGCCGCGCGAGGCCGCCGGCCGGCAACGCGATCGCCGCAGCCGTCCGGCGCGGCCGCGGCGGCGACTGGCGTAGCATGGACGTTTCGACCGGAGGAAGCGATGGAGGGTCAACCGCGCGAGGTCGCCGTGCTGGGCGGCGGATGCTTCTGGTGCCTGGACGCCGTGTTCCGGGAACTGGAGGGGGTCGTCGCCGTCGAGTCCGGGTACGCCGGTGGCGCCACCTCGAATCCGACCTACGAAGAAGTCTGCGCCGGCCGCACCGGCCATGCCGAGGTGGTTCGCGTCAGCTTCGATCCGTCGGCGATCGGCTTCCGCGACCTCCTCGACGTGTACTTCTCGATCCACGATCCGACCACGAAGGACCGCCAGGGGCACGACGTGGGCACCCAGTACCGGTCGGCGATCTTCGCGCAGTCGCCGGCGCAGCGCGCCGTCGCCGAGGAGGCGGTGCGCGAACTCGGCGCCGCGGGCCTGTGGCCGGAGCCGATCGTCACCGAGATCGCATCCGCCGCACCGTTCTGGCCGGCCGAGGACTACCACCAGGACTACCTGGCGAACAATCCGCGGCAGCCCTACTGCATGGGCGTCGTCGCGCCGAAGCTCGCGAAGTTCCGCAAGCACCACGTGACGCGGCTCAAGAAGCGGGCGCCGTCGGCCTGAACCGCGGGCGCGATCACGCGCCTCGCCGCGCGAGGAAACCGCCGCCGAGGAGCAGCGCGCCGACACCCCAGAAGACCGGCAGGAGTCCGAGCGTCGCGCCGATCGCGCCGAACGCGAGCGGCACCGTCACCGCCGAGGTCTGCACCAGCGACATGCGCAGGCCGAGGACCTCGCCCATGCGCCCGGGTGGCGCCCGCGTCGCGAGAAGCGACATCACCATCGGCTGGCCGGCGCCCAGCCCGAGGCCGAGCGCGAACGAGACCACGGCGAGCGCGATCGCATCGGCGGCGAAGGGAAATGCGGCGTAGGCGAGGGCCGCCGCGAACAGCGCCGGTCCGAGGACCTGCGCTTCGCGGGCGCGCGCGGCGACCCAGGGCATCGCGAAGCGCACGACGAACGTCGCGAAGCCGAACACCGCGATCACCATGCCGATCTCGCTGGCGGTCAGGCCGATGCGCTCGCCATAGATCGGCACGAACACCGTGTGGAGGTCCCACGCGACCGAGAACAGCGCGTTGATCGCGAGGACCCGGCGCATGGCCGGATGCCGGAGCAGGTCGAGCGCGCCGCGCGCGGGCGCATCGGCCGCTTGCCCGGAGGGTCCGGGAAGCGCAGGGATCCATCTGGCGAGGACCACGAGCGGCACCAGCGGGATCGCGGCGAGCAGCGCGAACGCGGCGCGGTGACCTGCGTGATCGATCGCGAACCCGGCGACGAGCGGTCCGAGCATGCCCGACAGCGAATAGGCGAGCGCGAGATGCGCGAACCGCTTCGGTCGCTTGGACGCCTCGCCGATCTCGCCGGTCGCGTGAAACAGCGCGACCTGGAACACGACGAACGAGAATCCGATCGCCGGCGCGGCGACGAACAGCGCCGGATACCCCGGAAACAGCGCGGGGAGCGCGGTCGCAGCCACGAGCGCCGCGGAACCGGCGACCATCGGCATCCTCGCTCCCGCCCGGTCCGAGAGCCGTCCCACGCCGACCGCGAACAGCATCGGCAGGAGCGCGAACAGCGCGATCAGCGTGCCGACCGTGGCCGGCGAGGCGCCGCGATCGAGCGCATCGAGCGCGACGCCGACGCGCGCGCCGGTGATCGTCGTGTGGTTGAGGATCCCGAGTGCCAGCAGCGTCGCGAACAAGCGCCTTCGTGCGCGCGCGGACGTCACGGCGCGAGGCGCTCGATCGACCAGCCGCCGTCATGGCGGCGGTAGGCGATGCGGTCGTGCAGGCGCGAGGCGCGGCCCTGCCAGAACTCGAAGCGGTCGGGCACCACGGTGTAGCCGCCCCAGTGGGGCGGTCGCGGCACGTGCCCGGAGTCGTCCCGCGCGAATCGCCGTTCCGCCTCTTCGAAGGCGCGCGCGATGAAGGCGCGATCGGGAATCGTCTCGCTCTGCGGCGACGCCCAGGCCCCGACCCGGGACGGTCGCGGCCGGCTCGCGAAATAGGCGTCCGCTTCCGCCTCCGCCACGCGCTCGACCGCGCCCTCGATGCGCACCTGGCGCTCGAGTTCGACCCAGTGGAACAGGAGCGCGGCATGGGGGTGGCGCCCGAGTTCGGCCCCCTTGCGCGAGCGGAGATTGGTGTAGAACGTGAACCCGTGCCCGCTCGCGCCCTTGAGCAGCACGATCCGCGCCGACGGCCGGTCGTCGTCGCCCACCGTCGCGAGCGTCATCGCGTTGACTTCGGGAAGCTTGGCAGCCAGCGCGTCGCCCATCCAGCGCGCGAACTGGCGGAACGGATCGGGATCGACGTCGGCGGCGTCGAGCGACGCGCGCAGGTACTCTTGGCGGAGGCTCGCGAGGTCCATCGTGAACCGGTGCCGCCGCGGCGGCCCCGACGCGGGAATTCTAGCACCCGGCCAGCGCCGTTTCTGCGCCCTCCGAAGACCTGCCGGCGAGAGGACTCGCAAGTCTCGCCGCGTCGCGCCCCTGGCGGGGACCAGGGACCGGGTTCGACTCGGACCCGCCCGCCGCAGCGGAACCGGGGCGTCGTCGCACTTCCGCGGACCCTCGAACGCCGGCCGTCGCGCCCCTGCTCGCGGCTGCGGCCACCTCGTCCCGGTTACGCGAGACTCGCACACTCCGGGAATGCGCGAACGCGCGCGGCGGGGAGATGCTCCGGGGCGGGCGCAGGCGCGCAACGTCGCGACTGCGGCGAACTCCGCATCGCGTTGCACGCGCGCCACCGCGATGGCGATGCGTGATTTCTCCTATGAAAATCCCGCTTGCGCCCAGCGAAAATGCGGTATAGTCGCCGCCGATGGAGCGGGTTCCCATGACAGGAGGGCCGCTTCAGTGTGATCGGCAAAGACCGCTCGCCCACGATGACAGGAAGGAGAACCATGGCTACTGCCAAGAAAGCCGCGAAGAAAGCCGCCAAGAAGCCCGCCAAGAAGCCCGCAGCGAAGAAGGCTCCGGCGAAGAAGCCCGCAGCGAAGAAGGCCCCCGCCAAGAAGGCCCCCGCCAAGAAGGCGAAGAAGTCCGGCGGCAAGCGCAAGCCGAACGCCGCTTTCATGAAGGCGATGACCCCGTCGGCCGCGCTGGCCGCGATCGTCGGCTCCGGTTCGCTGCCGCGCACCGAAGTCACGAAGAAGGTCTGGGACTACATCAAGAAGAACAAGCTGCAGGACGCCGTCAACCGGCGCATGATCAACGCCGACGAGAAACTGAAGGCGGTTCTCGGCAAGGCGAAGGTCACGATGTTCGAGATGACCAAGCTCATCTCGAACCACCTGAAGTAAGGCTCCCGCCTCCTGCGCCATTCCCGACGGCCGGCGCGCGCGGAACTTTCCGCGTCCGCCGGCCGTTGTCTTTCCAGGGTCGTTGTCTTTCCAGGGTTCCTGGCAGCGGGGTCCGCGCCCCGGCGCCGCAACCGGCGCGGAGCCCATCACCACCCGACACGGCGCGCTGACGCGCGCCGGATCGCCCCCGCTGGCGTTCGGCCAATCAGGCCGCCGCGCTCCCGCGCGCTCGCCTCAACTGGTCCAGCCCCTGAATTCCTTCGCCTTCGCGCAGGCCTTGTCGATGTCGACCTCGAGGGTCTTCTGCTGCGCCTTCGCGCGCGGCTCGAGTTGCTTCAACGTCTCCCCCATCAGCGCCTTGCATTCGCCGACGGTCTTGACCGCCTTGACCTTGTCCTTGTAGGCCTCGAATTCACGGTCGTTCTGGAAGTCCGCGAATGCGCGCTGCACGCCGACTTCCTTGGCCGGCCTCGGCTTGCGGTCTGCGCGCTTCTCGTCCGGTGCGGGTGCTCCCCCCGGGCTCGCCGGTGCCGCCGACGCAGCGCCCGCCGGCGCCGTGCCCTGTTGCCCGGAGCCGGTGGTCACGCGCCGGCTCTTGCGCGTCTTCTCCTTGTCGGAAGGCGCACTGCCCTGGGCTGCCGGCGCGGCGGGCGCGCCCGCGCTGGCGGCCGGCGCGGCAGCGGCCGCGCCCGGAGCCTTGCCGGTCGTGGACGGCGACTGCGCCATGAGCGCGCCCGGCAGCAGCAGGGCCGTCGCCAGCGTCGCAAGGCGGATCGATAGGTTCTGCATCTTCGGGACTCCCCTCGGGAATGCGGGACTGACCGCGCAGGGGCGCGGCAAGTTCCCATTATGACCGGCACCCGGCGCGGCTGGATTCTCGCCGGCGAGAATACACGGACTCTCCCGGGGCAACCGGTGCGAGCGCCGGGGCCCGGGCGACGCCGGTGCGCAGCCTTGCCGCGGGGCGAAGGACCCCGCGGAAGAGCGCTTCCTACGCAGTACGGCCCTGCAGCGCGGCGATGCGCGCCTCGATCGGCGGGTGCGACGAGAAGAGCGCCATCCAGCCCGGCTTGTCGGTGATGCCGGACGCCTGGATCGACTGCGGCAACGCGCCCGGCTCGAGGCCGCCCAGACGCTTCAGCGCGTTGACCATCGGCGACGGCGAGCCGAGGTATTTCGCGCTGCCCGCGTCGGCGCGGAACTCGCGCTGGCGCGAGAACCACGCGACGATCATCGACGCGAGGATGCCGAACACGATCTGGCAGACGATGACCGTGATGAAGTACCCGGGACCGGTGCCGCGCTCGGTCTTGAACACCGCGCGGTCGACGATCGTGCCGACCACGCGCGACAGGAACACCACGAAGGTGTTCACCACGCCCTGGATCAGCGTGAGGGTCACCATGTCGCCGTTGGCGACGTGCGCGACCTCGTGGCCGAGCACCGCCTCGACCTCCTCCTTGTTCATCGACTGCAGGAGCCCGGTGGAGACGGCGACGAGCGCGGAGTTCTTGAACGCGCCGGTCGCGAACGCATTCGGCTCGCCCTCGTAGATCGCGACCTCGGGCATCCCGATGCCCGCGCTCGTCGCGAGCCTGCGCACCGTCTCGACGAGCCACGCCTCGGCCTGGTTCTGCGGCTGCTCGATGACCTTCGCGCCGGTCGACCACTTCGCCATCGACTTCGACATGAGGAGCGAGATGATCGCGCCGGTGAAGCCGACCACGGCCGAGAAGGCGAGCAGCGCGCCGTAGTCGAGGCCGGTCTGCGAGTGCATCGCCCGGTCGAGACCGAACAGCCGCAGCACGATCGACAGCACGACCAGCACGGCGATGTTGGTGACGAGGAACAGCAGGATTCGTTTCATGGCGCGTCCGTGGGTGGGACCGGGAGACCGGGCCGCAAGTCTAGCAGGCCGGATGCCGCCATCGCGGCAGCAATCCGGGCGTCGCGTTGGACGACGGCGACCGTCAAGCGTTCCCGCCGCGCGACGGACGACGGCGGGCGGCGACGGACGACGCGGTCGCCGGCGCTAGGGAAACTCCGCGAAAGTGGGCGCGGGCGCGACGCGAATGCCGGAGATGATCACGAGGGGTCGACCGCAGGGCGTGGCAGGCACCACATCCAAGGTCGGCAACGATGTGAGCGCTCCGGCATTCACGTCCCTTCGGGTTGGCCCGATATCGGGCGCCAGCGTCGCCCGGCGTCTTGCCGGTATTCCCGATACCGGCTGCGCCGCCGGTCTCGCCGTCATCCCGATCTCGGGCCAACGCGCACCACGCACTTTCGCAGAGCTTCCCTAGCCGGTCGGCTTGCCCCAGGAATCCTTGAGCGTCACGGCCCGGTTGTAGACCGGCCGGCCCGGTGCGTGGTCCGCGAGGTCGGCCACGAAGTAGCCGTGGCGCTCGAACTGGAAGCGCTCCTCGCGCCCTGCCGTGGCGAGCGAGGGCTCGACCCAGGCGCGGATCACCCGCTTCGACTCCGGGTTGAGGTCGTCGCGGAAGTCCCGCTCGGCGGCCTCCGCGTCGACCTCGTCATCGCCTGCAACCGCGGTTGCGCGGACCGGCGACGGCTCCTCGGCGCGGCCATCGGCACCGCCACGCCCCCAGGGCTGGCGCGCACCGGGGAACGGCACGCTGAACAGGCGATCGTAGAGGCGCACCTCGGCGGCGACGGCGTCGTCCACGGCGAGCCAGTGGATGTTGCCCTTCACCTTGCGCGCCTCGGCGCCCGGCGTGCCGCTCCTGGTGGACGGGTCGTAGATGCAATGCACCGCGACCGGGTTGCCCGCCGCGTCCTTGTCGACGCCGGTGCAGCGGACCACGTAGGCGTATCGCAGGCGCACCTCGGCGCCCGGCGCGAGGCGGAAGTAGCCTTTCGACGGCGACTCCATGAAGTCGTCGCGATCGATCCACAGCTCGCGCGCGAAGCGCCGCTCGCGCGCGCCGAGCTCCGGCTTCTGCGGATGGTTGGGGGCGAGGCAGGTCTCGGACGCGCCTTCCGGGTAGTTGTCGATCACGAGCTTCAACGGATCGAGCACCGCGATGCGCCGTTCGGCGCTCTCGTTCAGTTCGTCGCGCATCGCCTGCTCGAGCACGCTCATGTCGATCCACGAGTCGGCCTTCGACACGCCGATGCGCTCGGAGAACAGTCGGAAACCGGCGGGCGTGAAGCCGCGCCGCCGCGCGCCCGCCAGCGTCGGCATGCGCGGATCGTCCCAGCCGTCGACGCATCCGCCCTCGACCAGCTGGATCAGCCTGCGCTTCGACAGCACGACGTAGGTGAGATTGAGCCGCGCGAACTCGTACTGCCGGGGCAGCGGCCGCTCGAGCAGTCCGCCGTCGGCGAGCTTCCCGATCACCCAGTCGTAGAGCGGCCGGTGGTCCTGGAACTCGAGCGTGCAGATCGAGTGCGTGATGCGTTCGAGCGCGTCGCTGATGCAGTGCGTGTAGTCGTAGAGCGGGTAGATGCACCAGCGGTCGCCGGTGCGGTGGTGCGAGGCGTGGCGGATGCGGTAGATCGCCGGATCGCGCAGGTTGAGATTCGGGCTCGCCATGTCGATCTTCAGGCGCAGCACGTGGGCGCCATCCGGGAACTCGCCCGCGCGCATCCGGCGGAACAGGTCGAGGTTCTCCGCGGGCGCGCGCCGCCGGTACGGGCTCTCGCGCCCGGGTTCGGTCAGCGTGCCGCGGCTCTCCCGCATCTCGGCCGCCGACTGGCTGTCGACGTAGGCGAGCCCGCTCCCGATGAACCACTCCGCGAACGCGTAGAGGCGGTCGTAGTAGTCGGACGCGTGGTAGCGGTGGGTGCCCCAGTCGTAGCCCAGCCAGCGCACCGCGTCGGCGATCGAGTCCTCGAACTCGACGTCTTCCTTCAGCGGATTGGTGTCGTCGAAGCGCAGGTGGCAGGTGCCCCCGTTCTCTGCCGCGAGGCCGAAATTGAGCGCGATCGACTTGGCGTGGCCGAAGTGGAGGTACCCGTTCGGCTCCGGCGGAAAGCGGGTGACGACGCGGCCGCCGTACCTTCCGGTGCGGTTGTCGTCGGCGATCGTCGCGCGAAGGAAGTTGGGTGCGGCCGCGGGCGTCCCCGCGCTGGCCTTCGATTTGTTCATGAACAATCCGGTTGCGGCGACCATTCTAACCGGCGCGACGGGGCGCCACGTTCGCGGCGCACGGGGCAGGCGCGCGCGATGGTCCGGAATTCGCGCCCGGCAACGATCTCCAAGGCGTGTCCGTGCGCCGGTCCGGGCCGTTGTCCACAAATCCTGTGGATACCGGTGTGCATATCTTGTACATTCCGGCGCTAAGTCCCGCTGTCGATTGCGAAATGTCTGGGATGTCCAAAGTTTCGCCTCCGGAAAGGTCCGCCGCGTCAATGAGTTGCACCTCCCGTCGCAAGGCGCCCATCAGGCGGATGGGCGTGCCTAGCTGCCACGCCTTGCGGCATTCCGGACACCGCGCCGTTCGCGCAGCGTCCAGGACAACCCGGCGAACCGTCGTCGTGCCGCTCCAGGGCTGCGCGCTCGCGCGTCCGCGGCGAGACCGATGATTCCGGGTTCGAACGCCGCGACCGGAGCACCGGTGCTGCCGGTGGGCCGCTTCGTGGCGACCGCACGCCTCGCGATCGAACGCGCGATCGGCCCGGTCTGGGTCGGCGGCGAAGTGTCCGGGTTCATGCGCGCCGCCTCGGGGCACTGCTACTTCACGCTCAAGGACGCACAGGCGCAGGTGCGCTGCGTGCTCTGGCGCCAGAAGGCGCAGCTCCTCGACCTCCGGATCGCGGACGGGATGGCGATCGAGGTGCGCGCGACGCCGACGATCTACGAGGCGCGCGGCGAGTTCCAGCTCAACGTCGACGCGGCACGTCTCGCGGGACGCGGCGCGCTCCACGAACAGTTCGCGCGTCTCAAGGCGAAGCTCGAAGCGGCCGGCTGGTTCGACGCCGCGCGCAAGCGCGCGCTGCCGCGCTTCCCGCGGGCGGTGGGACTCGTGACCTCGCCGCAGGGCGCCGCGCTGCACGACATGCTGACGACGTTCGCCCGGCGCTGGCCCGCGCTGCGCATCGTGCTCTACCCGACGCCGGTGCAGGGCGACGGCGCGCCCTCGCGCATCGTGGAAGCGATCGCCGTCGCGAACGCGCGAGCCGAGGTCGACGTGCTGATCGTCGGGCGCGGCGGCGGCTCGATCGAGGACCTGTGGGCGTTCAACGACGAGGCGGTCGCGAAGGCCGTGCTCGACTCCGCGCTTCCGGTGGTCTCGGCGGTCGGCCACGAGACCGATTTCACGATCTGCGACTTCGTCGCCGACCTGCGGGCGCCGACGCCCACCGGCGCGGCAGCGCTCGTCGCGCCCGACGGCGAGGCGATCGGGCTGCAGGCGGACTCGCTCGCCGGCCGGCTCGCGCGCGCCGGGCGCCACGCGATCGGCGCCCGCATCCAGCGCGTCGACCTGGCCGCGAAGGGACTCGTGCATCCGCGGGCGCGGCTCGACGCCCAGCGCGAGCGTCTCGGCGTGCTCGGTCTCCGGCTCGCCGCCTCGGCGCGCCGCTCGCACGCCGACGCCGTGACGGTGTCCGGCTCGCTCGGCGCGCGCCTCGCCCGGGAGGCCGGCCGCCCGTTGCCGCAGCGCCAGGCGCTGGATGCCGCGTCCGGTCGGTGGCTGCGCGCCGGCCGGGCCCTGCACGACGAATCGTCGCGTCGCGTCGCGGCCCTCGCGCAGGGCCTGGCGCTCCTCAACCCCGCTGCGGTGCTGGAGCGCGGCTACGCGATCGTCACCGCCGCCGACGGGCGGATCGTGCAGGACGCGACGACGCTCGCGCGCGGAGACCGCATCGGCATCGCGCTCGCTCGCGGCCGCGCGGACGCGACGGTCGAACGCGTGGGCGCGGCGGCCCCCGACCGGGACCCGCGAGGCTCGCCGCCCGGATAGCACGCGGCACCGCGTGCGAAGGGCGTGCCGGCGAGGAGGCTACGCCTCGTCCGGATCCGGGTCGTCGACCACGGCCGCGGCGCGCAGCTTCGCGACGACGTCGGCGGGCGCCTCCCCGGCGATGCGCGGCGTCGAGGTGACGACGTCGCCGCACTGGGCGCGATGGCGCAGCGCGTGGTCGATCAGCACAAGCGCGAGCATTGCCTCGGCGATCGGCGTCGCGCGGATCCCCACGCAGGGATCGTGGCGTCCGTGCGTGTTGACGACGACCGCCCTGCCCGCCTTGTCGATCGAATGGCGGTCGAGCCGGATCGACGACGTCGGCTTGATCGCGATCGACACGACGATGTCCTGGCCGGTCGAGATGCCGCCCAGGATGCCGCCCGCGTGGTTGGACGCGAAGCCCTGGGGCGTCATCTCGTCGGAGTGCTCGCTGCCCTTCTGCCCCACCGCGGCGAAACCCGCGCCGATCTCGACGCCCTTCACCGCGTTGATGCCCATCATCGCGGCGGCGATGTCGGCGTCGAGCTTGCCGTAGACCGGCTCGCCCCATCCGACCGGCACGCCGTTCGCGATCGCGCACACCTTCGCTCCGCACGAGTCGCCGGACTTGCGCAACGCGTCCATCGCGCGCTCGAGTTCGCCGATCATCGAAGCGTTCGCGGCGAAGAACGGATTGCGCCCGACGTGGTCCCAGCCCTCGAACGGTATGGAATGCGGGCCGATCTGCGCGAGGAATCCGCGCACCGTCACGCCGTGCCGCTCGGAGAGCCACTTGCGCGCGATCGCGCCCGCTGCGACGCGCACGGCCGTCTCGCGGGCGGACTGCCGCCCGCCTCCGCGCGGGTCGCGAACGCCGTACTTCTGCCAGTACGTGTAGTCGGCGTGGCCGGGACGGAACGTCTCGGCGATCGAAGCGTAGTCGCCGCTGCGCGCGTCCTGGTTGCGGATGAGGAGGGCGATCGGCGTGCCGGTCGTGCGGCCCTCGAACACGCCGGACAGGATCTCGACAGCGTCGGGCTCGCGGCGCTGCGTCACGTGCCGCGACGTGCCGGGCCGGCGGCGGTCGAGGTCGCGCTGGATCACGGCCTCGTCGAGCGCGAGTCCGGGAGGACAGCCGTCGACCACGCAGCCGATCGCGGGACCGTGCGATTCGCCGAACGAGGTGACGCGGAACAGGTGGCCGAACGTGTTGCCGGACATGACGAAATGCTAGCACGCGTCCCCGAGGACGCCGGAGCCTCGCCGCGGCGGCGTTCGGCGGCCGACGGGACGCTATCCGACGCCGCGCGGGACGCCGCGCACGTCCGCCCCGCGATGTGACGCGCCGGCGACAGATCGAAGATCCCCCGCGTGATCGGGAAAGGCAGCGTGATATCGTGGCCGCGCCCCGATGAGCATCTCCACCGCATCGACTCCGCCCGCGCTCGCGGCGGTGCTTCGCGCCGCTCGCCGTGTCGTCGTGCTGACCGGCGCAGGCGTGTCCGCCGAGTCGGGCGTCCCGACCTTCCGCGACGCGCTCGGCGGCCTGTGGGCGCGCTACGACCCGCTCGAAATCGCGACGCCCTCGGCGTTCGCGCGCCAGCCGAGGCTCGTCTGGGACTGGTACGCAGAGCGGCGCGATGCCCTCCGTCTCGTCGAGCCCAACTCCGGTCACCGCGCGCTCGTCGCGATCGAGCGCCGTGTCGGCGACTTCCTGCTGGTGACGCAGAACGTCGACGGCCTGCACGCCAGGGCCGGCAGCCGGTCGATGGTCGAACTCCACGGCAATCTCGCGCGCGTGCGCTGTTCGCTCGAGGACCGCATCGTCGATCGCTGGGATGCCCCGCCCGGGGACGAACCGCCGCGCTGCCCGCACTGCGGCGCGTTCCTGCGCCCCGACGTCGTGTGGTTCGAGGAGGGCCTGCCCGCCGAGGCGCTCGCACGCGCCGAGGATGCGGCGGATCGCTGCGACCTGATGATCGTCGCCGGGACCTCCGCCGAAGTCCTGCCGGCCGCCGCGCTGCCGCTTCGCGCGAAACGGGCTGGCGCCCGGGTCATCGAGATCAATCCGGACGCCACGCCCCTGTCAGCCGTCGCCGATCACGTGCTGCGCGCGCCGTCTGGCGAGGCGCTCCCCTCGCTCGTCGCGGCGGCCTGGCCGGACGCTTCGGAGGGCGGCGGCGCGAAATAGCCAATCGCCAGCAGCATCACGCCCGCGCCGAGGAACGCGGCGACCCGCGGCAGGCCGGAGAGCGCGGCGAGATCGACGACGAAGAGCTTGAGCACGACCGCCGCGAGGAGCGTCGCGCCGGCCAGCCAACGCACGCGCGACGCCCGCCGCGACGCCCACACCATCAGCACCAGCGCCGTCGCGGTCCAGGCCAGCGTGATCGCGGCCTGCACCGGCTTGTTCGACATCAGCGACGAGAGCCTCCAGGGAACGTCGCCCCACTGGTGGGCGAAGCGGAGGATGAAACCGTTGCCGGCGACGAACAGCGCGGCGGCGAGCGCGCGTTCGCGCGCGACCGGCGACGCGCCGCCGTGGTCTCGCGCCCACAGCGTCACCACGACGAGCGTCGCCGCGAGCGTCAGGTCGAGCGGGTTCAGGAGCGGATACCACGGCAGCGGCGAGGCCGTGCCCGGCGAGATCGCGTTGGTGCCGGCGAACCACACGGCGAGCGCCGCGGACACCGTCGTTCCCGCGTTGCGCAGGTACGCTTCGGGGAAGCGCGCGACCGGCCACCGCGCGAGAACCGCTCGCACGCGCGTCGCCGCGAGCATCGCGACGCCGGGCAGCGCCGCCGCACAGGCGATCCAGGCGCTGCCGCGTGGCGTGGTGCGGCCGGTCCACTCGCTCGCCTCCCAGGCGGCCCACGCGACGAACGCGACCGCCGTGGCCCAGTGGACGCCGGCGAGCCACGCCGGCGGGGGCTCGTCGTTCCGCTCGACCGCGCGCAGCGTGGCCCAGTGCAGCAGCCACGCAGCCGGCCAGACCAGGACACCCGGCCACACGAGCGTCGTGCGCGCGTCCTCGAACTGCGCTGCGAACGCGAGAACCGCCGCGGGCGCGAGTCCCGCGCCGAACCACGCGAGCCGCGGCCAGTCGAGCGCCCTCGAAAGCGCGAGCGCGACCGCGCTCGTCGCGGCCACCCACGCGAGGGCCGAAGTCCCCGGTCCGGGACCCAGCCAACCCGGCCGCACCCGGAGCACATCGTCCACGCCGGCGACGAGCCACCACGCGACGCCCCACGCGAACACCACTGCGGTGAACGCGCGCTCGCGCGGGCCCAGCACCGCGCGGTGCCGGTCGGCCGACCACGCCGACACGAGCGCGGCGGTGCCGATCATCGCCGCGCCGAGGAACGAGGCGTTCGCGAACAGCGGCCGGAGCGCGAGCGAGGGGATGTCGAGCAGGAATGCGACCGCGGCGGCGCCCTGAAGCGCCAGCGCGAAGCGGCGCGCGAGCCGCTGGTCCTGCGCGCAGCCGATCCAGTAGACGGCCGCGGCTTCGAGCCCCCACCACGCGGACGTCCAGCGCGCGTCGAACGCGAACGGCACCGCCACCGTCGCGAACACGACCGCGAGCGCGAGGAACGACCGCGCGAGCAGGGCGAGCCCCGGCTCGAGCCGCGTGCGCAGCACGGCAAAGAGGACGGCGTAGATCGCCGCGAGCGCGAGCGCCGCGTACGACGCGCCGTGGCGGAGGTCGGCGACGAGACCCGCCTCCAGCGCGAACGCCATCACCGGCACGCCGAACACGATCAGCGCGTCGACCGGC
>WBZL01002010.1_pt1 | contig 20291 bp, 14 predicted proteins | sample 5204291 | NCBI WGS metagenome assembly WBZL01 (sample SAMN12344345, study PRJNA552823) | activated sludge metagenome | biome: Activated sludge suspended growth; feature: Nitrification reactor; material: Wastewater; isolation source: activated sludge from nitrification reactor of wastewater...
CAGACTCCGGGCAGACACATCCGACCGGTCGTAGGCGAAGCCGCGCATGTCGGCGAGCCGAACGCCCGCCACTCGCAGCGACTCGAACTCGTTGTACTTGCCGACGGCGGCGAAAGCGATCCGGTCATAGATCTCGGAGATCTTGTGCAATGCCCGCGACGGGTTCTCGGCGACAAGGAGGATGCCGCCGTCGTATTCGATCACGACCACGCTGCGGCCGCGGGCGATCCCCTTGCGCGCGAAATCCGCCTTGTCCTTGATGACCTGTTCGGGCGAGACATAGAACGGCATCGACATCAGTCATCCCCCTCCACCCGCGCTTGCGGCCCGTCCGGACGTTCGTCGCGGCCGGAGACCAGGCGCCGCATCCGGTCGTGCAACTCGTCTTCGTCCACCCGCTCGAACCCGTTGGCCGTGATGACCGCCACGACGGGGTAGATCCGCCGCGTCAGATCGGGGCCGCCCGTGGCCGAGTCGTCGTCCGCGGCGTCGTACAGCGCCTGAAGGACCACCGCGATGGCGTCGCCGCGGTCGTGCCCGGGGTCGTACAGCTTCTTGATCGAGCCCCGCGCAAAGACCGATCCGGAGCCGATCGAGTGATGCTGGTGCTCCTCGTACCGGCCGCCGGTGACGTCGTAGGAGAAGATCCGACCCCGGCCTTTGGTCAGGTCGTAGCCCGCGAGCAGCGGCACCGCCGCCAGTCCCTGGAGTGCCATGCCCAGGTTTCCGCGCAGCATGGTGGCCAACCGGTTGGCCTTGCCCTCCATCGACAGTTGGGTGCCCTCGATCTTCTCGTAGTGCTCCAGTTCGACCTGGTAGAGCCGCACCATCTCGACCGCGATCCCGGCGGTTCCGGCGATCCCGACCCCGGTGTGATCGTCGGCGGCGAAGACCTTCTCGATGTCCCGCGATGCGATGACGTTGCCCATGGTCGCGCGGCGGTCACCTGCGATGACCACGCCGTCGGCGAAGGTCACGGCCACGATGGTGGTGCCGTGCGGAGCCAGCTGACCGGCGTCCTTCCCATGGATCACCGGGGTGAGCAACTCCGGTGCCTGGTCGGTGAGGAAAGCCGCGAAGGAGGATCCGGTGGGCTGCAGGTACGCGGCCGGGAGGCCGGAGGACGTCACGGTGTCACTCCCCGCCTTTCTGGACGAAGCCTCGGACGAACTCCTCGGCATTCTCTTCCAGGACGTCGTCGATCTCATCGAGGATGGCATCGACGTCGTCGTCCAGCGCTTCCTTGCGTTCCGCCGCGTCCGGCGACGGGCCGACCGGTTCATCGGTCTCGTCGTCGCGGCGCGACTGCGGCTGGGGTCGCTCATGAGTGGGCACGGGGGCTCCTTGGGGCGATCGGATGTCCTGTTCGGACAGTAGTACCGCAGTCGCCGCCCGCACAGCGGTATCGCGGGCCAACTGGTCAGGAGGTGAGCATCCGGACCAGGTCGGCCGCCGTGCGCGCCCGGTCCAGGACGGCGCCCACGTGTGCCTGGGTACCGCGCAACGGGTCGAGGGTCGGCACCCGTTGGAGCGCGGGCCGGTCCGGCAGGTCGAAGATGACCGAATCCCAGGACGCCGCCGCGACCTCGTCGGCGAACCGGCGGACACACTCGCCGCGGAACCAGGCCCGCGTGTCCACCGGTGGATGGGCGATGGCATGCGCCACCTGGTCGTCCGTGGTGATGCGCTGCAACCGCCCCCGTTCCGCCAGGCGGTTGGCCAGGCCCTTGTCAGGGCGGACGTCGCTGTACTGCAGGTCCACCAGTTCCAGTCGGGCCGCCCCCCATTCCAACCGGTCGCGGTGCCGGTAACCGTCCAGCAACACCTTCTTCGCGACCCAGTCCAGTTGGTCGGCCAAGGAGGTCGGATCGGTGCTCAGGGAGTCCAGCACCGCGGCCCACCGGTCCAGGACGTCCTGGGTCTGAGGGTCGACACTGCCCCCCAGCGAGTCAGCCACGTGTTTGGCGGCCATCTCGTGGAACTCCCATTGCAGTTGGACGGGCGTGAGCGTGCGACCGTCGTGCAACTCGATGCCGTAGTCCAGTCCCCGATGGGACACGTTGTGCAGGTCGGCGACAGGCTGGCGGGGCATCAGTCCCGGCCGCAGGGTGCCGGCTTCGAGGGCGGCGAGGACCAGCGCGGTCGTCCCCATCTTGAGGTAGGTGGCGGTCTCGCTGAGGTTCGCGTCGCCGACGATGACATGAAGCCGGCGGTAGATCTCCGGATCGGCATGTGGTTCGTCACGGGTGTTGATGATGGGCCGCTTGATCGTCGTCTCGAGGCCCACCTCTACCTCGAAGTAGTCCGCCCGCTGGCTCAGCTGGAATCCCGCGACATCGCCGTCCTGGCCGATGCCCACCCGACCGGCCCCGGTGATCACCTGCCGGGAGACGAAGAAGGGGGTCAGGCAGGTGACGATGTCGGGGAACCGGGTGGCCCGGGACATCAGGTAGTTCTCGTGCGTGCCGTAGGAGGCGCCCTTGTTGTCGGTGTTGTTCTTGTACAGCTGCAGGGGAAGGCCCCCGGGCAGAGTGGCGGCCAGCCCCGCCGCGCGGGCCATGATGCGCTCTCCGGCCTTGTCCCACAGGACGGCGTCGAACGGGTTGGTGACCTCGGGCGTGGAGTATTCCGGGTGGGCATGATCGACGTACAGCCGGGCACCGTTGGTGAGGATGACGTTGGCCAGGCCCAGGTCTTCGTCGGTCAACTGGCTGGGATCGGCCTCCGCCCGCGACAGGTCGTACCCGCGCGCGTCGCGCAGGGGGTTCTCCTCGTCGTAATCCCACCGGGTCCGCACCCGCCGCTCCCCCAGCGCGTCCTGGGCGTAGGCGTTGACAATCTGTGAGGACGCGAGCATCGCGTTGACGTGCGGCCGACCGGGCACCGAGATGCCGTACTCGGTCTCGATCCCCATCACCCGGTGCACGCTCATGCGCACCAGCCTATGCCCGTGCCCGCTTCTGAGCAGGCCACGACATCCGGACGACGAAGGGTGCCGCCCCGCACGTGCGGAACGGCACCCTTCGGTCGCGCTGAGCGCTACTTGGCGATCTCGACCCCTTCGAGGGACTCCATGTCCTCGAGTTGTACGCCCTTTGTCTCCTTGACGAACTTCCACACGTAGAAGAACGAGACCAGGGCACCCAGGGTGAACAGTCCGTAGGCGAGGCCGAGCGAGATGCCGACCAGACCCGGGAACGTCTCCGAGACGATGAAGTTGGCGATCCAGTTGGCCATGACGCCCACGGACATCGCGGCTGCCCGGATCTTGTTCGGGAACATCTCTCCCAGCAGCACCCACACGATCGGGCCCCACGTCGCGGCGAAGAAGGCCACGTAGGTGTTGAGCATGATGACCGCGATCCAGCCGCTGGACGACGACAACATCGGCGTGTTGAGCTCCGAGACACCGGTGCAACTCGGCATGCCGCCGGCGTCCAGGATGGCCTGGGTGCACTTCGGCGCCGACTGGAAGACGATCGTCAGGATGCCGAGGGTGACGAACATTCCCGCCGAACCGATGAGCAGCAGCGGTTTGCGACCCATCCGGTCGATCAGGGCGATGGCCACGAACGTGAAGATGACGTTCACCGCGCTGATGATCGTCGAAGTGAAGAACGCGCGGCTCTCGTCGAAGCCGACCGCACCCCAGATCAGGTTGGAGTAGTAGAACACCGCGTTGATGCCCACGAACTGCTGCAGCACCGCCAGGATGATGCCGACCCAGACGATGGGCAGCAGTCCCAGCCGGTTGCCCTTGATGTCCGACATGGACATCTTGTGTTCGCCCGCCAGGGACTCCTCGATCGCGTTCAGGCGGGGAGTGACGTCTTCGACGTAGATCTGCTCGAGCACCGCCTTGGCCTCCTGCGACTTCCCGCGCGCCACCAGGTAGCGCGGCGACTCGGGCAGGGTCAGGGACAGCACCCAGTAGATGACCGCGGGAACGACCATGCACAGGAACATCCACTGCCACGCGGCCAGGCCCAGAGCGAGCGGGTTGTTGGCCTCGACCGGAGGCACCTCCGGGTTCAACAGGGGCGCTTCGACCTCGTTCGGGGTGAGCCCGATGATGACCTGGTTGATCAACTGGGTCGCGAAGATACCGAACACGATGGCCAGCTGGAACAGCGAGGAGAGCCGGCCCCGCAGGTGCGCCGGGGCGACCTCCGAGATGTACATCGGGGACACCACGGCGGCGAGACCGATCGCGAAGCCGCCGACGACGCGCCACAACATGAAGTCCAACGTCGAGAACGGGAACGCCTGCCCGACGCCGGCGATGAGGAACAGGATCGCGGCCACGACCATGACCTTCTTGCGGCCGTACTTGTCGGTGAGCCGACCGCCGATGAACGCACCGAGGGCCGAGCCCAGCAGGGCGATCGCCACGACGAAGCCCTGCATGAACTTGTCGGTGATCTGGAACTCGTAGAAGACGGCCTTGTTGGCGCCGTTGATGACGGAACTGTCATAGCCGAACAGGAAGCCACCGAGGGCGGCGATGACGGCGATGCCGATGACTCTGCCGGTGTGAACCGGAGCGACGCGGGTGTCCCCCGTGTCACCAGTTGAAACTGGACCCTGCATGAGCTCCTCCTTGAGCCACGAACAGGCGACCGGCCTGTCGGGAGGAATGTAGCGATCTTGGGATGCGCGTCGCGCGCTGTTCTGACGGCCTGGCGTAATCCGGGCCGATATCAGGGTCGGGAGGGACCGGTTTGTCCGCTTCTTCCCGCGTCAGAGGTACTGGCCGGTGTTGGCGACCGACTCGATCGAGCGGCCTTGCTCGTCCCCGGTCTTGTTCCGGACCAGGGTGCGGATGAACACGATCCGCTCACCCTTCTTGCCCGAGATCCGCGCCCAGTCGTCAGGGTTCGTGGTGTTCGGCAGGTCCTCGTTCTCGCGGAACTCGTCGAGGCAGGCCGACAGCAGATGTTGCACGCGGATGCCTCGGATGCCGGTGTCGAGCAACTGCTTGATGGCGGACTTCTTTGCTCGGGCAACGATGTTCTCGATCATGGCGCCACTGTTGAAGTCCTTGAAGTAGAGGACCTCCTTGTCGCCGTTGGCGTAGGTGACCTCGAGGAACCGGTTGTCGTCGCTCTCCGAGTACATCCGTTCCACGGTGGCCCGGATCATGGCACTGCAGGTGGCCTCGGCCGACCCGCCGTTCTCGTCCAGATCGTCACTGTTCAAGGGCAGGTCCGGCGTGAGGTACTTGGCGAAGATGTCCGCGGCAGCCTGTGCATCCGGGCGTTCGATCTTGATCTTCACGTCGAGCCGGCCGGGTCGCAGGATTGCCGGGTCGATCATGTCCTCGCGGTTCGATGCCCCGATGACGATGACGTTCTCGAGCCCCTCGACACCGTCGATCTCGCTCAACAACTGGGGCACGATGGTGTTCTCCACATCGCTGGACACGCCGCTGCCCCGGGTCCGGAACAACGAGTCCATCTCGTCGAAGAAGACGATGACGGGCATCCCCTCCGACGCCTTCTCCCGGGCGCGCTGGAACACCAGCCGGATGTGCCGTTCGGTCTCGCCCACGTACTTGTTGAGCAGTTCCGGGCCCTTGATGTTCAAGAAGAAGGAACGGGCATCGGCACGCCCTTCGACTTCGGCGACCTTCTTCGCCAATGAGTTGGCGACCGCCTTGGCGATGAGTGTCTTGCCGCATCCGGGCGGCCCGTACAGCAGGATCCCCTTCGGTGCGGCCAGTTTGTGCTCGGCGAACAGGTCCTGATGGAGGAAGGGCAGTTCGACGGCGTCGCGGATCAGTTCGATCTGGCCGGCCAGACCGCCGATGTCGGCGTAATCGATGTCCGGCACCTCTTCGAGGACCAGCTCCTCGACCTCGGCCTTGGGGATCCGTTCGAACACAAAACCGGAGCGGTTGTCGAGCAACAACGAATCGCCCGCCCGCAGTTTCTGCTCGCGCAGTGGCTCGGCCAATCGCACGACCCGTTCGTCGTCGGTCTTGCCGATGACCAGCGCCCGCTCGTCGTCCAACTTCTCCTTGAACATGACGATGTCACCGGCCCGTTCGTAGGCCCGGGCGCCGACCACGTTCAGGGCCTCGTTGAGCATGAGTTCCTGGCCGGGCCGGAGTTCGGCGAGTTCGACCGCGGGACTGGCCACCACACGCATCTTGCGGCCGGAGGCCAGGACGTCGAGGGTGTCGTCGTCATTGGCCTGGAGGAAGACGCCATAGCCGGACGGTGGTTCGGCGAGCCGATCCACCTCGGCCTTGAGGGTGACGATCTGGTCGCGCGCCTCGCGCAACGTGGCGGCCATCCGCTGGTTCTGTGACTGGCAGGCCGCCAGTTCCCGGCGCAGGTCACCGAGTCGGCGGGCGAGCACGGTGTCGTCCGGGCCTGCGGCCTCGGGGGGGACCATTCCGTCAACCACTGCGACCACCTCCTGCGACGCACATTACCGACGGGACACCGGGACGCTCCGCATTCACGGAAAACAATCCGACCATCACTGTCAGTCAGTGACAGGTGGGACATTTCCCCCACCGGGCTCCCGGCGTTCGGCTCCATCCTGCGCCGGGGGCGGATCACCCGCAAGAGGACGGGGACCGGTGTAGTCCGGACCGTACGCCCCCGGTGCCGGACGACGACGTCGGGCGGGAACCCGCTGACCGTCGGCCAGGCGCCGGCACACGAGCAGGAATGCCGTGTGCGCGATCATGCGATGGTCCGGCCGCACCGCCAACCCTTCCAGGTGCCACGTGCGCACCATGGACTCCGTGGCGCGAGGTTCGGTCCACCGGCCGTCGGCCCGCAGCGATTCGGTGAGGAGGGACAGTTGTGTCGTGGTGGCGACGTAGGCGACCAGTCGTCCCCCCGGGCGCAGCGTCGCGGCTGCTGCGTCCAGACACTCCCAGGGGGCCAACAGGTCCAGGACCATCGCGTCGGCGGCCAGGTCGGGTCGCTGTTGGGCCACATCACCGAGCCGCAGCTCCCAGCCGGACACATCATCGAACCAGCGGTTCACATTGCGGCGGGCGACCTCGGCGAACTCCGGTCGCAGTTCGTACGACACGACTCGGCCGTGCGGCCCGACGGCGGTGAGCAGGAAGCAGGTGAGGGCACCTGACCCCACTCCGGCCTCGACCACGGTGCTGCCGGGCGCCAATCCGGCGAGCCCGACGATGGCGAAGGCGTCCTTGGGGTAGACGATCTGTGCGCCACGACCCATGGACAACACGTAGTCCTCCAGGATCGGCCGCAGGGCGAGGTAGGCCATCCCCCCGCTACTGGTGACGACCACCCCCTCGGGCCCCCCGATGAGTTCGTCGTGGGGCAGGGCGCCCTTGTGGGTGTGGTAGACCGCCCCCTCGGCCAGCGTGATCGTGTGATGGCGCCCCTTGACGTCGGTGAGTTGGACGAGGTCCCCCGCGGCCAGCGGACGGGTGGTCATGGTCCCTCCGTCACGAAGGCGTTGTCGGTGTCGATGATCCGGGTATCGGTCGCACCCGTGACGAAGACGAAACGGGAGCCGGTGTCCTGGCAGGCGGCCACCACCTCCGGAGCGGTGGCCGACTCCGGCACCGATGGCGCCGTTGGGGCGACGCTGGCGGCGACCGTCAGGACGGGCACCCGGCCGGCCTCGCTGGCAGGAACGGCTCGGGCAGCCGCCTCGGAGACCACCCCGACCGGCCGGCCGTCGGGGGCCACGACCACCACGAGTGAGTCCGGGCCGAGCAACGGAAGGACGGCGGCAACCGTCGTGTCAGCGGCGACGGGAACAGCCCGGAACGCCAGATCGGCGGCCCGCACGGCCGCGAGGACTCTCGACGCTCGGGCGGACTTGAGCGAGTGCCCGGCGCCACTCCACAGGACGGCGGCCAGAACCACGGCCACCACGATCAAAGACAGCGACGGTGCTGTTCCGGACTGCCAGGCCAACCAGAACGGCGAGATCACCACGAGCACCGCCAGCCCGCGGCCCACCCAGGCCGCCACGATCTGTCCCGTCGCAGGGTTGCCGGTCACGGCCCACACGAGGGCCTTGACGATGGATCCGCCGTCCAGCGGCGCCCCCGGCAGCAAGTTGAACAGCCCCACCAACAGGTTGGCCGACGCGAGCGCGCTGAGCATGACCCGGAGCAGCCCCGGGGGCGCGGCGCCCGCAGCCGCGTAGGCCGCGCCCGCGATGACCAGCGTGGCCAGCGGGCCCGCGACGGCGATGGCAGCTTCCCGGGCCGGACCATGCTTGGCCGTGGTCCGGTAGGTGGTGAAACCGCCCATCGCCCACAACGTGATTCCGGCGACCGGGTACGCGAACGCCTGAGCGGCGTAGGCGTGGGCCAGTTCGTGGATGAGGATCGAGACGGTGAGCAGTGCTGCGAAGATCACGGCAAGCAGCACGGGTGCCATCCCCGTGGTACGGGCGGCGAACTCCGGGTACCACAGCACCGCGATGACCCCGATGCCGATCAACGCGTTCCACGGGACCGAAATCTCGAATCCGAGCAGCCGGAAGTGCCACCCGCCCCCCGGCTCAGCGAGTTGGCGGGCGGTGGTCACCGGCCCATCGTAGGGGCGCGCGGTGGCCGCCGCCCGCGTGTGCTGAGCGCCGCTGTCGGACCGGCGACGTAGCGTGTGGGACATGGCGACGCAGACATCACAGACGACGAGCACGCAGGTCATCGACCTGCGCGGTGGGCTGGGTGACCGACCCGCGGCGTCGCTGTCGCCCTCGCGGGCCGGCGATTTCATGACCTGTCCGCTGTTGTACCGGTTCCGTTCGGTGGACCGCCTGCCGGAACCGCCCGGTCCCCAGGCCGCCCGGGGCACCCTCGTCCATGCCGTTCTTGAGCGCCTCTTCGACCTCCCCGCTCCGGAGCGCACGCTGAGTGCGGCCCGGGAACTCATCCCGTCCTCGTGGGCGGCGTTGGTCGCCGGCGAACCGTCGTTGCCGGGCCTGCTGTTCGGTGACGAGGGGGCGTGGGACCGCTGGCTGGCCGAAGAGTCCATGACTGACCCGGACCCCGCCGCCCAGGAATCGTTCCTGTCGGCGTCCGCGCAGTTCCTGGATCAGTACTTCGCGCTCGAGGACCCCACCCGCCTCCAGCCGGCGGAGCGCGAATTGAGCGTCAGCACCGAGCTGCCGTCCGGCCTGGTGTTGCGCGGCATCATCGACCGGGTGGACCGGGCGCCCAATGGGGCGATCCGGGTCGTCGACTACAAGACCGGTCGCTCCCCCGGGCAGGGGTGGGAGGCAAAGGCACTGTTTCAGATGCGGTTCTATGGGCTGATCCTGTGGCAGTTGTACGGCCGGGTCCCCGACCGGCTGCAACTGCTGTACCTGGGCAACACCGAACGGTTGACCGTGGATCCGACCGAGACCGAGCTGCGCGCCACCCAGGCCAAGGTCCAGGCATTGTGGGATGCGATCGAACGCGCCACGGCGTCAGGAGACTGGCAGCCCCGTCCGTCGCGGCTGTGTGACTGGTGCTCGTTTCACGCGCTCTGCCCGGAGTTCGGAGGCGATCCGGCGTCGGTGACCCAAGCGTGACACCTGCACGGGAATAACCGGCCCCCACCCGGTGCTGACATCTCAGTCAACAAGGAGACCTCGTGACCTCGACCCCTGCCGTCGGCACCACCACGCCGTATTCGGAGACCAACCCGGACCCCATGCGGTTCAAGGCGCTGTTCGTCATCGCCCTGGCCCAACTGATGATCGTGCTCGACGCCTCGATCGTGAATCTGGCGATCCCCTCGGCACAGGCCGATCTGGGCATCTCGCCCGCTGATGTGCAGTGGATCGTGACCGCCTACACCCTCGCGTTCGGAGGCCTGCTGCTGCTCGGTGGGCGCATCGCGGACTACGCCGGCCGCAAGCGAGTGTTCATCATCGGCTTGGTGGGCTTCGCTGCCTCCTCACTGCTGGGCGGACTGGCGCCGAGCGCCGGGCTGCTGTTCGGGGCGCGGGCTGCCCAAGGTGCGTTCGCCGCCTTGATGGCTCCGGCCGCACTCGCCCTGATCTCGGTGACCTTCCACGATCCCAAGGAACGGGCCAAGGCCTTCGGGGTCTTCGGAGCGATCGCGGGCGGTGGCGCCGCCATCGGCCTCCTGGCCGGGGGCGTGCTGACCGAGTTCCTGTCCTGGCGCTGGTGCCTGGCCGTCAATACGCCGATCGCCATCATCGCCGCCCTGTTGGCCGTGCGCTTCGTGCGGGAATCCTCAGCGCATCGCCTCGGCCACTACGACATCGCGGGAGCCGCCACGGTGACGCTGGGCCTGTTGTCGCTCGTCTACGGTTTCACGCAGGCGGCGCCCGAGGGAGTCCAGGACTCCGCTCACTGGACGGACCCGTCGACCCTGGTCTGGTTCGTCGCTGCGGCCGCCTTGCTCACGGCCTTCGTGATCATCGAGGTGCGCAGTGATCACCCACTGCTGCCCATGCGGATCATCCTTGAACGCAACCGCGCGGGCGCGTACCTGTCGTCCCTGATCGTGGGGGCGGGCATGTTCGCGATGTTCCTGTTCCTGGGGCTCTACATGCAGGTGATCCTCGGGTACTCGCCCGTCACGGCGGGATTCGCCTTCCTGCCCTTCAGCCTCGGAATCATCGCCGGCGCGGGGATCGCGAGCAACCTACTCCCCCGGGTCGGTCCCCGACCGCTGATGATCCCCGGGCTGGTGGCGGGGGCGGCCGGAATGGTCTGGCTCGCCCAGCTGCAGCCGGACTCCGACTATCTGACCCACCTGCTGCCCGCCATGCTCGTGATGAGCGTGGGCATGGCCTTCGTGTTCATCCCCACGGCATCGGTGGCGTTGCACGGCGCAGGCAACGAGGACGCCGGCGTCGCCAGCGCGACCATGAACACCAGTCAGCAGATCGGCGGCTCGTTGGGCACCGCTCTGATGAGCACGGTGGCTGTGACCGCGACGTCCGGCTACTTGGCGGCCAACGGGGGCCTGGGCGCGGCCGACATGCCGGCCGCCTTGACGCACGGCTACGTGACAGCCTTCTGGGTCGGCGCGGCGCTGCTGGTGTCGGCGGCGATCATCGTGGCCGCCCTTATCCGGATCGGCCCGGACGCCGTGAAGGACGAGACCGACCCGCTGCTGGTGCACTGAGCCCCGCCGGTGTCGCGGTCCTGACGAATCAGTGGCCGGGCGGCGGTTGGAACAGGTCCGATAGCGCCGCCAGATCGACTCCGGCCAACGTCGACAGCACGGTGCGGCGCGGGGCCGGGTCGATCACCGCCATGTGTTCGACGGCCACGACATACGTCCCGGCCGACTGCGCCGAAGCAGCCCCGGTGGGTGAGTCCTCGATGCTCAGACACCAGGCAGGATCGACCCCCAGATGGGCGGCCGCCTGCAGGTAGGGCAGCGGGTCGGGCTTGTGTCGCGCCACGTCGTCGGCGCTGATGGTCACGTCGAACCACTGCGAGCCGATGGCCGCCAGGACCGCGTCCATCAATGGCCGTGAGGACGACGACACCAGTGCCGTGGGCAGTCCCGACTCACGCACCTCCCGCAAGAGAGGGGCTACCCCCGGCTGCGGCTCCGGTGGATCCGCCAGCAACTGACTGCGCATCGTGTCGAGGAAATGCTGCGCCAGGTCCGCCGGGTCCGGCCGAGGCCGCCCCGTCGCGGCGACCAGGTCGGCCATGTACCGGGTCACGCGCTCCGTGGACCCACCGAGGCAGTGGGCCTGATCGGCATCGGTCCAGGTGACATCGAACCCTGCCATGAGGGATCGCTCCGCGGCCTGCCATTTGGGTTCGGTGTCCACGAGCGTGCCGTCCATGTCGTACAGCAAGGCCTGGAACGGGATCACCGTCGCAGTCTGACCCATCGCAGCCATCAGGTCGCGTTGAAGTACTTGGCCTCGGGGTGGTGCACGATCAACGCGGAGGTCGACTGTTCCGGGTGCAGTTGCAGTTCCTCGGACAGGTTGACCCCGATCCGCTCCGGCTGCAGCAGCCGCACCAGGTCGACCTGGGCCGACACGTCCGGGCAGGCCGGGTACCCGAAGGAGTAACGGGACCCGCGGTAGCCCTGTTTGGCGATCAGCGTCGGCATGTCGGGGTCGTCCTGCTCCGCCATGTCCCACTCCTCGCGGACCCGGGCGTGCCACAACTCGGCCAGCGCCTCGGTCAGTTGGACGCTGAGGCCATGCAACTCCAGGTACTCGCGGTAGTTGTCGGCTTCGAACAGCCGCGCCGTGGACTGCGAAGCGACCTGTCCCATGGTCACGACATGGAACGCGATGACGTCCTTCACTCCGGACGAGACCGGTCGGAAGAAGTCGGCGAGACACAGGTAGCGTCCCCGCCGCTGCCGCGGGAACGAGAAGCGGGCGACCTCGCGGTCGTGATCATCGGGGTCGTAGACGATCAGGTCGTCGCCGTCGCTGTTGGCCGGGAAGTAGCCGTACACCACCGCCGGCTCCAGCAGGCCATCGGTCTTGATGCGGTCCAGCCACATGCGCAACCGCGGGCGTCCCTCTTCTTCGGCCATGTCCTCGAAGGTCTGGGAGGAGCCTTTCAGCGGTTTGAGTCCCCATTGACCGACGAACGTCGCCCGTTCGTCGAGGTAGGTCACGATGTCGGCCATCGCGATGCCTCGGACCACCCGCGTTCCCCAGAACGGCGGGGTGGGCACCGGGTTGTCCTCGGCGACATCGGAGCGGGCCGGTACCTCGACCGCCTCGGCCGCACCGACAGATTCAGGGGTTCGAGCGACGCGCCGCTTGCGTCGTTCGGGCAGGGCCGCCCCGGGTTCCCCTCGTTTGACGGCCATCACCGCGTCCATGAGGGCCAGCCCTTCGAAGGCGTCCCGGGCGTAGCGCACGTCTCCCGCGTAGAGGTCGGCGAGATCCTGTTCCACATACGCCCTCGTCAGCGCCGCGCCTCCTAGAAGCACCGGCCAACGTGCCGCGACACCACGGGTGTTCATCTCCTCGAGGTTGTCCTTCATGATCACGGTGGACTTGACGAGGAGTCCCGACATCCCGACGGCGTCGGCGTCGTGCTCCTCTGCCGCTTCGATGATCGCGTTGATGGGCTGCTTGATCCCGATGTTGACCACGGAGTAGCCGTTGTTGGTGAGGATGATGTCGACCAGGTTCTTCCCGATGTCGTGGACATCGCCCTTGACCGTGGCCAGAACGATGGTTCCCTTCCCCGCGTCGTCCGTCTTCTCGATGTGGGGTTCGAGATGAGCCACTGCCGACTTCATCACTTCGGCGCTGGCGAGGACAAAGGGCAGTTGCATCTGCCCGGAACCGAACAACTCCCCCACCGTCCTCATTCCGGCGAGCAGCGAGTCGTTGATGATCTCCAGCGCGCCGCGCGTCTGGAGCGCTTCGTCAAGATCGTCGGTCAGCCCGTTCTTCTCCGCATCGATGATGCGACGCTGCAGACGTTCGTCCAGCGGCAGGGCCGCCAGGGCGGCGGCGCGGTCAGCCCCGCTGACCGCCGTCACCCCCTCGAACACCTCCAGGTAACGCTGCACCGGATCGAAGGTCACGGTGCCGTCGTCGGCGAACTGCCGCCGGTCGTAGATCAGATCCAGCGCGGCGTCGCGCTGTTCGTCAGGGATGCGACTCATCGGAACGATCTTGGAGGCGTGGACGATGGCCGAGGTCAGCCCGGCCTCCGTACATTCATGCAGGAAGACGGAGTTGAGCACCTGGCGGGCCGCCGGGGAGAGGCCGAACGACACGTTCGACACGCCCAGGGTGGTCTGCACGCGCGGGAATCGGCGTTTGACCTCGCGGATCGCCTCGATGGTCTCGATGGCGTCGCGGCGGGTCTCGTCCTGGCCCGTGGCGATGGGGAAGGTGAGGGTGTCGATGACGATGTCCGCCTCGTCCATGCCCCAGTTGTCCACCAGATCGGTGATGAGTCGCGTGGCGATCCCGACTTTCGTGGCGGCAGTCCGGGCCTGCCCCTCTTCGTCGATGGTCAATCCCACCACAGCTGCGCCGTGTTCCTTGACGATCGGCATGATCTGACGGAACCGGGACTTCGGCCCGTCGCCGTCTTCGTAGTTCACGGAATTGATGAGGCTGCGTCCACCGAGACGTTCGAGTCCAGCCTCGATGACCGCAGGTTCGGTCGAGTCCAGAACAAGGGGCAACGTGGAGGCGGTGGCGAACAGCCCGGCCAGGTGACTCATGTCGGCGGTGCCGTCGCGACCGACGTAGTCGACGCAGACATCCAACAGGTGCGCGCCGTCGGCGATCTGCGCGCGCGCGATCTCGATGCAGTCGTCCCAACGGCCCTCGAGCATGGCCTCGCGGAATGCCTTGGAACCGTTGGCGTTGGTCCGTTCCCCGATCGACAGGATGGTGGTGTCCTGGTCGAACGGAACCGCCTGGTACAGGGAACTCACGGCCGCATCAGCGGCCGGCATGCGATCGGCCACCGGTCGGCCGCCCACCCGCTGGACGACCGCGGCCAGGTGTTCCGGCGTCGTCCCGCAGCAGCCCCCCACCAGGTTCAGGCCGTAGTCCCGGGTGAAGCGGTCGTGGGCGTCCGCCAACTCGTCGGGGGTCAGGGGATAGAACGCGCCGTCGGAGGTGAGTTGCGGTAGTCCCGCATTCGGCATGCAGGTGATCGCGATGTCGGAGTTCTGCGCGAGGTAGCGCAGATGCTCCGACATCTCCGCCGGACCGGTGGCGCAGTTGAGACCGATCGCGTCGATGCCGAGCGCCTGCAACGCCGTCAATGCCGCACCGATCTCGGTGCCCAGAAGCATCGTGCCGGTCGTCTCGACCGTGACCTGCGCGATGATCGGTACGTCGCGGCCGGCTGCTGAACTGGCTCGTTTGGCCCCGATGATCGCCGCCTTGGCCTGCAACAAATCCTGCGCGGTCTCGATGAGGATCGCGTCGGCGCCGCCGTCGATCAGACCACGTGTCTCCTCGGCATAGGCGTCGCGGAGGGTACGGAAGTCGGTATGCCCCAACGAGGGCAGCTTGGTGCCCGGACCCACAGAGCCGAGCACATAGCGATCGCGACCGTCGTGGTACGAATCGGCCACCTCGCGGGCGATCCGCGCACCTGCCTCAGCCAGTTCGTAGATCCGTTCGACGATGTCGTACTCCGCCAGGTTGGCCCAGTTGGCGCCGAAGGTGTTCGTCTCCACACAATCGACACCGACGTCGAAGTACGCCCGGTGCACACCCGCCACCACATCGGGCCGGGTCACGTTGAGGATCTCGTTGCAGCCCTCGTGGCCCTCGAAGTCGTCCAGAGTCAGGTCAGCCGCTTGCAGCATGGTGCCCATGGCACCGTCGGCCACCAGGACCCGGTCGTGGAGGGCGTCGAGGATGGGCGTTCGCATTGGTCAAGAATAGGGGGGTACGCGAGGGACTCTTCGCCCGTAGGGTCCGGTCATGGTCAGACCACCAGTCGGCGGTACGGGATCCGGACTGCGTGCCCTGTTCCGGCGGCTGCGACGTCCCGCAGTCACCGTCGACCCGCCCCCGGTCGGGGTCGAGCGTCGAGCCGACATCCCGGTGACCATGCCGGATGGCACCGTGCTTCGGGCGGATGTCTACCTGCCCCGGACTGGCAGCCGGGGAGCGGATACCCACTTGAAGCGCTCCCTGCGAACGGGCACACCCCTGCCCGGCCGGTATCCCGTGGTGATGTGCGCCCACCCGTACGGAAAGGACCGGATCCCGGCCCACACCCGCACCGGACGGGGAGTGTCCCCCCAGTACCACCTGATCGGCCAACCGGATCCCATCCGCTTCTCGGCCTGGACCAGCTTCGAGGCGCCGGATCCGGCGTTCTGGTGCCGACGAGGCTTTGCGCTGGTCAACGCTGACCTGCGCGGTTTCGGTCACTCCGAGGGAATGGCCGATCCACTCACGCGAGCCGAGTCCGAGGATTACCGCAACCTGATCGAATGGGCCGCCGCTCAGCCGTGGAGCAACGGTCGGGTCGGACTCCTCGGCGTGTCCTACCTGGCACTGTCCCAGTACCGCACCGCCGCCTTGCGCCCTCGGGGCCTCGCCGCGATCTGCCCCTGGGAAGGGCTGAGTGATCCCTATCGGGATGTGGCCCGACCCGGAGGTGGTCGCGAGGACGGCTTCATGATCATGTGGAGCACCATGACGGGTCGGCGCGGACGTATGGCGATCTCGCTGCGGAAGGGTCAGTTGGCTCATCCGCTCGTGGACGACTACTGGCGCGACCGCACACCGGAACTCGAGGCGATCGAGACACCGATGCTGGTGTGTGGCTCGTTCAGCGACCAGTTGCTGCACAGCCGGGGGTCGCACGAGGCCTTCCGGCGGGCCGCCAGTGGGGACAAATGGCTGTACACGCACCGCGCCGGCAAATGGTCCACGTTCTACTCCCCCGCGGTGTCTGTGGTGCAGCATCAGTTCCTGGAGGACTTCGTTGCCGACGTGGACACCGGATGGCGCAATCGCCCTCGGGTGCGCCTGGCCATCCATCGGGACCGGCTGGAGCACGAGGTGGTGGACGTTGACGCGTTCCCACCGGAAGGCACCGACGATCAGGCGGTCCGCTTGTCGGGGGGTCGGATCATCGGGGGTCGATCCACCGGGAACGGCCAGATCGTGTGGGATACCAGCCGGGACACGGTCAGCATCCACTGGCGCGTCGACACACCGATGGATCTGGTCGGCTCCCCGTGGCTGGCGCTCTCCCTGGCACTCGACCAAGGAGACGACGCCGTCATCTTCGCCGGATTGCGGCTGTTGCGCTCGGGAACCGAGGTGACCTTCGAGGGATCGTACGGATTCGCCGGTGACATGATCACGCACGGACAGCTGCGGCTGTCCCACCGGGAGTTGGATCCGGTCCTGTCCACCCCGGAGTTCCCGGTGCATCGCCATGATCGGGAGGTACCGATGCCGCCCGGTGAACTGGGTGCCGTCGTCGTCCCGCTGCTGCCGCAGGCCACCCACCTGGTCACCGGTGACGTGCTCCGGTTGGATCTCAGCGGCCGATGGTTCTTCCCCACGAGTCCGACCGATGGCCAATTCCCGGCCAGGTACCAGGACTCACCGCCGGCCCTGGTGCGTCTGGACGTGGGTGGCGGGAGCCTGCATTTGCCGGTCTGGCACCGCGGTTCGGTGCCTGCTGCCGGTCAGCGACCCCGGGCAGCGCGGTAGCGCGCGACCGAGGAGGTGGTGGCGGAGTCCTGCGTCGGGGCGCCCTTGTCGCCGTCCTGCAACTGCGGGATGAGTGCGGCCGCCATGACCTTCCCCAACTCGACCCCCCACTGGTCGAACGAGTCGATGCCCCAGATGGCGCCGGCCGTGAAGACGGTGTGCTCGTAGAGCGCAACCAGCGACCCCAACGCGAACGGGGTCAGTTTCTGGACCATGATCACGCTGCACGGGCGGTTGCCGGGCATGACCTTGTGGGGCACCAACTCGGCGGGCACACCGTCGGCCGCGACTTCTTCGGCGGTGCGACCCAGCGCGAACACCGCCGCTTGCGCCAAGGCGTTGGCGATGAGCATGTCGTGCTGGTCGCCCACCTCGTGCAGTGGCTCGGCGAAGAAGATCACATCGCTGGGGATGGTGCTGGTTCCCTGGTGGATCAGTTGGTAGAACGAGTGCTGGCCGTTGGTGCCGGGCTCGCCCCAGTAGATCGGGCCGGTCTCGGATTCGACCGGGGTCCCGTCGAGGCGGACCCGCTTCCCGTTGGACTCCATCGTCAGTTGCTGCAGGTACGCGGGGAACCGCACCAGGTACTGCTCATACGGCAGCACGGCCACCGTCGGGCAATCAAGGAAGTTGCGGTTCCAGACGCTGAGCAGCCCCATGAGCAGCGGCAGGTTGGCCGCCGGGGGGGCAGTCAGGAAGTGCTGGTCCATGGCGTGGAACCCGGCCAGCAGGTCGTCGAAGTTGTCCGGCCCGATGGCGATCATGGTGGACAGTCCGATCGCGGAGTCCATGGAGTAGCGCCCGCCCACCCAGTTCCAGAAGCCGAACATGTTGGCAGTGTCGATTCCGAACTCCGCCACCTTGTCGGCGTTGGTGCTGACCGCAACGAAGTGTTTGGCGACATCCGCGTCGTCGCCCAGCCCCTTCTTCAGCCAGTCCCGCGCGGCACCGGCGTTCGTCATGGTCTCCAGCGTGGTGAACGTCTTGCTGGCGACGATGAACAACGTCTCGGCGGGATCGAGGTCGTGCAGAGCCTCGACGATGTCGGTCCCGTCCACGTTGGAGACGAAGCGCAGCGTCAGATCTCGGTCGCTGTAGTCGCGCAGGGCTTCATAGGCCATGACCGGACCCAGATCGGAGCCCCCGATGCCGATGTTCACGACGTTGCGGATGCGTTGTCCGGTGTGGCCGACCCAGTCCCCGCTGCGCACCCGGTCGGCGAACGCCTTCATCCGGTCCAGAACGCCATGGACCTCGCGAACCACGTCCACGTCGTCAACGATCAGCGACTCGTCCTTGGGCATCCGCAGTGCCACGTGGAGAACCGACCGATCCTCGGTCACGTTGATCCGGTCGCCGCGGAACATCGCATCCCGCCGGTCGAGCACCCCGCGCTCCTGGGCGAGCGCCAGCAGCGCATCCACCACGGACTCGTCGACGCGCTGGCGCGAGAAGTCCAGCGTCACGCCGGCACCTTCGACCACCAAGCGAGTGGCGCGCGACGGGTCCTTTTCGAGCAGGTCCCGGATGGTGCCCGCCCCGACGGTTCCGGCCAGCCCGCTCAACGTGTCCCAGTTGCTCACGGCGATCCTTTCGCGGTCTTTTCCAGTGCGGTCACCCCCGACAGGGAGCGACGCCGCACACTCTTCCACTAGCGTTCCAATGAATGCCACGCGTAGCCCGGGAATTCGGGCTCGGAAGGAGCGATCGTGCCGACGGAGAACCCGATGCAGCTGGGAATGGTGGGACTGGGTCGGATGGGCGCGAACATCGTGCGACGACTCATGCGCGATGGGCACCGCTGCGTGGTCTACGACAACAATCCTGAAGCCGTGGCCGCGCTAGTCGCCGACGGTGCCGTGGGGGCCGACTCGCTGGAAGACTTCGTCGCCAAGTTGGACAAGCCGCGGAACACCTGGGTGATGGTCCCGGCCGGTGAGATCACCGAGAAGGTCACCAGCGCGCTGGGGGCGCTGCTCGAGGCCGATGACGTCATGATCGACGGAGGCAACTCGCGCTACCACGACGACATCCGCCGTTCGAAGCACTACGCCGAGAAGGGCGTGTACTTCGTCGACTGCGGCACCAGTGGCGGCGTGTGGGGCCTGGACCGCGGCTACTGCCTGATGATCGGCGGCGCGGATGAGGCCGTCGACCGCCTGAATCCGATCTGGGACTCGATCGCCCCCGGGATGGGCGACATTCCGCGCACCCCGGGTCGCTCCGGTCCGCCGTCACCCGCCGAGCGGGGATGGCTGCACTGCGGTCCCAGTGGGGCCGGTCACTTCGTCAAGATGGTCCACAACGGCATCGAGTACGGGATCATGGCGGCGTACGGCGAGGGCCTGAACATCCTGCACAACGCCGACGCGGGCGACAAGCAGCGCGATCAGGACGCCGAGACGGCGCCTTTGGAGAATCCGGACTGGTACCGCTACGACATCGACACCACCGAGGTCTCCGAACTGTGGCGGCGCGGCTCCGTGGTGGGGTCGTGGTTGCTCGACCTGACGGCGGCCGCGCTGTACAAGTCACCCACCCTGGACGAGTTCTCGGGTCGGGTGTCGGACTCCGGCGAAGGTCGGTGGACCAGCCAAGCCGCGATCGATGTCGGTGTGCCGACTCCGGTCCTCACATCGGCGCTGTTCTCGCGCTTCGACTCTCAGGGCAATGCGCTGTTCGCCAACCAGGTCCAGTCGGCGATGCGCAAGGAGTTCGGCGGCCACGACGAGAAGACGAGCTGATCACGCTCCTCCGTCTCGAACCCGATTGGGTCCTGCCGGTCGAACCGGCCAGGTCCGTCCTGGCCGATCACTCGATCGTGATCGATGGCTCGCAGATCGCCGCGGTACTGCCCCGTCAGCACGCCATCGCGGAGTATCCCGATGCCACCCCGGTACCCCTTCCGGGCCGGGTGGTGCTGCCCGGTCTCGTGAACACCCACACTCATGCGGCGATGACCTTACTGCGGGGTTACGCCGACGATCTCCCGCTGCTCGAGTGGTTGGAGCAGCGGATCTGGCCGACTGAGGGTCGCTGGGTCGATGAGGCGTTCGTGCGTGATGGGACCCGGATCGCCGCGCACGAGATGCTGCGCGGCGGCACCACGACGTTCAACGACATGTACTTCTACCCCGACGAGGCGGTGGGGGCGGCGG
>WBZL01002011.1_pt1 | contig 20290 bp, 18 predicted proteins | sample 5204291 | NCBI WGS metagenome assembly WBZL01 (sample SAMN12344345, study PRJNA552823) | activated sludge metagenome | biome: Activated sludge suspended growth; feature: Nitrification reactor; material: Wastewater; isolation source: activated sludge from nitrification reactor of wastewater...
CAGCGGTTGTACGCCATGTCGTTGAGGCCCTCGGGGCTGTGAGCCGTCGCCGCGACCGGGCAGACGTTCTCGCAGGGGGCGGTCTCGCAGTGCTGGCAGAGCATCGGCTGGATCACGGCCTCGGGGTCGGCGACGTCCATGCCCGAGAAGTAGCGATCGAGCCGGATCCAGTGCATCTCGCGGCCGTTGGCGACTTCCTTCTTGCCGACCACCGGGATGTTGTTCTCGGCCTGGCAGGCGACCACGCAGGCGTTGCAGCCGGTGCAGCGGTTGAGGTCGATGACCATGCCCCACTGCTGCTTGCCGATCAGCTTGGGCTCGCCGAGGTCGCCCTCGTTGTGCGACCAGAGCGACTTGAGGTCGTCCTCCTTCATCAGGTCGCCCTGCTTGGAGAAGGCGGGGTCGGCCTTGAAGCCCTCGACGGTGGTCTCGCGGACGATCGGGCGCTTCGGGTAGCCGAGGCCCGGATCGAGCGTCCCATGGTTCTGCGTCGAGTAGATCATGTGCTGGCCGCCGAAGGCGACGACATTGGCGCCGCCGACGAACCAGGGGTGGGCGGCCGCCTGCAGCGGGAAGGCGTCGAAGCCGGCGCCCTTGCTGACGGTGCCGATGCCGCGGCCGTTGCCGAGGTCGATCGAGACGGTCTTGTCGGCCTGACCCGGGAGGATCCAGACCGGGAGCTGGAGCGAGCGGTCGCCGACGGTGACGTTGACGAGGTCGCAGTTCTTGACGCCGAGCTCCTTCGCGGTCGCCGGGCTCAGGTAGGCCGCGTTGTCCCACGTGAGCTTCGACATCGGATGCGGGCACTCCTGCATCCACGCGTTGTTGGCGAAGCGACCGTCGGCGAGCCGGGGGTCGAGGTGGAAGTTGACCTCGAAGCCGTCGCCACTGACCGCCGCGAGGCCCTTGCCGACCGCGTCGGCGAGGCGACCCCACTGGGTGAGCATCGGCGTGACGGCCGAGCGCGGGACGCCAGTGACCATGCCGTCGTGGAGCCACTGCCGCCAGCGGCGCTCCGAGAAGCCGGGGCCGAGGAGCTCGCGCCAGTAGGCCTGCACGAGCGCGAGGCCGGCGTCGGCGTCATCGGCGAGGTTGCCGGTCGCCCACCACGACATCACCTCGAGCGGGCTCTTCGAGTCGAAGAGCGGGCGGATGATCGGCTGGCAGATGGTGATCGTCCCCTCCGACGACTCGAGGTCGCCCCAGCCCTCGAGGGCGTGGCAGAGCGGGAGGTGCCAGGCGGCGACCTGGGCGGTCTCGTCGACGTGCGAGCCGGCGTGGACGACCTCGGCCTTGGCGAGGAGCTCGGCCATCTTGAACTCGCCCGCGGCGTCGTGCGCCGGGTTGGCGCCGAGGCAGAGGACCGAGGTGATCTGCCCGCCCGAGAGGCCGGCGGCGAGCGCCGCGAGGTCCTCAGTGGCCGGCGCCGCGTCGTCGTGGCGGAAGCGGACGCTGTTGTTCAGGTTGCCGAGGGCGTTGTTGATCGCCAGGCCGACGCCGTGGACCCACGCGGGCTGGCGCTCGCCGACCAGGACCACCGAGTCGTGCTCACGCTCGTCGCGGGCGGCGATGAGGTCCTTGGCGACCGCCTTGACGAACTTGGTCGCCGCCTCGTCGAGGCCCTGGTCCTTGATCACGGAGGCGAGCTCGGCCGGGAAGACGATGCCGCCGGCGCTGAGCTCGTGGGCGAGGGCGAGGAGGAAGCGGCCGACGTCGCCGCCGCGGAGGCGGAGGCGGTGGTCGGCGGCGGCGCCGGTGACCGAGAAGTGGGGCTCCACCGCGTAGAGCCGGTTCATCGGGTCGCCGGGGTTCAGCGGCGAGCGACGGCGGGCGAACTCGCGGGCGAGGCGGACATGGTCCTGCTCGCTGGCGAGGAAGTCGCTGTCGCAGGCGACGACGACGCGGGCGGTGTCGAGGTGGTAGGTCGCGCGCGCGCCACGGTCGGCCAGGAGCTCGAGGCCGGCGGTCGTGTTGGCCGGCGCGGTGGCGTCGTCGTGGAAGACACGAGCCTTCGGGTAGGCGGCCTGGAAGGCGGCGATCCGGCCGCGCACGCTCGGCGAGAGCGTCCAGGGGATCACGAGGCCGAGGCCCTGACCGCCGGCGCCCTTGGCCTTGGCGAGGATGGCGTCGACGCCCTCCTTGAGGTCCTGCCAGGGGTCCTTCTCGGCGGTCCCGGCGGGGACGAGGCCGCCCTCGCCGCGCTTCATCGGGGTCTGGCTGCGCTCGGGGTCGTAGACGTTGAGGAGCGCGGCCTGGGTCCACCCGTCGGTCGCCCCTTGCGAGGCGGCGTGGCGCGGGTTGCCCTCGATCTTGATCGGGCGGCCGTCCTGCGACTCGACGAGGACACCGAGGACGGAGCCGCCGACCTGATAGGCGCTGGCGTAGTACTCGGGCTGACCGGGGATCAGGTCCTCGGGGCGCTTGGCAAAGGGGAGGATCCGCTCGACGGGCTTGCGGAGGCAGCCGGTGGTGAGGCCGGCCAGCGCCGCCGAGGCGCCGAGGAAGCCGCGGCGACCGACCTTGACGGTGGTGAGGCCCTGCGTCGGGAACTCGTCGTGGGAGACTTCCGGCGTCTCGCCCTTGCTCATCGCGTCGTGAGCGTCGAGGCTGCGCCAGTAGGCCTTGAGGGATTCGGTGGGCTTGCTCATGGTTTTCGCCGTTTACCCGTGGTTACCCATGCCTAGCGGTGGCACCCGGAGCAGTGCTCGGGCGGATTGACGCCGCGCTTGCGGTTCGGGTCCGCCTTCGCGTCGTACTTCTCGACGGCGGTGTCCCAGGCCATGTTAGTGATCTGATCGAGCGGCCGGAGGTTGGGCTCCGGATCGCGGTGGCAGTCGAGGCACCAGCTCATCGAGAGCGGCGCGTGCATCTGGACGACGGTCATCTGGTCGATGCGGCCGTGGCAGGTCGCACAGCCGACGCCGGCGGCGAGGTGCGGGCGGTGGTCGAAGTACGCGTAGTCGGGGAGCTGATGGACCCGGATCCACGGCACCGACTCGCCGCTCGTGTAGCTGTCGCGGACGAGCTTCAGCTTGGGGCTGTCGGTCTTGACCAGATCCTTGTGGCAGTTCATGCAGGTCTGGCTCGGGGGGATCGCGGCGTGGGCCGCCCGCTCCACCGTGTTGTGGCAGTAGCGGCAGTCCATGCCCATGTCGCCCGCGTGGAGCTTGTGGCTGAAGGGGACCGGCTGGACCGGGCGGTAGCCCGCGTCGGTGTACTTCGGCGAGAAGTAGTACCAGACCCCTCCGATCGCGCCGGCGCCAACGACGGGGCCAGCGATCGCGATCACGAGCGGGATGTTGTTCGTCCAGCGAGGAAAGATGGCCGGCACGTCACTTCACCTTCTTTCGGAGAGCCATAATGGAAGTGGATGCGTCCAAGGCGCTGCGTTGGCGCGCACCCTACCAAGGCTGTGCCCAGGTAGCAACTGTCCGCCGGGCGGCGTTCCGTGGGCGAGAAACGAAATTTGAGCGCCGTGGAGGTCAGCATCCGCGGCGTACCAAGGACCCTCGTCGTCCCGCGAGGTCGGACGACCGTCGTCGAGCCCTCGTGGTTTCGCGTAGTTATCGACGCGCATGGTGACGCTCCGTCGCCTTCTCAGGCGGCCGATCCCGGCCCGGGGCGCCGTTTGGACATTTCTCACTCGCTCGGCGCGGTGGCGGGATCACCCGCCCCTTCGCGCCAACGCGGGGAGAACGTCTTGATGAAGCTCACCAGCGCCTTCAGGTCCTCGTCGCGCATCGCCGACCAGGCCGGCATCCCGCGGCGAACGACCCCGCTTCGCAGGGTTTGCAGGATATCCGCGTCGGTGGGTAGGGCGTCGCCGGGCGTCGACTTGTAGGCGAAGCTGCCGCTGCGGAAGTCGCGAGGCCCCGGGTCGAGGTGGCGCGCCGCCGGCCCTCGGCCGCTCCCGTCTACCCCGTGGCAGGAGGCGCAGTGCATCATGAAGAGCTTCTGCCCGGCGTTGAGCTCGTCCGCCTCCACCCGCACCCCTCCGAGGACGAGCGCCTCGGTGAAGGCCGGCGGGGCGGGCTCGCAGGCGAGTGCCGCGAGCACGACCCCGACCGCCATGCGTCCGGTCACTTGCGCTGCCTCATGTCCCGAAGGACGTGCTGGGTGCGGTGGTAGATCTCGTCGAGGCCGAGCTCGTCGGTGCTGTAGAAGCCGCGCACGCCGCCGTCGGCGTCGACGATCGCTAGCTTGGAGGTATGCGCGATATCGTACATGGTGACGCCGTCCGCCGGCTCCTTCTTGTCCATGGCGACCTTGAAGCCGCCGACCACCAGGGCCTCCATCGCCTCACGGGAGCCGGTGACGAAGCGCCAGCGCTCGAGATCGGCGCCGAGGGTCTCCGCGTAGCGCTTCAGGACCTCGGGGGTGTCGGTGTCGGGGTCGACCGAGAGGCTGAGGAGGTGGGCGTCGATGCCGAAGGTGGCGAACTTCTCCTGGAGGCCCAGCATCGCCCGCGAGATCTTGGGGCAGATACTCGGGCAGCTCGTGAACATGAAGCCGACCACCCAGACCTTGCCGCGCATGCTCGCGTTGTCGAAGGCGCGACCGTCGTGATCGACGAGGTGGAACTCGGGGACCTGGTAGAGGACCGGCGGCGCGTCGGGGACGTGGCGGGTCAGCGGGCGCATCGCCGTCACGACGACGATGCCGACGAAGAACGCGACCACGTAGGGGTAGCGCATGAAGAGGCGGAGGAACCAGCCGCGCTCCTCGATCGGAGGCGGCGCCCCCGGGACCGGGCGGAAGCCGTCGCTGTCGTCGGCGGACATCGAGGCTCGTTCAGAGCGCCGCGTCGATCGCCAGGGCGGCGATCAGCGCGGGCAGGTAGAGGAGCGAGGCGAAGAAGAGGGAGCGCGCCCAGGCGACCTCCCGCTGGCTCTGAAAGCCCGTGAGGGTCCAGCCGAGGAAGACGAGGCTCAGGACCGCCGCGACCGCGCCGTAGAACCACCCGGTCACGCCGAGGTAGGTCGGCAGCACCGACACCGGCACGAGGCCGAGCGCCCAGAGGACCGCCTGCACCTTGGCGGCGCGATCGCCTCGGACCACCGGCACGCAGCGGATCCCCGCGCTCGTGAAGTCCGCCTTGCGGAAGAGCGTAATCGCCAGGAAGTGCGGCATCTGCCAGAAGAGGAGGATGGCGAAGAGGGCGAGGCCGCCCGGGTCGAGCTCGCCGGTGATCGCGGTCCAGCCGAGGAGGGGGGGCGCGGCGCCGGGCACCGCGCCGATCACGAGGGCGAGCGGGGTGCGGTACTTGAGCGGCGTGTAGACGAGGACGTAGAGGACGATCGCCAGCGCCGCGAGGCCGGCGGTGAGGAGGTTGGTCCCGATCGCGAGGACGACCAGCGAGAGGGCGGCGAGGGCCCAGGCGAAGCCGAATGCGGCGCGCGGATCGAGGCGACCGGCGGCGAGCGGGCGGTTGCGCGTGCGAGCCATCAGCGGGTCGGAGGCCCGCTCCCACCACATGTTGAAGGCCGAGGCCGAGGCGACCGAGAGGCTGGCCCCGAGGACAGCCATCGCGCCGGTCCAGAGGTCGGCGCCGGGCGCGAGCCAGGCCGCTCCAGCGGTGGTGAGGGCGCACATCCGGGTGACGCCGGGCTTGGTCAGGGCGACCAGGTCCGCGAGCCAGCGGGCGGCGTTGGGGCGAGGGTCGGTCAAAGCTCCACCTGCACGGCCTTGCCCTCGTTGCGACAGAAGCTGTCGAGGGCGCGGTAGGTTTGGGCGCATGGGCACTGCTTCATGATCTTGCAGGGGGTGCCACGCGCCTCGCAGCGCTTGAACACCCACTGACCGGTCGGCGCGGCGAGGTCGAGGGTGCCGCAGGCGTCTCGGCGCTCGCGCTGCTTGAGGCAGTGAAACATCGCCATCGACACGGCGTTGTCGCAGAGGACCTTCGTCGCCTCACAATTCTTGTGCCATTCGAGGGTCGCGTCGATGCAGCCCTCGGCGTCGAGCTCCTTGCCCTTGGCCTCGAGCTCGGGGAGCGAGCGCTGGACCCAGCGCTCGGAGGTCTCGTAGCGAAAGAAGGCGAGGAAGGCCATGCCGACCGCGATGACCCCGGCAGCGCCAAGGACGACGCCGAGGCTAGGACCCTGCCAGCCGCCTCTTGGGGCCTCTTGCACGGCTCGCAAGCTAGCGCGCGCCCGTCGAGGGGGTCAATGGTGCGGCGTCGATTCGTCGCAGGCCGACCTCCCGTGCGTATCCTCGCATCCATCCGCCGCATTCAGCATCCGCAGGCAGTGCAGGCCCTGGAGGCGTCATCCATGCTGCCCGGTGCCATGCCCCTCGCCGGCCACTTCTGGACGATCGCGCCGAACCTCCGGCACCGGCTCCTCCCCCGCCCGGCGCCGACGTCCCAGGCCTGGTCGACCACGCTCGTAGACCCCCGGCTCGGCCCGGTCACGCTCCGCGGCGCGCTCGCTCCGGGCGCCAGCGACGGCCTCGTGGTGCTCGTCCACGGCCTCGGCGGAGCGCCGGAGAGTCAGTACATGGTCCAGGCGGCTCGGGCCGCGGCCCGGCTCGGCCTCGGCAGCCTCCGCCTCGCCCTCCGTGGCGCCGACCGCAGCGGCGAGGACGTGTACCACGCCGGCCTGGTCGCCGACCTCGAGGCCGCCCTCCGGAGCCCCGCCCTCGCGGCCTACCGGCGCCTCTATCTCGCCGGCTTCTCGCTCGGCGGGCACGTGAGCCTGCGCCTCGGGCTCGCCCCGCCGGACCCGCGCCTGCGGGCGCTCGCCAGCCTCTGCGCGCCCCTCGACCTCTCGGCCGCGTGCGCCGCGATCGACGCACCGGCCGCGCGCATCTACTGCGGTCACGTCGTCCGCGGCCTCCAGGAGATCTACAGGCCGGTGGCCGAGCGCGGGCGCGGACCGACGCCCCTCGCCCAGGTCGTGCGGGTCCGTACGGTCCGCGAGTGGGACCGTCACGTCGTAGTTCCGCGCTTCGGCTTCGCCAGCGTCGACGACTACCACGCGCGCGAGAGCGTCGGGCCGCGCCTCCCCGAGCTCGCCCTGCCGTCGCTGATCGCCGCGGCCGAGCACGACCCGATGGTGCCGGCCGCGACCCTACGACCTGTCCTCGAGGACCTGCCGCCTCACGTCGAGGTCCGCTGGCTGGACCGAGGCGGCCACCTCGGCTTCCCGCCGCGCGCCGCGCGGGCGCCCGCGCCGACCGTTCTCGACGAGGTGATGAGCTGGCTCGCGCAGCACTGAGGCGAGCTCACGGGGCGAGCTTCGCCACCCAGAGGTCGAGGTCGGTCACGACCCGCTCACCCGCGACGACGAGGGCGCCGTCGAGCGGATCGGCGGCCACGGCGTAGGCCAGATCGTCGACCTGGCCCGCGCCGCCGAAGGTCTGACGCCAGCGGACCTGCCCGTCCGTGCCGTAGCGCCGAACCGTGAACTCGCGGCTCAGGCCGAGGACGGGCTCGCCGCCGACGACCACGACGTCGCCCTCCGCGGTGACCGCGACCCCGTGCGCGACGTCGAGGAAGCCGACCTCCCCGACGCGGTACTTCCACCCCATCGTGCCGTCGCTCGCGAAGGCGAGGAGCCAGAAGTCGCCCTCGGCGTCGATCGCCTGGTTGACGGTGACATACGTGGTCCCCACGGGGTTGACCGCGCACGCAGTGGCGTACTCACCGCTCATCTCGCCGGCGTCGAAGGTCGCCGTCCACGTGACCTCGCCCGCCCCGTCGGTGGCGATGACCCAGGCGTCCGACCCCGCCGCGGAGCCCTTCGTGCCGCAGAGGACGAGCCCCGTCGGCGAGATCGCTACGCCGCGGGCGAGGTCGGCGTTCGCCCCGGCCTCGCCGCCGCCGTCGAGGGTGCGCGTCCAGATCTCCTCGCCCGCGAGCGACCAGCGCGCGTACCAGAAGTCACCCGCGAGGTCCGGGTTGGTCTGGCGACCGGCGACCACGATGGTCTGGTCGGCGTCGACGACCAGCGAGCGGACCGAGTCCTCGCCGTTCGCCACCGGGCCGGCGACGACCGTGCTCCAGGCAAGTGCGCCGTCGGCCGCGGCGAGGCGGGCCACGAAGCGCTGGGCGTCGGCGCTGTTGTTGGTCAAGACGGTGCGCACACCGCCGACGATCACGTCGCCGTCGGCGCTCGCGGCGACCGCGGTGCCGAAGTCGTCGAGGTTCTCGGGCCCAGCGATGGTCACCTCCCAGACGAGCGCGCCCGCCGGCGAGAGCTTGCCGGCCCAGAGGTCGCGCGGCGCCCCCGGCATCGCCCGCGTCGCGCCGGCGACCAGGACGTTGCCTGCGCCGTCGATCGCCACCGAATAGGCAGCGTCCGCCCCACCATTCGGCCCCCCTCGACCATAGGCCCAGCGGAGGCTCCCGGAAGCGACGCAATCGGGGTTACAGCCGTCACCCACCACCTCGTTGCCGTCGTCGCAGGCCTCGACGCCGTCGTGGACGAAGCCATCGCCGCAGCGAGCGAAGAGGCAGGCGCTCGTGCAGAGGTCGCCGCCCTCGAGGTTGCCGTCGTCGCACTCCTCGCCGGCGCCCTTCACCCAGTCACCGCACACCGCCGCCGCCTCGCACACCCCATCGACGCACGCCAGCCCGGCCTCGCAGGCGTCCCCGACGCAGGCGCACCCTTGCTGACCTTCCGGACAGTCGATTCCGGTCGACGACGAGGTCGCCGCCGAGGTCGACGACGTGCTGGTGTCCGCCTCGGTGTCGAGACCGGGGTCCACGAAGCAGCCAGCGACTGCCGCCGCGAATAGCGCCCCCATCACCCGTCGCCCGCCGCTCACGGCCGCAGGATACCCCGACCCCTCGCTGCGCGGCCGTCGCCTGCGGCACGCCGGGCCAGGCGTTCGCGCCCGCGCTGGGGGTCGCTAGACCGCCTACAATCCCCGAATGTCCCCCACCCTCGCGTGGTTCGACGGCCGCGTCATCCCCTTCGAGAGCGCCACGGTCCCTCTCGAGGACCGCGGCCTCCTCTTCGGTGAGAGCCTCTACGAGGTGCTGCCGGTGTGCGCCGGTCGAGTCCGCCTCCTCGCCGAGCACATCGCCCGCATGCGGACGTGCGCGTCCGCCCTCGAGCTCGCCGACGGTGTCCCCGACGACGCGACCTGGGAGCGCCTCGCCGCCTCGCTCGTCGCCGGCAACGGGATCGACGAGGGTCTCCTCTACGCGCAGCTCACGGGCGGCGTCGCCCCCCGCCTCCACGTGCCCACGAGCCGGCCGCGCCCGACCTTCTGGGCGTACCTCCGCCCGTTCCGCTTCCCCCGCGCCGAGGAGGCCGCGCGCGGCGTCCGGGTGATCGTCGCCGACGACCGCCGCTGGGCAGGCTCCCACCTGAAGACGACCATGCTCCTGCCGGCCGTCCTGGCCAAGCGCGAGGCGCAGCGCCACGGCGCGAGCGAGGCGCTCCTCATCGACGAGCGCGGCAACGTGCGCGAGGGCGCGAGCTCGAACCTCTTCATCGTCGACGGGCGGACCCTCGTCACCCCGCCCCAGGATCGACACGTCCTCCCCGGCATCACCCGCGACCGCCTCGCGCCGATCGCCGAGGAGGCGGGCCTCGAGTTCCGGCGCGAGCCGATCCCCCTCGAACGCCTGCGAGGCGCGCGAGAGGCCTTCCTCGCGTCCACCAGCCTGCTGGCCATGCCGATCGTCGCGGTCGAGGACGCGCCGATCGGCGACGGCGCCGCCGGCGAGATCACCCTCGATCTCGCGGCCCGCCTCCGGCGCGTCCTCGAGATCGCCTAGCCCTGCGCACGCGCCCGATCTCGTACGAAATCAAACAAAGACGGCGACCACCTCACGCCCCGAAGGGGTCGCCCTCGTGGGCGAGGACCCCCAGCGGGTAGACCGCGCCTCCGCCGGCCACGTGGCCCAGGATGGTCCGGACCTCGGCGCCGCGGAGGCGGAGCTGCTCGAGCTACGCGAGCCCGAACCACGCCGCCCAGCGGGAGTGCTCGTCCGCGTGGGACTTCGGCGGCGTGTCGTCGACCGGCTGCGCCGTGAAGATCACCCGCACACGCGCGGTGCCGTCCGGCGTCGGCGAGTGCTCGACCCGCACGACCCCGTCCACCCGCACCGGCACGCCCGTCTCCTCCATCGTCTCGCGGACCGCCGCGGCGACCAGCCCCTCGCCGGGCTCGACGCGGCCCGCGGGGAGGTACCAGCCGCCGCGCCGCTCATCCACCAAGAGGAATCGATCGCCGCGACGGACGACCACCAGCGCGAAGAAGTAGGTGCGGAGTGAGCGATCGAGCATCGACGCCTCAGATGCCTCGCAGGGCCTCGATCACCGCCCGCGTCTCCGGCTCCTCGCTCCAGCGGAGCGGCGCCATCGCCTCGCGGCTCAGGGGGTCGCCGACGATCAGCCACGCGAGGAGGGCGACGTCGGAGTCGAGGGCGTCGATCCCGACCCCGAGCTCCTCGCCGCTGCGCGCCGCGAGCCGCTCGGCGCTCGCCCAGGCCGCGCGCCGCGCCGCGCGGATGCTCCACATGATCGCCGCCGCATCGTGAGCGCCAGCGAGGCGATCCAGCAGCCCGAAGACCGGCGACGTCTGGCCGAGGGCCACCTCGACGCGACCGGTGATCCCGGCGAGGATGTCATTGACCCGATCGAAGTCGGCGCGGAGCCCGGCGAGCGCCTCACCGGGCGCGACCTCGGCGGCGGCGACCCCGAGGTCGAGGTTGATGTGCGCGTTCATCCCCAGGAGGACGTGCTGGAGGACCAGGAGCGAGCGATCCCGATCGGCCTCGAGAGCCATCTGCCAGCTCCGTGACGGCCGACGGCCGTCGTGGAAGGCGTCGAAGGCGTCGAGGTAGCGGAGGGCGAAGACGAGGTCGAGGCGCGCGAGGCGCTCGGACGCCTCGAACTCGCCGGCGTCGATCGCCTCCTTCACCGCGCGCGTGGTCGAGAGGTACACCTGCGCGAAGTAGCCGCTCCGCGAGCGGGTCGTCCACGCCCACTCGACGATCGCCTCGAGGGCGCGAATCACCCCGTCGACGTCGGTTGGCCGCGCGCTGCCGAAGAACCTGGGCGGAGTCGTCACGTCCGCATGGTCGTCCGGGCGCACGCCCCCGACAAGAGGGGGCCCCTCCGCGCCCGACTGCGCGCGTCCGCGCCCGGCGACGCCCGCGCCGCCGCGACCTGCTGCTGCTATACCGGAGCCGGAATGCGGGCCCTCGTCGCAGCGATCCGGTGGATGCTCTCCGTCAGCCTCCGGGTCTTCTTCCGGAGGATCGAGCTCCGCGGCGTCGAGCGGATCCCCGCCGACGGCCCCGTGATCTTCGTGCTCAACCACCCGAACGGCCTCATCGACCCCGTCTTCCTCCTCTGCCTCGCCCCGCGCCGCGTCTCCTTCGTCGCCAAGGCGACCCTCTTCACGATGCCCGTGATCGGCGCCCTCGTCCGCGCCTTCGACTCCCTGCCGGTGCAACGGCGCCAGGACGAGGCCACCGGCGTCGACAACCAGGCCACCTTCACCCGCGCCCGCGAGCTCCTCCTCGGCGGCGGCAGCCTGGCGATTTTCCCCGAGGGCGCCTCGCACAGCGACCCGCGCCTCCGGCCCCTCAAGACCGGCGTCGCCCGGATCGCCCTCGGTACCGGCCTCGACGACCTCGTGATCGTCCCTGCGGGCCTCTACTACACCGACAAGGCGACCTTCCGCTCCGAGGCGCTCGTCCACTTCGGCGAGCCCCTCGCCGTCGAAGCCGCGGCCCTCGACGAGCGCGGCGCCCCGCCCGAGGACGCCGTGCGGGCGTTGACCGCGGCGATCGAGCGTCGCCTCGGCGAGGTCACCCTCCAGGCCGAAGAGAGTGACGCCCTCGCCCTCATCGCCCGGGCCGAGCGCGTCTTCTCGGCCGAGGCGGGTGAAGAGGGCCTCGGCGTCGAGCTCGACCTCCGCCGCCGCTTCGTCGCCGGCTACCAGCACCTCCGCGCCCACGAGCCCGCCACCCTCGACGCGCTCCTCCGCCAGCTCACCGCCTACGAGGCCGAGCTCGCGCGCCTCGGCCTCAGCCCCGAGCACCCGTCGCCCGCCGGTCTCAGCGGCGGCCTCATCCTCCGCCTCGGGCTCCAGAGCGTCCTACTCCTCGCCCTCCTCGCCCCGCTCGCCCTCGTCGGCACGCCCCTCCACTACCCCGCCTACCGGGCGATCGGCGTGATCGCCCGTCGGGTCGCGCGCGGCGACGACGACGTCCTGGCGACCATCAAGGTCCTCGGCGCCCTCCTCCTCTTCCCGCTCACCTGGGCGCTGGCGATCGCCGGCGCGGGCGCCCTCGCCGGCCCCCTCGGCGCCCTCGTCGCCCTCGTCGTCGCGCCCGCCAGCGGCTGGCTCGCGCTCCGCTTCTGGGAGCGCCTCGAGTGGCTCGCCGCCGGCGCGCGCGTGGCCTGGATCTGGCTCTGGCGGCGCTCGCTCCTCGCCCGCCTCGCCGACGCGCGAGCCGCCATCCACGCCAGCATCCGCGCGATCGAGGCCCGCCTCGCCGCCGCCGACGGCGGCCCGGGCTGAGGCCTCCCCTCGGATGTCCCACGGGACATCCACGCAGCGCCCCTCACGTAGGATCGAGGCCGCGACGACATGTCCTCGTGGACACCTCATCGCGGCCCATCGCCGCTCACTTCGAGGCCCAGCTCGCGGTCTCCAGCGACTCGTACGTGTTGCCCTCGCAGCCGTTGGCGTCTGGCGGACACGAGTGCCCGATCACCCCGAGCACCTCGAGCTTCCCGCTCGCGCTCGCGCCGCCATCGACCGGCGTGAACGCGCCGTTGAAGTCGATCGTCGCCGCGTCGTACCCCGCGAGATCGACCCCGCCGAGGCCGAAGCTCGCCAGGAAGTCCGCCGCCGGCACGGTCGCCGCGTAGGGCGCCTCGCGGTAGAAGCGGACCCCGGCCAGCGCGCCGCCCTCGCCGACCTCGCCGGTCACCTGCACCGGGAACGAGCCGCTCCAGCGGCCATCGCCCGAGAGCACCGTCGCCGTCGCGCCGAAGCGGAGGTTGCCGATCCCCTCGCCCTGATAGACCGCGCACACCGGCTTGCCGTCGTGCACGAGCGCGAGCTCGAGGCTGGTCGACACGCCGCCCTGCCAGGTGATCTCCAGCGCCCCGGCGCTCGCCGCGAGGGCCAGCGCGTCCGCCCCGCTGAACCCCGCCGCCGCGCTCTCGAGGGCGATCGGGGCCTCCTCGCCGTAGCAGGGCGACTCGCCGCCCGGCCAGGTCGCGTAGTTCATGAAGGTCGCCGCCACCCAGTCGTCCTCGTGCACCTCGACCACCGACGACGCACCGCCGAAGAGGCCATCCTCGGTGATCCCGAGCTCGATGTGCACGTCACCGACCGACACGCTCGCGGGCGAGACCTCGGTGAGCGCGAGGCTGCCGTCGAGGTCCTCGACGGCCACGTCGTGGACCAGCGTGGCAATCCGCGGGGTAGTCGCCCGCAAGGCCGCCATGAAGCCCTCGTGGAAGGCCCCCCCCGCGCTCTCGAGCTTGACCTCGACGTCGATCTCCAGACGATCGTTGCAGATCGCGAAGCCCCCGTCGTACTCCGACGGCGCCGGCGACGACTTCACGTAGCGGACCTCGCCACCCGCGTAGTCGATCACCGCCATGAGCTTGCCGGCGCCCGCCTCGGGCCCGAAGTGGACGGTGGCGAGGCCGTCCTCGACCCCCTCGCCCCACACCATCGGGCTCGCGTGCTCGCCGGAGGCGAAGTCGAGCACCTCGGCGGCCGTGAAGCCGAGCGCGTTCGCGGCGTCGACTCCCGCGAGCACCGTGACCTCCTCGACGCAGCCGCCGCCGCCCTCGAGCGTGTCGCCATCCCCCGGGATGTCGCAGGCGGTGAGCGGGAGCGTGAGGGGGAGGATGAAGAGGAGGGCGATGCGGGTCGAGGTGATCATGGGAAGTCTCGCTGCCTCGACGTAAAGCATCAACCGGGCCAAGTCCCGAAGAGCCCTCCGAGCGGCCCTCATGACCACATCCCCGGCCCTGCGCGCGTTCGCCCCGCGGCCCACGCGAGTTCTGGCACGACAGCGGCGCCCTGGCGAGCCGTCGCTGTCAGGCGGCCGCCCGTCCTCAGGCCCGACGCCGGCGCGCGAACACACCGAGGATCCCGAGCCCCAGCGTCGCCAGGAGCCCGCCGGTCGGCGACGCGTCCACGTCGCAGTTGCACGTGACCTCCCCCTCCGCCTGGCACGAGTTCCCGGAGCAGCTCGCCGAGCCCGAGGCGTCGACGTGGGCGTCGAGGAAGGCGTTGAGGGCGTCGATGCACTCCTGCAGGTTGCCGTCGTGATCGACGTACTGCCCGTCGCAGAAGAGCGCCCCCTCGGGCTTCTGGCAGCGCACCTCACAGCCGCCCTGGAGATTGGAGGTGCAATTCGCATAGCCGTTCGCCTGGCAATCCACCTGGCACTTCATGTTCGCCTCGGCCTCGCAGTGCCCCTCGCACGAGGCGCTGCACTTGGCGTCGCACGTCGCCTCCGGCGGCGTCCCCTGGCACGAGCCGCTGCACCTGGCGTCGCACGTCGCCTCGCACGAGGCCCGGCACTGCGCCTTGTCGGCGCTCGCGCTGCACTCGGCGTCGCACGAGCCGACGCAGCGAGCGTCGCACGAGCCCTCGCACTCGTACGAGCCTGGGTCGACCATGCACGCGGCCTGGCAATCGGCCTCACACGTCCCCGTGCACGAGGCCATCGCGGTCGCCGTGCACATGCCCGAGCAATCGGCCTCGAGCTTCGCCGCGCACGCGGCGGTGAAGTTCACCGGCTCGCACTTGGCGACGCAGGCGTCGCCCACCAGCACCTCGCACATCGCGGAGGCCTCGACGTGGATGTCGCCGCAGGCATCGACGCCGGCGCGGGCGGAGCTGGGGGGAGCCAGGGCGGCGAGAGCGAGGGCGAGGGGCAGGACGATCCGGCGCATGGAAGCGAGCCTAGGCGAAGCTCTCGCGTCCCCACCGCGCAAATTTTGTCGCGTCGTCCGGCCCGGAATTCCTGAGACCAACGGCATCTCACCCACGTGCCCCACCGCCCTCACCTCTCCCTCGCGACCGCATTCGCGCTGCTCTCCCTCCCCTCCTCGGCCTGCCAGGCCGGCAAGGACACCAGCGACGCGACATCGAGCGCTGAGACCGCGACCTCCGAAGGCGCGACGTCGTCTTCCTCCTCCTCGTCGGCCGCCGGGACCGGCACATCGACCGGCGATGCCTCCACCACCGGGACATCCACGAGCACCACCACCGACGGCTCGACCACCGGCCTCGACCCATGCTCCTGGTACTGGCCAGAGAACCTCGACTACGAGTTCTGTCCGCCCGTCACGCTCGAGAACGCGGCGGTGTCCGGTGACACGCCCCTCGGCCCGCTCGACCTCCGCTACGCCCGCTTCGGGCTCCAGCTCTGCAGCGCCTGTCCCACCGCCTACAACGGCCAACTCGCGCTCTACGCCGCCGCCCCCGGCGACTCACCCACGCCCCCAGCCGGCGACTTCCTCACCTTCCGCGAGCTCACCAGCACCTCCGCCTACCCATCGGCGGGGAGCATCGCCGGAATGCAGCCCGACCTCTTCGAAGTCAACGTCGACCTCGACGCCGTGCTCCCGCCGGTCGAGGCGACCTCGCCGCCCCTCGACGAGGGCGCCCCACCCCTCGTCACCGGCACGATCACGCTGAGCGGCCCCGGCTGGGCGGTGAGCGGCACCTTCAGCGCCCCTCTCTGCACGCCCCTCGACTGGAGCTTCGCCTGCGAGTGAGCCGCCGGCTCACTCGCCGTGGAGCGCCGCCGCGGCGTCGAGGTCGAAGCCCCCGCTCACGCCCTCGCACCACATCCGATCGCCGTAGTACGCCTCGCCCACGTCGATGAGGCGCAGCCAGCGGGCGCGCGCGAGGCCGAGGTCCGCGAGGTCGAAGGCGTCGCCGCCGGCGGCCTCGGGATCGTCACCCGGCCACACGAGCCCCACCCCCGCGCAGCCCACCGGCGGCCTCGCCTCGAGGTCGCACGCGAACTCGTACCACGTCATACCATCATCGCTCACCAGCACCCGCGCCGGCTCGACGAAGGTTACGTCCCCCAGCGCGAAGGGGTTCTCGAAGATCCGGAGGTCGGGCCCCGGCCCGTCGACGATCCCATGGCCGTCGAAGAAGAGCGTGATCTCGCCGCCGCAGCCGAGCGAGAGGACGTCGAGGCCGCCGATCTCGCCGCCCCCCTGCGGCGGCCCGAGCACCACCTCCGGGAGCCTCTCCTGGCCGAAGGTCGCGCCCTGGGGCGTGAACGCGTCGACACAATCGGCGAAGGGATCGCTCGCGCCGGCGGCGGCCTCGCAGGCCCCACGCACGGGCGGCTGCTCCACGGGCCCGCCCTCCCCCTCGCCTGCCCCCTCACAGCCGACACCCACGAGCACCCCGGCGATCAGCGCCGCGCGCACCTCTGCGCTCGCCCGTCGCACGATCACCCGCCCTCGCCGAGCACGGCCTCGATCTCCGACGCCAGCGTCCCCTCGAAGACCCGCCCCTGATGCATGTTGCGGATCCGCCCGGCGCGATCGACGAGGACGAGGTGCGGATACACGCGGACGCGGAAGGCCGACCGCATCGAACCCGCGTCGAGGGCGATCGCCCCGGGCATGGTGTGGCCGCGGCGGTAGGCGTCGACCAGCGCGCGGCGCTCGTGATCGCCCCCCGCGTCGGCGTTGACCGCGATCACCCGCAGGCCGCGTTCGGCGAAGCGGCGCTCGATCGCCGCGATCGTCGGCATCTCCTGCTCACACACGCCGCACCAGGTGGTCCAGAAGACGAAGAGATGGGGCGCCGCCGCCAGGTCGTCCGCGCTCACCGCCCCGCCGTCGAGGAGCGGCGCGCGAAAGCTCGGGCTCACCTCACCGACCCCCACCGGCGCCATCGTCGACCAGCGCTCGGCGACCATCCGCCCGTCGGCGACCGCCGCCGCCGCCGCGCCGGCGAGCACCAGCGCCCCGACCGCGACCGCGCGCCGCTGCAGCGTCGTCGACGCTGGCGTCACCGCGCCCTCGGCCACCGGCAGCGCCGGCCGCACCCAGAGCGCGAGGGCCACCGACGCCGCCGCGCCGAGCGCCTCCGGCACGAAGTCGGGCCCAGGGATCGGCGCCCCGGCGTGATCGAGGAGCACCGCCGCGCACGCCGCGAGGAGGAGCGGCACCTTGATCAGCTCGCTCCGCTCCGCCCGCGCGCGGCCGAGGGCGAGCTCGACCGCGAGACCGGCGAGGACCCACGGCAAGAAGGCGACGACCGCCAGCGAGAGCCCCAAGACCGCCGACACCCCGGCGCTCGCCTGGAAGCTGGCGGCCCCGCGAGCCAATGGTTCGAGCTTGGCGCCGACGGCGTAGAGGGCGAGGAGGGCGAGGCCGTCGCTCGCGCCCTCGCCGGGGGAGAGCGCGCGGAGGGTCGTCCGCGGCCGGACCACCAGACCCCCGATGCGGAATAGGAAGGATCGCACGAGACCTCGAACGGCGGCGCGACGGCCAGGTTTCAGGGCCCCCGCGGCCGACGCCGGAGAGCCTGCCATGGCGTCCCCACGCCGACCGGCGCGTCGACGACCCGCGCGCGCCAGGGGAAGGGCTCGATGTCGGCGTCGTCGCTCGCCCAGAGCATGGCCTGCGCACTATGCCCCAGCGGCGCGATTCCTGCTACCGTCAGCCCCGTGAGTGGCCCCGACGACGAGCTCGAGGCGCAGCGCGACGGCGGCGCCGACGACGACTCGACGGATTCGGCGGCTGCAGACGGCCCCTCTGCGTCGCTGGCCCGCGCGAGCATCCCATCACCCGCCGAGAGCGTGATCGGCGGGCTCACCCTCACGCAGGCCTACTACCACGAGCAGGAGATCCCCGACGCCGGGCGCCACTACGGCCGCGAGGTCGGCACCTGGACCAAGCCCTTCCTGGTGATCCTCGCGCTGGCGACCGCCATCTTCGTCGCCGCCTTCTGGCTCGACGTCGCCACCGCCGTCCCCGGCGAGAGCAAGACCTCCCTCGACGCCCTCTCCCACGCGATCCTCCACCAGAACGTCGACCAGGCGCGGAACACCCTCGGCGGCCTCGGCGAGGTCATGGCCGCGGTCCTCGGCCTCGCCCTCACGGTCTCCAGCATCATCGTCCAGCTGGCGGCCACCCGCTTCACCCCCTACATCACCAACCTCTTCTTCCGCGCCCGCACGAACCTCCTCGTCCTCGGCTTCTTCGTCACGAGCACCGTCTTCGTCGTCTGGGTCAACTTCTCGATCGACCCCGAGCACGTCCCTCGCTGGGGCGTCTTCTTCTCGATGGTGCTGATGACCGGGAGCCTCGGGCTCCTCTTCCCCTACTTCGCCTACGTCTTCGACTTCCTCGACCCCGAGAAGATCGTCGGCCGGATCACCGCCGACGGCCTCTACGCCTGCACGCCGATCAAGGGCAAGGCGGCCAAGGCGATCGACGAGCGCCAGCTCGCCGCGGTCGCGGCGGTCGAGCACCTCGCCAACATCTCCCTCAACGCGCTCCAACAGAAGGACAAGAACATCGCCTCGTCGGCGGTCGACGCCCTCGGCAAGTTCGCGATCCTCTACGGTGAGACCAAGGCGGGGATGCTCCGCGAGTGGCACCGGATCCCGCAGTGGAACCGGCAGAGCCCCGACTTCGTGTCGCTCTCGCGCGAGGCCGTCAACGACCTCACCGACCGCGGCATCTGGCTCGAGTGGAAGGTCCTCCGCCAGTACCAGATGCTCTTCAACGAGGCCCTCGATCGGATCAAGGACGTCTGCTACCTGATCGCGATCGACACCCGCCGCCTCGGCGAGGCCGCGTCGAAGCGCGGCGACCTCCACGCCCTCGACCTGGCGATCAAGTTCTTCAACACCTTCATGCGGGCGGCGATCAACAAGAAGGACATCCGCACCGCCTACAACATCCTCCACCAGTACCGCCAGCTCGCCGAGGTCGTGCTCATGCACGCCAACCACCCGGCGATGGCGGTCGGTGACCAGGCGCCCGAGCTCGAGCAGCGCACCGTCGACATCGCCCGCTTCATGCGCTACTACAGCGCCACCGTCTTCCAGGGCGGCATGGCATTCATCACCGAGGTGATCGCCCACGACATCGGCGCGATCTGTGCCCACGCCTTCCGCCTCGGCGCCCGCTGCCACGATCAGCTCCTCGACATCTTCCTCCGCGTCGACGACACCGCCGAGTCCGCCGAGCAGGAGAAGACCCAGCGAGGCGTCCGCAAGGCCCAGATCAAGCTCGCCTCCACCTACCTCGCCTACGGCGGCGTCGCCCTCGCCCGCCGGATCGCCGACGACATGCGCGCCGAGCCGCCGCAGCGCCTCCGCAGCATCTGGCACGAGCTCCGCACCCTCAGCACCCGCGAGTTCTGGGAGGTCATCGACCGCGGCTCCAACTTCGACTACCTCACGCCCGATCAGAAGGCCCAGCTCGCCACCTTCTTCGGCTGGTTCGAGGGCATCGACGCGCCGAGCGACGAGAGCCTCCTGACCCGCGTCAAGTGAGCCCGCCGCCGATGACCGCGACGACGCGAGGCCGCGCCCCCGTCCTCCACCACCTCGCCCTCCGCGTCGCCGACCTCGGCCGCGCCGAGGACTTCTACGTCGGCCTCCTCGGCCTGCCGCCGCGCGCGCGCCACCACCACGAGGACGGCACCCCGCGCGCCCTCTGGCTCGACCTCGGCCACGGCGCCGTGCTCATGCTGGAGCTCGCCCTCCGCGGCGGCGGCGACGCCCACGGCTCCGCCCACCTCCTCGCCCTCGCCGTCGACGACCTCACCGCCTGGGAGCGCCGCCTCGCCGCCGCCCGGGTCCCGATCGACGACCGCAGCGCCTACACCCTCTTCGTCCGGGACCCCGACGGCCACCGCGTCGGCCTCAGCGTCTACCGCTTCGACAGCTGACGCCCGAGCACCCTCGCGCCCGTGAGCGCGCGCCGCTCGCCGCTCCCGCGCGAACCCGACCGTCGCCGCCCGCTGGCGCCATCTCGTATCATGCGAGGCCCGGCGGCCGTCGTCGCCGCCGTCGAAAGGACCACTCCATGACCGCCGGCATCGAGAGCAAGTCAGCGCTGCACGTCCTCGCCTTCCTCTACCTGGTGTTCAGCCACACCACCGACGCCGAGCTCGGCCAGGGCGAGATCGGCAAGATCATCGAGATCCTCCAGAAGTGGGTGCCGAACGCGACGCAGGCGCAGGTGACCCGCGTCCTCGCCGAGACCGCCGAGTGGTACAACGGGATCGCCGACGACGCCGCCCGCGTCGCCGAGGCCGAGCGCTACGCCCACCTCATGCGCGACAACATGAGCGAGAG
>WBZL01002016.1_pt1 | contig 20248 bp, 18 predicted proteins | sample 5204291 | NCBI WGS metagenome assembly WBZL01 (sample SAMN12344345, study PRJNA552823) | activated sludge metagenome | biome: Activated sludge suspended growth; feature: Nitrification reactor; material: Wastewater; isolation source: activated sludge from nitrification reactor of wastewater...
GGCGCCTCGGCGACGGGCTCGGGAGCGCCGAAGGGCTCGGACGCACCGAAGTGCTCACCCAGGAGCGGGGGCTCCGGGGCGGCGGGCACCTCGGCCGCAGGCTCGTCCATCAGCGGGAGGTCCATCCAACCACCACCCTCGGCGGGACCACCGGCCACGGGCGCGGCGGGCGCCGGCGCCGGCGCCGAGAAGGGCGCCAGGAGCGGAGCGGGCTCGGGTGCCGGGGCGACCGGAGGCGCCGCTGGCGCGGGCATCGCCGAAGCGGTCTCGCCGCCGACCTCGACCCGGAAGTAGGGCTTGAAGTCGAAGGTCACCTCTTCCATGCGGAAGATGCGGGCGTGGTCCACGCCGTCGCTGTTGCGGAGTCGCTCGACGAACGAGACGGCATCCTCGAGGGCGTCGGTCTGGTGGTAGCCCGGCTGCCCGTCAGCAGTGCGATAGATCACCATGTGCGACACGGTGGTACTCCTTTGTGTGGGAACACACCCCAATCGGGCGCGCACGAGGCCATCTTGAGCGAACCACTGCGAAATCGACGGCGCGAGGCCGCCCTGGCGGGGCACCGGGGCGACGAGGCGACGGCCCGCGCCCTGCTCGCCGACGCCGACCCCGGGACCCGCGCGGCGGCCCTCGGCGCCCTCGGGCGCATGGGCGCGATGGGCGTGGTGGACGTGCAGGCGGCGCTCGCCGACCCCGACCCGTCCGTGCGACGACGGGCCGCCGAGGAGGTCGCCGCGGCCGACCCCGGGCCCGCGGTGTCGCTGCTGGCGCTGCTGGAGGACCACGACCCCACCGTCGTCGAGGTCGCGGCGTGGGCCTGCGGCGAGCGCGACCCCGCCGAGCCAGGGGCCGTGGCCGCGCTCTGCGCCATCGCCCGCGACCACGCCGACGCCCTGTGCCGCGAGGCCGCGGTCGCCGCGCTCGGCTCGATCGGCGACGAGGCGGCGCTGCCCACCATCCTCGCCGCCACCGCCGACAAGGCGACCGTGCGGCGCCGCGCGGTCATCGCCCTCGCCCCCTTCGACGGCCCCGAGGTCGACGCCGCCCTCGAACGGGCCCTCACCGACCGCGACTGGCAGGTCCGCCAGGCCGCCGAGGACTTGTTGGCTTAGGGGCTCCTTCGTCGCCCCGCCTCCGGCATCCGGTTCACCGCCGCCGCGCCTCCGCTCCGCTCCGGCACGTCACCGCATGCGAACCCGAAAACGCCGGCGGGCCGCACCCCGCCCGGGAGGGAGGGTGCGGCCCGACCGGACCGGTCAGCGGCGCGGGTGGGCTAGTTGCCCTGCTCGCTCGCCGGGGTGAACTGGCCGCTCTGGCCCTCGAGGTCGATCGGGTCGCCCACGAAGTCCCAGAAGTCGCCGTTGTACTGGCCGATCTGGAGCGTCTCGATCGGGAACGGGTCCTCGGCGCCGTTGGTGGTGAAGGTCACGCCCGGCAGCAGCAGCCCGACCTCGAGCCCGTCGAGGCTGTAGGCGGCCTGCATGATGCTCTCCCGGGTGATGTCCTGGCCGGCGTTGCGGATGGTCTCGGCCAGCAGCTGGCCGAAGGTCCAGCCGATGCCGACCACGCCGTCCTCGACCTGCTCGGCCGAGAGGCCGTGGGCCTGGCCCTGCTCCTGGAACTCCACCATGGCCGGGTCGTCGTCCCACTGCGGGTCGGCGGGGTCTTTCAGGTAGATGGCCGAGAGCACCCCCTCGGCGGCGCCGGGGCTCGAGAGGCCGATGACCGTCGAGGAGGTGCAGGTCTGGCTGAGCCACACCGTCTCGGGGTCGAAGCCGGACTGGGCCTGGAGGGCGTCGAGGGCCTGCGGGCACTTCAGCGCCGTGGCGGCGAGCACCACGGTGTCGGCGCCGCTGTTGGCGATCGAGGTGATCTGGCTGTCGACGTCGCTGTCGGACGGCTCGTAGCTCTCCTCGGTCACGACGGTGATGTCGGTGCCCTCGGTGAGCGTCTCGAAGGAGTCCACGTACTCCTGGCCGAAGTCGTCGTTCTGGAAGAGGATCGCCACCTTGGCCTCGGGCGAGTTCTCCTTCAGGTAGTCCACGAACACGCCCATCTCGGTGGCGTAGGTCGGCAGCGAGCCGATCGTGAACGGGAACTCGTCCGGGTTGCCCCACAGCGCGGCGCCGGTCGCGGCGTAGAGCTGCGGCACGCAGTCCTGGTTCAAGGTGTCGCGGATGGCCAGGTTGTTCGGGGTGCCGACCACGTTGAAGATGCCGAACACCTGGTCCTGCTGGACCAGCTGCTGGACGTTGGAGACGGTCTGGCCCGACTCGTAGCCGTCGTCGGTGACCTCGACGCTGACCTCACGGCCGTCGACGCCGCCCTCCTCGCTGTTGAGGAAGTCGAAGTAGGCGTTGTAGCCCTCGGCGATCTTCGAGAACGCCGCGAACAGGCCCGACTGCGGGACGCTCGTGCCGAACTTGATCGACGTGTCGGTCACGCCCTGGGTCGGGCTGCCCGTGCAGCTCGCGGTGTCGATGGTCAGCGGCCCGGCGTCCTCCCCACCCCCGCTGGTGTCGCTGCTGCTGTCGCCGGAGTCGCTGCTGGTGTCCTCACGGCCGCCGCCGCTGCACGCGGCCGCCACGAAGACGATCGCGAGGACGAGGGCAAGCCATCGCCCCCATCGGGTCCGGGTGGTCATGGTGGAGGTCCTCCTGGGTCGGGGATCGGGGACGGTGTGTCGGAGACGGGGTGCCGGGATCAGGCCGCGGCGGGATCGGCCGCCGGGGGCGGGCTCACGCCGGCCGCCGGCTTGCGCACGTGGCGGAGCACGAACGCCCACAGGCGCTTCAGCCCGCCGATGATGCCACCCGGGAGGACGAGCATGAGCGCGATGAGCAGGCCGCCGTAGATCACCTGGCTGAGGGCCGGGTTGATGTCGCTCGAGAACTCGGGGACGAACACCACGAAGAAGGCGCCGACGATCGGGCCGAAGATGGTGGCGGCGCCGCCGATCACGAGGGCGGCGAGGAACTCGATCGACTTGGTGATGGTGAACGAGTTGGCGTCGACGAACGGCGTGTTCATCACCGACATCGAGCCGGCGATGCCGGCGAAGGCGGCGCTGAGGCCGAAGGTCATGACCTTGTAGGCCGCCAGGTTGACGCCGACGACCTCCGCCGCCACCTCGTTGTCCCGCACCGCGATGAGCGCCCGGCCGACCCGGCTCTTCACCAGGTTGCGGGCCAGCACGAACAGCGCCGCGGCCATGAGCAGCAGCAGGTAGTAGATGAACTGGTCGTTGGTGAGGTTGGACCAGCTCGGCACCTGGAAGCGGGGCACGACCTTGCCCTGCGTGCCGCCCGTGATCGAGCTGAACTTCTTGATCAGCAGGGTGAAGGTGGTCGCGAACGCCAGGGTGGTCAGGGCCAGGTAGAGGCCCTTGATGCGCAGGGCGGGCACGCCCACGAGGGCGCCGGTGACGAAGGCCAGGACGGCGGCGACGGGGAAGGTGGCCAGGTAGGACCACCCGTGGTCGGCCACGAGGATCGCGGTGGTGTACGCCCCGATGCCGAAGAACGCGCCGTGGCCGATCGAGATCTGGCCGTTGAAGCCGGTGAGCAGGCCGAGGCCGAGCACCGCCACCGACAGGAAGATGACCTCGTTGAACTGCCGGACCCGGAACTCCTGGTAGTAGAGCGGCAGCTGGTAGAGCACGATCGCGGCGACGATCACCAGCACGACCTTCACCGCGAACAGCTTCCAGTTGCGGGTCTCGGCCGGCTCCGCGTGGGGGGTCTCCCCCGCCCACGGCGCCTCCGGCGGCTCCTCCATGAGGCCCTCGCTGCTCATACCCTCGCCACCGCCTGCTTGCCGAACAGGCCGCTGGGCTTGACCAGCAGGATCACGAGGATGATCACGAAGGCGGCGCCGTCACGCAGGTCGGTGCCCACGAAGCCGACGTAGGCGCCGAGCAGCTCCTGCACCACGCCGACGATGATCCCGCCGACCACGGCGCCGAGGGGGCTGTCGAGGCCGCCGAGGGTGGCGGCGGCGAAGGCGAAGACCAGCACCTGGATCATGAAGTTGGTGTCGAACTGCTGGTTGCGGGCGGCGGTGAGGCAGCCCGCCAGCGCGCCGAGGGCGGCGGCGAGGCCCCAGCCGATCATGAGCATGCGCCCGACCCGGATGCCGACGAGGCCCGACGACTCGCTGTTGGAGGCCACCGCCCGCATGCCGAGGCCGAGCTTGGTCTTCTGGAAGAGCAGGTAGAGGACGAAGGCGACGACGGCCAGGGTGGCCAGGCGGCCCAGCAGGTCGGCGTCGATGCTCACGCCCCCGAGGTCGTAGGCCTCGTTCGGGAACGGGTTCGCGAACGTGCGCGCCTCGGTGCCCCATATCCATTGCGCCAGGGCGTTCAGGGCCAGGAACATGCCGATGGTGACGATCACGATGTTGAGCGGGGAGCCGCCCTCCACCGGCCGGATGATCACCCGTTCGATCAGCGCCCCACCGAGCAGGGAGAGCAGCATCGCGGCCAGGATCGAGACCCACACGTTGGCGCCGTTGTCCTGGAAGGTCCACGCCACGAACGTCGAGAACATGGCCATCTCGCCCTGGGCGAAGTTGAGCAGGCCGGTGCTGCGGTAGATGAGGACGATGGCGAGGGCCAGCAGGGCGTAGATCGAGCCGCGTCCGACCCCCACGATCAGCCGCTCGAGGAACAGTTCCACCAGTGTCCTCCTAGTAGCCCAGGTACGCCTTGCGCACCGACTCGTCGCTGCGCATCTCGTCCGCGGTGCCGCTGGCCACGATCGTGCCCGCCTCGAGCACGTAGGCGCGCTGCGCGATCTCGAGGGCCAGGTTGGCGTTCTGCTCGACCACCAGCAGGGCCGTCCCCGTGGTGCGGTTGAGCTCGCCGAGCTGCTGGAAGAGCTCCTGGGTCACGATCGGCGCCAGGCCGAGGGACGGCTCGTCCAGCAGCAGCAGGCGGGGCCGCGACAGGGCGGCGCGGGCGATGGCCAGCATCTGCTGCTCGCCACCGCTCATGGAGCCCGCGGCCTGGGTCTTGCGCTCCGCCAGGCGGGGGAAGGTCTCGTACCACCGCTGGATGTCGGCCTCGACCTCGCCGTCCTTGCGGACGTAGGCGCCGAGGCGGAGGTTCTCCTCCACGGTGAGGTCGACGAAGGTGCCCCGGCCCTGGGGCACGTGGGCCAGCCCGCGGCGCACGATGTCGTCGGGGCGCTTGCCCAGGACCGACCTGCCGTCCACGGTGATCGTGCCCTTGGCCGGGATCATCCCGGTCACGGCCCGGATGGTGGTCGTCTTGCCGGCGCCGTTGGCCCCGAGGATGACGACCACCTCGCCCTCGTCGACGCTGAAGTCCAGGCCCCGCAGCACCTGCACCAGGCCGTAGCCGGCCTCCAGGCCCGTGGCCTCGAGCAGCGCCATCAGACCGAGCTCCCGAGGTAGGCCTCGATGACCCGGGGGTCGTCCTTGATCTGCTCGGGCAGGCCTTCGGCGATCTTGGAGCCGTAGTCGAGCACCACGATCCACTCGGAGATGCTCATGACCATGGCCATGTGGTGCTCGACGAGCAGCACGGTGAGGCCGAACTCGTCGCGGAGGCGCTGGATCAGCCCGGCCAGCTCGTCGACCTCGGCGTGGGTCAGGCCGGTGGCGGGCTCGTCGAGCATGAGCAGCTTCGGATCCGACATGAGGGCCCGGGCCAGCTCGATGCGCTTGAGGGTGCCGTAGGGAAGGCCGGCGGCCGGGGCGTCGGCGAACCGGGCCATGTCGAGGCGCTCGAGCACGTCGAGGGCCTTGCGGCGCTCGGCCTTCTCCTCCTTGATGGCCCACGGCATCCGGAAGGCGGCGGTGAAGAAGTTGGCCCGGGTCTGGCTGTGGCCGCCGATGATGACGTTCTCGAGCACCGACAGCGACGGCACGAGGGCCAGGTTCTGGAAGGTGCGGGCGATGCCGTTGGCGGCGATCGCGTGGGCCGGGATCCGGAGCAGGTCGCGGCCGTCGTAGGTGATGTGGCCCTCGGTGGGCTGGTAGAGCCGGCTGACGCAGTTGAACAGCGTCGTCTTGCCCGCCCCGTTCGGCCCGATGAGGGCACAGATGCGGCCCTCGTCGATGTGGAAGCTCAGGCGGTCGAGGGCCACGACGCCACCGAAGCGCACGCTCACGTCGTCGACTTGCAGCACTGCCACCGGCGCTCCCCCTTCCCGGACGCTCGCCCACCCCGGGGCCGACAGGGGCGCACCCTAGTTCGTGCGAGCGGACCGGGCCGCGCTCAACCGACCCGGAACCGGCGACGACCGGACGAGCCGTCGCCGGGCGGTCAGCGCCGGCTGTTGTCCTCCATGAACATCACCTTGAGGGCCTCGTAGGACTCGATGCAGCGGCCCGCGCCGAGGGCGACGCACTCGAGGGGGAGGTCGACGAGGCGCACCTGCACGTCGGTCTCGTCGGTCAGGCGCTGCGCCAGGCCCCGCAGCATCCCGCCGCCGCCCACGAGGTGGATGCCCTGCACGATGAGGTCCTGCGCGAGCTCCGGCGGGGCGTTGCCCAGGCAGGCCACGACCGAGTCGATGATGGCGCTGACGGGCTCCTCGATCGCGGCGCGGACCTCCTCCGGCGAGAGGATCACCGTCTTCGGCAGGCCGCTCATGAGCTCGCGCCCGCGGACCTCGGCCTTGAACTCGTCGGCGGTCGGGTACGCCGAGCCCATCGTGATCTTGATCTTCTCGGCGGTCTGCTCGCCGATGGCGATGCCGTACTCGCGCCGGATGTACTGCGTGATGGCCGAGTCGATGTCGAACGAGCCGACCCGCACGGCCTGCAGGGCGACCACCCCGCCGAGCGAGAGGATGGCGGACTCGGAGGTGCCGCCGCCGATGTCGATGACCATCGAGCCGACCGGCTCGTTGATGGGCAGGTTGGCGCCGATGGCGGCGGCCATCGGCTGTTCGATCAGCTGGGCCTCGGCGGCGCCGGCCCGGCGGGCCGCCTCGGTGACCGCCCGGCGCTCGACCGCGGTGATGGCCGAGGGCACGCAGATCACCACGCGCGGCCGGTTGAAGCGGTTCACGCCCACGCGCTGGAGGACCAGGCGGATCATGCGCTGGGTGATGTCGAAGTCGGTGATGGCGCCCTGGCGCAGCGGCCGCACCGCCACGATGTGGCCGGGCGTGCGCCCGATCATCTGCCAGGCGTCGTAGCCCACGGCCAGGACCTCGTGGGTCTGGTTGTTGAGGGCGATGACCGAGGGCTCGTTGAGCACGATGCCCTGCCCGCGCGCGTAGACCAGGGTGTTCGCCGTCCCCAGGTCGATCGCCAGGTCGCGGGCCAGGAGGGCTACCGCCTGGTGCTCGGGCCTTCAGGCCCGCCCGATCGAGGCACCCCGGGCTGGTCCTGGGGCGCGATGGCCTTCATCTGCTCGGAGAACGAGTCCACGCCGTGGTACACGCCCGACGGGCCCCGATGGCGGGCCCAGACGATGAGGATGCCCACGGCGGACAGCACGACGGCGATGAGGAGGAAGAGGAGGTTTCCCATGGCGGTCCTTCAGGCGGTCGGTTCGGAGGTGGTGGTGCCCGCGGCGGTCGGGACGGGCGGCACCGGCACGGCGTCGTCGAGGTCGAGGTCGAGGGGCGTGGCGTCGAGGCCCCAGTCCTCACCACCCTCCCACGCCTCGCGCTTCCAGATCGGCACGGTGGCCTTGAGGCGGTCGATGGCGTAGCGGGCGGCGGCGAAGGCCTCGGGCCGGTGCGCGGACGAGGCGACGACCACGACGGACGACTCGCCGACCGCCACGGGGCCGATGCGGTGGAGCAGGGCCAGGCGGCCGAGGTCCCACCGGAGGCGGGCCTCGGCGGCGATGGTGGCGAGGCGGGGGACCACCTGGGTCTCGTACGCCTCGTACTCGAGCTCGGTCACGCCGGGGCGCCCCGGGGCGTGGTCGCGGGCGGTGCCGCAGAAGGTCACCACCGCCCCGCAGTCGGGGCGGATCGCCCAGTCCGTGGCCGTGCCGACGGGCAGCGGAGCGCGGGTGAGGCCGAACCAGTCGTCGCCCTCGACGGGCGGGGAAAGCTCGGCGGACGGGTCCACGCCCTACAGGCTACGGGGCGGTCGCCCGCACCGACGGGTTGCGGGCCACCACTCCCCCCGTGTGGGGGTCGCCGGGGGCCGCGCGCGCGGACAACCGCCCAGTGCCGTCGGTAGTGTCGCCGCCATGCTGCCGCCCGAGGGGCCCGACGACGACGGGGGCGGGCTCGGACCGCCGCTGCCGCCGGAGGACCGGCTGTGGCGGCACCCGTCCGAGCTCGGTTCCGGCGCGGCACGCCCCGCCGGCGCCCCTCTCGTCACCGCCCCGACCGCGCCGGGCGCCGCCCCCCGGCGCCCGGCGTCACCATGGCTCATCGGCGCGGTCGCGGGCCTCGCGGGCGCGGGGCTGACCCTCGCCAGCCTCACCGCCACGGGGGCCTTCGACGATCAGGTGATCCGCCAGCAGGTCGTGGAGCGGGTGGCGCCCTCGCCGGCCTCGACGCTGCCCGTGTCCGCGCCACCCGGCCAGACGGGACTGCCCGCGGTCGCCACGCTCGCCGCCGGGGTGGGCCCCGCCGTCGCCCGCGTGGAGGTCACGCGCACGAGCACGCCGGACACGGCCGTCGGCGACGGCACCGGGGCCGGGGCCGCCGGGGACGGCACCACCACGGCGGTGGGCTCCGCAGTGGTCTTCCGCGACGACGGCTACCTCCTCACGAGCGCGGACCTCGTCGAGCACAGCCTCGCCATCGGGGTCGTGCTCGGCGACGGCCAGGCGCGGCAGGGACGGCTGGTGGGGACGGACCCGCTCACCGACGTGGCCGTGCTCCAGGTCGAGGCGGTGGGCCTCGCCACCGCGGTGCTCGGCTCCGCGGTAGACCTCGCGGTCGGCCAGCCCACCCTGATCGTCGGTTCGGCCACCACGCCGGGTGCCGACCCGGCGGTGACCACCGGCATCGTCAGCGCCCTCGGGCGCACGCTCGAGGCCGACGGTGGGGGCGCACCACCCCGCCACGGGATGATCCAGACCGACGCCCCCCTCGACCCGGCGGCCACGGGCGGGCCGCTGGTCGACCGCCGCGGCGCCGTGGTCGGGATCACCACCGACCCGCCCGACGCGGCGACCGGCGAGGGGCTCAGCTTCGCCACCCCCATCGACACCGCCCGGCGGGTCGCCGACCAGATCATCCTCACCGGCGCGGCCCACCACCCGTGGCTGGGCATCGAGGGCTCGGACCTCGACGCCCGCCACGCGGGCGACCTCCAGCTCGCCGGGGGCGCCCAGGTCGCCACCGTGACCGAGGACAGCCCCGCCGAGACCGCGGGCCTGGCCCCCGACGACGTGATCACTGCGGTGGGCGACGTGCGCATCGCCTCCATGGCCGACCTCGTGGTCGAGCTGCGCGAGCACGACCCCGGCGACGTGGTGCTGATCGCCTACCGGCGGGGTGACGTGGCCGGGTTCTGCGTCGCCACCCTGGCCGAGCGCCACTGACGCGTCGGCCCGCGGGCCTCGATCACGCGGCGGGACGGGTGGAGCGGCGGCGGCGGCGGACCACCACGGCCCGCACGACCAGCACCGCGGCCACGACCGAGCCCAGCACCCCGGCGCCGACGGCCGCGAGGACGATCTCCTGGCGCCGGCGACCGCTCAGCGAGGCCCAGCCGCTCGGGCGGTGCGAGGCGACGTAGGCCTCCTCGTTGCTGTGCTCGGGCGTCCAGCCCGCGGCCTTCAGGCGGTCGTTGGCGACGACCCAGGGGTTGGCGAGGTAGGCGACGACGCCGGGCGGCGTCGGCGTGAGGCCGAACTTCCAGCGCCACGCCGCCACCCGGGTGACGACCCGCTCGGGCAGGCGCAGGTTGGGCCCGCGGCCGGCGAGGGCGCGCAGGTCGTCCGCCTTGATCCACCCGTCGGGGGCCACGTTGAACGCACCCCGGAGGGCGTCACGGCGGGCCAGGTCGACGGCGTCGGCGAGGTCGTCCAGGTGCACGAACTGGCTGGGCGCCTCGGCGTCGCCGGGGCGCAGGCCGCTGCCGCTCCACAGCGACTGGGCGAGCCAGGCGGTGCGCTCTTCGGCCACCGCCACGGTGGGCCGCAGCACCGCCACGGTGGCGGCCGGGTGCCCCTCGGCGAACTCGTGGGCGAGGCGCTCGACCTCGGCCCTGTGGGTCGCGTAGGCGAGGCCCGGGTTCGGCCGCACCGGGGCCTCCTCGGTGAGCGGCACCGGGTTGTTCGGCCAGGCGCCGTAGACGGTGGCGCTGGAGAGCACCACCACGTGGCCCACGCCCGCCGATCCCGCCGCCTCCAGGAGGTGCCGGGTGCCCTCGACGTCGACCCCGCCGGCGCCGGTGCCGTCGAGCTCGGCACCGTCGGTGCGGCCCAGGTGGACCAGCGCGTCGGCGCCCTCGAGGGCGGCCTTCAGCTCGGCGACCGGGTGCTCACGGCCGTCGGCGAGGTCCAGCTCGACCACCCGCTCGACGCCCGGATCGGCGTCGAGTCGCGCCCGCACCCGCCGCCCCAGGGCGCTCTCCACCCCGGTGAGGACAACGGTGGCCATCGCTCTACGATGCCCGTGTGAGCGATCCCGGTCCACTCGGGGACGATCCGTTCAAGGGCATGCCCTTCTTCGGCGACCTCGCCAAGATGCTCCAGAAGCAGGGGCCGGTGAGCTGGGAGGCGGCGGGCCAGCTCGCCCTCTCGATCGCCAGCGGCGGCGAGTCCGAGCCCAACGTCGACCCGATGGAGCGCATCCGGGTCGAGCAGCTGGCGCGCGTCGCCGAGCTGCAGGTCGCCGATGCCACCGGCCTCACCCCGTCGGCGTCAGGCCGCGGCGTGACCGTCCTGCCCGTCACCCGCACCCAGTGGGTGCAGCACAGCCTCGACGCCTACCGCCCGCTGTTCGAGCGCCTGGCCACCTCGCTCGCCGCGCCCCCGACCCCGCCGGACGCCGCCGACCCGGCCGACCCGTTCGGCGGCGCCGACCCGGCCAACCTGCTCGGTCCGCTCATGGCCATGATCGGGCCGATGATGCTCGGCATGACCGCCGGGTCGATGCTCGGGCACCTCTCCCGGCGCTCGTTCGGCCAGTACGACCTGCCCATCCCCCGCCCGGAGAGCGACGAGCTCCTCCTCGTCATCGCCAACCTCGACGAGTTCGGCGAGGAGTGGAGCCTGCCGCCGGACGACCTGCGGCTGTGGATCTGCCTGCACGAGATCGCCCACCACGCGGTGCTCGGGGTGCCCCACGTCCGGGCGCGCCTGACCGGGATGCTCGAGGAGTACGTCTCGGGCTTCGACCCCGACCCGCACGCCCTCGAGGCCCGGCTCGGCGACCTCGACCCCACGAGCGGCGACGCCATGGCCAGCTTCCAGCAGGCCCTCTCCGACCCCGAGGCCCTGCTCGGCGCGGTGCGCTCCCCCGCCCAGCTCGAGCTCCTGCCCCGGCTCGAGGCCCTGGTGGCGGTGATCGTGGGGTACGTCGACCACGTCATGGACCGCGTCGGCGGCCGCCTCATCGGCTCCTACGACATGCTCACCGAGGCGCTCCGACGCCGGCGGGTCACCGCCGACGAATCCGACCGCTTCGTCGAGCGCCTCCTCGGCCTCGAGCTCGGCCAGGACCAGTACGGCCGGGGCGAGGCGTTCATCGCCGGCGTCGTCGACCGGGCCGGCACCGACGTCCTCGAGCGCCTGTGGGCGGACGAGGCCGACCTCCCCACGCCCGCCGAGGTCGACGCCCCGGGGCTGTGGCTGGCCCGCCTCGGCGTGGAGTTCGAGCTCCCCGCCGACCTCGAGGTCCCCGACGACCTGTCGGGCCTCGACGACCCCGACGCCTAGCGGCGCCGGGCGACGCCGAGCCGAATCCGGCGGCCGGTGGGCCGCCTAGGCGTCGGCCCCGTCTGACGCCGGCACGAACACGACGGGGTCGCCCACCGCCACCTCGCCGGCCCCGGCCAGGGTGCAGTAGAGCCCCAGGTTGCCGCCGTGGTGGTGGTTGATGGTCTTGAGGATGTCGAGGTCGCGGCCCAGGCCGTTCTGGGGGCGCGTGGTCATGGGGCAGCGGATGGTCGGCTGGTCGGCCACCACCTCGACGCCGCCGAAGCGCAGGCGGCCGCCCACCCAGGCGTCCTCGACGTAGCCCTCGCCGTCGGCCTCGATCAGCACCGTGGGACGGAAGCGGTCCACCGCCCACTCCCCGTCGGGGTGCTCCGCCGCGGCCGCGGCGATGCTGGCCGTGGTCAGCACGTGGACGTCGGCGAGGTCGAAGAAGGTGCCCGCCGGCCCCGCCCACTCGAACACGTCCTGGGTCTCGTCGTCGAGGTTGAAGCTCATGGTGAACGGCCGGGCGCCGTCCGCCGGCGGCGGCTCGACCCGCACGTCGACGCCCAACCACCGGCTCACCGCCGCCCCGGCGGCCGCCGAGGGGGCCGGGAGCCAGTCGCCGCCGGGCACCCGGACCTCGATGCCCGTGGGGGTCGTGCGCGCGTCGGCGTCGAGCAGCTCGTGCACCCGCTTCGCCGACAGGACGTGGCCGCTGGCGGCCTCCACCACGCCGAGGCGGCGGTCGCCCTCCATCCCCCGGGGGCCGAAGGCGACCCGGTCGAGGCGCTCGCCCTGGAACGACTTCACCGGGTAGCGGTGCAGCGCCGCCACCCGACCGACCACCACACCCTCGTCTGCCCGGTCCGTCATGGCGCCATCCTCGCTCACGGCGACGACCGCCGGGCGCGACGACGCGTCGCCGTGGTGGTGTCGGTGCGCCGCCGGTGCGTCGACCGGTGGCTCCGGCGGGCACCGGCGGACGGGCCCGCCGGTGCGGCGAGCGGGTCGAGGGGGTCGAGCGGGTCGTCGTCGCCGCCCGTGCCGGGCACCGCCGCCTGGGTGCCGTCCTTGCGCCGGCGCGCCCGGAGGTGCGCGAACCAGGCCTTGGCCGACGTGCGGAGCGAGGCGGGCCCCTCGGGCTCCCGATGGCGGCGCCCCGCGGGCCGGCTGGCCCGCTCGCGCATGCTGCGCCGGCCGATCACGTAGGACGCCAGGGCGAACCCGGCGGCGATGGCGACGAGCAGCATCCCGAGCGAGGCGGGGATGGGGAGCAGGACCGGGAGGAAGGCCCCGAGGACCCAGTAGATCTGGAACCGGGTCTCGAAGCGGGCGAACATCCGGCCCCGGTTGGCGTCGGGCGCGTCGCGCTGGACGATCGAGTCGAAGGCCAGCTTGGCCGCACCCGCGGTGATGCCGATGGACAGGGCCACGAAGGCCATCCCCCAGAGGCCGCCCACCCAGGCCGCCATCAGCGAGGCCACGACGGTGGCGGTGAGGGCGCCGATGAGCATGTCCTCCTCGCCCGTCGTGCGGCGGATCTTGGGCGAGAGCGCGGCGCCGAGCAGCCCGCCCGCCGCGCTGGCGGCCACGATGAACCCGAAGTGCCAGGTGGGGTCGTCGTTGCGGCGCAGCTCGAAGGCCAGCAGGAACGCGAGGAAGCCGACCACGCCCCGGAGCAGGCCCATGGCCCCGGACGAGAGCTGGATGCCGGTGCCGTGGAGCTCCTCGCGCTCGGCCTCGGTGCGGGGCTCGGGCGCCACCGCGGTGTTCGGCAGCCGGCTCGAGGCCATGGCGGCGACGGTGAAGACCATGGCCGCGAGCCCGATCACCCACTCCGAGCCGCCGAGCTTGAGGAGCACCAGGCCCGGGATCACCGCCACCACGCCGGCGAGCCCGGAGATGAGCGAGAGCTTGGAGTTGGCCTCGACGAGCTCGGCATCGGTGCGGACCGTCGTCGGGACGATGGCGCTCTTGGCGACCTGGTAGCCCTTGCCCAGCACGAGGATGGCGAAGGCCTCGGGGAACAGCAGCAGGCTGTCGAGGTCCCCGACCATGAAGATGCAGATCACCACCCGCAGGGCGGCCGAGCCCATGATCATCCACTTGCGGCCCGCGCGGGCGCGATCGATGGCGGGGCCGATCAGCGGCGAGACCACGGCGAACGGCGCCATGGTGAAGAGGAGGTAGAGGGCGATCCGCCAGCGCGCCGCGGTGGGGTCGATGCTGAAGAACAGCGAGTTGGCGAGGGCCAGCGCGATGAGGGCGTCGCCCGCCACCGAGAACGCGTGGACGCGGGCCAGCCGGGCGAAGGGCGAGCTGATGAACTGGTCCTGAGGGTGATCGGACGAGGGCGGGCGCCGCGGCCGCCAGCGGGGGCCCGCGGGGCTTTCCGGCTCGCTCACGGCGCCAATCGTAGAGGGGGGCACGCTCGACCCCTTTCCCCGCCCGCGAGGCGTGGAACCCGACGTCGCCAGCCGAACCTACCCGCTGCGCAGCGCACCGGCGGGCCTCCGGTGGCCGGCCAGCCAGGCCGCGGGCCCGGCGACGACCAGCGCCACCACCAGGGCGCCCGTAGGGACGCCCAGCACCACGGCCGCCGTCACGAGGGCGTCGCCCTGCACCGCGGAGCTCTCGGCCACCAGCCGCCACAGCGTACGGCCGAGGGCCACGCCGACGGGGAGGCCGATCGCGGCGCCGAGGGCGGTGGCGACGACCGCCATCACCACGACCACCACCCCCGCCTCGGCCGGCGTGTGGCCGAGCACCCGCAGGACGGCGAGGTCCCGGCGCCGGCGCCGCGCCGAGACCCAGAGCGCGTTCGCGACCGCCGCCACCCCGATGACCGCGAGGAAGGCGGTCAGCACCTCGGGGAGGCGGCCGAGCTGGCCCAGGTTGTCGATCTCGGCGGGCGGCGCGGCGTCGGTCAGCTCGTAGTCCTCGCCGTAGCGGGCCCGCACCTCGGCGACCGACCGGCCGGGCGCCACGTCCACGACGATCTCGGTGAAGGGGGCGGTCCCGCCCAGACGCTCGGCCCCGGCGGGCGTGACCAGGGCCTGGTAGCCGAACCCGCCGTTGCCCAGGTCGGGACCGACGCCGATGCCGACCACTCGCAGGCGCTGCGCCGGGCCGGCCAGCACCTCGTCGCCGACGCCGACCCCGAGCGAGTCGGCCAGCTTGGGCTCGAGCACGACCTGGTCCGTGGCCGTGGGCAGGACGCCGTCGCTGATCCACCACGGTGCGTGGCCCCGCAGGTCCTCGTAGGCGCTGACGTAGCGCCGCTGGTCGCCGAGGCGCACCGTCGTCTGGGTGAAGCGGGTCGCCCCCGCCACGTCCGGGTCGTCGGCCACCGCGTCCGCCGCGGCGGCATCGGCGTCGACGATGGCGAAGTCGCCGCCCCACCCGTAGCGCTCAGGGGTGGTGACGAGGCGGTCGAGGCTCGCGGCGAAGACCAGCCCGGCGGCCACCCCCATGACCGCTACGGCCACGCCGGCCATCGCCGAGCGCATCGGCGCGGCGGCCCGGTCGCCGCCGAGCGTGAAGCGCAGCCCGATGGTGGACGGCGTGCCCGCCGGCCAGCGGCCGGTGCGGACCGTCGACGGCGCCCACCGGGCGTGGCGACGGTCACGGCGGGACGTGGCCACCAGGGTGAGGGCCACCACGGCCCCGACGACGAGGGCGGTGAGCAGCGCGCCGGCGGCCAGCACGCCGACGTTCACGGCCCGGCCGGGATGGGGCTCGAGCGAGCGCAACGAGCCGAGCGGCTCGAGGCCGGCGGCGGCGATCCCGCCGACCACCACGAGCACGGCCGCGCCGAGGGCGACCGGCAGCGCCGCGAGCAGGCGGGCGGCCAGCACCTGCCCCGAGGTCACGCCGAGGGCGGCGTGGACCGACTCGGACCGGGTGGCCGCGCCGTGGTAGCGGCTGAAGCCCTGGGCGAGGAGGAACAGGGCCACGAGGGTGGCCACCCCGGCGAACGCCGCGAGGCCGGCGCCGAGCACGCGGGCCGTGGTCTGGACCTCGGCCCGCGCCGCGTCCGGCACCTCGACCTGGAAGACGTCGAACTCCTCGCCGCCCGGGGCCACCGCGAAGTCGTCCGCGAGCGCGTCCACCTGGCGGCGCAGCTCGGGCACCCCGGCGGCACCGCCGGCCAGGCGCAGCAGCACCACCCGCGTGGCGTCGAGGGCGTCGGGGTGGGCGGCGACGAACCCGGGTGAGGTGACGATCGGGGGCACGCCCTCGCTGCCGCCGGCCATCTGGTAGGTGCCGACGAGGCGGAGGTCGACCTGCGGGCCCCCGGGGCGCCCGAAGCCCGAGTCGAAGGACCGGTAGTCCTCCGCGGTCAGGAAGGTGAGCGGGACGGGGTCGCCGAGCCGCACGCCCACCGCGCCCAACTGGTCGGCCATGTCCGCCGCCACCATGGCCTCGTCGGTCGCCTCGGGGTCGGGCGCCCGCCCGCTCACCACGAGGGGACGGAAGAGGCCCGCGGGCGGCGCCTCGTCGGCGCCCACCACGCCGAGGTACACCTTCTCGTCGCGGACCGCCCCCACCCCGACGTCGACGGTCCAGGCCGCCTCCACGCCCGCCAGCCCCTCGAGGGCCCGCACCGCGGGGCCGGGCGGCGAGGCGTTGACGAACACCTGCGCGTCGGCCGGCCGGGTGGCGGCGGCCAGGCGGTCGAAGCTCGTGGTCGTGCGCCGGGCCAGCGCCGCCGCCGAGGTCACCACCCCACCGCCCAGTGCGGCGAGCACGGTGAGTGCGACGAGCGCGGGCCACCGCCGGCGGACCTCGGCCTTGGCGAGCAGCAGGACGGCGCTCATGACCGGGGTCGGGGCAGGGTGGGCTCCAGGGGGGCAGGTCCGGGGGCTACGTCCGGGGGGCGTCGTACTTGTACCCCAAGCCGCGGATCGTGATGATCCGGGTGGGGCTCGACGGGTCCTCCTCCACCTTGGCGCGGAGCCGCTTGACGTGCACATCGAGGGTCTTGGTGTCGCCGACGTAGTCGTGGCCCCACACCCGGTCGATGAGCACGTCGCGGGTGAGCACCCGGCCCGCGTTGTCGAGCAGCAGGGCCAGCAGCTCGAACTCCTTCAGCGGCAGGTTGACCGGCTCGCCGCGGATCGTGACCTCGTGGCGGTCGGGGTCGAGCACGACGTCGCCGACGGCCAGCGCCTCGCCCGAGCGCTCGGCGGGCAGGGCGTCCGCCGGGGCGCGGCGCAGCACGGCCCGCATGCGGGCCACGAGCTCACGGAGCCGGTACGGCTTGGTGACGTAGTCGTCGGCGCCGACCTCGAGGCCGACGACCGTGTCGATCTCGGCGCCCTTGGCCGTCACCATGATGATGGGCACCTTCGAGCGGGAGCGCAGCTCCCGGCAGACGTCGATGCCGGACACCTTGGGCAACATGACGTCGAGCAGCACGAGGTCGGGCGCCACCGCGTCGAAGACGTCCAGGGCCTCGGCGCCGTCCTTGGCGACCTGGACGCGGAAGCCTTCGCGCTTGAGGCCGACGGTCAGGGCGTCGACGAACGAGTCCTCGTCCTCGACGATGAGCACGGTGGGGGTGGCGACGGTCATCAGCGGGTGGCCCCCTGGGGCTCGGTGGCGGCGCCGGCGCCGGGGCCCTCGGCCCGTGGCGGCCGAACGGGGCCCGCGGGGAGGCGGAGGGTGAAGGTGGCGCCCTCGCCCTCGCGGGAGTCGACGAGCACCTCGCCGCCGTGGTTGCCGGCGACGTGACGGACGATGGCGAGGCCCAGCCCGGTGCCCCCGGTGTCGCGGCTGCGACCGCGGTCGACCCGGTAGAAGCGCTCGAAGATGCGCTCCTGGTCCCGGGCCGGGATGCCGGGGCCCTCGTCCACGACCGAGCAGGTGACCCAGCCGCCGTCGAGCCGGCCGACCACGTCGACCCGACCTCCGGCGTCGGAGTACTTCACCGCGTTGTCGACCAGGTTGAACAGCGCCGAGGCGAGCTGGCGGGGGTCGCCGACGACGGCGAGCCCCTCGGGGACGTCCGCCTCCAGGACGACGTCGCGGGCCGCCGCGGCGGGCGCGGCACGCGCCACGACCTCCCGGACCAGCGGGGCGACGGCCACGGGCACGCGCCCGGCGCCCTGGTCGGCCTCGATGCTGCTGAGCGCGAGCAGGTCGTCGATGGTCTCGCCCACCCGGGACGCCTCGTCGAGCATCCGTCGGGCCAGGCGGTCCCGGTCCTCGGCCTCGTCCGCGTCGAGCAGGGTCTCGGCGAGCAGCTGGAGGGCGCCGACCGGCGTCTTCAGCTCGTGGCTGATGTTGGCGACGAAGTCCCGCCGGATGTTCTCGAGGCGCCGGCGCTCGGAGACGTCCTCGATCACCGCGAGACCACCGGTCGTCGCGCCGTCCTCGGTCAGGGGCAGGGGGTAGGCGTCGAGCTGCACGACCCGGCGGGGCGGGCCGTAGAGCTCCACCTCGGTCGCCGTGGCGGTCCCCGCCACGGCCGCCTCCAGCAGCTCCGTGACCGCGGCCGACACCAGCGCGTCGCCGTGCCGGGCGCCGGCCAGGGCGGCCCCGACCGCGTTCTGGAACACGATGGCGCCCTGGGCGTCGCAGATCACCACCCCCTGGGGGATGGCGTCGATGGCGCGCACCAGGCGGGCGGCGGTGACCGCCTCCTCCCGGGCGTCGGCGGCCGCGGCGATGGCCTCGTCGAGCTCGTCGAGGTGGACCGGCAGCGAGCCCCCCACGGTCGGCGAGCGCCCTTCCAGCCGGCCCACGGCCCGCGCCACGCGTCGGGCCGCGTGGTGCTCGCGTCGCAGCAGCGCCCCCACGGTCGCGACGCCGGCCACGACCACCGCGACGAGGGCCGGGACCATCAGGCCGTCCGGGCCGGGAGCGTGCGCGCCAGGTGGGCGACGACGTCCTCGTCGTGGTGGTCCCGACCCATCGCCGGTACCGGGGGGCCGTCGGCGCCGACGGCGCGGATGCCCACGAGCTCGGTGACCGCCGCGTACCCGGCGAGCACCAGGGCGGTGTCGGACTCCGGCGGGAGGACCTCGCCGGTCTCGCGCAGCTCCATCTGGAGGCGGCCGGTCCCGCCGGCCCCGCCCCTCGGCAGGTCGGCGTCCGCGATGGCGGCGCGCACGGTGCCGAACGGGGCCAAGCCCGCCCAGCGGACCCCCGCCAGCCCGTCGAGCGGGCGGTCGGGCACGTTCAGGTTCAACACGGTGCGGGTCGGCGCGTCGGCGAGCCAGGCGAGGGCGTCGACCGCGAGGGTCGTGGCGGTCTCCCATCGCACGGGGTCGCCCGGCTCGATGCTGACCGCGAGGGCCGAGACCCCGAAGTTGGCAGCGGTGAGCGCGGCACCGACGGTGCCGGAGTGCAACGTGGCCCGGCCGGTGTTGGCCCCCGGGTTGACGCCCGAGACCACGAGGTCGGGCAGCTCGCCGAAGCCGCCGAGCCGAGCGGTCAGGACCGCGAGCGCGGGCGGTCCGTCCACGCCGTACGCCGGCACGCCCTCGAGGCCCGGGAGCTCGTGGGCCTCGACGTCGATGTGCTCGTCCACGTGCAGCCGACCGAGGGCGGCGCCGCTGCCGCTCATGTCGCTCCGGGGGGCGGCGACGACCACGTCGTGGCCGGCCGCCACCACCGCCCTGGCCAGGTGCTGGATGCCCGGGGCGCCGACGCCGTCGTCGTTGGTGACGAGGACGCGCATCAGCCGGCGTCGCCCTCGACGGTCACGTCACCGGGCGCCGCGGCCGACGGGGCCGCGGGCGCCGAGCCGTCGGCGCCGGGCCCGTCCGCCTCGTCGGCGGCCTCCTCGTCCGCCTCGTCCCGCGCCTTGGCGCGCGCGGCGCCGGCCTGCTCGGGCAGCCAGCCGGTGACCATGTACCGCACGCGCTCGCCCATGTTCACGGCGTGGTCCCCGATGCGCTCGTAGTACCGGCCGATGAGGGCGAGCTGTACCGCGGCCTGCAGGTCGATCGTCGTCGACGAGTGCGACTCGAAGATGGCCTGGATGTAGTCCTTGTGCAGCGTGTCGAGGCGGTCGTCCATGTCGTCGAGGGCCGCGGCCAGGCCGGCGTCGCGCTCGACGTAGGCGTCCACCGCGAGCTTGAAGAGGCGCTGCGCCTCGTCGCTCATCCGCTGGATCAGGCCGCGCACCCGGGGGTCGTACTCGACGCCGTAGATGCGCCGGGCCCCCTTCATGACGTTGACCACGAGGTCGCCCGAGCGCTCGATCTCCGAGGTCAGGCGCAGCGCGGTGACGATGGCCCGGAGGTCGCCGGCCATCGGCTGCTGGAGGGCGAGGAGCTGGTAGCACCGCTCCTCCACCTCCAGGGAGATGGCGTCGAGCACGTCGTCGCCGTCCACGAGGCGCTGGGCCTCCTGGAGGTTGTTGGTGAGGAGGGCCTCGGTGCCGCGGGGGATGATCTCGGTGACCATCGCCGCGAGTCGCAC
>WBZL01002018.1_pt1 | contig 20239 bp, 20 predicted proteins | sample 5204291 | NCBI WGS metagenome assembly WBZL01 (sample SAMN12344345, study PRJNA552823) | activated sludge metagenome | biome: Activated sludge suspended growth; feature: Nitrification reactor; material: Wastewater; isolation source: activated sludge from nitrification reactor of wastewater...
CCCGCTCGCGATCCGCGCCGACGGCAGCCTGTTCCAGCTGCGCTGGATGGCGCAGATGCTCGCCAACTGCTCGAGCGCGCGCTACGCGGTGAACAAGGAGCGCATGATGCGCGTCTCCGAGTACGCCCGCGACTGCCTGCGCACGCTGCGCGCCGACACCGGCATCGCCTACGAGGAGCGCAGCCGCGGCACGCTGCAGCTATTCCGCACCCAGGCCCAGCTCGACGCCGCCGCGCGCGACATCGCGGTGCTGGAGGAGTGCGGCGTACCCTACGAGCTGCTCGACGGCGACGCGCTCGCCGGCGCCGAGCCGGCACTGGCCCGTCGCCCCGGCAAGCTCGCCGGCGGCCTGCGCCTGCCCAACGACGAGACCGGCGACTGCCAGCTCTTCACCACCCGCCTGGCGGCGATGGCGGAGGCGGCCGGCGTGACGTTCCGCTTCGGCACCGAGGTGCGCGAACTCGTGCGCCGCGGCGGCCACATCGAAGGCGTGCGCATCGCCGGTGCCGACGGCGTCGAGCACACGCTGGTCGCCGACCGCTACGTGCTCGCCTTCGGCAGCTACTCGCGCGCGCTCGCCTCCAGCCTCGGACTGGACTTGCCGGTGTATCCGGTGAAGGGCTACTCGCTGACCGTGCCGCTGGTCGACGCCGCGCGCGCGCCGGTGTCCACCGTGCTCGACGAGACCTACAAGGTCGCGGTGACGCGCTTCGACGAGCGCATCCGCGTCGGCGGCATGGCCGAGCTCGGCGGCTTCGACCTGCGCCTCAACCCGCGCCGGCGCGAGACCCTGGAGCTGGTGGTGAACGACCTCTTCCCCGGTGGCGGCGACGTCAAGGCGGCGGAGTTCTGGACCGGCCTGCGCCCGATGACGCCGGATTCCACCCCGATCATCGGCGCCACGCCCTTCCCCGAGCTCTTCCTCAACACCGGCCACGGCACCCTGGGGTGGACGATGTCCTGCGGCGCCGGCGCGCTGGTCGCCGATCTGGTCGTCGGCCGCCAGCCGGCGATCCGCCACGACGACCTCGGCCTCGCGCGCTACGGCGCCGAGCACCGCAGCATACCGGTGGCCGGCGCCCGCCAGCGTCCGCTCGGCACCGTCTGAAGCGCGCTTGCGCGGCTTCGTGAGCCACGGCGCGTACCCGGGGGGCTGCATCGCGACTCGCGTCGCTCCTACAGTGCCCCGGCAGCGTGGGCGGCCCCTGTAGGAGCGACGCGAGTCGCGATTCCACGGCTCCATGTGCTGCGGCGGTGATCCGCGCGCCCGATCGCGACTTGCGTCGCTCCTGCGGCGCGGCTCCGGCAGCGTGGCGGGCCCTCGTGGGAGCGACGCGAGTCGCGATTCCACGGCGCGGGGGCCTCTGTGGGAGCGACGCGAGTCGCGATTCCACGGCGCGGGAGCCTCTGTGGGAGCGACGCGAGTCGCGATCGGGCCGCGCATTGCGGCGCTGGCGAATTCCCCGCACCATTTTGCCTTTCCACCCCTTCCGATCCCCGCCATGCGTCCCGCCCGCGCCCTCATCGACCTCTCCGCCCTGCGCCACAACTATCTTCTCGCTCGCGAGCGCCACGGCGGGCGGGCGCTCGCGGTGGTCAAGGCCAACGCCTATGGCCACGGCGCGCTGCGCTGCGCGCAGGCCTTGCGCGACGAGGCCGACGGCTTCGCGGTAGCCTTCCTCGGCGAGGCGCTGGAGCTGCGCGCGGGCGGCATCGATGCCCCCATCCTGCTGCTCGAGGGCGTGTTCGCCGCCGACGAGCTCGCCGAGGTGGCGCGCCAGCGGCTGTGGATGGTCGTGCACCACGAGGAGCAGCTGTGCATGCTGGAGCGCACGCCGCTCGCCGCACCGGTGGATGTGTGGCTGAAGGTCAATAGCGGCATGAACCGCGCCGGTTTCGTCGGCGACGCGGTGGCGCGGGCCTGGCGGCGCCTGCAGGCGAGCGGCAAGGTCGGACGCATCGTGCTGATGACGCACTTCGCGCGCGCCGACGAGCCCGAGCTCGGGACCACGCTGGAACAGTTGCAGCGCTTCGAGGCCGCCACCGCCGGCCTGCCCGGCGCGCGCAGCGTGGCCAACTCGGCAGCGATCCTGGCCTGGCCGCAGGCGCGCCGCGACTGGGCGCGCCCGGGCATCCTGCTCTATGGGGCCGATCCCATGCCCGCCGAGGGCAACGGCCTGCGTGCGGTGATGACGCTGGAGAGCGCGGTGATGGCGGTGCGCGAGATCGCGCCCGGCGAGGCGCTCGGCTACGGCGGCCGCTTCGTCGCCGAACGCCCGACGCGGGTCGGCCTGGTGGCGATGGGCTACGCCGACGGCTACCCGCGCGTGGTGCCCGACGGCACCCCGGTGGCGGTGGAGGGCCGCGCGAGCCGGATCATCGGCCGGGTGTCGATGGACATGCTGACGATCGACCTCACCGCGCTGCCCGAGGCCTGCCTGGGCAGCCAGGTCGAGCTATGGGGCAAGCAGGTGCCGATCAACCACATCGCCCAGGCCGCGGGCACGATCAGCTACGAGCTGCTGTGCAACGTGAAGCGGGTGCGGCTGGAGTATGCGGACGCGCGAGGCATGGGAGGCAAGGCGTAGGGAGCGAGGCGTCAGCTGCGGCGGGCGATCGAGCGTCCACCGGCTTCCTGAAGCCTCTCAGCGCAGCTTGCGGAGGTTTTGCTCCTTGCCCCCGACGCCTCGCACCCGACGCCTCACTCCCGTACCCGATCGATCGTCACCGTCACGCCTTCGGCATCCGGCGCCACCGGAGCGCTGACGCCCTCGAGGTCGCCGGGGCGTGCGGTGGCATCGCCACCCTTGGAGACGCGCGCCGCGATCACGACGCGCTCGGGCACCGCGGCGTCGCCCATCATCAGCCTCGCGCCGTCGAAGTCGAAATTCACCGGCAGCTCGCTGCCCTTGAAGCGCAGCGCCGCCAGCGGGGGGCCGCCGGCCGGGCCACGCACGAACACGAACACCGCGTCCTCGGCCGCGACCTGGCCGGCGAGCGCGCCCTCGACCTGCAGGCGGCCGGCGACCTTGAGCGGCGAGGCCGGCGGCGGCGCGGCATTGCCTTCGTTGGTGGCGAGCGGCGCCATGCCGGCCTTCGCGCGCGCCTCGTTGATGCTCGCGCGCACGCCGCGCGCGACGTCGTCGCCCGGGGGGATCAGGGCGAGGATGCGCTCCCAGTAGCCGGCGGCGGCGGCGAAGTCGTCGCGCTGGTAGGCGGCGGTGCCAGCCAGCGCCAGCGCCTTGGGATGCTTCGGTTCCGCCTCGAGCGCACGCAGCACCAGCGCCTCGGCATCGCTCCCGACCTTGCCGGTCTGCGCGGCGACCACGTCGGCCCAGTCGGAGAGCACGTCGGGGTCGTTGGGCACCAGCTTGTCGAGGCGTTCGTAGGCGGCGGCAGCCTTGGGGAAGTCCTTCAGCACCAGGTAGGTCCGCGCCAGCATCGCCCAGCCCTCGGCGTTGTCGGGGTTGGCGGCGAGGTGCTTCTCCAGGCTGCCCACCATCTCGGTGACCTGCTCCTGCGTGAAGCCCTGCTGGCCCTCGACGTTCTTCGGGTCGAGCGCGGCGGGCTCGCCGATCATCAGGTAGGTGCCGACGGCAAGCGCGGGGATGGCGAGGCCGGTGGCGAGCGCCCACGCCTTGCTCGGCCGGCGGTCGGCGCTGTCGGCCGTCTCGGCGGCCACCTCGGCCTCCTCGAGGGCACGGCGCTCCAGCTCCTCGCGGCTCTTCGCATGGGTCGCGGCGTCGATGCGGCCCTCGGCGAGCTCGGCGTCGAGATCGGCGAGCTGCTCGCGCAGCACGGTCAGCACCATCGCGCTCTGGCGCATCTGCGCCTGGCTGCGGCGGCCGTAGCCGAGCAGCGGCGGCAGGATCAATAGCAACGCGCCGGCCACGAGCAGGCCGGCGAAAACGAGGAAGGCGGTCACTTGCGGGACTCCGGGGATGCGGGATTCGAGGCGGCGTCCCCGCCGCCGGCGAGCAGCGCACGCGCGCGCTCGCGGTCTGCGGCGCTGAGCGCGCCCTCGGCGGCGATCTCGCTGCGGCGCCGGCGCAGGCGCCAGGCCAGCCAGCCGGCGCCCCCCAGCAGCAGGGCGAACGGCCCGACCCAGAGCAGCCCGGTCACAGCCTTGAAGGGCGGCTCGTAGAGCACGAAGTCGCCGTAGCGCTCCACGAGGTAGTCGATCACGTCGTCCTTGTCCTTGCCCGCGGCGAGCTGTTCGCGCACCTGGTTGCGCAGGTCCACCGCGAGCGGCGCGTTGGATTCGGCGATCGACTGGTTCTGGCAGACGAGGCAGCGCAGCTTGTGCGACAGCTCCATCATGTCGGCTTCGAGCTTGGGATCGGCGGCGACCGCCGGGGCGACGCCCGGGTCGCTCGCGGTGGCGATGCCGGCGGGGGTGATGGCCGGGCCGCCTTCGGCCGTGGCGGCATGGAGCGGGGCGGCGATCAGCGCGGCGAGCGCGCCGACGCCGAGCACGCGACGCAGGCCGTGGAGCCCGGACGGGACGAGCTTGGGATCAGCCGGCACGACGCAGCTCCTCGACCTTGGGCATGATCTGGGTCTGCAGCGACTCGGGAGTGATCGGGCCGATGTGCTTGTAGCGGATGCGGCCTTCGCGGTCGATCAGGAAGGTCTCGGGCACGCCATACACGCCGAAGTCGATGCCGACGCGGCCGTCGATGTCGAGCACCGAGAGCAGGTAGGGGTTGCCGTGATCGGCGAGCCAGCGCCGTGCGCGCTCGATCGCCATCGTGGTCTCGGCCTCGAGCGCCATGCCGCGGGTGCTGATCGCGCCGTCGCCGCGCACTTCCTTGTAGTTGAGGCCGACCACCGGCACCAGCTTCTGCGCGGCCATGCGTACCAGCACCGGGTGCTCCTGGCGGCAGGCCACGCACCACGAGGCCCACACGTTGAGCAGCCAGACCTGGCCGCGCATCTCCTCGAGCGCGAAGGTCTGCTCGGGCTGGTCGAGACGGGCGAGGCGGAAGTTCGGCGCCGGCTTGTCGATCAGCGGCGAGGGCACCTCGCGCGGGTTGAGGGTGAGGCCGAAGGCGAGGAAGCCGGCGAGGCCGAAGAACAGCAGCAGCGGTACGAGAAACTTGGCTTTCATGGTTTTCCCAGGTCGAACTCAGGCGGCGACGCGACTGCCCACCGCCGCGGCGGCGTCGCGCGCGGCCAGGCGGCGATAGCGGCGGTCGGCGGCGGCGAACACGCCTCCGAGGCCCATCAACACGCAACCTGCCCAGATCCAGCTGATGAAGGGCTTGTAGTAGAGGCTGACGATCCAGGCGCCGTCCTCGAGCTGTTCGCCGAGCGAGACGTACACGTCGCGGAACACGCCGATGTCGAGCGAGGCCTCGGTCATCGGCATGCCCTGGGCGAGATAGACGCGCTTCTCGGGAGTGAGCATGTCGAGCGAGCGGCCGTCGCGCAGCAGTTCGATCCTGCCGCGCGCGGCGTCGTAGTTGGGGCCGTCGGCATCCACCGCGCCACGGAAGACGAAAGTGTAGCCGGCGAGCTCGGCGTGCTGGCCTTCCTTCATCTTGACGTCGAGGTGGCGGTCCAGGCTGCCCACCATGGTGACGCCGATGATGAAGATGCCGATGCCGAAGTGGGCGAGCCACATTCCCCACCACGACGCGGTTATCGAACGCAGGCGCGAACCGGCCGAGGCCCCGGCGCGCTCGCCGAGGCGGCGGACGAGCAGTTGCAGGCTGGCGAGCACCACCCAGGCCGCGAGCGAGAGGCCGAGCGCGGTGCGCCAGGTGAGGTGATCCACCGCCCACGCGCTGCCGACGCCGATCGCCACGCTGGCGACGAAGGCGGGCGCCACGCGGCGCACCTCGGCGAGGAGCTCGTCGTCCTTCCAGCGCAGGAAGGGGCCGAACACCATCAGCACCACGACCGGGGTCATCAGCGGCACGAACACCGCCTCGAAGTAGGGCGGCCCGACCGAGATCTTGCCGAGGCCGAGGGCGTCGAGGAAGAGCGGATACAGCGTGCCGAGCAGCACCGAGGCCGAGGCCACGGTGAGCAGGACGTTATTGGCGAGCAGGGCGGTCTCGCGCGACACCAGGCCGAAGCTGCCGCCGCCCATGAGCTTGTTCGCACGCATCGCGTACAGCAGCAGCGAGAAGCCGATCACGATCACGAGCAGGGCGAGGATGTAGAGGCCGCGCCTGGGGTCGGTGGCGAAGGCGTGCACGCTGGTGATGACGCCCGAGCGCACCAGGAAGGTGCCGAGCAGCGACAGCGAGAAGGCGCCGATCGCCAGCAGCACCGTCCAGCTGCGGAAGGCGCCGCGCTTCTCGGTGACGGCGAGCGAGTGCATCAGCGCGGTGCCGAGCAGCCAGGGCATGAAGGAGGCGTTCTCGACCGGATCCCAGAACCACCAGCCCCCCCAGCCGAGCTCGTAGTAGGCCCATCCCGAGCCGACCGCGATGCCGGCGGTGAGGAAGACCCAGGCGATCGTGGTCCACGGCCGCGACCAGCGTGCCCACGCGGCATCCATCCGTCCCGACAGCAGCGCCGCGATCGCGAACGCGAAGGCCACCGAGAAGCCGACGTAGCCCATGTAGAGCAGCGGCGGATGGATGATCATCCCCGGGTCCTGCAGCAGCGGGTTGAGGTCGCGGCCCTCGGCGACGGCCGGCAGCAGGCGGTCGAAGGGGTTGGAGGTGACCAGGGTGAAGGAGATGAAGCCGGCGCTGACCAGACCGAGCACGCCCAGCACGCGGGCGAGGAAGGCGTCGGGCAGGTGGCGCGAGAACACCGTCACCGCGACCGTCCACAGCGACAGCGACATCGCCCACAGCAGCAGCGAGCCCTCGTGGTTGCCCCACACGCCGGTGATCTTGTACATCAGCGGGGTGGCGCTGTGCGAGTTGGTGGCCGCGAGCTGGACGGAGAAGTCGCTCTGGATGAAGGCCCAGGTCAGGCAGAAGTAGCTGAACAGGATGAAGAAGAACTGCCCCTGCGCCGCGGGGCGGCCGACCGCCATCAGCGCCGAGCTGTTGCGCTGCGCGCCGACCAGCGGCACGACCGCCTGCACCAGCGACAGCACCAGGGCAAGAATGAGGGCGAAGTGTCCGAGTTCGGGAATCATGTCACTGGCTCAAGGTCTGGGCGGCCTTCTGGGCCTGTTCCACGGCGTGGGCGGCCTCCGGCGGCATGTAGTTCTCGTCGTGCTTGGCGAGCACTTCGGTGGCGCGGAACACGCCGCCCTCGAGCTTGCCCTGCACCACCGCGCCCTTGCCCTCCTTGAAGAGGTCGGGCAGCGTGCCCTTGTAGGTCACCGGGATGACCCTGGCGGTGTCGGTGATCGCGAAGCGCACCGTTACACCGTCGGCCTCGCGCTGGATCGAGCCGTCCTCGACCATGCCGCCGATACGGAAGGTCTTGCCGGTGGGCGCCTTGCCCTCGGAGACCTCGGTCGGCGTATGGAAGAACACCAGGTTTTGCTGGAAGGCGCTCAGCACCAGGGCGACCGCGGCGAACAGCAGGGCCACCCCGCCGCCGACCAGCATCAGACGTTTGCTACGGGCTTTCATGTTTCCGACTCCATGGCGGGCATCGTGCCTTCGCCGTTACGCTTGCCTGCATCCTTGCCCACCGCGCGGCGCCAGCGCAGCAGGCGACGGGTGGTGTCCTTCCGACGCTGGAACACGAGCACGAGTTCCAGCGCGATCAACGCGAACGCGAGGCCGTAGCTGCCCCACACGTAAAAGGCGGCACCGCCCATGTCCCAGAACGCGGACCAGCTCTCCCACTGCTGCATCAGGCACGCCCTCCGGCGGTTTGCGAAAGCTTCGCGGCGCGCTCGAGCTCGGCGCCGACCCACTCGGTGTGGCGCTCGCGCTCGAGGATCATCGGCCGCACCCGCCACAGCACCACGGCGAGGGTGTAGGCCCACGACGCCAGCGCCATCACCAGCATGCCGGTGAGCATGGTGGTCGCCATCGACGGCGCCTTGGTGAGGCTCACCGAGGCGCCCTGGTGCAAGGTGTTCCACCACTGCACCGAGAAGTAGATGATCGGCACGTTGACCGCGCCCACCAGCGCGATGATGGCGCCGGCGCGGTCGGCGCGGCGCGGATCCTCGATCGCGCGCGTGAGCGCGATGAAGCCGAAGTAGAGGAAGAGCAGCAGCAGCTGCGAGGTCAGGCGCGCATCCCACACCCAGTAGGCGCCCCAGGTGGGCTTGCCCCACAGCGCGCCGGTCCACAGCGCGACGAAGCAGAACATCGCCCCGGTGGGGGCAAGCGCCTGGCTCATCACGAAGGACAGGCGGGTGTTCATGACCAGCCCGACCGCCGACCAGAAGGCCATGACGAGGTAGATGAACATCGACATCCAGGCCGCCGGCACGTGGATGAAGATCACCCGATAGACCTGCCCCTGGGTGGCGTCGGTGGGGGCGACGAAGAAGCCGAGCCACAGCCCGACCGCGGTGAGGACGACGGCGCTCGCGGCGAACCAGGGCGCGAGACGACCGGCGAGGGGATAGAAGTTCTGCGGTGCAGCAAACCGCAGCAGGCTGCGACCGCGTTCGGGATTCGTCATGCTTCGAGGCTTCGCTTTCTCGGCCCGCCGCGCCCGCCTGGGGGCGCGGCTGCGTCGTCAATCGGTTGAAATTCTGAGCGCTGCCGCGCACGCCACCGGCGCCAGCGCGAGCGCCCCCGCCAGACCACCGCCGAGCAGCAGCAGATGGGCGGCGGCACCGCTACCCGACAGCTCGGCCTCGACCGCGCCGGCACCGAAGATCAGCACCGGGACGAACAGCGGCAGCACCAGCAGGGCCAGCAGCATGCCACCGCCGCGCAGCCCGAGGGTCAGCGCCGCGCCGACCCCACCGAGCAGCGCGAGGATGGGCGTGCCGAGCAGCAAACTTAGTATCAGCACCGGCAGCCCGCCTTGTTCGAGGTCAAGCAGCAGCCCCATGGCCGGCGCCACCGCCACCACCGGCAGGCCGGTGCTGAGCCAGAACGCCAGCACCTTGGCCATCACCCACAGCGCAGCCGGCTCGCTAGACAGGAGAAGCTGCTCGAGAGTTCCGTCGCTGTAGTCCTGCGCGAACAGGCGATGCAGCGAAAGCAGGCAGGCGAGCAGCGCCGCGACCCACAGCACGCCGGGCGCGATCGCGCGCAGCTGGTTGGGCTCGGCGCCGACGCCGAAGGGGAACAGGCACACCACGATGATGAAGAAGGCGAGCGTGACGAGCACGTCGGCGCGCCCGCGCCAGGCCAGCAGCAGGTCGCGCCGCAGCACGGCGAGGAAGGTGCTCAGCATGCGAAGACTCCGACGTCGAGCACCTCGGGCGGGCGCGCGAAGGGCGCGTCCTGGTGGGTGGTGAGCATCACCATGCCGCCCGCGTCGCAGTGCTGCGAGAGCGTGGCGGCGAGATCGGCGACCGCACGCACGTCGAGCGCGGTGAAGGGCTCGTCGAGCACCCACAGCGGGCGCGCGTTCGACAGGAACAGCCGCGCCAGGCCGACGCGGCGGCGCTGGCCCTGCGACAGCACGCGCGCCGGCAGGTCGAGCTGGTCGGCGAGGCCGATGCGCTGCAGGGCCTGCACGCAGTCCTCCGCGTCGACCGCGTCGCCGGCGGCAGCGCAGGCGAAACGCAGGTTCTCCAGCGGGCTGAGGAGGTCATTGAGCGCGGCGGCGTGGCCGAGGTAGAGCAGGTCGCCGTGGAAGGCCTCGCGCGCGCGCCGGATCGACTCGCCGCGCCAGCGGATCTCGCCGGCCTCGGGCAGCGCCAGCCCGGTGACCAGGCGCAGCAGGCTGGTCTTGCCGACCCCGTTGGGCCCGGCGACGCGCAGCAGGCCACCCGCCTGGAGGCGGAAGGCGAGGTCGCGGAACAGCAGGCGATCGCCTTTCAGGCAGGCGAGACTTTCGACTTCGAGCATGGGGACGGATTGGAACACAGGCGGCCCGGGATGCGCCATCCCGGCACACACCGGAAAGGCGCGCCCCGCGGCGCACCGCTCGATGCGGCGCAGCGCGGGGCGGGGGCTGCGGCGCAGCTCAGTCCTTCTTCGCGGGCGGGTGCATCACCTCGGGAGCGACGCCTTCGCGCGGCGCGCCGATGTGCTGGTCGACCGGCGGCAGCGAGTGCGCGATGCCCTTGTGGCAGTCGATGCAGGTCTTGCCCTCGGCGAAGCCGGCCTGGTGCATCTGGTTGGAGCGACGGCCCTGCACCGAGTAGTCGAAATACTCGTAGTTGTGGCAGTTGCGGCACTCCTGCGAGTTGTTCGCCTTCATGCGGTTCCACTCGTTCTGCGCCAGGCGCAGGCGCTCGGCGGCGAACTTCTCCGGCGTGTCGATGGTGCCCATCACCTTGCCGTAGAGCTCGCGCGAGGCCTTGATCTTGCGGATCATCTTCGGGCCCCACTCCTTGGGCACGTGGCAGTCCGGGCAGGTCGCGCGCACCCCGGTGCGGTTCTGGTAGTGGATGGTGTTGCGATACTCCTTGAAGACGTTCTGCTCCATCTCATGACAGGAAATGCAGAACTTCTCCGTGTTGGTCATCTCCAGGGCCCAGTTGAAGCCCCCCCAGAACACCACGCCCGCGGCGACGAGCAGGACGATGGCGCCCCAGCCCGCACCGCGGATGCGCTGCATCAGGCTCTTGTTGTTGTCGGTCATGTCGATCCCCGTGTGTCGATTCTTCAGCGCAGGCCTTCCGCGCGCTGGAACTTGTTGCCGACCAGCGGCTTGGCGTCGGTCTGGGGCACATGGCACTGCATGCAGAAATAGCGGCGCGGCGAGATGTTCGACAGTTCGCCGCCGTCACGATCCTTGAAGTGGGTCAGGCTGACCTTGGTGGCGCCCGACTCCTTGTAGCGGCTCCAGGCGTGGCAGTCCATGCACTTGTTGAAGTTGATCGTGACCTCGTAGCCCTCCACCTTGTGCGGGATCAGCGGCGGTTGCTGCACGTAGTCGCGCTCGATCGGCGCCTGGTCGGGAATCGGCTTGTAGTTGCCGACCTGCAGCTCCTGCTCGGCCACGTCGGCGCCGCGGATGCTCTTCACCGCCTGCGCCATCGCCGCGGGCGGCACCATGGCACCGAAGCCGACAGCGGCGACGAGCGCGAGCACCAGATTTCGGGTTTGTCGTTTCATCGCCGGGCCGCCCCAAGATGAAACAGCCCCCTCGGGGGGCAGCGATCCCGCGCAGCGGGTAAGCGTGGGGGTCTTTTTCATGACTCGCTCCTGTTGAATCGGGTCGTAATGCGGAAAACGTCCTTGCCGCACACATCCACGCAGCGTCCGCAGGTGGTGCAGTCGGCATCCAGAATGAGGGGGTGGTCCTGGCCTACGCCCTTGAGCGCGGGCCGGATGACCTGGGGCTCGGGGCAGACGGCGAAGCAGTCCATGCAGTCGTTGCACGCGCTGCGCTTGGCGGCCGAGACCTTGACGACGGCGGCGCGTCCGAGCAGGGCGTAGAAGGCGCCTTGCGGGCACAGGTGGCCACACCAGCCGCGCGGGGCGATGAGCAGGTCGTAGAAGAAGATGCCGCCGACGATGCCCCAGGCCAGTCCGAAACCGAAGATCAGGCCGCGGTGGAACATCGACACCGGATTCACCCACTCCCACGCCAGCGAGCCGGTCGCCGCCGCGATGACCAGCACGAAGCCGAGCAGCCAGTAGCGCGTGCTGCCCGACGGCACCTTGCCACCCTTGAGGCCCAGCCGCCGGCGCAACCAGGCGGCGGCGTCGGTGACGAGGTTGACCGGACACACCCACGAGCAGAACAGCCGCCCACCGAAGAGCAGATAGAAGGCGAGCACGATGCCGGCGCCGAGCAGCGCCTCCCGGTAGGGCCAGTGCCCGGCGGCGAGCTGCTGCACGACCAGGAAGGGGTCGGTGAGCGGCAGCACGCCGAGGGTGAGGCTGGACGACAGGTTGCCCTTGACGATCCACCACCCCAGCCATGGCCCGACGAGGAAGAGTGCGAGGATGCCGAGCTGCGACGCGCGCCGCAGCAGCAGCCACTTGTGCGCGCGCAGCCAGCCCTTCGCCTCCACCGCCTCGCGCCCGGGACGTGCGACCACGCCGCGCATCGCCGCGCCGCGCACGCTGGTGGGCGGGACCTTGCGTTCCGGCACGCCGCCGGCGCCGAGTCGCGCGCTCATGGCTTCCACCCCGAGTCGAGACCACCGCCCGCCGGCTTCGCGGGAACGTAATCCGGCACCTGCGCGGGCGCCTGGACCGGCCCTTGCCCGGGTTCGACCCGAGTGTCGCCGTAGGCCTTGCCTTCGAGGCCGCGCACCGGCAGCTCGACCTGGTCGCCGATGAGCGACTTGCCGGCGGCCTCCTTCTCTTCCCAGCCACGCAGGTAGTGTTCGGCCTTCGAGCCTTGCGCCAGCTTGATCGGCAACACCTTGATCGCCGCCTCGCCGGGCAGCACGCAGGCCTTCTCGCACTTGCCGCAGCCGGTGCAGTGCTCGGAATGCACGGTCGGCAGCAGCATCGCGTGACGGTCGGAGCGCGGGTTGTGCATGCGCTCGAGAGTGATCGCCTGGTCGATGACCGGGCACACCCGGTAGCACACGTCACAGCGCAGGCCGAGGAAGTTGAGGCAGTTCTCCTGGTCGATCAGGACCGCCAGCCCCATCTTCGCCTTGGTGATATCGACCAGCGCACGGTCGAGCGCGCCGGTCGGACAGGCCACCACGCAGGGGATGTCCTCGCACATCTCGCAGGGAATGTCGCGCGCCTCGAAGTACGGCGTGCCCGTCGCCACCCCGTCGCCGAACTCGGCCAGCTTCAGGGTCTTGTAGGGACAGTCGCGCACGCACAGGCCGCAGCGCACGCAGGCCGCGAGAAAAGCGTCTTCGGGGAGAGCGCCGGGCGGACGGATGGCCGTCGCCGGCAACGCCGACGCCTGCTTCGCGTACATCCCGGCACCGAGCGCGAGCAGACCCGCACCGCCAGCGACGCCCGCCGCATCCTTGAGGAAGCGGCGGCGCGAAGCCGGAGCGACGGGTTCAACGCGTCCGGTCGATTGCACCTTGTCGTTCATCAGCATCGCGAGCCCCGCCCTCCGCGCGTCCCCCCGGTCGGCGGGGGCCGGACTCGCGCCTCCTCTCATCAGACCTTAAGGACCTTCACCGCGCATTTCTTGTAGTCGGTCTCCTTCGAGATCGGGCAGGTGGCGTCGAGCGTGAGCTTGTTCACCAGCCGGCCTTCGTCGAAGAAGGGCACGAAGATGAGCCCGACCGGCGGCTTGTTGCGGCCGCGGGTCTCCAGGCGGGCGACGATCTCGCCGCGCCGCGACACCACCTTGACCGCCATTCCGCGCTGCAGGCCGCGCTTCTGCGCGTCCTCGGGGTGCATGAAGATCTGTGCCTCGGGCACCGAGCGGTGCAGCTCGGGCACGCGCCGGGTCATCGAGCCGGTGTGCCAGTGCTCCAGCACGCGGCCGGTACACAGCCACATGTCGAACTCGGCGTCGGGCATCTCGGGCGGATCCTGGTAGGGCAGCGCGAACACGACCGCCTTGTTGTCCTTGTGGCCGTAGAACTTCACGCCCTCGCCCGCCTTCACGTACGGGTCATAGCCCTCGCGGAAGCGCCACAGGGTCTCCTTGTTGTCCACCACCGGCCAGCGCAGGCCGCGCGCCTTGTGGTAGACGTCGAAGTCGGCGAGGTCGTGGGCGTGGCCGCGACCGAAGGCGGCGTACTCCTCGAACAAGCCCTTCTGCAGGTAGAAGCCGAGCTCCTTCGACTCGTCGTTCATGTAGCCCGGAATCGCATGCCCGTTGGCCTTCTCGACGTCGGCGAGCGGGAACTTGTTCACCTGGCCGTTGGCGTAGAGCACGTCGTACAGGGTCTTGCCGCGGTACTCGGGCTTCTTGGCGACGAGCTCCTCCGGCCACACTTCCTCGACCTTGAAGCGCTTGGCGAACTGGATGTACTGCCACAGGTCGGACTTGGCCTCGCCCGGCGCCGACACCTGCTGGCGCCAGAACTGGGTGCGGCGCTCGGCGTTGCCGAAGGCGCCTTCCTTCTCGGCCCACATCGCGCACGGCAGGATCAGGTCGGCCGACAGCGCGGAGACGGTCGGATAGACGTCGGACACCACCACGAAGGCCTCCGGGTTGCGCCAGCCCGGGTAGATCTCGTCATTGACGTTGGGGCCCGCCTGCATGTTGTTGGTGGTCGTGGTCCAGTAGCACTTGAGCTTGCCGTCCTTGAGCGCGCGGCTCTGCGCCACCGCATGCAGACCGATCTTGGGCGGGATCGTGCCCTCGGGCAGCTTCCACAATTCCTCGGTGAGCGCGCGGTGCATCGGGTTGGTGACCACCATGTCGGCCGGCAGGCGGTGGGCGAAGGTGCCGACCTCGCGCGCGGTGCCGCAGGCCGAGGGCTGACCGGTGAGCGAGAACGGGCTGTTGCCGGGCTCCGAGATCTTGCCCACGAGCAGGTGGACGTTGTAGATCATGTTGTTCACCCAGGTGCCGCGGGTGTGCTGGTTGAAGCCCATGGTCCAGAACGACACCACCTTGCGGTTCGGGTCGGCATACTGCTCGGCCATCTTTACCAGGCGATCCTCCGGCACGCCCGAAAGCTTCGACACCTTCTCGGCGGTGTACTCCGAGACGAACCTGGCGAACTCGTCGAAGCTGATGTCCTTGGCCGCGCCGGTGTCGCCCTTGGGCTTGCCCTCGGCACCCGGGTAGCCGTTGCTCGTGGCCTTGGCTTCCAGCACATGGTTCGGGCGCAGGCCGAAACCGATGTCGGTCTCGCCGATCTTGAACTTGACGTTGCGCTCGACGAAGGCCTTGTTCACCTTGCCGTTCTGGATGATGTAGTTGCAGATGTAGTTGAGGATCGCCAGGTCGGTCTGCGGCACGAAGATCATCGGGTTGTCGGCGAGCTCGTAGGAACGATGCTCGAAGGTCGACAGCACGTGCACCTGGCAGCCTTGCTTGGACAGGCGGCGGTCGGTGATGCGGCTCCACAGGATGGGGTGCATCTCCGCCATGTTCGAGCCCCACAGCACGAAGGTGTCGGCGTTCTCGATGTCGTCGTAACAGCCCATCGGCTCGTCGATGCCGAAGGTGCGCATGAAGCCGGCCACCGCCGACGCCATGCAGTGGCGCGCGTTGGGATCGAGGTTGTTGGTGCGGAAGCCGGCCTTCATCAGCTTCGAGGCGGCATAGCCCTCCCACACCGTCCACTGGCCCGAGCCGAACATGGCGACGGAGTCGGGGCCGTGCTCCTTGATCGCCTTCTTCCACTTCTGCTCCATGATGTCGAAGGCCTGCTCCCACGAGATCGGCGTGAACTCGCCGTTCTTGTCGAACTGGCCGTTCTTCATGCGCAGCAGCGGCTTGGTAAGGCGGTCCTCGCCGTACATGATCTTGGACAGGAAGTAGCCCTTGATGCAGTTCAGGCCGCGGTTGACCGGCGAGTCCGGATCACCCTGGGTGGCGACCACGCGCCCGTCCTGCACGCCCACCAGCACCGAGCAGCCGGTGCCGCAGAAGCGGCAGGCCGCCTTGTCCCAGCGCACCTTGGTGCCGCCCGCGCCGGGCTGCTGCGCCTCGGCGACGACCGGGATCCCGATGCCGGCGGTGGCGGCCGCCGCGGCGATCGCGTTGTTCTTGATGAATTCGCGTCGATTCATGCTCATGTCAGACCTCCGTCAATTCCAGACCTTCATCGGTGTATTCGTAGGCGATCGTCAGCCCCTGCACCTTGGGCAGCAGGTTCACCGCCAGGATCGAGTCGGTCACCGACCAGCCCGCGCCGTCCTCGATGGTGATGACGATGTTGCCCTTCTCGGCGGACTGCCCGTGCAACTCGACCCCGGGCACCTTCTTCAGGCCCTCGACGATCTCGGGGAAATCCGCGGGAAAGGCCCGCACGACCAGACTTGCAATATTCATGTTGCGCTCTCCGTAGGGAGGGGATTGCGCACGCGCGTGTCGATCGCACGCGTCGGGCACGGGCCGATGCAGGCGCCGCAGGCGGTGCACGCGGCGGCGTCGAGTTCGGGATGGGCGACGCCCCCGAGGCGGGGACGGAAGCGGATGGCGCCCTCGGGGCAGGCCTCGCCGCACACGCGGCATTCGACGCCGCGCGCCGCCAGGCAGGCTGCGCCGATCACGGCGACACGATCCCAGGGCGCAGCGGACGCGTCCTCGCGCCAAAGCGCGCGAGGTTCGCAGGCGGCGACGCAATCGCCGCAGAAGCTGCATTCGCCGCGGCTGAAATCGACCCCGGGGAAGCCGCCGTCCATGCGCACCAGGATGGTGGTGGGACAGGCCTCGATACAACGCTCGCAGCGCGTGCAACGCGCGACGAAGTCCTCCTCCTCCAGCGCCCAGGGCGGGCGGAGTGCGGGCTCGACTGCGCGCGTGCGTCCGAAGAGGAAGTTCCGGCGGGAACTCGCCGCGCGCGGAGATGCGGAGGAAGCCAAGGACGATCCAGCAAATTGCGCAGCCGCCATTACAGCCCAGTAGCAGCAGTCAATTATTGACCTGAGTCAACCTGCGAACTCATCTCAATACAGCCGGGCTTGCCGCGCGCGCCCTTCCCCGCCGCTCAGGCCCGCAGATGCTCCACCGCCCACACCGCGGCCTCGACGCGCGAGCGCAGCTCGAGCTTGCGCAGGATGTGCTTGACGTGGACCTTCACCGTACCCTCCGCGATGTCGAGCTCGCGCCCGATCTGCTTGTTGGGGAGCCCGGCGGCGATCTTCTCGAGGATGCGCAGCTCCTGCTCGGTGAGCCCGGCGGCGCCCGCCGATTGTGGCCGCGACTCGCCGCGCAACGCGGCGGCGAGGAGGTGGTTGAGCTGCGGGGGGATCACCACCCGCCCGGCGGCCACGGCCTGCAGCGCCTCGAGCATGGCCTCGGGCTCCATGTCCTTGAGCAGGTAGCCCTCGGCGCCGCCGCGCAAGGCGGCCACCACATCCTCGCCGGAGTCCGACACGGTGACCATCACCACGCGCGCCTCGCTGCGCGCCGCGCGCAGGCCGCGCAGCATGTCGAGCCCGTCGCCGTCGCGCATGTTGAGGTCGAGCAGGACCAGGTCGGGGCGCAGCTCGCGCGCGAGCACGAGCCCTTCTGCGCCACTGGCGGCCTCGCCGACGAGGACGAAGGCGGGAATCGTGCGCAGCAGCTGCACCAGTCCGCGTCGGAACAGCGGGTGGTCGTCCACGATCAGCACGCGACAGCTCTCGTTCATGTCTCCGTTTCCTTCTTCGCATCACCCTGCGCCATCGCCGCCATGCTCGCGTTGGCGGATCGGAAGCGCACGCACACCCGGGTACCGCTCGGCAGCGCCGGCCCGATGTCGATTTCCCCGCCCATGCTGCGCGCGCGCTCGCGCATGATCGCCAGCCCGTGGTGGTTGCGGGCATCCGCCGGCGGCGCGCCGATGCCGCAGCCGTCGTCGCGCACCTCCAGCAGCACCTCGCCATCCGCACCGCCACGCAGCGCCACCCAGGCATGGCGTGCCGAAGCGTGGCGCACCATGTTCGACAAGGCCTCGCGCACGATCTGCAGCACGTGCACCTCCTGGTTCGGGCTGAGCTGGCAGGCGCCGAGCTCCACGGCGAGCTCGACCTCCAGACCGCCGCGCGTGCCGTATTCGCGCGCCGCATCTTCCATCAGGGTGGCGAGGTCGGCCGACAGGCCGAGGCGGAAGGACACCAGCAGCTCGCGCAGCTGACGGTAGGCGGCGCTGATGCCCTCGCGCAGGTCGGCCAGGATCGGCTCCGCCTCCGCCGTGCGCGCCGGATCGGCGAGTGCGCGCTGCAACAGGCTGACCTGGATCTTCATGTAGGACAGCGCCTGCGCGAGCGAATCGTGCAGCTCGCGCGCGATCACCGAGCGCTCCTCCTGCAGTGCGAGCAGGCGCTCCTGCTCGGTGCGCCGTGCCGCGCCGAGCGCCATGCCGATGTGGCGCGACAGCGCCTCGACGAGCTGGCGCTGCCAGTCCTCCAGGCGCGCGCCGTCGGACAGCGACAGGCGCAGCATGCCGTGATGGTGCTCGCGGTCGCGGAGCGGAAAGCGCAGCAGGGTCGGCGACAGCAGCGCCAGCGCCTGCCCCTCCGAGCCGGCCCGGCAGGCCGCGCAGGCGTCCTCGCCGCGCTCGGCGCGATCCGGACAGGGCCCCATGGACGAGGCGATCACCGCCGCGGGGGCGCCGGGGCGCGGCTCGATGCAGACGAAGGAGCCCTCCAGCCCGGCGACGCGGTCGATGTCGCGCAGGGTGGCCTCGTAGGCGTCGGGCGCGCTCGGCGCCTGGTAGAGCCGGGCGATGGCGTGGTAGAGCAGCTCGAGCGAACGGTTGCTGCGCTGCAGCTCGGCGGTCTTCTCGGTGACGCGCAGCTCGAGCAGGTGATAGTGGCGGGCGAGCTCGTCGGCCATCAGGTTGAAGGCGCTGCCGACCTGGCCGAGTTCGTCCTCCCCGGTGTAGCGCACGCGCACGCCGAAATCACCGCCGGCGATGCGGCGTGCGGCGTCGAGCAGGCCACCGAGCGGGCGCAGCAGCGCCCGCTGCAGCAAGACGATCACCACCAGCACCACCCCCAGCGTCACCGCCGCGGCGAGCGCGAGGATGCGGCGCAGCTCGTCGATACGGCGCTCGTTCTCCTGGCCGAGCACCGCGACCAGGCTATCGACCTGACCGACGAAGTCGTCGACCCCGGCGAGCAGCGTCTCGACCTCGCGCGCATCCGGCGGCACAGGCCCGGCGAGCGCCTCGATCCGCGGCCGCACCGAGCGCTCCCAACCCGCCTGCACGCCGCGGTAGGTCGCCGCGAAGAGCTCTCCCGGGGCCTCGTCCACGAAGCGGCGCAGCGCGGCCTGCTGCAGCTCGCGCTCGATGTCGGCCATCGCCGCGCGCGTGCGCTCGGACACACCGATGCGGCCCTTGAGCGCATCGATCGCGATCAGGTTGGCGATCCGCTGGGTATGGCCGCGCAGGGTGCTGGCCACGGCGATCGCCTGCACGCTGTCGCGGCTGCGATCCACCACGACGAAGGATGCGCTCATGCCCGCCAGCCCGATCAGCGTCATCGCCACGAGGGCGACCGACACCAGCAGCATGATCGAGCGCCTCACGAGCAGGCGGGGGACCGCCAGATACATGTGAAATCTCCATCCGGACGCGATCCGGGACAACAACGTGGACATACCCCTTCCACTTCGATCCTCGGCTGCAACGCCTGCAACCCTCGACCTTTGCGTCTACTTTTCAGTGACTTGCCAAAATCCGCGGATACCTCTTCGGAGGTATGCCAAAAACACGCGCGCGCCCCGCTGCAGGTCGCGACGCCATGCAGGGTGGAAACCAGCGGCTAGTCTACCGACTGGAAAACCACGCCGACGTCCGCAGGAGATCCGCATGAGCTGCAGGCCCCCCTCCCTCGCCCCCGACGCCAGCGACCTGCTCGCCCGCTTCGCTCCCTTCGACATGCTCGACCCTTGCGCCCGCGAGCGCGTGCTCGCCGCCGCGCGGCCGATCCACGCCGTCCGCGGCGAACTCCTCGTGCAGCAGGAGGACTGTCCGCGCGGTATCTACCTGGTGCTCGACGGAAGGGTCAAATGCTTCGTCCTCTCGCCCTCGGGCGGCGAGAAGATCGTCCGCCTCGCCGAGCCCGGCAGCTTCTTCGGCGAGGAGGCCGCGCTGATCAACCGCCCACACGTGGCCAACGCCCAGGCGATCGGAACGAGCGAGCTGCTGCTGGTGCCGACTGCCGCGCTGCGCACCGCGATGGTGAGCTCGACCGCCTTTTCGGTGTCGATGAGCAACCGGCTCGCGGAAGCCAGCTACGATCTGATGTCGACCATGCAGGTTCAGTTCCAGCTCAGCGGCACGCAGCGCGTCGCCCACTACCTGACCCGGCTCGCGCCGGAAGATGCCGAGCGCTGCGAGATCCGCCTCGACATCGACAAGCAGACCATCGCCGCGCAGCTCAACCTGACCCCGGAAACGCTGTCGCGCATCCTCTCGCAGCTCACCCGCGACGGCATGATCCAGCCGCGCGGCCGCCGCGGCATGGTGCTCAGCAAGCTGTCGCAGCTGCGCGACTGCGCGGCGCACTAGGTCGCGCCCGGCGCATCGTTCGTGGCCGGCACCGCCGCGGCAGCCTGCGCCGCTTAACCGCCCCGCTCCCCTTCGCCCGCCTGCGCGGCGAGCACGCGCACCTGCGCGAGATGGGCCGGCACTGCCAGCCAGCGCGCGAGGATGCGCCAGACGTCGGCGTCGAAGGCGCGC
>WBZL01002019.1_pt1 | contig 20237 bp, 11 predicted proteins | sample 5204291 | NCBI WGS metagenome assembly WBZL01 (sample SAMN12344345, study PRJNA552823) | activated sludge metagenome | biome: Activated sludge suspended growth; feature: Nitrification reactor; material: Wastewater; isolation source: activated sludge from nitrification reactor of wastewater...
CCCCACATCCACGTTCGCCCCGACAGAAACCTCCGCCCCCACCGAAACGCCGCTCCCAACCGAAACACCCGTTCCCACCCCCTTCCCCTACACGCTCGAAGAAGTCATGGAGATGGAGATGCAAAGCTCCTTCAACTTCTTCTGGGAATAAGCCAACACCGACCCCGCCAGCTCCGGCTACGGGCTGATCCGCGACCGCTACCCTGGCTCCGAAGGCATTGCCAGCATGGCCTCCGTCGGCTTTGGGCTGACCGCCTACCTGATCGGCATCGAAAATGGCTACATCACCTACGACGAAGGCTACGAACGCGTGGACAAAACCCTGGACACGCTCCTCGCGATGGATCGCGTCGAAGGCTTTTATTTCCACTTCGTGAATACCTCCACCGGCAAACGCGCCTGGGAAAGCGAAGTCTCCAGCATTGACTCCTCGATCCTGTTCATGGGCGTTCTCACCGCCGGGCAATATTTTGGTGGCGACGTTCAAGCCAAAGCCGAAGAAATCTATGACGGCGTCAACTGGCCCTGGTTTCTCGACCCCGACCGCAACATGTTCTACATGGCTTACCGCCCCGAAAAAGGCTTTGAAGGCCATTGGGATTTTTACGCCGAACAACTGATGATGTACGTCCTCGCCGCCGGATCGGACACCCACCCGATAGACGAATCCCCATACTACACCTTCACCCGCCACTACGCCAAATACGGAGAAGGTCAGCCCTTCATCCACTCCTGGTTCGGTTCGATTTTCACCTACCAGTTCAGCCATGCCTGGATTGATTTCCGCGAATACACCGACAAAGAAGGCGTTAACTGGTTCGACAACTCGGTGGAGGCCTCGCTGGCCCACTACAACTTTGCCACGGCGATGGAGAAAAAATACAACACGCTCGGGCCGGATGCCTGGGGGCTGACCGCGTCCGACGGGCCGAACGGGTACAACGGCCTGTACGGGGCACCCCCTTCCGGGTTCGATAACCGCTCCCATTTCATCGACGACACCATCGCCCCCGCAGGCGCCCTTGGCTCGATCATCTTCCTCCCCGAACAAGCGCAACAAGCCCTGCTGAACTATTACACCCTCGCGCAGTTACGCGGCCCCTACGGATTGAACGACGCCTACAACCTCACCGAAGATTGGTACGCCCCCGACGTGATCGGGATTGACAAAGGCATCTCCCTGCTGATGCTGGCGAATTCCCAAAACGACATCGTTTATCAAATCATCATGCAAAACGAACACATCCTGAACGGGCTGACTCGTCTGCAACTCACAAAGCTCGCCCCATGACAACCATCAAGGATGTGGCGAAACGCGCCAAAGTCAGCATTACCTCAGCTTCCTACGCACTCAATCGGACAGGTACGATCAGCGAGGACACGCGAAAACGGGTCTTAGACGCGGCAGAGGAACTTAACTATCACCCCAACGCGTTTGCCCGGAATCTCAAAAAACGCAAATCCCACACCATTGGCGTTTTTATTTCCCGGTTTGGTGGCTCGTTTTACGAAGAAATCCTCGAAGGCATTCACGATGCCGTCCTACAAACTGAATACGAACTGATCGTCTGCCCCGAAAGTCGAACGATTCCCAAACTCCTGACCCAACGGCAGGTGGATGGGGCCATCGTCTTCGACTCGAAGATCAACAGCGATATTATCAGCCGGTTGGCTTCCAAAATATTTCCTATCGTTGTATTAGATCGGTATTTAGAATCAAATTTTCTTTTGCCCCTCTTGTTGGATAACCAGCAAGGCACGAAGGAAGCGTTTTACCATCTCTATCAGCAGGGAGCACGCCGCATTTTTTTTGTTTCCGGGGCAAGCGACTCCTTCGATAACATGGAACGAAAAAGAGCCTTTTTACATGAGGCAGACATCAACGACATTGCCGTCGAATGTTTCAGCGGAAACTTCACCGAAAAATCCGGGTACGAAATCGCCAAAACGATCATCGCCGCGCGCAACATCCCCGAGGCCGTTTTTTGCGCCAACGATCAAATGGCGATTGGCTTCCTGCGTGCGATGAAAGAAAACCATCTCAGAGCACCGGATGACATTACCATCGTCGGGTTTGACGATATTCAGGTGGCCAAATATATGCAACCGACTCTCTCCACCATCGGTGCCTCGCGGCTTTCGTGGGGGGCTTTAGCCGCCGCCCAGCTCATTGATTTTTTGGAAGACGAAAAACCTTTCCAGGCGATTCGCATTCCTACCCGGCTGATCCAACGGGAATCCTCCTCCAAAAATCTGGCGGGGGTTGAAGCCTCCGGTTACAAAGCGACATCCGTTGAAACGGGCTAAAAAAGCCTGCTTTATCAAACAGCTAAAACTGCCATTCCCTGATCCTTTACCATACGCAACATGGACATATCAAACCTCCTCCACCAGGAACTCAAAGGTTCCGTGGATTTTTTTCTCAACTTCACCAACCTCAACCCTCAAAGCCAGGGCTACGGCCTGAGCGTGGACACCACCCAAGACCCGCACATTGCCTCCATCGCCTCGGTCGGGTTTGCCCTCACCGCGTGGGTTATCGCCGCCGAACGGGGATATCTCCCCGCCGAACGGGCGCGGGAAATCGTCCAAAAGACCTTTCACACCCTGCTCAATCACGTCAGCCACCATCGCGGCTTTTTTGCTCACTACCTGGATATGGAAACGGGCACACGCCATAAAAAGTGCGAATACTCCACCATCGACACCGCCCTTTGCCTGAACGGCGTCATCACCGCCGCCGCGTATTTTGACGACCCCCAAACCCGCGAACTCGCCCAACAACTGCTCGAACGGGTGGACTGGAATTTTCTCGTATTTGAAAAAGACGGCAACACCCTCTTCCGCATGGCGTATAACCCCGACAAGGGCGGCGATTACGTCACAGGTGACCCCGGCTTCATCTATCGCTGGGATATGGCCGCTGAACAGAAAATGATGTACCTGCAAGCGGCGAATCACCTCGACTCCGCCGTTGCCCGCAAACTCTATCAAGGCTTTTCCCGCGACATCGGCCTCTACGAAGGACAAAAAATCATCGTCAACCCCGGTGGGAATCTCTTCGCCTATCAATTTTCGGAAGCCTGGCTGGACACCGCTCGCTACTTTGACCCCGACGGGTTGGACTGGTTCAACAACACCCGCCTCGCCACCCTCGCCAACCGCAGTTTTTGCCTCGAACACGCGGGTGAATTCAAAACTTACCACGCCAATAGTTGGGGCGCGAGTGCGGGCGATAGTCCGTGGGGGTACGATGTCTCCGGGGCCACCCCCTGCCTGCATCCCCCCACCCCGAACGGGACCGTGTCCATCTACGGGGCACTGTCCTCCCTCCCCTTCACCCCCGATCTGGTGGTGGACATGATCCAACACCTCTACCACGACCATCCCCAAACCTGGGGGGAGTATGGCTTTTACGATGCTTACAATCTCTCAGTCTCTCCACCCTGGTACAGCCACTCCCTCTACGGCATTGACAAAGGTTGTTCCATGATTATGGTCGAAAACTACCTCAGCCGGTTGATCTGGGAAACCTACACCAATAGCCCCTACATTCAAAACGCCCTGGCTGTTTTGGGTTTTACAAAAAGAATTTAAACACGAAGGACTCGAAGGATCACGAAGGTTCTATCCTTGGTGTTCCTTTGTGCCCTTTGTGGTGAAAGGTAAATGAGGAACCCCCCATGCCCCACTTTTACGCCAAAGCCGGTCAATTCTGGCTCGATGACCAACCCCTCCTCATCCAGGCTGGGGAATTTCACTACTTCCGCACCCCCGCGGATCAGTGGCCCCATCGCCTCGGCCTGCTCAAAAATGCCGGGTTCAACACCCTCGCCGCTTACATCCCCTGGCTCTGGCACCAACTCGAAGAAGGCACCTCCGACTTTGACGGGCAACACCCCTTGCGGAACCTCGCGGGCTTCCTCGACCTCGCCGCCGACATGGGCTTTTACATCATCGCCCGCCCCGGCCCCTACATCATGGCCGAAACCATCAACGAAGGCATCCCGCCCTGGGTGTTCGCCAACTATCCCCAAGTCGCCTTCACCACCCAAACCGGAGAAGTCACCAACCTCGCCAGTTACCTGCACCCGGACTTTCTCGCCTGCGTGAGAAAATGGTATCAAGCCATCTTTACCGTGCTGACGCCGCGACAGATCACGCATGGGGGGAAGATCATTATGGTGCAACTGGACAACGAAATGGGCATGCCCCAATGGGTGCGGAACATCTTCGACACCAACCCTGACACAATAGCCCGGTTCGCCGCGTGGGTACGGACCACCTACAGGGATCATCTCCCCGCCCCTTACCCTGCCAATCATCTCCCCGCTTTCCTTCTCGAGGCGATCACCCACCCCCAATCCGCCCGCATCGCCGAAGATTACCGCCGCTTTTACCGCACCTACTTGCGCGACTACACCGCCTATCTCTTGGCGGAGGCCAAAGCCAATGGGATGACCGTGCCCCCCGTCGTCAACGTCCACGGGTTTATGAATGGCGGCAAAACCTTTCCCATCGGCCTCTCGCAACTGATCGAAGCGATGGAATTGGAGGGCGTGATCAGTGCCACGGACGTGTACCCGATCACGATTGGGGAGGGGAATTTTCCCCAACTGTTGATGGTCAACGAAACGACCAAAGCCCTGCACAATCCCGATCAAGCGCTGTTTTCCATCGAATTCCAGGCTGGGGGCAATCCCGATTTTGGCACGGGGCAGTCTTCGTTTTACGATCTGCATACCCGCTTGTGCCTCTCCACTGGGATGCGCGCCATCAATCATTATCTGTTTACCGATGGCGAAAATGATCCCATCCTCAGCCCGACCAAACGCCACGACTGGGGGCATCCGGTTCGCAAAGATGGGACCCTGCGAAAGCATTACCACCGCTACCCGAAGCTCTCCATCGTCCTGCACACCTACGGAGCCGATCTCACCCTGGCCCAACCCGTCCCCGTGGCGACGGTCGGGTATCTGCTCGATCAATTTATGACCGAGGTAAATAGCCCGATGACCCAACCCGCGACGAACGTGATCACCCACCAACGCGAGGTGATTCTGTATGACTTTATCGGGCGGGGGTTGGCGCTGACGCATCGGGCGTATCGCGCCGTGGAATTGACGCGGAGCGCGCTCGATCCGGCCACCACGCCCAATCTTTGGGTGATGATGGAGAAACAGTGCCCCGCGGAAACCCAGCAAAAGCTGATCGAGTACGCCCAACGCGGCGGGAACCTGATCCTGATCGGGCGGATGTGCGTCGAGGATTTTCATCATATCCCTTGCACCCTGCTCAAAGACACACTCGGCCTCGAGGTCGAAGGCGGTTTGCCGTTTGTGCAGGGGCTAATCACGGCCTTTCATTACCCGGATACCCCGGCCTCGTTTATTGAAACCTACACGGGTGAATTTGACGAAGTGTTTGCCACGCGTGGGGAGGGCGAGGTGGTGGGGCTGATCAAACGGTTGGGGCAGGGCAAAGTTATGCTTTTCGGTGCGGCGCTGACGGCGAACACGCTCGATGATTTGGACATTTTTCACCAAATGGCGTTGAAGATGGCGTGCCCCACGCCCTTCAAACTCAGCGAGTGGGCGGATGTCCGCCTGAGCCGCGGGGAAAAGGGCAGTTTTCTGTTTATCAATAATTACCAGGATGATCCGGTGGACACGACCATCGAATACGAAAACCACCCCCTCTTTGGTGGAAACTCCGTTCACCTTCCCGCCCGCCAAGGGGCGATTTTGCCGCTCGCTTGGCAGGTTAAACCGGGCATCTTGATCAATTATGTGACGTCGGAGTTAAATGCGATCTCGGAAGATGGCGGAACGATTACCCTCAAAACGGCGCATCCCGAATTTTTCGCAGAATTGACCCTTTCAGGGTATCGATGCGAGCAGGCGACGCTTCATGAAACTGGTGGAACCCAGCGCGTCCGTGTACAGGGCAAAGATGGGACGCTTGTGCTCAGGCTTATCACAACCAAGGGATAGATTGACAACTGTCCACCCAGTACTCGATTGAGGTCTGGCCTTGATGTACTGGGTGGATAGTCGGTTTTTTTGGTTGGGGGAGACGCCACTCCATTCAAGATACATTGAGTGATCGAATCTTTAGAAGGGTGTTCAATATGATAAGATTCCCTTCAACCATTCCATAACCCTAGGACTCCCCATGCTCCCCCTCCCCCCCGACCCTCACCGTGTCGCCCACGCCATTCGCCGCCGTGCGCTCGAACATACCATTGCTTGCAACGGTGGCTACCTCAGTCAAGCCGCCTCCTCCGCGGAAATCCTCGCCACCCTCTACACCCGGATCATGCACCTCGGCCCCAGCATCGCCCCGCCCGTGCCGCCCCCGTTCTCGGATGTGCCTGGCCCCGGTCGGCCCCACGTCACCGGCGCGGGGTACAACGGCCCCAAAGGCCCGGAATATGACCGGTTCATCGTCAGCGCGGTGCATTATGCCGTCGCCATTTACATCACCCTTGTGGAAACCGGGCGGATGTCCCCCGAGGGGTTGGCGCAGTTCAACACGGACGGGAGCAGTGTGGAGATGATCGGGGCGGAACATTCGCCGGGGCATGAGGTCACTGCGGGGTCGTTGGGGCAGGCGCTCAGTCAAGCGGCGGGGATTGCGTTTGCCCGCAAGCGGCGCGGCGACACGGGGCGGGTGTGGGTGTTCATGTCCGATGGCGAATTCCAGATCGGGCAGGTGTGGGAGGCGTTTCAGACGTTGGCGTTTCATCGGCTGGATAATGTCGGGGTGTACGTGGATGTCAACGGCCAGCAATGCGACGGGACGATGGACACGGTGATGGACATCGAACCCCTCCAGCAAAAGCTCGAAGCGTTCGGTGCGCGGGTCTGCCGGGTAGACGCCCACGACGTGGACGCCCTTGCCCGCCCCGCCGAACTTCCCCCCGACGGGCGTCCGCTCGTCGTCCTCGCGTATAGCAACCCCTGCCAGGGTTTTCCCATCCTCGAAGCCCGCCGCCCCAAACTGCACTACGTCCGTTTCAGCAATCCCCAGGAAAAAGCCCGATTTCAGACCGTGCTGGAGACCTTTTAGCCATCCTCCATGACGCAAAGCCGCGAAGATGCAGAGGATTCCCTCATATAAAAATCTTCGCGGCTCTGCGCCTTTGCGTCAAAAAAACCTTATGGAAATCCTCTCCCAAGTCCACGCCAAAAACCTCGTCCGCTGGGCGGCAGACAAGCCCGAAGTCCTCGTCCTCTCCGCCGATTTGACCAGTTCCGTCGAAGCGCACCTCTTCAAAGACGCCTACCCCGACCGTTTTCTCTCCCTCGGCATCGCCGAACAAAACATGCTGAGTTTCGCGGGGGGCCTCGCCCGTGAGGGGTACACTCCCTTTCTGCATACCTTCGCCGTCTTCCTCTACCGCCGTCCGCTCGACCAACTCTCGATGTCCGTCTGCTACCCGAACCTGCCCGTGCGCCTGTTTGGCTTCCTCCCCGGCCTCACCACCCCCGGCGGCGCGACCCACCAGGCCACCGACGACATCGCCATCCTCCGTGCCCTGCCCAATATGACTATCCTCGAATGTGGCGACGCGACCGATGTCGAAAGTGTGCTAGACGTCGCCCACGCCGTGCCCGGCCCGGTGTACATCCGCATGTTGCGCGGCGAGATTCCCCGCCTGTTCGCCGCCCCGATGCAGTTCAACCACGCCCGTGTCCTCAGCACCGGGGATGACGTGACCTTGCTTTCCGCGGGTATCTGCACCGAAGAAGCCCTCCGCGCCGCCGCGATCCTGCGTGCGCGGGGCGTTGCTCTCCAACATTTGCACATCACCACCCACAAACCCTTCGACGATCCGCAAGTCCTCGACGCGTTGCACCGTGCCCGAAGCGGCATCATCACGATGGAAAACCACACCGTGATCGGGGGCTTGGGCACCGCCGTCGCCGAACTGCTCGCCGAACATGGCCTCGGCAAACGCCTGATCAAGATCGGCCTCCAGGACACCTACGCCCACGGCGCAAGCCGCCCCTACCTCATGCACAAATACGGCCTCGACGCCCTCGCCCTCGTCCGTGCGGTGGAAAAACTGCTCGACACATCCCTGAACATCACCGAAACCGATCTGGAATCCGTGCGCCTCGACAAAGTTCACAGCGAAGCGAAAGCGGAAGCCCTATGATCCCGTCCTCTGTCCCCCATCCTCTGTTCTCCTTCTCTGGCCACCGTTTCCGCGCGGTGTACCACCTCCTCGGCGACGAACCCACCGCCCGCGCCCGCACCGAAGACATCTGCATCGAAGAGACCATCGAATACCCTCCCGAACTCGTCCCTGAAGGCGGCATCCGTGACCACGTTTTTGGGCGGATTGAATCCTTTGAGAAAATCGAACCCTCCAGCACCCTGAGCGGAGCGGAAACTGAAGCACCTTTCACTTTACCCGACTCCAGCGCAGTCGAAGGGTGCGGGGATCGTGAACCCTCCCAACCCCGCACCCTTCGACTGCGCAAAGCCTCCGCTCAGGGTGCTATCGATCAAATTAACCCTACACGTTACCGTGCCGTCATCTCCTACGCTGACGAGATCACGGGCTTTGAACTCCCCCAACTGATCAACGTCCTCTTTGGCAACATCAGCATGAAACCGGGCATCCGGCTGGTGGAACTGGATTTGTCCGGGACCCTGCTCGCCCGGTTCAAAGGGCCGCGCTTTGGGATTGAAGGGGTACGGAAACTGTTGGGGGTGGAGAAGCGCCCGTTGCTGGCGACCGCGATCAAACCGATGGGGCTTTCCGCAGTCGAACTGGCGCAGATGGCGCATCAACTGGCGTTAGGGGGGATGGACATCATCAAAGACGATCATGGATTGGGCAACCAGACGTTTGCCCCCTTTGAAGAACGGGTTTTGCGAACGGTCGAAGCCGTGGCCAAAGCGAACGCCCAAACGGGACACCGTACCCTGTACCTCCCCAACGTCACCGGCCCGTTTGAAACCCTGCTCGAACGGATTCACTTTGCGAAAACGGCGGGGGCGACGGGCTTGATGCTGATCCCCGGCCATTGCGGGCTGGACTTCCTCCGGCGGGTGGCGGATGACGAAACGATTGCCCTGCCGATCATGAGTCACCCCGCATTTACCGGCAGTTATGTCCTCCACCCGGATTTTGGGGTGAGCCACCGCGTTCTGCACGGGCAGTTGCTCCGTTTGGCCGGGGCGGATTTTTCGGTGATGCCGAATTATGTCGGGCGGTTTGCGTCGTATTCGCGGGAGGATTGTGTCGGAATCGCAGAAGGATGTACTCACCCGATGGGGACTCTGCGCTCGATCTTCCCGGCGCCCGGGGGTGGCATTGGCCCCGATTCATTTGCCGATATGTTGGACGTGTACGGGCGGGACGTGGTGTATTTGATGAGCAGTAACCTGCATCGCGCGTCGTCTGATCTGACGGCGACCACGGCTCGGTTTCGGGAGAGGTTGGAGAAGTTGTGAGGTTATCTCCCCTCCACAAACACCACCTCCGGGAATCCCTCCAACCCCGTCTCCCAACCCCCAGACTCCCCCTTCAACACCGCATCAAAAAACGCCAACGAATAGGCGTCAATAATCTCCTGTACCCGCCCCCCGTTCAACGGACCTTTCAGCCCGATGTACGGCGCGAGGGGACTGAGCGCGGGCAAATCCGTAAAATCGTAATGGGCCGTGCCCTGAATCGTCAACCGCGCCGCTGGACTGCCCATCGTTCCGAATAATTTTTCAAACAACGCCATGTTTTTGGGTTTCGGCCACAGTTCGGAATAGAGAAACAGGAACGGTTGTTGTGGGCCGTTGGCAATCACCTCATCCGCTACGGGGACGAGCCACGCGTCCATGCCCAACCCCGCTTTGCAACGCGGGTCTTGCGCGCAAAATTGAACGGTTGCGCCGCCACCGGTTGAGTGCCCAAACACGCCCACCTGATCCAAATCCAACTTCCCCCGAAGGAATGACTTTCCTTCGTTAAAATGCACCAGCATATCCAGCACAAATTGCAAATCTGCCGTCCACTGCTCAACTAATTTTTGCGCGGCGAGATCGTATTCCACCTCACTTACCCCATCGGGGAGGGTGTTTGGGTTGTGGGCGGCGACGCGCCCGTCCGGGAAGACGGTGATGACCGAGGCGTGGGTATGTTCGGGGGCGACGACGATGTACCCGTGGCTGGCAAGTTCCTGCATTTGAAAGGTGTTCTGCGCCCGGAAACCGCCAAATCCGTGTGAAAAAATCAGTACCGGAAACTGTGTCTCAGCCTCCGAAACGGGCATGTTCGGGTATGAGTTGGTGGTCGAATACTTCAAATGATCGAGAAAAAAGGTGGGCATCTCAATCCAGGCCGAAATGGCCGGGGCCACAATCTCGATGTTTGTCATCCACGGGGCGGGGGAGCCGGTCACTGACTCGGCGGGGTACCAGATTTGCACCATGATTTCCCGGAGGTTGGTGGGGTCGGGGGCGTAGGGATCGGTTCGGTTCGTGTCGGTGAGGTGAAGAGTGGTGGTTCCCACCGCAAAAGGGCCGGTGGGGGCGGGGATTTTGGGGATCGGGAAGAACGCGGGCGGGGCAACGCACACGATCAGGATCAAGATTCCGATCAGGGTTTTCCACCCCCGCGCGGTTGGGGACTTGGGACGCGCGGGGTTCAATTCCCCGAGCGAGATCAGCAACCCGAGCGCGGTGAAGGCGTACAGGGGAAGCATTTGCCAGCGGTAGCCTTCAAGAATCAGGTGGAGAATCAGTCCCAGGGCGGGGAGCGGGATATTCCAACGTTTAGGGTAAAGGAGGCGGAGGAGGAGGGTGAGGGGGATGAGAATTTCGAGGAGGCGCATAGAATTCGTTGAGGACGGGACACGGTGATGCCCGAAAGGGGAAACCCCGCGAGCAGGGTTGGCAGAGCCTTTTGGGGGCGTTATCCAGTGATTTCGGGGTGATACACTTCGATCCGGTTCCGGCCCGAATTTTTGGCGACCAGGAGCGCCGTATCTGCACGGTCAATTAACGAGGCGAGATCGGGGATGTCGTCGGTGAGGGAGGCGACGCCCAGACTGATGGTGATGGGGATTTCCCCGCGTTCGGTTTCAAAGAGGGTGCGGGAGATGCGTTCCCGCAGACGTTCGGCGAGATTGGCGGCATCGTAGGCGAGGGTGTGGGGGAGGATGATGGTGAATTCTTCGCCGCCGTAGCGTCCAAAAATATCAACTTTGCGAATTTCTTGTTTGCATCGCTCGGTGATGATCCGCATCACCTGATCGCCTGCGGCATGCCCGTAGGTGTCGTTGACGCGTTTGAAGTGATCGATGTCGAACATGACCGCCGAGAGAGGAAGGTTGTGGCGTCTGGCTCGTTCAAATTCGATTTGGCCCAGTTCGAACAGACGCCGCCGGTTGGTGATTTTGGTGAGTTCGTCGATGGTGGCGAGAGTTTGGACTTCCTGGAAGAGGCGGGCATTTTCTAGCGTAATAGCAACGTGGTCGGCAAACAAGGTGAGAATTTGTAAATCTGAAGAGGAGAATTGCCGCTCGGGACGGGTATCGACCAGGGCGATGACGCCTAAAAGTTTATTCCCCTTGGAAATCGGGGCGGCAATCACGCCCACCCAGGGACCTTCGTCAAACTTTGAAAAATGTCCATCCCATTGGCGGTAATCACGCAGGCGTAAGGGGGTTTGGGTTTGGGCTACCGTGCCCAACACGCCATCCCCAAGCCGGATCACCGAACCGCGATAATCTTTATCCATTTTGTGACAGGCGGTGATTTGGATGACTTTTTCGGCTTCCAGATAAATCCCAAGTTCTCCGCCTGTGGCATCGACCAGGGATACGGCAGACTCCAGGAGGGAATCGTGCAATTTTTGAATTTCCAGCTCCGAGGAAATGACTGCGATGGCTTCGCGTAATTCGTCGAGTTTTTTCGCGCGGTGCGCCTGGGTTTCGAATAGGCGGGCTTTTTGAACGGCCAGGGCAATGGCGTCTGCGACCTGACTTAAGATCGGAAGGTGGGAAGCCGAAAAGCCGTTGGGGGTTATCCAGGTCAGGTTCAACGCACCGATGATGCCATCCGGGGTTTGAAGGGGGATATTGATTCGCGAGCGATTTCCTCCCTCGATCAGGGCTTGTTCCGCGCGCAACTGCCTTTCCTCGAACAGGTCAGGCGTGATGTGGGTGCGCCCAGCCAAAATATCCTCGGCGGCTGAGGTGGCGGTGGTCGGCAACATGGTTCCCTGTGAGAGGTGGGGTTCAGGGTGATTGAGCGCTACCATGGTGAAGATGGTTTTTTCCTCATTGAGGAGCGCCAAACTGATGCGATGACAATTGGTTAACTCTTTTAATCCGGCGGTGATGTAGGGAAAGGCCTCGATGATGTTGGAAACGGAGTTCAACCGATGCAAGATGTCCCTTGCTGTTTGTGCTTCGACTTTGTTCTGTTCGGTGGTTTCAAACAGATGCGTGTTTTCAATGACAACCGCGACCTGATCGGCGAAGGCCATCGCCAGGTCAGCGTGGCGTGGGGTAAAGTAGTTAATTTCACGGCTGTCTAACGCTAACATGCCAATGACTTTATCGTGAAAGATGAGGGGCACGCCTAACCAGGATAAGATGTGGTTGTGAGGGGCCTCTTTGAATGGCGGAAAGCTGTCGCGTGTATTGGCGATTAACACTGAAGTGCGGTTTAAGATCACTTTTGTATTCGGATTATTGGCAGGAATGGGGAAACGATACCCTAAGATCATGTTTTCATCCGGCCATCCGTGTCCCCCCACGATTTCCAAATACCCATCGCGGAGCAATTGCACACACGCACTGTCATAAGGCACGACGCGCGCCAGTTGAAGCAAAATCCGTTCAATGGCTTCATCCTGACGTAGGGTTTCTGCGACGATGGCTCCCGCTTCCCGTAAGGTTTCTGACTCCCGTGCCGCTTCGTGCGCCGATTCGATGGCCTGGATTTTGACAATCGCTAATGCCACTTGTTGCGCCACTTGTTCGCCCAATTCGATTTCTTGTTGGGTTAACTGACGATTTTCGCTAAACCCTAGCATCGCCGCCCCCAATTTTTGCGCCGCGGCAATGAGCGGAAGGGCAAGGACTGATTTTATCGGCGAGAAATCTTGAACATGAGGGCGGATGAATTCTGAATTCGGCAGGTCTTGAATGAAGATCGCCGACCCATTTTTGAGAACACTTTCCGTGATCGTGATTTCGTTGGGGTCTATTTTTATTTGTTGATAAGGTGTGCTGGATGGGCCATTCGTAAAGATCGGAATCGTGCGGTTGTGGATTTCATCCCAAAATGTAATGTAACACCCGCTCGCGTTGAAGAGATTGACCAATCGGTCTGCGATCGTGGCCAGCATCTCCGGCAAAGTTTGTTGCTGGATTGCCGTTTGCGTAATTTCATTCAGAATCGCAAGATGCCGTTCTCTGGCGCGAAGTTCAACAGCTTTGGCTTCTGCGGCGGCGCGTTGGGCGCGTTCCGCTTCATACAATCTGACTTTGACAATCGCATTGGCGACGCGATTCGCCAGTCCTAGGAGAAACGCCACATCATCCTTGGGGAAATCGCGAACCACTTTATCAAACACATACAAGACCCCCAACGGACTCCCTTCGGCGTATAGGGGCGCACCCGCGTACGAGCGAAGTCCGGCTTCCGAAATCATGGCATTGGGTGGCCCGAACTCTGGATTTTCAACATCTCGTTCAACCAAAATTTCCTGTTCTCGGATGATCCGTTGCGTGACGCCATCCTCTATGCGTAAGCGTGCAATCACTTTTTCCACGGAGAAACCAGGCATCGTAGATGCGCCGGGCAAGTACGTTTGGGACTTCGCGTCCCACAAAATCAGAATAGCCTGTCCATCGTGAGTCATCAACCGTTTCGCGACGGCAACGGTTTGCTCAATCACTTTTTGAAGTTCATCTTGCCCATTGATGGACGACTCAATAGCCGCGAGGGCCGCCTGACGTTTGTAGAGCAAATTCAACTCTGCGGTGCGTTTTTCGACCTTTAATTCCAGGCCACGCGCTTGTTCCTGCACTTTTTCGAGAAGACGGGTGTTTTCGATGGCAATCGCCGCATAACTGGCCATCGTGACCAGCAAATCCTGATCCTCACTCGAAAACCAGGTTTCCCGCCGATTAACAGCCGCCAAAACCCCAATTTTATTATGCTCGGACGTTTGCAACGGCACCGCAAGCATTGACCGCGCCCTCAAATTACTCTCCTCCCCCGTGCGGATGTAATGATCCGGATCATTCAACACATCGTGAACAACCTGCGCACTCCCCTCTCGCAAAGAACGAAACATAATCCCCTGCCCGTGCGGAATACGTTTCCCCACAATATCATCCACCGCCGCCTGAAAAATGAGTTCCCCCGTCTCTGGCTCCAGCAAAGCCACCGAACAACTATCCGCGTTGAGCAGTAGTGCGGCCTGTTCTACAATGAGTTGCAACAGCGCCTTTGTTTCGCGCATCGAAGAGAGGGCGACACTGATTTTATGCAGAGATTCCAGGCGGGCTACCCGATCTGTAAAATTCTCCTGCGTCTGGCGCAAATCCACGCTAGACTCGATCAGTTGTGCTTCAATCGCTTCGTAATAACTTGTTTGCTGGTGTAATTTATGTTGAACCGTGCGAAGTTGTTTTTCCGTCTCCAGAAACTTCAACGTCAAAGACGGATACCCCTCCGGGTTAGCCAAAATCATCAGAAGCCCCTTCAAACTGGGCATGGCCTCAAACCGAAACAGGTACGGATTTCCTGTGGCGCTTGTGTGCGAAAATAAAATCGGTTTACGCGTTATCCCTTCGGACATGGCGGGCGACGCAAGGGAAATTAAAGCATCCCGGATACTGTCAAGTTCAGGGAAAATCTCAAGTATTGAACTCCCGTACAAATTGTCTAAATTTGAACTTTTCAATACCTCAGCGAATGATCCTGTCTCGACAATCGTTAATTCTCGATTGAGCAAGGCATAACCAATCAGCTGTAATTCTAAGAAGTCCTGATGAGTGGTTGAGGAAGGAGGATGAATGACCTGCATAGAATAATTACGTTAAAAAAAGATGCCCCAATTGTACCCGATGCCCTCAATTTGAGCTTGTCGAAGGTTCCCCATATCCATGAAACGTTTCATCAATTTGAACACCTCACCTTGCTAAAAAAAGATGGGAAACTGTTGCGGATCACTTTCGTGAATCATCTGATAAATCGCCTCAAACACCCCTTCCGTATTGGGCTTCGACCAGTAATTCCCGTCGGAACCATAAGCCGGACGGTGGGCCTGCGCCGAGATCGTCATGGGCGCAGAATCCAACCAGGCGAACCCCCCCTGTTTTTCGAGCACCTCCTGCATCATATACGCCGTCGTCCCCCCCGGCACATCTTCATCTAAAAACACCACCCGGTTCGTCTTTTTGAGCGATTCCGAAATTTTCCCGTGGATGTCAAACGGCAATAACGATTGCACATCGATGATCTCGACCTCAATCCCTACTTTTTCCAATAAATCTGCCGCCTCTAACGCGATCCGGCAACTGGCACCATACGTCACGAGCGTGACATCGCGTCCCGCGCGGATGATCTCCGGAACCCCCGCGGGGATGCGAAATTCCCCGACATTGTCCGGAAGCCGTTCGCGGAGGCGATACCCGTTCAGCACCTCCACCACCAGGCCGGGTTCGTCCGATTGGAGTAGGGTGTTATAAAATCCCGCCGCCCGCGTCATATCCCGTGGCACGAACACATGAATCCCCCGCACCAGGTGGATAATCCCCGCCATGGGGGAGCCGGAATGCCAGACCCCCTCCAGCCGGTGCCCCCGCGTGCGGATGATGACCGGGGCCTTTTGCCCCCCCCGCGTGCGCCACTGTAACGTCGCCAGGTCGTCGGACATGATTTGCAGAGCGTAGAGGATGTAATCGAGATATTGGATTTCGGCAATTGGGCGCAGACCGCGCATCGCCATCCCAATCGCCTGCCCAAGAATCGTCGTCTCGCGAATCCCCGTATCGGTCACGCGCAATTCGCCGTATTTGGCCTGCAGTCCGGCAAACCCCTGGTTGACATCCCCGATTTTTCCGACATCTTCACCAAAGGCGATCACGCGCGGGTCCCGCGCCAACATCGCGTCGAAACAGGCGTTCATGATCTGGTACCCCTGCACGGTGGGGGAGTGGGAAGTGTACACAGGTTTGATTTCGGGGACGCGGAGGATGGCTTCGGGGGATTCGCTAAAGAGATGGGAACTGTATCGCGTTTGGTTCTGGGTGTCGTGTTGGTTTTTCCAGTCAATCAAAATCGAGCGGACTGAGGCCGGTTCGGCGCGGAGATGCATCAACACTTGTTTCGCGGCAACCATCAGGTCCCGGCGAATGGAAAACTGTTTGGCGTGCAGGTCTTTTTTGATGGAATCAATTTCCAGGTGGTGTTGAACGGCGTGGGGCATCTCGTCCAAAATGTCCAGAAATTCCTGAATTTCGGCTTTGATCGGTTCCTGGTAGGCTTCCCAGGCTTGGGCACGCGTGGTTTCGACGTGCAAACGGGCGTCGTTTTCGATGGCTTGCAGTTCGGTTTCAGTGGCGAGATGATTGTCCAGTAACCATTTTCGCATCCGCGTCACCCCATCAAATTCTTCCTCCCAGTGCAGGCGTTCGGGGGATTTGTACCGTTCGTGGGAGCCGGAGGTGGAGTGCCCTTGCGGTTGGGTGACTTCGATCACATGAATGAGCACGGGCACATGTTCGCGGCGGGCGACCCTCTCCGCGGTCAGGTAGGTTTTCACCAGATTGACGTAGTCCCATCCCCGCACGGTGAAGATTTCATATCCGGAGGTGGTTTTGTCACGGGCAAACCCTTTCAGCAGTTCCCCGACATTGCCGCGGGTGACGGAAAATGCGTTGGGGACGGAAATGCCATACCCATCATCCCAAATGGAGATGACCGCCGGACATTGCAGGACGCCAATCGCGTTGACCGTTTCCCAAAACATCCCCTCCGCACAGGACGCGTTGCCGATGGTTCCCCAGGCGATTTCATCTCCGTTACGCGAAAACTGCGTCAGGAGATGGAGGTCCGGCAGGTGGCGGAAGAGTTTGGAGGCGTAGGCCAGCCCGGTGAGGCGAGGCATTTGGGAGCCAGTGGGCGAGACATCGGAAGAGGTGTTGTACATGTCGGCCAGCGGGTTCCAGCTTCCGTCGGGGCGGATGTAGTGGGTGGCAAAGTGCGCGTCCATCTGGCGTCCCGCGGAAAACGGGTCGTGGGTGGCGTCCGCGTGGGCGTACAGTTGGGCGAAAAATTGTTGGATGGTGGAGATGCCGAGCGCAAACATGAGCGTCTGGTCGCGGTAGTAGCCGGAGCGATGATCCCCTTTGCGGAAGGCGTGCGCCATTGCGAGTTGCGGGATTTCTTTGCCATCGCCGAAAATGCCGAATTTGGCTTTGCCGCCCATCACCTCGCGGCGTCCAATGAGGCTGGTTTGGCGACTTTCGCAGGCGAGGCGGTAATCGTTAATGATTTGTTCGCGGGGGAGAGGGAAGGTGTCGAGAGTGAATTTGACGGGGGCGGATTGGCCGTTCGGGCTGGCAGAGGTGGGAGAGACCGAGGCAGTTTTTTGTTTTTGTGGCATGAGGATTCCTGAAGAGCAAATTCCTGAGAGTTTGCAAGTTGGGAAATTAAAACTTGTCCAAAGCGGGTTGGCAGTTTGCTGAGAAAATGCAGTTTAGAAAAAGGGACCTGAAGTTGGGACATTATAACTTAAATGAAAAGCGGAGATTCTCAAAAGAAACTCCGCTTTTGGGGGATTAAAAGGATACAGAGCAAAAATTATTCCTTTACTGTGAAGTTGATTGTTCTTAAAGCATCACTAACCAAATAAATTTCTACACGATAATTCCCTTGTATGAACTGGTGACCTGGTAGTGGTTCAATATAAAACGCCCGCCACTGATCGACCAACTGCTGATCTTGAAAAACCAAATCGTTTTCTAAATACCATCGAATTCCGACATTAACTGGTTGAGAAGCCTCTACCTTTACCAAGCAGTAAATTCGAGGCTGGGTTGGGAGAAACGAAGTTGATACTCCATCAGGGTTTCCGGCTTCATCAATATTCGTGGTGACAACTGCTTCCGTGATATAGATTGAACTAGAATTCAGGTTGAATTTAAATATTCCAAAGACCAAGGCCAGGATACAAATTAAAATAAAAAATATTCCAAGGCATCCCAACAATTTGCCCATATTATTCGGCGGATTTTTTGATTTAAGTTGAATGCCGTCAGAATTGGGAAGTTGTATGTCATCCATTTATGCTCCGTTCTTAAAAAGTTGATCTTGATGATTCGATAGAACAATTTATGGTCAAACGAAGTTGAATTTATCACAAAAATATTGTTTCTCCATGATAAGATTCCCCCAATCTCATTCCATGGAGCCTCCCCATGCACCCCGACCTCAAACTCGAAGAAAAATACGAACGAAACGGCTGGCCCTCCCTCGCCCGCCCCGACCTCAAGCCGCCCGAAGGCTGGAGCCTCTCCCTCATCACCGCTCACAACCGCATCCGCAACCACCGTCTCTCCCCCGATGGACAAACCATCGCCTTCATTTGGGATCGGGAAGAACTTTCGGACGTGTACACCTTGCCCGCGACCGGGGGGTGGCCGAGCCGCGTGTCCACGAATCGCGGCCTCGTCGCCTATTGGTCGGACGAAATCCCGCAGTGGTCGCCCGACTCGAACTGGTTAGCGTTTGGGGTGGCGGGGCATGTCCATGTGGTGTCCCGCGAGGGGGGTGTCCCCAAAAAAATCTCGGACTTTGCTCCGTCCGCGTCCTCGCCGGTGTGGATGCCGGATGGCGAACATTTGATCGTCTCCGTCGAACGGGATGACGCAACCCATCTCCTCCTCACCGACCGCGCGGGCACCTGGCCCCGTCCGCTCGTCACCGACCCGCGCGGGGATGCGTGGGACGCGCGCCCTTCCCCCGATGGCAAACGGATCGCGTATGTCTGGCGTCCGTTTGACGATTTGAATCGGCTGGACGTGCGGATCGTGGACGTGGAAACGGGGAATTCCAGGGAACTGGTGGGCACGCCGAAAATCCGCGCGTGGTCGCCTCGTTGGTCGCCGGATGGGAGTCTGATCGCCTTCCTGACCGAACAACCCGACTTCAACGAAATCTGGCTCATCCACCCGGACGGGACCGGCCTCCGGCAGTTGACCCACCTCAGCCACGACGCTGGGGACCTCGCGTGGTCTCCCGATGGCACGCGGCTCGCCTGCTCGGTCAACCGCAATGGCTCGTTTGACCTCGCCCTCATTGACGCCCAATCCGGCGAACCCACCTTCCTCGGCCCGACCGGGGGCTTCCACGCCCGCCCGAACTGGTCCCCCGACGGGAAAACGCTCACCGTCGAACACGAATCCCCCACCCAACCCCCCGACCTCTACCGCGTGGACGTGGCAACGCGCACCTTCACCCAACTGACCTTTTCCAACCTCCCCGCCCTCGCCCGTCACGCGCTCGTAACCCCCGAACTTGTGTCGTACAAGAGTTTCGACGGGCTGGAAATCCCCGCGTTGCTCTATCGCCCCGCCAAACCCAACGGTGCGGCGATTCTCCACCCGCACGGCGGCCCCTCCTCGCAGTACGTGATGGATTGGGACATCCTTGCCCAATATTTCGTCGCCAAAGGCTACACCTGGCTCGCCCCAAATTATCGCGGCAGTACAGGGTACGGTTTCAAGTTTGAACATGCCAATTCCGACGATTGGGGCAAAGGCGATATGCAAGACTGCCTGCACGGCGCGAATTTCCTCCGCACCCTGCCGGGGATTGACCCCGCGCGCCTTGCTATTTACGGCGGGAGTTACGGCGGCTACATGACCGCCCTGTGCCTGTCCCGCGACCCGGAATACCGCTTTGCCTGTGGGGTGAGCAAATACGGCGATGCCAACCTGTACAGTTCCTGGGCGCAGTGCAACCGGGATTTGCGCCTGTACACCGAAATTTTCCTCGGCCACCCCGCCAAAAACCGCCAAAAATACATAGACGGTTCCCCGCTCTATCAAGTCGAAAACGTCCAAAAACCCGTCCTGATTCTCCACGGCCTCGACGATGATGTCGTCCCCCCGGAAGCGTCCGAAGAATGGGTAGATGCCCTCCGCAAAGCCGGAAAAACGTTCGAGTACAAAACCTACGCGGGCGAGCCGCATGGATTC
>WBZL01002020.1_pt1 | contig 20234 bp, 19 predicted proteins | sample 5204291 | NCBI WGS metagenome assembly WBZL01 (sample SAMN12344345, study PRJNA552823) | activated sludge metagenome | biome: Activated sludge suspended growth; feature: Nitrification reactor; material: Wastewater; isolation source: activated sludge from nitrification reactor of wastewater...
GCATATAGTTTGGCTGCCTCTGCATCACCCTCCCCCTTCACTTTTTGGGCATCGCGGTAGGCATTGGCAATGGTGATTTCTCGCTGACGATCCGCATCCGCGCGAATCTTTTCCCCTTCCGCTGCACCGGTAGAGCGCAGCTCGTTGGCCACTCGCTTGCGCTCGGCCTCCATGCGCCGGTACACCGACTCGGTAATCGTTTCAGCGTAGTCCACGCGGGTGATTCGGACATCAACCACATCCACACCCCATGGCTTTTGCCCCTTGACGGACTCGAGAACTTCGCGCTTGACGTCCGCCATCAAAGCTTCCCGCTTGAGGGACAGCAACTCTTTGACAGTGCGTTTATTGATTTCTTCCTGAAAAGCATTGCGCACCACTCGATTGAGCTGCAAAGCACCAGCGCTCTCGTCCAAACCCACGTTGCGAATGTACTCCGATGGATCGGTGATTCGCCAACGCACATACCAATCGATGACCACACGCTGCTTTTCCGCAGTCAAGACAGGCTCAGTGTCTGAACTGTCCAGAGTCAGCAGCCGCTTGTCGATGTAGGACACATTCTGAAACGGCGGCGGGAGCTTGAAATTCAGCCCCGGCTCAGTAATCACTTCCTTGATCTGCCCCAGGGCATACACCACGCCGAACTGGCGCTGGTCAACCACAAACACCATCGAGCTGAGCAAAGCCAAGGCCACCAGAATCGATGTTGCAAAAAAACCTACCTTGTTCACACTGCTCTCCTAACGGGATTCACGGTCACGCGAACGGCTGAGGTCGCGAGACCTGGAGTCATTGGATGCCGCTCCTGGGAGCGCCGGTACGGCCCCTGCGGCAATTCCTGCGCCAGAAGATGCAGAACCATCTTGCGCAAGCACAGCAGGCTGCTGAGCCACGCTTTGCATGATTTTGTCCAACGGCAGGTACAACAGATTGGATCCCTGGCGAGAGTCAACAATCACCTTGGTCACATTCGAATACACCTGCTGCATCGTGTCGAGATACATGCGATCGCGGGTCACCTGTGGGGCTTTCTGGTACTCCGCCAACACGGAACTGAATCGCTGCGCATCACCTTGCGCCTGGGCCACGATACGTGCCTTGTAGGCCTCCGCCTCTTCCTTGAGCCGGGCAGCAGTACCTGTCGCCCTGGGGATCACGTCATTTGCGTATGCCTGCGCCTCATTCTTGGCACGCTCGCGCTCCTGACCCGCCTTGAGCACATCATCAAAAGAGGCTTGCACCTGTTCAGGTGGTCGCACGCCTCCTTGCTGCAAGTTGATTCCTACGATCTCCACACCAACGTTGTATCGATCCAAAATGGTTTGCATAAGGGTGCGCACCCTGGGAGCGATCTGATCGCGCTCATCCGCCAAGGCGGAATCCATACGCATCTTTCCGACCACCTCGCGCACGGCCGTTTCTGCAGCCTGAACGACGGCTTCTGCTGGATTGCGGCTCTCAAACAACCACGCCCGAGCGTCGCTGAGGCGGTACTGCACGGCAAACTTGATTTCGACGATATTCTCGTCTTCGGTCAGCATCGCCGAATCCCTCAAGCCCGTGGCCTTGATGATGGTGTCCCGCCCCACATCCACAGAACGGATCTGCGTCACGAACACCAGCTCATGGCGCTGGATGGGATAGGGCAGGCGCCAATTGAAACCGGCACCTACCGTGCTTTTGTATTTGCCAAACTGAGTGATGACCGCCTGCTGGCCTTCCTGCACGATAAAGAAGCCGGTACCTAGCCAAATCAACACTGCCACGCCAGCGATAAGCCCAACGCCCACACCAGCGCTCTTCATGTCTGGCTGAAAGCCGCCACCACCGCTGTTGGTCGGACCTCTTCCGCCACCATTCTTTCCGCCAAAAAGACCTGATAGCTTGCGATTGAGATCACGCCACAGCTCATCCAGGTCGGGCGGCTGCCCTCCCTGCTTCGGATCACGCCCACCGCGATCATTGCCTGGCTGCTCGGAGGAAGGACGGGTTGAATCGGGACGCGAACCCGCATCGTCATCACCCCTGCCCCATCGAGGATCATTGAGGTTGAACATCCCTCGCATGCGCTGAGGCAAGCTGGCCCAGCGGCGGACGTTGTGTTCAGAGTTCATGCGCAGTTTCTCAGGTTCTCTATCATGGCTGGCCCGGCGATTGTGCCCAATCATCCGGGGTATCCTGCAATGGAGCATCAAGTTCTGGGGACATCGTTGTCAAGCGCGCTTCCAGCACCCGTTCAGCCAACTGGGTGCGAAGAGCCTCCAGGCCCTGTGCATTGCGCGCACTGAGGAAAAGGCGTACGACCTGTCTTCCCTCCAAATCGTAGCTGTCCTTGAGCACACCAGGGCGCGCTTCAGGAACCACTGCGTCCAGTTTATTGAATACCAGGATCTGCGGTATCTCATCTGCACCAATCTCCCTCAGCACCTTCTGGACTTGTTGAATCTGCTCTGGGTAGTGGGGATTGGCCGCATCAACGACATGCAGCAACAGGTCAGCATCCACAGCCTCCTGCAACGTGGCCTGAAATGCGGCCACAAGCCCATGGGGAAGATCGCGGATGAAACCCACCGTATCGGAGAGAGAAACCGAGCAGCCAGCAGCCTCCAGATACATCTGTCGGGTGGTGGTATCCAGGGTGGCAAACAGTTGGTCTGCCGCATAGGCTCGCGCTTTCACCAGTGCGTTGAACAGCGTGGATTTGCCCGCATTGGTGTAGCCGACCAAGGAAACATTGAAGACCGCTGTCCTCTCCCGCTGGCGTCTCTGCGTCGAACGCTGGCGCTTCACCTTGACCAAGCGCTCTTTGGTTCTCTTGATCGCATCGTCGATCATCCGCCGATCCAGCTCGATCTGCTTTTCCCCTGGACCGCCTCGCACGCCCGCACCGCCCGTTTGGCGTTCGAGGTGCGACCAGCGACGAACCAAGCGTGTGCTCAGGTATTGCAGGCGCGCGAGTTCCACCTGCAACTTACCTTCATGGCTGCGGGCTCGCTGAGCGAAGATTTCAAGAATCAGCAGCGTGCGATCATTCACCGGCATTTCCAGATGCCTTTCGAGATTGCGCTGCTGCGCCGGACTCAGCGACTGATCGAAGAGCACCTCCTTCGCACCATGCATCTGCGCCAGCATACGAATCTCATCGGCTTTGCCACTGCCCACAAAAAGCGCAGCGTCAGGCGCCTTGCGCTTGCATGTCAGGTGCGCTACCGGCTCCATCCCTGCGGTCTTGGCGAGCAGGGCGAGCTCTTCTAGCTCCCCATCAAAATGGGGAAACCCGAAGTCCACTCCGACCAACAGCACGGGCGCTGGCCGACGATGGGTTGCAGAGGAATCGCTCAAGTCAGCAGTATGGGTACGGGCGCATGCCAAGGGTGACCGCGCTGTCGGCCATCAGACCATTCATGCAGGTGCAGAGCCTGGATCCGCAGTATCAGTGACCGAGAAGCTCACTGGGCGGCCCGGAACAATCGTAGAGATCGCGTGCTTGTAGACCATCTGGGTCACGGTGTTGCGCAGCAACACCACATACTGATCGAAAGACTCGATCTGCCCCTGAAGCTTGATCCCGTTGACCAGATAGATGGACACCGGCACATGCTCTCTGCGCAAGGCATTGAGAAAGGGATCTTGAAGGAGTTGGCCTTTATTGCTCACGATATTCTCCGTGTTCAAAAGTTATTCTTGGGAAGACACCTTACCACAGCCCGGTGCCTCGGCGCGAAAAGCAGACAACACCCCACTCGGGGCACAGGGGATCATCAAGAGCCCGATGACTCCGCGTACGGATTGTGGGAAGTTTTGAATTCAATGCGCAAAGGGGTTCCGACCAGGTCGAACTCCTTGCGGAAACGCCCTTCCAAAAACCGCTTGTAGGCGTCCGACACATGCTCCAAGGAGTTGCCATGGATCACGATCACTGGTGGATTCATGCCACCCTGATGGGCGTAGCGCAGCTTAGGTCGAAACATACCGGAGCGCTTGGGACTCTGGAACTGCACCGCTTCCAGCAACAGCCGGGTCAGCACTGGTGTGGGCATTTTGCAGGTGGCAGCCTTGTACGCCTGAATGATCGACGCCCACAGGGGCCCCAGGCCCTGGCGCTTTTTCGCCGAAATGAAATGCATGGAAGCAAAGCGCAGAAAGGCAAGCCTCGTTTCGATGGAACGCTCCAATAGCTGGCGCTGGTAATCGTCCACCGCATCCCACTTGTTCACCGCCAGCACCACGGCACGGCCACTCTCCAAGATGTAGCCTGCAATATGCGCATCCTGATCTGTCACGCCCTGTGTCGCATCCAACAACAGCACCACCACATGCGCGGACTCAATGGCCTGCAAGGTTTTGACGACAGAAAATTTCTCGATCGCCTCAAAAACACGGCCCTTGCGTCGCAGACCTGCGGTATCCACCAACTCAAAGCGCTGGCCATTGCGTTCAAAGGGGACAGTAATAGCATCCCTGGTGGTGCCAGGCAAGTCGAATGCCACCAAGCGCTCTTCGCCGAGCCACGTGTTGATCAAGGTGGATTTGCCGACATTGGGACGGCCGGCCACCGCCAGCCGTATGGTGGACTTGTCCGACGAAAGATCCTCTTCCTCGGGCTCTGGCAAATGCAACAAACCCAGTGCCATCTCCACCAGGCTGCGGATACCCTGGCCGTGCGCAGCAGAGATGCCGTGGACCTCACCCAAGCCCAACTCGTAAAACTCGCTGAGTTGCGCGCCCTCCTGCATCCCCTCCGCCTTGTTCGCCACCAAGACGCACGGCTTGCTCAAACGCCGCAGGTAATTGGCGATGTCATGGTCCTGCGCCGAAACACCCGCTCTGGCGTCGACTACAAATACCACCACATCGGCCTCCGCCACCGCCTGCTGGGTCTGCCTGGCCATCTCGCGGTAGATACCGCTGGACGCATCGGGTTCAAACCCGCCGGTGTCGATGACGATGTACTCGTGCTTTCCTTGCCGACCGTTACCGTAATGTCGGTCGCGGGTCAGCCCAGCGAAATCCGCAACGATGGCGTCACGAGATTTCGTCAAACGGTTGAAGAGGGTCGATTTCCCGACGTTCGGCCGCCCCACGAGGGCGATTACAGGCTTCATGGCACGCTTCGTTTCATCAATCCGGTCGGTAGGCAAAAACCCCGCCGTTGCGGGTCACCACCACCAGCGTATCGGCCGCAACCACAGGTGCAGCCACTACCGCACTGCCATCGGTCGCCATGCGGTTGAGCGGGGAACCATCTTCGCGCGATAGCAAGTGCACCCAACCCGTATCGTCCCCCACCACCACAGAGCGCCCCAACGCAAGCGGAGCGGTCAATTTGCGGTGTTGCAGACGCTCGGAGGTCCACATGCGGCTACCGTCGTTGCGCCGCCATGCCACCACGGTGCCATTGCTCTCGGAGCCAAAGAGGGCTTGGTCTGTGCCATGCACTCCCTGACCCGAACTGGCTTTCTGCACCCAATCCACCGTTCCGCGGGCCGTGTTGACGCAACCTACAGCGGCTTGGAATGCTCGCACACAAACCGAGGCATCGATCCGGCTGGCGGGCCCCACCAACTCGACCAAGCGCTCCACATCGTTCGTGCCACGGGAACTGGCGATAGGTGCCTCCCACCGCACCGTACCGGTATCTGGGTTCATACCGACCAAACGCCCCGACTGGCCAACCACCAAGGTATCGCCCTGCGCCAACAGCACCCCTTGCTGACGCAACACCAATGGGTCACCTGGGCGGGTGTGGCTCCACAGCTTGGCTCCATTCTTGGCGTCAAAGGCAGACACTGACCGGTCCGAACCGAGCACAAAGACCCGGGCCCCTGCCACCAGGGGCGCAGTGAAAACCTGGAAGCCAAGGCTCTTGCGCCATGCCTCTCGTCCGGAATCCAGAACGATGAGTTCGTTGTCACGAGAAACCACTGCAGACCAGCGGCCATCACTTCCAACGCCAGCAGACAGTGCCGTATCCAGGCTGGCGCGCCACACCTCGCCACCCGTCCGTGCGTCCAACGCGGCCACCGCGCCATCGGCGGAAGCCAGGATCAATTGCGATCCCTGAACCTGAACCGCCAGAGGCAGGTTGTGGACAGGCGCGAGTTTGGCCATCCATACCTGGCGCACACCCAACACCGGCACATTCGGCCCCAAATCTGCTGGTTTGGGTTTGTCGGAGCCCCCACCCCACAGTGAACAACCCACCACAGACGCCCCCAGCGCAAGAGCCAGGAATGCCCGCCCCCATACAACCACAGAGCGATGCGATACGTTCACTTGGATGCCTCCGTTGAACCCTTGGCTGACAGGCCTTGTGCCTGCACACCCAATGCATTGAGCTTCACTTCCACCAGACGCCGATATTCCATCGACTCAGAAAAAGCCTGGTAGGCACGGGAATACTCCTCCACGGCCTCCTGCTTCTTTCCTTGCAATACCAGCACATCGCCCTTGCGATCTGCCACCACCGCGGCGTACTCTGCCGCGAAAGGCACGGAGAGTTGCTTGAGTGCCTCGTCATAGGCCTTCTCTTCCATCAACAGGGCCGATAGACGCAAGCGCGCAATGGCCTTGTGACCGTCGTCCTTGGCGCTTTCAGTCACCCAGGTCAAGGCCGACTTTGCCAAGGCCGAATTGCCTGCCGACGATGCGGCCTTACCCACAGTCAGCCCCGCAAGCCCTGCTTGAGCGGTGCCGCCAAACTTACTGCGCATATCCGAGAACGCCTGCTCCAAGCGCCCCATGTCGCCACTGGCTGCCGCCACATCCACAGCATCCAGCAGGGCTGCGGCTTGCCCGGCCTGGCGGTTCTGCCAGAACTGGTAACCGTTCCAGCCCGCAAGGCCTAGCGCGATCACCAGCGCCGCAGAGCTGATGAGCGTTCCCCAGGTGTTCCAGAAATGCTTGAGCTGGTCTATCTGTTCTTGTTCTTCGAGGTCGAGATGGTTTGCCATGGCTTGAGATGGAATTAACGCTGGGATTGTAGGTGGCCCGCCCAGGATGCCACGTCCTGCAGGGATTGTTCGACTTGCTGACCGCTGCCGTCACGCAAGGCCTTGACGAGGACAGTCCCCCGCAGCAGCTCGTCGGCACCGAACACCAGCGCAAACGCAGCCGCACTGGCATCGGCCTTCTTGAACTGGGATTTCATACTGCCCATGCCATCAGCCGCGCCCGTGGGGCTGTGCATCTGGGCACGCACCCCAAGGGCGCGCAACTGTTGCAGGGTCTTGATGGCAATCGGCAAGGCAGATGCCTCTGGGATGATGGCATACACATCCGGTACTGGTACCGGACTGTCCAGTCCTTGCTCTTTCAGCAACTCCAGCACCCGCTCCACGCCGAGCGCCCAGCCCACCGCCGGTGAGGGCTTGCCGCCAATCTGTTCAATCAGATAGTCGTAGCGTCCTCCACCACAGATGGTGCCCTGTGAGCCCAGGCGATCTGTAATGAACTCAAAGACCGTCAAGTTGTAGTAGTCCATGCCTCGAACCAGACGGGGGTTGAAGCGCCAGGCCACGCCGTTGGCGTCGAGAATGGCCTTGACCGCATTGAAATGTGCCAGCGATGCCTCCCCGAGATAGTCCACCAAACGCGGAGCACCCTCCACCAGTGCCTGCATGGCTGGATTCTTGGTGTCCAGAATGCGCAGCGGGTTGGTGTAAAGGCGCCTGCGCGCCTCCTCATCCAGTTGCGACGCGTTCTGCTCCAGATAGGCAATCAAGGCCGCACGGTGCGCCTTGCGCTCCTCCGGCTGCCCCAGGCTGTTGATCTCCAGGCGCACATCGGTCAAGCCGATTTCCTTCCAGAGCGCGTCAGCCAACAGAATCATCTCCGCATCGATCTCCGCCCCCGGAAAACCCAGGGCTTCCGCGCCAATCTGGTGGAACTGCCGATAACGTCCGCGTTGTGGACGTTCATGCCGAAACATCGGCCCCATGTAGTAAAGACGCTTGCCGCCGTCATAAAGCATGGAATGCTCCACCGTGGCACGCACTACGCCGGCAGTGCACTCCGGACGCAGGGTCAACTGCTCGCCATTGAGCCTGTCTTCGAAGGAGTACATCTCCTTCTCGACGATGTCTGTCACCTCACCCAGACCGCGGACAAACAAGGCGGTGGGTTCGACAATCGGCGTGCGAATGTTGCGGTAAGCGTAACGCGCCATCAAAGTTCGAACCTTGTCCTCCAGCCATTCCCAACGACTGGACTCGCCCGGAAGAATGTCGTTCATTCCCTTGACGGCGAGCAGTTTTTCCGCCTTGGCAGGCGTCGATGCCTTTTCTGTGTTCACAGCACTGATGTTTGAGAGAAGTTAGAGGGGATGCGTCGATCTCGATCCTTCAAGGCGGCCGTCGCCTTGTTCAGGGTTTCGAGAATCCACGCCTTATGGATGGCCGCTCGGAGAACCAAACCGCTTTTCGATGTACGACTGCACCAGTTGATGAAACTCATGGGCGATATTGTCACCACGCAAGGTCATCGCTTTTTGGCCATCTATGAAGACTGGGGCTGCAGGCGCCTCCCCCGTTCCGGGCAGGCTGATCCCGATATCTGCGTGCTTGCTTTCCCCTGGGCCATTGACGATGCAGCCCATCACGGCAACCTTCAGCGCTTCCACCCCGGGATACTGCTCGCGCCAGACGGGCATTTGCTCACGCAGAAAATCATCGATCTGCTTGGCCAGTTCCTGGAAGGTGGTGCTGGTCGTGCGGCCACAACCCGGGCAGGCAGTCACACTGGGCACGAACATGCGCAGCCCCAGGGCCTGAAGGATTTCAGACGCGACCACCACCTCCTGAGTACGTGCCTCACCCGGCTGGGGTGTCAAGGAGACCCGGATCGTGTCGCCAATACCTTCCTGCAGCAAAACCGCCAGCGCGGCCGAAGAAGCCACCGTCCCCTTGGTTCCCATGCCGGCTTCGGTCAACCCCAGATGCAACGCGTAATCGCAGCGCCTGGCCAATTCGCGGTACACCGAGATCAGATCCTGCACACCGCTGACCTTGCAGGACAGGATGATCTGGCTGCCATCGAGCCCCATGCGCTCAGCCTGCAATGCAGAATCAATGGCAGAGGCAATCAACGCCTCGTACATCACCTGACGGGCATCCCAAGGTTCTGCACGCTGGCTGTTGGCATCCATCAGACTCGCCAGCAGTTCCTGGTCCAGACTGCCCCAGTTCACACCAATGCGCACGCATTTATTCCAACGCACCGCCGCCTCGATCATCTGGCCGAACTGGCGGTCTCGCTTATCCCCCTTGCCCACGTTGCCAGGATTGATGCGGTACTTGGACAGTGCCTGTGCACAGTCAGGGAACTCCGTGAGCAGTTTGTGTCCGTTGTAGTGAAAATCACCGACCAGAGGTACATCCACTCCCATGCGGTCGAGTTGTTCACGGATATAGGGCACAGCCTGAGCGGCTTCCGGGGTGTTGACGGTAATACGCACCAATTCAGAGCCAGCCTGGGCCAACTCCTTGACCTGGATGGCAGTGGCGATGGCATCGACCGTGTCAGTGTTGGTCATCGATTGCACACGCACCGGTGCGCCACCACCAATGGTGACCACCCTGCTGCCCCATACTGCGCGTGCTTGGCGCGTCTGGCGCTGGCGAGGGGTTGCGATGTCTATTGGAGCGTTGTTTGGCTGTGCCATCAGGGCTTCACCTCAAAGCGAGCAACGTTTTCACGGGTCACCGGGGCAAGGTCAAAAGGTTTGCCACGCACAAAGACCTCTGTGGCATCGGCCTTGCCGATGACCACCGACAGTGGCGGTTTTCCTTCTGCCACCACCGTCTCTCCCGCGGCCACGATACGCTGCAAGGTGGTTGCTCCCGAAGCATCCCGCACCTGAATCCAGGATGCGCTTTTGGCCCGCAAAGCAAGCAAGGAGTCTCCGATCACCGGGCTGGACGCTGTCTCCACCGCTGCCTGCGCGGCCAGTGCCTCCGAAGCCGCAGGCTCGGCAGGACGCTGAACTTCTTGCACCGTAGCGGCGACAGGCCCTGCAGGCAGGACCTGCGGTGATGGCGACGGAGGCGGTGGTGCCGACTCGGTGGACAAAGGCGCCGCAGACTTCTCAGACACAGTCATGCGCTCGCCCATGGAGACCAACTCAGTCACCAGACCGGGGAAAAAGGCCAATACGGCCGCCCCCGCCAACAACAAAGCCACGGCCAAGAACATCGGACGTGTCAGAAAACTCAGTGCCGGCCCCACCCGGGAGGGCTCCGTTCCGTCACGGAAAGCCGTATTCACATCTGGCGCCTGAGGCTGCAAGCGGGGCGCCGGGCCTGTCGGCATCAACGCAAGAATCGGTGCCGAATCGATTCTCAGGGCACGGCACACACTGCCCGCCAAAGCCCTGGCAAACACGGTGTCGGGCAAATGCTGGTAATCATCGGCTTCCAGCGCCCGCACCTTGCTCACAGGCACCTTCAACGACACCGCCAAGGCCTCGATGTGCATGCCTGCTGCCTCACGCGCAGTGCGCAGCATGGCCCCTGGAGAAGCCACTGCGCCCTGCCCCACATCGGCACCCACCCCTTCAGCGACGACGCCCATGTCACTCATCGAACGCCCCTCGATCCAACGCTGCCGTTTCCTTGGCTTGCGGGAAGCGCTTGCGCAGTTGCTCTGACAGCTGACGCATCGCGACAGTCTCACCCAAGGCCCTCTCGACCTTGACGCCCAACCACAGCGTTTCAGCGTTGGCCAGCTCGCTGTTGTTGATGCGTCGGATATAAAACTGGGCCCTGGTCAACTCACCCTTGCGGAAAAAGATGTCGGCAAGGTTGTAGCCCACGACGGGATTGGCCGTGTCCAGTTCATAGGCACGCAAAAAAGTCTTTTCGGCCTGAGCCAAATCACCGGCACGGGTCTGGCACAAGCCCTGGGCCATCAGCGTCTTGGTGCGAGCGGTGTAGCCCGGGTTGGCCAATGCCTCGATAAAACGCTTGTCGGCCTCGCCGTACTTTTGCTGGAGACACAAGAGCCAGGCATGGTTGTGCAACACGTTGGCATCACCGGGTCTGAGGCTCAACGCCCGGCGAAAACTCTCGTCCGCCATCGGCAGATCGCTGAGTTGCATGTAGATCAAACCGCGCAGATTGTAGGCATCGGCAAAGCCAGGATCGGAAGCCAGAGCCTGCTTCACTTCGTCCAGCGCGAAAGCCACCTTGCCCGCTTCGAAATAACCCACCGCCAATTCCAGACGGATGCGTGCACGGCGCCGAGCGTCTGATTCGTCAGAGGGCGTGACAATCTCCGCCGCAGCCCCTTGGGGTGCAGCGGTAGTGGAACAAGCCTGCAACGCAAGAACGCCAATCCACGGCAGCAGCATTGTTGCCAAGCGCACCCCAAACGCACCCCCAAGAGCCCTGCCTTCCGTCATGTCATGCCTCCTTGTTGTCAGATCCTGCGCCCATCACGGCAATGGGTATGGTGCGACGCTTGGCCATGCGTTGCGCAACGCGGGTGCGGTCCTGCACTTCTCCGGCCAGTTGACCGCACGCAGCATCAATATCGTCACCCCGCGTTTTGCGTACCGTGGTGACAATCCCTGCCTCGCTGAGTATGCGTGCAAAAGCACTCACTTGCGCCGATTCAGATCGCCGCAACCCAGATGCGGGAAAGGGATTGAAAGGAATCAGATTGAACTTGCACCACACGCCTTTGCCGGCGTGCTTGCGCACCAATTCGACCAACTGGTGCGCGTGCTCCGGCTGATCGTTGACGCCATCGAGCATGCAGTACTCGAAGGTAATGAAATCCCGGGGTGCATGCACAAGGTAACGATTGCAGGCGTCCAGCAATTCGTCGATCGGATACTTGCGGTTGAGCGGCACCAGCACATCACGCAGCGCATCGTTGGGCGCATGCAGGGACACTGCCAAGGCCACCGGACAATCCGCAGCGAGCCGATCCATCATGGGGACCACACCGGACGTAGAGACCGTCAGGCGACGACGGGAAAGACCGTAGCCATGGTCGTCCAGCATGACACGCAACGCGGGAACCAAGGCCGAATAGTTCTGCAACGGCTCCCCCATACCCATCATCACCACATTGGAGATGACGCGGTCCTGGGTCTGGAAACGCTTGCGCAGCACATGCTCGGCAAACCACAGCTGCGAAACGATTTCGCCGGTGGTCAGGTTACGACTGAAACCTTGATGACCCGTGGAGCAGAAACGGCATCCCACCGCGCATCCGGCCTGCGAAGACACACAGAGCGTTCCTCGGTCGTCCTCGGGAATGAACACTGCTTCAACCGCGTTGCCCGCACCCACATCAAAAAGCCATTTGACGGTGCCATCTGCCGATTGGTGCTCACTGACCACCGGCAAGGGCAACACCTGGGCGCAACCCTTGAGCTTGTCCCGCAAGGACTTCGCCAGATCGCTCATCTGGTCGAAATCCTGCGCGCCGCGCTGGTGAATCCAACGGAACAATTGGGTTGCGCGAAAACGCTTCTCCCCGAGCTGCTCACAGAAGGCCGTGAGCCCATCGAGGTCGAAATCCAGCAGATTGACCGTCATGAGCTGGATTCCTGTTGGCAGATCCACAAGACACCGCAAGGCCCAGGGGCCACACGGCCGAGCCGGGGTTGCGGAATATGCAGCCTGCCAAAAACCATGTCAGCGGGAGTAAACGTTCAGGCCGGCAAAGAAGAATGCCACTTCCACCTGGGCGGTTTCTGCAGCGTCCGAACCGTGCACCGCGTTGGCATCGATGCTGTCGGCAAAGTCGGCGCGGATGGTGCCAGGGGCTGCCTTCTTGGGGTCGGTGGCACCCATCAGTTCACGGTTCTTGAGGATGGCGTTCTCGCCTTCCAGAACCTGGATCATGACGGGACCGGAAACCATGAAATCCACCAGGTCCTTGAAGAAGGGACGCTCTTTGTGCACAGCATAGAACTGCTCGGCCTCCAGGCGCGAGAGGTGCTGCATGCGTGCGGCAATGACCTTCAGGCCGGCAGCCTCAAAGCGGGCATAGATCTGACCGATGACATTCTTGGCAACTGCATCGGGCTTGATGATGGAAAGGGTACGTTCGATGGCCATTTTTTGTTCCTGGACAATGGGTTGAAGGTTATTTTTGCCGCCTTGGCAAAGCTTTTGATTTTAACCTGCGCGCGTGGGTGCCGTGATGTCAGCGTCCGCCACGTCGGCCTCCGCCCCCCGGCCCCGCGCGGCGCTGGGCCTTTCGCTGGCGCTGCAGACTGTCAGAGCCGATGTATCCGATGGACGTCTTGAGCGGGTCAGGCTGCCCAGCACCCGCTGCCGACCGCCCTGGTGTCTTGGGCCCTGCGACCCGGCCCGGCGCGGGCGCTCGCCCCCTGGGGGCTTGGGCGCGCCCATTGCCCTGACCAGGCTTTCCACGCCGCTGCGTGCCCTCACGGCCCGCCGCAGGTGGATTCCACTGTGCACCCGCAGCCCGCATCAGTGCGGCGATGTCTTGTGCATCCAGTTCCATCCAGGCACCGCGTTGCAGCCCCCGCGGCAGCACCATGGCGCCGTAGCGGATGCGGATCAGGCGGCTGACGGCATGCCCCACCGCCTCGAACATGCGACGCACCTCGCGATTGCGCCCCTCTGAGATGGTGACCCGGTACCAGCAATTGGAGCCTTCGCCCCCACCTTCCTCGATGGAGCCGAACGCCGCCACACCGTCATCCAACTGCACGCCCTCCAGCAAGCGGCTCTTTTCGTCCTGGCTCAGGGCGCCCAGAACACGCACCGCGTATTCGCGCTCCAGCCCAAATCGCGGGTGCATGAGCTTGTTGGCCAACTCCCCCGAATTGGTAAACAGCAGCAAGCCCTCCGTATTCAGATCCAGCCGTCCAACGGACTGCCACTTGCCCTGCGCCAGCCGGGGCAGCTTGCGAAAGACGGTGGGACGGCTTTGCGGGTCGTCATGGGTCACCACTTCACCCACGGGCTTGTGGTAAGCCAGCACACGCGGTGGCGGCGGATCGATCCGAAAGCGGATGGGCTTACCGTTGACCTTGATCTGGTCACCGTACTGGATGCGCTGACCAATGTGCGCAGGCTCGTTGTTGACCGAGATACGGCCTTCCAGGATCAGTTGCTCCATCTCCAGACGGGAGCCCAGGCCTGCCTGGGCCAGCACCTTGTGCAACTTGGGCGTCTCGACCTGGGGCTGCAACACCCGCTTGGCTGGTGAGGGCACATCGGTTCGGGTCTCGTCTGCATCGAACTGCCCCGACACCACATCGGCGAACGCATAGCCTTCGACGCGCTCGGCCTGGTCTGCGGAGCGGCGCGCACGCTGGTGCCGCACCGGTTCGGTAGAAGCCTCCGGCTCCACCGTCGAAGGTGTGGCAGTGGGCTCAGGGGTTGGTGTGTCGTTCATGGCTTCAAATCCAATAATGGGTCGGCGGGCGGGTCGTCACTGGCGGGCGCCTCCAGCAAAGCTGGCGGCTCTTGCGGCGCGGAAGCGTCGGCAGAGTCAGCCAGCTCGGGCAATGAGGCCTGGGCTGGGTCGGTGTCTTCCGAAAGGCCTGCCAGCAAACGCTCTTGCACGGACGACTCTTCCAGAGCCGGCAACTGATCCAAAGAAGACAGCCCCAGGTCATCCAGGAACTGTCTTGTGGTCGCCAGCAGTGCCGGGCGCCCCACGGTTTCGCGGTGGCCTATCACTTCCACCCAGCCCCGGTCTTCCAGTTGCTTGATGATGAGGCTGTTGACGGTGACCCCCCGAATGTCTTCGATGTCTCCGCGCGTCACGGGTTGCCGATAGGCGATGATGGCCAGCGTTTCCAGGGTGGCGCGCGAGTAGCGCGGAGGCTTCTCTGGATGCAACCGGTCCAGGTACACCCGCATCTCGGGGCGGCTCTGAAACCGCCACCCCGACGCCACCTGCACCAGCTCCACGCCTCGCTGTGCCCATTCGTGCTGAAGCTCCTGCAACAGCATCTTGAGCGTATCGGAGCCCAGTGCGTCATCGAACAGCGTCCGCAGCTCGCGCAAGGGCAAGGGCTGCGGTGCGCAGATCAATGCAGTTTCAAGGACCCGTTTGGCATCCACCGTGTTCATGGTTCAGCGGTTCCGGGAAAAAATGGGCCCCAGATTCCCTCTGGAACGCCATACCAACAGAAGAAGCCCATCAAGGGGGGCTGGAGCTGCAGCGATCTTGTCGCTGCGCCATCGCCATTGCAGGCAAGGGCCTGTGGGCGACGAAAACACCGGCACGGATCAGCGAATGCCCGCCCAGGTCATTTCGGCGGATTGTAGCCCAGTCCCGCCGCAGCCAGGGCCTGCTGCATATCTGGCGGCAGGGGCGCGTGAAACTCCAGCGCAGTCCCCAGCACGGGATGGTTGAACGCCAGACGAAACGCATGCAGCGCCTGGCGCTGCAAGCCCAGCGCGGGATGACCGCCGTAGAGCGCATCGGCCACCAATGGGTGCCCCAGGTGGGCCATGTGCACCCTGATCTGGTGGGTGCGACCCGTGTGCAGGGTGCATCGTACCCAGCACACCCGGTCGTTACCGTCCAGCAACTCCACATCCGTGCGCGCCGGCTTGCCGGCATGCTGGGCCAGATCCACCACCGCCATGCGCAGGCGGTTGCGCGGATCCCTGCCGATCGGCAATTCGACGCTCACCTGCATGCGCCCCCGCCATGGCCGGTGGGCCAGTGCCTGGTACTGGCGCTGCACCTCGCGACGCCCAATCATGCCGACCAGCGCATCCATCGTGGCCCGCGTCTTGGCCACCACCATCAGGCCACTGGTGTCCTTGTCCAGACGGTGGACGATGCCTGCGCGCGGAACACGGGTGCAGGCGGGATCGTAGGCCAGCAAGCCATTGAGCAAGGTGCCGCCCCAGTTGCCGGGCGCCGGGTGCACCACCAGCCCTGAGGGCTTGTCGATCACCAGCAGGTGCTCATCCTCGTACACCACCTGCAGTGGCATGGGCTCCGGGCGGAAGGCCTGACTCTCCAGCGTGGGGCGCATCTCCAGGCGCAGCAGGTCGCCGACCTTGACCTTGTGCGCGGCCTTGAGGATCGGTTTGCCCTGCAGGCTGACGGCCCCCTGCTCTATCAGTTGCTGCAGGTAGCTGCGTGAGAACTCGGCCACGGCATCGGCCAGCATGCGATCGAGCCGCTGACCATGCTGAGCGGCGCCCACATCGATGGTGCGCCACTCGATGTCTTCCGCTGCCCCTGTCTCGTCGTCGCCGGGCTCAGCCGACCACGCCGTGGCAGCTTCATTGGGGTCGGCGGGAACGCCGGTAGCCTCCATGCAGTGGATCAACGCGACGGCAGGAAGCGCGATGGATCCACCGGTTTGCCCTGGCGACGGATCTCGAAATGCAGCTTCACACGATCGGCGTCGGTGCTGCCCATCTCGGCAATCTTCTGGCCTTTGCGCACGTTCTGGTCTTCTTTGACCAGCAAGGTCTGATTGTGTGCGTAGGCGGTCAGATAGGTATTGTTGTGCTTGAGGATGATGAGGTTGCCATAACCCCGCAAACCTGCGCCGGAATACACCACCCGCCCATCCGCCGCGGCAAGCACCGGATCTCCGGCCTTGCCACCGATGTCCAGACCCTTGTTGCGGGCTTCGTCAAACCCTGCCAACACCTGCCCGCTCGCAGGCCAGATGAAGCCCATGTCATCGTCAGGCCCAGCAGCCACGGGCGCTGGCGCCGGAGCCGGCGTTGGAGCAGAAGCGGCGCTGGCCGCAGGTGCCGTCGCAGGTGCAGGCGCCGCACCCGACGCCGCAGGCTTGGCCGGGGTGGCCACCGGCGCAGGCGCCACGGTGGACGAAGTGACCGGCCGGGTCACCACCCCCGAAGACTCGCTGGCAGCCGCCACCACCGCGCCCGGCGCCAGTACCCGCAGCACCTGACCGACTTCGATCAGATTGGGGTTGTCCAGATTGTTCCAGCGGGCAATGTCCTTCCAGCTCTGGCCGGTATCCAGCCCGATGCGGATGAGTGTGTCACCGGGCTTGACTGTGTAATAACCCGGCTTGCCTGCATTTTCAGCACCCGGCATGGGCTTGGCAGGGACCACTTCGCCGGGCTGCACCGGCACTGCCGCGGCGGTGCCCCGGTCCTCCACCGGCGCCTTGGTCATGCGGGTTCCACAGCCCGTCAGCGCCAGGCCCAACAGGACGGCAAACCACCAGTGACCGCGGCCACGCGAGAGCAACATAGACAAAACGAATCTCCTTCAGTCAGGCAACGCCCGATTTTAGGGGGACAAAATGCACGGGTTCGAGCACGGTTTGTTTCAATCCGTGCGCGGTCTTGTCCACCACCAGAAGCACTTGCTGCCCATCGGCAAGGGCTGTGGGTGCCACCAGACGCCCACCCACGGCGAGTTGCTCGCACCAAGCCAGCGGCAACTGAGACCCGCCGGCCGCAGCGACGATGCCGGCATAGGGTGCGCCCTTGGCATAGCCTTCCATGCCATCGCCCAGAATCAGATGCACATTGGCCAGGCGCAACGGCCGCAGGTTGGTACGTGCCTTCTCGTGCAGCCCACGCAGACGCTCAATGCTGTAAACCTCACGCGCCAGACGCGCCAGCACCGCAGCCTGGTAGCCGCAACCCGTACCCACCTCCAACACCCGGCCCAGGCCTGCGGCACTGCGTGCAATCTCGGCACCCAGCAACAGTTCCATCATGCGCGCCACGACACTGGGTTTGGAGATGGTCTGCCCCAGCCCAATGGGCAGGCTGGTGTCCTCGTAGGCCTGGTTGACCAGGGCACTGTCCACAAAGCGGTGGCGCTCCACCGCGCCCATGGCCGTGAGCACGGCACCTGAGCTCACCCCGCCAGCAGCCAGGCGCTGCACCATGCGCGCGCGCACCGCTGCGGAGTCCAACCCCAGCCCGGCCGGCGCCGGAATGGACACCGGCCGCTGCACCGCAGGCACCGCCGCAGGGCGCTGCCCGCCAGGCACAGACGGTGCGATGCGTGCCGGAAAACCAGGGCGGCGCTGCTGCATCATTCCCTCAGCGCAGCGGGTTCGGTCCCTGCGGACAAACGGGCCGCCGTCTGCGCCCAGTACCCCAGGTTCTGGTGGTCGGTCAGATCGACTTTGAGCGGCGTCACCGAGACATGCCCCAGCGCCGTGGCATGGAAGTCGGTGCCTTCGCTGTCGTCCAGCGCCGCGCCTGCACCACCGATCCAGTACATGGTCTCACCCCGCGGGCTGACCTGGGTGATGACACGCTCGGCGGCATGGCGCCGCCCCAGGCGGCACAGCTTGATGCCACGCAGGGCCTGCAGGGGCAGGTTGGGAATATTCACGTTGAGCAACCAGGGTGTCTGGCCCACGAGCTTCAGTGCAAGCATCTGACGCACCATGTCGGCCGCCTTCTGCGCCGCCGCTTCCAGCTCGCCCCAACCCTTGTCCACCTGCGAAAACGCGATGGCGGGTATCCCGAACAGGTAGCCTTCCATGGCCGCACCCACGGTGCCCGAATAAATGGTGTCGTCCCCCATGTTGGCGCCATTGTTGATGCCAGAAACCACCAGATCCGGCCGGTAGCCCAACAACCCGGTCAGCGCAATGTGCACACAGTCGGCAGGCGTTCCGTTGACGTAGCGAAAGCCATTGGCCGCCTCGTGCACATAGAGGGGCGCATTGAGGGTCAGCGCATTGGACTTGGCGCTGTTGTTGTGCTCAGGGGCCACCACCTCCACATCGGCCACCTGCTGCAATGCGCGGTGCAGGGCCACGATGCCCGGGGCCTGGTAGCCGTCGTCGTTGGACAGAAGAATCTTCATGGTTCAGCACAGGGTTGGCGGCGATTGTAGGCGCCCGCCCGCCCCTGTGCCGTGCCCCCGGCGCCCGTCGCCCGTGGGACACACGAGGCCATGGTGCACACCTATCATCTGGCGTTCGATTTTCACGACCGGAGACCCCCCCATGCACGCATGGTTATGCACCAATCCCACGGGCGTCGAGGCCCTGGCCTGGACCGAACTGCCCACCCCCACGCCCAAGGCGGGCGAGGTGCTGGTGGAGATCAAGGCCGCCAGCCTGAACTTCCCTGACCTCTTGATCGTGCAGAACAAGTACCAGATCAAGCCGCCCCTGCCCTTTGTCCCCGGCGCCGAATACGCGGGCGTGGTGCAGGCCGTGGGTGAAGGCGTCACCCACCTGCAGGTGGGCCAGAACGTGGCCTGCCTCTCAGGCACGGGCGGCTTTGGCACCCACACGCTGGCACCTGCGGCGCTGTGCATGCCCCTGCCCGCAGGCTTCGGGCATGTCGATGCCGCCGCCTTCATCATGACCTATGCCACCTCGCACCACGCCTTGATCGACCGTGGCCAACTCAAGGCCGGCGAAACGGTGCTCGTGCTGGGCGCCGCAGGCGGCGTGGGCACAGCGGCCATCCAGATTGCCAAGGCCGTGGGTGCCAAGGTGATTGCGGCCGCGTCCACCGACGAGAAATGCGCGCTGTGCACCTCCATCGGTGCCGACGCCACCATCAACTACACCCGTGAAGACCTGCGCGAAGCCCTCAAGCGCCTGACCGACGGCAAGGGGCCGGATGTGGTGTACGACCCCGTGGGCGGCGACTTCGCCGAACCCGCCTTCCGCGCCATTGCCTGGCGCGGGCGCTACCTGGTGATCGGCTTTGCCGCAGGCCCCATTCCTGCGCTGCCGCTGAACCTGCCGCTGCTCAAGGGCGCCAGCATCGTGGGCGTGTTCTGGGGCGAATTTTCCAAGCGCGAACCCAAGGCCAACGCCGCCATGATGATGGAGCTGGCCCAGTGGTACGGCCAGGGCAAGATCAAGCCCGTGATCGATCGCACCATGCCCATGGCCGAACTGCCCGCCGCCTATGCCCACATGGGCTCGCGCAGCGTGCAGGGCAAGCTGGTGCTGGTGAACTGACATCAGCGACCCCTGCGGCGCTTCGCACCCCCCCCGCTCTTGCAGCGCTGCGGGTAGGGGGGACGCGCCCGGCGCGGCAGGGCGGCTCTTGCGCGGGAGCCCTGGGATGGCCCACGCCAGCGTCATGCGCTGGAGGTGCCGCATGCATACAACGAATAGCTGACTTGTCTCTGGGGCGTGCACCCGCACGCACTGTGCAATCAGCGCCGCCTCTGTCACACTAGCAGGCCATTCGACAGCTCCCTGTCCCAACCGCTGCCTGCCATGGCCGAACGCCCTCCATCAGACATTGCGCGCGAAACGCTCAAGCAACTCGCCCAGCGCCGCCTCCCCCCCACGC
>WBZL01001202.1_pt2 | contig 20229 bp, 20 predicted proteins | sample 5204291 | NCBI WGS metagenome assembly WBZL01 (sample SAMN12344345, study PRJNA552823) | activated sludge metagenome | biome: Activated sludge suspended growth; feature: Nitrification reactor; material: Wastewater; isolation source: activated sludge from nitrification reactor of wastewater...
GTCCGAGCAGCAGGCCCTGCCCGCCTTCGCGTCGGTGCTCAAGCTCGAGGGCACGCGGCTGCAGCAGGCCATCGCCGCGCTGCTGGCCCGGCTCGAAGGGCCGGCCGGCCTCGAGCGCCGCGACGACGCCCCCCGCGTGCCGCGCTACTTCTACTCGCGCGCCGCCAGCATCTACGGCGGCACGAGCGAGGTGCAGAAGGACATCCTGGCCCGGGCGGTGCTTGGCTAGGTCCCGACGACCCGACGGCGAGCTTGTCCCCTTGCGTCGCGCGAACAGGCTCCAGGAGCTGCACGATGGACTTCGAACCCAGCGCTGAACAGATCCAGCTGCACGACAGCGTCTCCCGGCTGCTGGCTGACCACGGCCGCTTCGAGCAGCGCCGCGCCGCCACGGCGCTCGAGCCGGGCTACGACGTCGAGCTGTGGCGGCGCCTGGCCGGACTGGGCGTGGCCGGCCTGCTGGTGCCCGAGGCGCATGGCGGCATCGGGGGCCGCTTCGAGGACCTGCTGCCGGTGCTGCGCGCGACCGGCCGCGCGCTGTCGCTCGAGCCGCTGCTGGCCTCGGGTGTGCTTGCCGCCACCACCTTGCGCCATGCCGCCAGCCCGGCCCAGCAGGCGACCTGGCTGCCGGGGCTGGCCAGCGGCGAGGCGGTCTGGGCCTGGGCCTACCACGAAGCGGCCGGTGGCCACGCCGCGTGCTGGGTGGAGACCCATGCGCGCCAGAAGGACGGCGCTTGGCTGCTCGACGGCCGCAAGAGCCCGGTGCTGCACGGCGCCCACGCCGGCCGTCTGCTGCTGAGTGCCCGCGTGGCCGGCCAGCCGGGCGATGCGCAGGGGCTGGCCTGGTTCGCCGTCGAGCCCGACGCGCCCGGACTCGCCCGGCGCGCCTTCCGCCTCGTCGACGACACGCCGGCCGCCGAGCTGCATCTGCAGGCCACGCCGGCGCAGCCGCTCGGCGACCCCTTCGACGCACCCCGCGCCGCGCAGGCCCTGGTCGCCACGCACGACGCCGCGCTGGCGGCACTGTGTGCCGACATGCTGGGCACGCTCGAGGCGGCCTACGACCTGGCCATCGGCTACCTGGGCACGCGGCGCCAGTTCGGGCGCCCGATCGGCGACAACCAGGCCCTGCGGCACGAAGCCGCCGAGATGCGCGTGGCGCTGGAGCTCTGCCGCAGCATGGCCATCGCCGCCGCGGTGGCCGCCGACCGGCCCGCGCAGGACGCTTCGCGCACCGACCTGCTGCAGGCGAAGCTCGTCATCGGCCGGCGCGGGCGCGCCTTGTGCCACGCCGCGATCCAGCTGCACGGCGGCATCGGCATGACCGAGGAGTACGCCGTCGGCCATTGCCTGCGCCGGCTGCACGTGCGCGACCATCTCTTCGGCGACAGCGCGGCGCAGGCCGAGCGCCTGGCCAGCGGGACCCCGACATGAACGAGCCGACCTTCGAGACCCTGCGCTGGCAGCGCGACGGCGCGGTGCTGACCCTCACGCTGCACCGGCCCGAGCGGCTGAACGCGCTGAATCCGACGATGCGCCGCGAGCTGTGCCGGGCCATCGAGCGGGTCGACGCCGACGACGCGGTGCGCGCGGTGGTGGTCACCGGCAGCGGACGCGCGTTCTGCGCCGGGGCCGACCTGTCGGCCGGCGCCGGGGCCTTCGTCGCGGCGCCGGCGCCCAAGGGCGGCGCAGGCGGCAACGGCGCGGGCGGCGGCCAAGAGGGCCACACCGATCCCGACGCCGATGCCGACGAGGCCGGCCGCGACGGCGGCGGGCTGATCACGCTGCGCCTGTTCGCCAGCACCAAGCCGTGGATCGCCGCGGTCAACGGCGCGGCGGTGGGCATCGGCGCGTCGATGTTGCTGCCGATGGACATCCGGCTGGCCAGCCGCGACGCGCGCGTCGGCTTCGTCTTCACCCGCCGCGGCATCGTCCCCGATGCCTGCGCCAGCTGGTTCCTGCCGCGTGTGGTGGGCATCTCGCGGGCGCTCGAATGGACGCTCGGTGGCCGCGTGATGCCGGCCGACGAGGCGTTGGCCGGCGGCCTGTTGCGCGAGGTCTGCGCGCCCGAAGAACTGCTGCCGCGGGCCCATGCGCTGGCCCGCGAGATCGCCGAGCACGCCGCACCGGTGTCGGTGGCGATGACGCGCCAGCTGCTGTGGCGCATGCTCGGCGCGGCGCACCCGATGGAGGCTCACCGCGTCGAGACGCCGGCCATCGCCGAGCGCGCCGCGTCGGCCGATGCCCGCGAAGGCGTCGGCGCCTTCCTGGACAAGCGCGCGCCGCATTTCACCGGACGCGTCGGCACCGACATGCCGGCGGTGTATCCCTGGTGGGACGAGCCTTCGTTCCGCCCGGGCGGCGGCCGCTGAGTCGCCACCGGAGGCCCGCCACGATGTCCACGCCGCAGATCTTCCTCGACGACCGCGCGGTGGCGCGCGAAACCGTGCTGCTCAACGGCCGGCGCGCGGCCACCGGCCTGGCCGCGCTCGGCGTGCAGGAGGGCGACTGCGTCGCGCTGCTGCTGCGCAACGACTTCGGATTCTTCGAGGTGCAGCAGGCGGCCGCGGCGCTGGGCGCCTACGCGGTGCCGATCAACTGGCACGGCAAGGCCGACGAGGTCAACCACATCCTGGACGACGCGCGTCCCAAGGTGCTGGTGGCCCACGCCGACCTGCTGGCCTCGCTGGGCGCGGCGCTGCCGCACACGCTGCCGGTGCTCGTCGTGCCCACGCCGCCCGAGGTGCAGCGCAGCTACGGACTGACGGCCGAGGCCTGCCGGCCCGCCGCCGGTGCCGTGGTCTGGCCCGACTGGCTGGCCGGCTTCGAGCCCTGGCAGGGCGCGCCGCGTCGCAGCCGGGCGACGATGATCTACACCTCGGGCACCACCGGCCGCCCCAAGGGCGTGATGCGCGCCCCGGCCACGCCCGAGCAGGCCGCCGACTACGCCGCGATGATCGGCCGTGTCTACGGCCTGAAGCCGGGGGTGCGCGCGCTGGTCGCCGGCCCGCTCTACCACGCCAGCCCCAACGCCTACGGCCGCCAGGCGCTGCCCAACGCCGAGGTGCTGGTGCTGCAGTCGAAGTTCGACCCCGAGCAGACGCTGGCGGCCATCGAGCGCCACTGCATCACCAACGCGGTGATGGTGCCGACGATGTTCGTGCGCCTGCTGCGCCTGCCGCCCGCGGTGCGTGAACGCTATGACCTGCGCTCGCTGCAGTGGGTCACGCACACCGGCGCGCCCTGCCCGGTGGAGGTCAAGCGCGAGCTGATGGACTGGTGGGGGCCGGTGGTCTACGAGACCTACGGCGGCTCGGAGGTCGGCACCGCCACGCTGGCCACGCCCGAGGACGCGCGGGCCTACCCCGGCAGCGTCGGCGTGCCCACGCCGGGCACGCGCATCGCGTTCTACGGCGACGACGGCCGCCCGGTGGCCCCGGGCGAGATCGGCGAGATCTTCATGCGCGTGCCCTGCTACGCCGACTTCACCTACCTCAACCACCCGGACAAGCGCGCCGCGATCGAGCGCGACGGCCTGGTCAGCTGCGGCGACATCGGCTTCCTGCGCGACGGCCACCTGTACCTGTGCGACCGGCGCGCCGACATGGTCATCTCCGCTGGCACCAACATCTACCCGGCGGAGATCGAGATGGCGCTGCTGCAGATGCCCGGCGTGGCCGACTGCGCCGTCTTCGGCATCCCCGACGCCGAGTTCGGCGAGTCGCTGGCCGCGGCGGTCGAGCCGCTGCCCGGTGCCACGCTGTCGGCGACCGAGGTGCAGGCTTTCCTGGCGGCACGCCTGGCGCGCTACAAGGTGCCGCGGCGCGTGGACTTCCATGCCGCGCTGCCACGCCAGGACAGCGGCAAGATCTTCAAGCGCCTGCTGCGCGACCCGTTCTGGCAGGCTGCCGGGCGGCGGATCTGAAGCCGCGCCACCCAGCGCCGGCGCACCACGGGCGGCTGCCGATTGACGTTGGCCGAGCCCTTGCCTAGTATGGTTCAACCAATCACATCCGGAGCCGGAGATGCCCCTGAACCGACGCCGTGCGCTGCAGACCTCCGCCGCCCTGCTGGCCGCCAGCGCGCTGCCCGCGGCACGTGCGCAGGGCGCGTTTCCAACGGCCCCGCTGCGCATCGTCATCCCGGTGCCCGCCGGCGGCGGCTACGACAACATGATGCGGCTGGTGGGCACCAAGCTCACCGAGGCCTGGGGCCAGACGGCCATCGTCGAGTCCAAGCCCGGCGCCAGCGGTTCGCTGGCCGCCGGCTTCGTCGCCAAGGCCCCGGCCGACGGCCACACGCTGCTGCTGACCTACAGCGCCTTCCTGGCCAATCCGCAGCTGATGCCCAACCCGGGCTACCGGGTCGCCGACTTCACGCCGGTGTGCATGCTGGTGCTCTCGCCCATCGCCATCGGCGTGCGCAGCGACCTCGGCGTCAACACGCTGCAGGAGTACGTGGCCATGGCGCGCGCGCAGCCGGGCAAGCTGAGCTACGCGTCCTACGGCCAGGGCTCGGGCGGCCACTTCGTCGGCGAGCTGTTCAACAGCGCCGCCGGCATCGAGACCACCCACGTGCCCTACAAGGGCGAGGCGCCGGCGCTGCAGGACCTGCTCGGCGGCCAGGTGCACGCGGCCATCGCCTCGGTGGGCGGGGTGTCGCGCTACCCGGGCAAGATCAAGGCGCTGGCGGTGGCCAGCGCGACGCGCTTCCCCGGCTACAAGGACGTGCCCACCTTCGACGAGGCCGGCGTGCCCGGCGTGGACATGCCCGGCTGGGGCGGCATCTTCGTGCCCGCGGCCACGCCCCGACCGGTGGTCGACAAGCTCGCCGCCGAGCTCACCCGCATCATCCTGCTGCCCGACGTGCAGGCGCGCATGCTCGAGCTCGGCTTCCAGCCGGTGGGCTGGGGCGCGGACAAGCTGGTCGCGTTCATGAACGACCAGTCGGCCAAGATCAAGAAGCTCGTCGACAGCGGGCGCGTGAAGATCTAGCGTTCCGCCGCGGCACACCGCGTCGCGCTGGTCCGGACCTTCCCCGGGGTCGAGGCCGGCGGTGGCGCCCCACGGGATCGCCGGGGCATCGGCGTCGTCTTACGCGGCCGCGCTCGAATGGAGACCTGCACCCCGTCGCGCGCGCCAGCGCGCCCGCGCCTCGCGGCGGGCGCCATGCAGCCGCCGGCCGACTCCGACCCGCCTCCGCGACCCTCCTCAACCGCCGCTCAAGGCCAGCACGATGGCCACGAAGTCGTCCGGCTTCAGGCCATGACCGAGGTCGCGCACACCCAGTCCGTTGACGAACAGGCGCATGTTGGCGCGCAGCTGCCGCTGCTCGTCCACCACCCGGAAGCGCAGGCCCGGGTAGCGGCGGTCGAGATCGTCGAACAGCGCATCCAGCGTCTCGCCCTGCGCCTGCACGCGCGAGCCGCCGGTGTACGAGCGCAGTGCGGCCGGGATCAGCACCTCCATGCTGGCAACTCGTCGCGTCGCCGCGCACTCAGACCAGCACGGCGGCTTCCACCGCGTAGATCTCGGGCAGGTGGCGGGCGATGTTGACCCAGCGCTCGCCACCGTCGTGGCCCACCCACAGCTCGCCGCTGGTGGTGCCCACGTACAGCGCCGGCGCCGGCAGGTTGTCCACGGTCATCGCCTGGCGCTTGAGCGTCCACCACGCCTGCTGCGGCGGCAGGCCCCGGTCCAGCCGCTGCCAGGTCTTGCCGCCGTTGCGCGTGACATAGGCCGCCGGCCGGCCGTCGGGGCTGGTGCGCGGCCAGACCGTATCGCCGTCCATCGGGAACACCCAGGCGGTGTCGGGGTCACGCGGGTGCACCACGATCGGGAATCCGATGTCGCCGACACGCTTGGGCATCTTGCGGCCGATGCGCTGCCAGCTGTCGCCGGGCCGGTCGAGCCGGTAGATGCCGCAATGGTTCTGCTGGTACAGCCGGTCCGGATTGCCGGGGCACAGGCGCACGCAGTGCGGGTCGTGGAAGGTGACCACCGAGGCATCGAAACCCTCGACCACCTCCAGGCCCTGGATCAGCGTGGACCAGCTGCGTCCGGCGTCGCGCGACTCGTGCACACCACCGCCCGACATGCCGAAGATCAGGTGCGCGGGGTCGCGCGGGTCGACGATGATCGAGTGCAGCTTGGGGCCGTCGGGCGTGCCGTCCTGCGCCGAGCCCATCCACTCGCGCAGCTGCGCGTTGTCGTTGACCCCGGGCAGCCCCACCCAGCTGACACCACCGTCCTCCGAGCGGAACAGTCCCTGCGGCGAGGTGCCGGCGTACCAGGTGTCGCGTTCGCCGGCATGCCCCGGCGTCAGCCAGAAGGTGTGGTCCACCGAACGGCTGGGCAGACCCTGGGTCGATGCGGCAAAGGCCGGCGGCTGCGCCGCCTCCTTCCAGCGGCGGCCCAGGTCGGTGGAGCGGAACACCGTCGGCCCCAGGTGGCCGGTCTTGGCGGCGGCCAGCAGCGTGCGGCCGTCGCGCGGATCCAGCTGCAGGTGGCTGACCGTATGCCCCAGGAAGTGCGGGCCGTCGGCCTGCCAGGTCTTGCGCCGGGCATCGCCGTGGAAGATCCAGGCCCCCTTGCGGGTGGCCACCAACAGGAGCACGCGCGTCGACGTCGCGCGGCTGCGTCGGGCTGCGGCAGGCTTCCTGGCGGCCGCGGCGGGGGCCGGCTGGGTGCTCATGAGGGGGTCCTCCATCGGTCGTTGGGGGGTCGCGGTCCGAGGGACGGGCTGGCCGGCACCGGACATCGCCGGCCCGGCCCGCAACGTCGCCCGGGCCTGCGCGTCTGCCACGACGAACGAGGCTACGCGTTTTCGACCGCCGGCCGCAAGAGACCGTGCCGGGCGACCGCCGGCCCGGGCGCCGCGTGTGCCCTGCAGACTGGCAGCGGGTGCAACCGCGCAGGCACCCCCACGCCGTGCGCCGGCCTGCCATGCGGCACGGACCCGCAGGCGCCACCCCGTGCCGGCCGCCCCGGGCCGACGGCGCGTGGCCTTGCGATCGAGCCGCCTGCCCGAAGGCCGCAGCCCGATCGGGATGCCTCGGCCGGCACCCGGCTACCCGTAGTTCTTGACCCACTCCAGGCCCTGGGCGTACGCCGACTCGATGGCGGACTCGGGCGTCGGATGGGCGCCGCGCCGCACGTCGATCGTGCGCGGGCGGCTGGGCCAGGCGAGCTTCGAAATGACCAGCGCCGGCTCGAAGCGCCCGTTGTCGGTGGCCCGGGCGCCGCAGGTCAGTTCGTAGTCCTTGAGTCGAAAGATCTGGGTCTGGACCATCGTGGCATCCGGTTGTCTCGGGCCAGTATGCACGCGAGCCCGGGATGCCGGTGTCGACAGGACGATCGGCGGCGGCGGGCGCACCGGCTCGGGCGCCTCGGATCCGGGCCGGGCAGGCCGCGAGCCGCGCGCAGGTACGATGGCGCATGGCTCTCGACGATGCGGATGACGCCGCCGATGCGGTGCACGAACCACGCCTGTGGCGCGACAACGGCTGGACGGCACGCGTCGTCAAGAACAACGACGACGAGGGTTGGGCCGTGGAGATGATCATGCAGGGGGAGTCCGAACCCGCGCTGGTCGGCCCCTGGACCATGGGTCGCGACAAGCGCAACCCCAAGCCGCTGGACAGCAGCGCGTTCAACACGCTGGTGAAGACCGCGTCCGAAGTGCTGCGCCGGCACGAACAGCAACTGCAGGCCCAGCTGCACCAGCAGGCCTGGGTGGCGTCCGCCCAGGGTCGGGTCAGCGTGACGCTGGACATCGTGCCCGACGACGACGACCCGCATGCCTGGCTGACCGCGCACGATGCCGCCGGCGTGGAACTGGCGCGCCAGCGGGTGCCGGCGAACTTCAGGTTCAGCGCGGCCCGTGCGGCGGCCTGGGTCGACGGCGACTTCGCCAAGCCGTCCTGAGGACCTTCGCCAGCCGCTACCCGGCTCGTCGGGCACGGGCACCGTCGGCCGCCGCCGGGTGTCGCGTTCAGCCGGGCGTGCGTTCGCCGGGGCGTCGGCGGCGATGGCCACCGGACGCCCACGCCCACGCCGACGCCGCCGGCGACGGCGACGGCGACGGGCCGACGCGTACGCTGGCCGCACACGAATTGCACAATGGCGGGGCATGGACACCGGCCACGTGCTGCTCATCGACGATGACGACGCCTTTCGCCAGGGTTTGCGCAGCACGCTCGAACTGGCCGGCTACGCCGTGCTCGACCACGATCGCGCCCTGCCCGCCCTGCGCCACCTGGACGCCGATGCCGGGCGCGACGTCGACCTGGTGCTGACCGACCTGCGCCTGCCCGACCTCGACGGCCTGCAGGTGCTGGCCCGCTGCCGCGCGGCCGATGCCGACCGGCCGGTGGTGGTGATGACCGCGCACGCCGACATCGAGACCGCCGTGCAGGCCATCCGCCAGGGCGCCTACGACTTCATCGAGAAGCCCTTCGGTCGCGACCGGCTGCTGACCCTGCTGGAGCGCGCGCTGCAGCAATCCGGCCTGCTGCGCGAGAACCGCCGCCTGCGCGACGGCCTGGCCGCCGGCGCCGAACTGGCCGCCACGCTGGTAGGCGACAGTGCGCCGATGCGTGCGCTGCGCCGCCTGCTGCTGCAGGTGGCGGCGACACCGGTGGACGTGCTGGTGATCGGCGAGACCGGCACCGGCAAGGAGCTGGCAGCGCGTGCGCTGCACGAGTTCAGCGGCCGCAGCGGGCCGTTCGTGGCCATCAACTGTGCGGCCCTGCCCGAGACCCTGATCGAAGGCGAGCTCTTCGGCCACGAACGGGGTGCCTTCACCGGAGCGGCCGCGGCGCGTGTCGGTCGCATCGAGCACGCGCACGAAGGCACCCTGTTCCTCGACGAGGTCGAGGCCATGCCGCTGGCCCTGCAGGCCAAGCTGCTGCGCGTGCTGCAGGAGCGCGAGGTGCAGCCGCTGGGGTCGAACCGGCTGCGCCCGGTGGATCTGCGCGTGGTGGCCGCCAGCAATGCCGAGCTGGCGCCGCTGATCGAGGCCGGGCGCTTCCGCGCCGACCTTTTCTACCGCCTCGACACGGTCACGCTGCGACTGCCGGCCCTGCGCGACCGGCCCGGCGACATCCTGCCGCTGTTCGATCACTTCGCCGCCGCGGCCGCGCTGCGCTTCGGCCGCACACCGACGCCGCGCACCGACGCGCAGGGGCAGTCCCTGCTGGCACACCGCTGGCCCGGCAACGCCCGCGAGCTCAAGAGCGCGGCCGAGCGCTTCGTGCTGGGTCTGCCGGCCTTGCCGGGCGCTGCCGTCGACGGCTCGGCCACCCTCCAGCAAAGCCTGCACCACATCGAAGGGCAGCTGATTGCCGACGCACTGGCCCGTCACGGCGGCAGGCTGGACGAGGTCTGCGCGGCGCTCGATCTGTCGCTGGCCACGCTGTACCGCAAGCTCAAGCTGCACGGCCTGGACAGCCGCGCCGCCGCGCTCAGGCCCGAGGCAGGCTGATCGTGAAGCGGGCGCCGGCGCCGTCGCGATGGGCGGCGGTGAGGCGGCCGCCCATGGCCACCAGCGACTCGGCACTCAGCGCCAGCCCCAGGCCCAGGCCCTCGGGCTTGGTCGTGAAGAAGGGTTCGAACAGACGGGACAACACCTCGTCGGGCAGCCCGGGCCCGCTGTCGTCCACGTGGACGGAGACCTGCTGGGCGTCGATGTCGGTGCTCAGGCGCAGCCGGCGTTCGGCGCGGCCAGCCATCGCGTCGGCGGCGTTGAAGGCCAGGTTGGCCACCGCCAGCGCCAGCCGTTCGCGGTCCACGCGCACCGGCACGTCGGCCACCTCGTCGACCAGCTCGATGCGCTGCAGCGCCAGTCGCGGCGCGTAGATCGCGCGGGCCTCGGCCATCACCTGCGCCAGGCCGTGCGGCTGCAGGCGGACCGGCTCGGCGCGAGCGAAGTCGCGCAGGCGGGCGATGAAGCGCTGCAGCCGGCGCGCTTCGCCCAGCAGGGTCTGCACCGCCTGGCGCTGGGCGGCCGGCCAGTCGGTCGAGGCGGCATCCAGGGCCTCGGCGAGCAGCGTCACCGTGCCCACCGGATGCCCCATCTCGTGCACCGCACCGGCCACCAGGCGGCCGATGGCCACCAGCTTGCCGGCATGCGCCAGCATCGACTGGTGGCGTTCGCGCTCCAGCGCGGCCTGCGACTGTGCCAATCGCACCTGCAAGGCATGGGCCTCGGCCTCGGCCCGGGCCTGGGCGGCTTCGGCGCGCGCCTTTTCGGTCTGGTGCCGCACCAGCAGCAGCTGCGTCATCGCATCGGTGCGGCGGCTGTGCTGCAGCTCGCGCGCGCGGGTCGCGTCGCGCATGGCCTGCAGCGCCCGCGCCGGGTCGCCCGCGGCCTCGTGGGCGAGCGAAAGCTCCTCGTGCCACTCGGGTGGCGGCTGAAAGCCGGGTGCCCGGGCGCCCGCCTCGAGGGCCGCGCGCAGATGATGAACCGTGCCGCTGGCATGCGGCGAGCCGGGCGGCGCGGCAAGGCCGTGCTCGGCAGCCAGCTGGGCCATTGCGCGCTCCAGCGGTGCGATGTGCCGCCACTGACGATGCGCCGACGCGACCTCGCGCCCGTCCCTCACGGCCTGCAGCGCGTCGTCCAGGCGGCCCAGCTTCGCCAGGGCCTGGGCCCTGAAGCGTTGCGCGCCGCAGATCAGGTCGGCGCCGTTGAGGTGTCGCGCGATGTCCAGCGAGGTCTCGCTCCAGCGCAGCGACTCGTCCGGCTGCTGCAACGCCAGGCAGGCCTCGCTGAGCACCTGGCAGGCAATCGCGTGGTCGCGCGTGCCCGTGTGGCCTGAAAGCATGGGCAGCCCTTCCAGCAGCCAGGCCTTGCCCTCGGCGGGGCGGCCCACGCCGACCAGGACGGCAGCGGTCTGCATCAGGCACCACGCGGTGGCATAGGGCCAACCCGTGGGTTGCACCAGCGCACGCGCGCGCGTGGCCCACTCCAGGGCCGCCTCGTGGTCGCTGATGAAGCTGCAGGCATTGCCCTGGTTCTCGGCGATCGTGATCGCCGATCGCAACTGGCCGCTGGCCATCGCCGCGTCGAAGGCGCGTTGGTAGGCCACGATGCAGGCCACCATGTCGCCCCGGTTCCAGGCGATCGCCGCTTCGACGGCCTGCACGTAGACATCGATGCCGGGGTCGGCCAGCTCGCGGGCCTGCGCCACCAGCGTCGGCCACCGCCTGCTCAGGGCGTCTTCGTCGGCCATCACGTCGACGCAGGCGACCCAGAACTCGGCCATCCGCTCGCGGTAGGTGTCGCCGGAGCGCCGGTAGTGCGCCAGGGCCTCGCGCAGCGCGCCGTCGCGATCGCCACCGGTCTCGTCGTAGATCGAGACGCGCAGCAGCGCGGCATCGCCCTGCCCGACGGCCTGGTCCGCGGCGGCGTACGCGGCATCGGCCTGCGCGGCCCAGCGCAGGGCTTCATCGGGCCGGTGGTAGAGCCACGCCGCTTCGGCGCGCACCAGCATGGCGCGCGGCGAATCGGCGGCCGACCCGGCTGCATCCAGCGCCCTCAAGGCGGCGGCGGTGTCGCGCTGGCGCAAGGCCCAGGCCAGGTGAACCTGCCACTGCTGCCGCTCCTCCGGCGACCCGCCGGCGCCGTCCAGCTTCGCGCGCAGCGCCTCGACCTGCGTGTCGGCACACAGGTAGTCGGGTTCGAAGCGGAAGGCCATGGCAGAGCCGAAGGACATGCGCCGCGGGGCTGGTCATCGCTGCGGCGAAGCGCCGGACCATTGTGGCAAGCCGGCGCGCGGAAGGCGATGGCGGACCATGGGATGGCGTCGTGCCATCCGGCGTTGCACCACGACACCGCCACGCCTGGCAGGCCCCGGGCTGGATCGCCGGAGACCCGCATGCCGACCTCGATGGAGGGGCCGGGGTCCGCGTCGCTGCCGACAGGGCGATGAGGCCCATCGTGCCGAGCCAGGTCCGCACCCCGCCGGCCCTGGCGCGGATTCTCAAGGCTGCGAGACGGACGCAGCCCGTGGCCGCAGCGCTGCGAATCGAGCCGCCGCAGGCGGCCGCCGAGCCCCTTGCAAATCAAGCACTTGCCCAGGCGGGCGGCGCCGGGCGCGGCGGGCACGGGCCGTGCAACGGGACCGCAGGCAGCGCCCGTTGCGCGCCGCATCCACCGGAGAGGAACATGGGCCCGATCCCGAAGCGTCCTTCGGCCTCCGCCACCAGCGGCTGCACGGCGCGCGCCTGGCGGCGCGGCCTGGCCAGCGCCGCCTTGGCCACGCTGGCCACCTTGATCTCGGCCATCCCGGCCCACGCGCAGACGCGCTGGGTGTTCGTCAACGGGCAGCGGCTCAGCGATGCCCAGGTGCTGCGTGTGGCGCGCGCCAACTGCACGCCGATCGCCGATGGCCACTACTGGTGGAACGAGGCCACCGGGGCGTGGGGCGTCGTCGGCCATCCGCGACCGCTGGGCGTGCTGGGCCAGCCCTGTCAGCGCGGCGCGCAGTCCTCCCGTCGCCCGAGCCTGTCCGAGCGCGGGCTGCTGTACCGCCCGTGGGAAATCATCGATTCCCGTTGATGGATGGCCGGCCCGCGGGCAGCCGTTCGCGGGCCGGGGCCACCCGGAAGCACCAGGCCACCGGCGTCGTGCGGGACGCCGGCGGGCCTTCGTCGACCGTCCACCGCACCGCCCTGACACCATCTACATAGGGAGTTATCGATGAACCTGCGTCACAGCCTCAAAGCCATGGCCATCGCCGCGGCCGCCATGCTGGGCATGGCCTCGAGCCAGGCCTGCACGATCCAGTCCTCGCCCTGGGGGCCGATCGTGGGCAGCAAGTGCAACCTCGGCCAGTTCACGTTCGGCGAGTTCGACCTGGACATGAGCGCCAACCCCAACCCGCATCCGTTCGGCCTGGCCAACCTGGTGGTCCCGAATGCCCACCTGAGGGTGAACGGCCCGGTCGTGGAGGTCTCGCTGACCGTGCAGAACGCGTCCAGCCAGCGTTCCGCGCGGCCCTTCGATGCCGTGATCGTCGGCACGGTTCACCAACCCGGCACCGGCGCACAGACAGGCCTTGCACAGACCCTGACCGCGCGCGGCCTGGGCCCCCTGACCCCGGGTGCCGCGCGGCGCTACTACATCGGCCTGCTGAGCCTGCCCAACCGCGACCAGGATTGGGACCTGTGCGTGCAGGCACAGGCCGATCCGCCGACGGCCACCGCGCCCAGCGGGCAGGTGATCGAGTCGAACGAGTCCGACAACGGCTACCGCGAGTGCTGCCGCGCCTACGGTCCCAAGCCCGACACGAACTCGCCCTACGGCGCCTGCTGACCCGATGCCGTCGTGCCTGCAGAACGAGGGACAGGGACCGTGCGCGATCCACGGCCAGCGGCGGCCGGGGATTCGGACCCTGGGTGGGGGTGGACCGCACGACCCGCGGCAGGGGCCGCGTCGGCGCGCAGGCGTGCGTCGCTTGCCCCTCGTTGGCGAAGGTCGAGGCCAGCCCTCGCACAGCGTCTCCGTCCCGACCCGGTGATGCGATGCGCCGCTCGGGCTGTTGTGAGCCACCGGACTTGTCATCAGAATCGGGCGCAACCCGGGGAGTCCGATGTCCGATCTCACCACCCTGCTGGCGGCGGCTCGCGGCGGCGACCGGCAGGCTGCAGACCAGGCCTTCACCCTGCTCTACGACGACCTGCGCCGGCTGGCGCGGTCGCGGCTGCGCCAGCACCAGACGATGACGCTGCTGGACACGACCTCGCTGGTGCACGAGTCGTACATGAAGCTCGTCGGCGGCGACGCGCTGTCGGTCGAGAACCGCCAGCACTTCTTCGCCTACGCCTCGCGCGTCATGCGTTCGGTGATCGTCGACTTCGCGCGCGCGAAGCTGGCCGAACGGCGTGGCGGCGACGCCGAGCACGTGGCGCTGTCGACCGAGATCTCCGAGCAGGTGGCGGCGCCCGAGAACGACGCCCTGCGGGTGCACCAGGCGCTGGACGTGCTGCAGCAGGCCGATCCGCGCCTGGCGCAGGTCGTCGAGATGCGCTACTTCGGCGGCCTGACGGAGGTCGAGATCGCCGAGATGCTGGGCCTGTCGGAACGCACCGTGCGGCGCGACTGGGAGAAGGCGCGCCTGCTGCTGCTGGCCGCCATGGAGTGAGTCGGCGGTGACCGAGCCCAGGATGCCCGGGCACCGGGGGCGCCGTCACACCCCCTGAATCGTCGGCGCCCCGGCGACCGGCCGACGGCGTTCGACGCCGTCCCCGACGTGGCCGGTCGGGCCGGCCGCTCAGGCCGCCGCCATCGCCGCGGCGGCGACCGGAGCGCCGCCCATGACGCGCCGGGCGCACAACTCATCGTCCTCGCGTGTCAGGCACATGTCGGCGCGCTCGAAGATGCGACGCATCGGCAGGTTGCGCACGGCGCACTGGCCGACCAGCGTGGCGGCGCCCTCGGCGGTGGAGCGCACGAGCACCGCGTCCATCAGACGCGACCCGAAGCCGTGGCCGCGCCATGCGGCGTCGACGCTGAAGGCGGTCTCGACATGCCTGCATCCCCGGGCGTCGAACACGCAACCGTGCACGAAGCCGATCACGAGACCGCGCTTGCTGACCAGGCCCATCACGATGTCGCGCTCGAACGCGATCGAGTCGACGTAGCGGCAGATGGTGTCGTCGGTGACCAGCCCGGCCGCGAAGCGCAGCGATCGGTCCTCGAGCGACAGGCGCAGCAGGTGCGCCCGGATGCGGTTGCGCTCGGCGGCTTGCAGGGCAACGATGGCGGCGTACATGGTGGCTTCCTCGGGTTGGAGGGCTCGATGCCCTCGATGGGAAGTACGCCCGCACGCGGCCGGACCGGCCATCGCCGGCACCGATCCTGCGAACCTAGGGGGTGGGTGGCCGGCGGCCACATGCCGGCGAGGCCGGCACCGTCGACCGACCCTGCGCCAGGCCTGCGCCGACGTTCGGCGGCATCGTGGCCTCGCTGACGCCCAGGCGCCGGGGCATGCCCGATCCGGCGTCCGGCCGCCCCAGCAGGCCGAAGGTGCCCGGCACCAGGCGGGGTTCCCCCGCACGGCCGCTGGCGCTCGGCGCGGTGCCGGCTGGGGGACACACGGGCAAGGTGAGGAAGAGGGCCGTGGTCGATCCCGTCCGCTGGTGCGCGGTCGGTCAGGGCCGGGCGCGCGCCGTGCGTGAGGCCGCGGCCACCGGCGGCAAAGCGCGGCACGCCGCGGCGGGCTTGTCACAGCGCGCGACCTGCACCCAGCGCTGCAGCTGGCGCTCGTCGGCCTGGAGTTCGATGCCGAACAACCGGGTGCCGTGGCGCCACATCTGCAGCGCGATGCGCGCCGCATCCGCATGGCCCTGTTCGGCAAGCTGGCCATAGGCCTGGTAGGCCTCGGCCCAGTAGTTGCGCGCATAGGCCTCCTGCGCCTGCTCGAAGCGCAGCTCCAGGTCGGTGCCGGGCTGCGCGATCGCCGCACCGAGTGCCAGGCACAGGGCGGCCGCGGTTCCCCGGCGAGCGAGGGCCTGGCGCGGGGCGGAAAGCGAACGTGACGTCATGGCAGGTCTCCGTTGGACGAAGGCCCGAAGCAGGCCTTCATCCGGAAGTACGGCGAGCCGGCACGAAACCGGACAGCCGAGCGGGGGACCCCCCGCGTGGCGGGCGGCGAGGTCTGCGACCTCGTCGGCAGCGCAGGCGGGCCGGGCATGCCCGCACCGGCTCGCCGCGCGGATGAGGTTCGAGTTCCCGCACCAGTCCCTCGGCGCTGCCGGTGCTGCCGGTGCTGCCGGTGCGGCCGATCCACCGCGGCAGCGACGCGAGGGCCTCGCGGACGTCTTGCCGATGTTCGCGGCAGCGCACCGCGATGGCCTGCCCCTCGACGGACGCCAGCCCTGGCACGGACGGCCCATCACATCGGGCCCGGCGTCGACCGGCCGCTCGATCTGCGGGTGCCGGAGCGTCGAGACCGTCACGCGCCCGCGCCCGGCGCGCTCGGCCACGTCGGCCGGGCCCGGCACGATCCGGCGCGGGATCAGAAGGTGGCGATCGGCTCCTCGATCGGCGTGTCGTGACCGGCGAACACCGTGCGGGCGTCCGGCACGGTGGTGCCGGGCTCGCCGAGGGGGCGCAGCGGGGCCGTGTGCGTCGCGTGCGCCGCCTGCGCCCCACGCAGCCCGTCCGCCGCCGCGACCCCTTGCACCACCGGGACCGCGGGCATCGCGGCCAGCGCCGGACCCTTGTTCACCAGCAGGGTCGTCAGCAGGCTGGCCACGACGGACACGGCCGCGGCGGCAAGCAGGATGGCGCCGGTGGAGAGGGCCCGGGGCGCGTGGCGGCTCGGCCCGTGGTCGGGGAGGATCAGGGTGGCTTGCGACATGAGGGCTCCTGGTGGATGACGAAGGCCTTCGTCGATGGCCTCCAACCAGAAGTACGCAGGCCTGCGCCGAAACCGGACACCCCGGGGTCGGGCCCGATGGGCGCCGCCGCTGGGCGCGTCGACCACCCGGCTCGCCCGGGGCCCGAAGGCCGCGTCGCCGCTACGCCCCCACCCGCCCGTGACTCAGCACCACCAGGTCGCGCGGCACGGCCTTGACGCGGAACGCGAGGCGGTCGGAGGCCAGCTTCCACGCCTCCAGGCGCAGCGTCTCGCCGGGAACCACCGGCGCCGACAGGCGCGCGTGGATCGACTTCACGCGCCGCGGGTCATGGTCCAGGCAGGCGTGGATCAGCGCCTGCGCAGCCATGCCATAGGTGGCCAGGCCGTGCAGGATGGGCCGCGCGAAGCCGGCCCGGGCCGCAAAGGCCGGGTCGACATGCAGCGGGTTGAGGTCACCCGAGAGGCGGTACAGCAAGGCCGCGTCGGGCCGCGTCGGGATGTCGAGCTGCACATCGGCCGGCGTGTCGGGGGTGGGTGCAGGCGCCGGCGCCGGCTCGTCGCTGCGTGCGTGCGCCGAGAAGCCGCCGTCGCCACGCAGGAACAGCACCTGTTCGGCGGTCGCCACGAGCTCTCCGCTGGCCTCGTCGGTGAGCGACTTCTCGACATGCATCAGCGCGCCCTTGCCGGCGCCCTTGTCGACCAGGCGGGTGACCCGGCTCACGCCCACCAGCGTGCCGGCCGCCGGCAGCGGCCGGTGCAGCGTGATGCCCTGCTCGCCGTGCACCAGGCGCACGAAGTCGATGCCGAGCTCGGTGCGATCGCGCATCCACGCTCCGGGCGAGGCGATCACCGCGGCCATCGTCGGCAAGGCGAGCAGGTCCTTCTCCCAGGTCAGGCGCAGCGTGTGCGGATCGAGCGGGTCGGCGCCGGCGCCCACGCCCAGCGCGTACAGGATGGTGTCGCGCGAGGTGTAGGCGTGGCGCACCGGGTCGGAGCGCCAGGCGCGGGTCTTGTCGGCATCGATCATCGGGGCGGCGGGCGGCGAAGCCCGGGCAGTGAGGACGGTCCGCGGCGGCAGGGGCTTCGAAGCCGCAGTGCCGGCCCCGGCGGTCTACAGGCTGATGTGGAAGCCGCCGTTGACGGCCAGGTGCTGCCCGGTGATGTAGCTGGCCCCGTCGGAGAGCAGGAAGCACACCGTCTTGACCACCTCCTCGGGCGTCGACCAGCGGCCCATCGGGATCTGCGCCAGCATGGCGTCGCGGAAGCGCTCGCCGCGCACCACCTCGGTCATCGGGGTCTCGACGACGCCGAAGCACACCGAGTTGCAGCGGATCTGGTGCTTGCCCCACTCGCGCGCCGCGGTCATCGTCATGCCCAGCATGCCGGCCTTGGCCGCCGCGTAGTTGATCTGCCCGATCGAGCCCTTGCGGCCGGCGTCCGACGAGATGTTGACGATCGAGCCGCCGCCGCGATCGCCGGCCTTGGCGCGCTCGAGCATGTGGCGGCCGACCGCCTGGGTCCAGTAGAAGCTGCCGGTGAGGTGCACGTCGATGACCTGCTGCCACTGCTCGGCACTCATCTTCTCGATCATCGCCGGCCGCGTGATGCCGGCGTTGTTGACCAGGCCGTGCACCGCGCCGAAGCGCGCCACCGCGTCGGCCACGGTGCGCGCGGCGAGCGCGGCGTCGACGACGCTGCCCACCACGCCGAGGACCCGATCCGCCGGCAGCGGCGCCATCGCCGCCCGCAGCGTGTCGGCATTGAGGTCGAGCGCGACGATGTTGGCGCCCAGTTCGATGCCGAGTTCGGCGATGGCCTTGCCGATGCCCTGACCGGCGCCGGTGACGACGACGGTGCGGCCTTCGAGGGAGACGACGGGACTCATGCGGGTGCGGGACCAGATGGCCGGTGGTTGGTTGAACCAATGATATGCTCGGCTCGAAACGGCCGTCAAACCGGCGCCGGCAACGGGTCGCGGGCCCTGCCGCGCAGCCGGCCGCCCACCCTGCCACGCTGCCCCCCGTCGCGCCCCACCACCATGAGCATCCGCCGCCAGGCCTGCATCGCGGGCATCTACGAACACCCCACGCGCAAGGCGCCGGACAAGACCGTGGCGCAACTGCATGCCGAGGTGGCGCGTGGCGCGCTGGCCGATGCCGGCCTGACGCTGCAGGACGTCGACGGCTATTTCTGCGCCGGCGACGCACCGGGCATGGGCCCGACCAGCCTGGTCGACTACCTCGGCCTGAAGGTGCGCCACGTCGACAGCACCGACACCGGCGGCTCGGCCTACCTGGTGCACGTGTCGCACGCCGCGCAGGCCATCGCCGCGGGCCATTGCAACGTCGCGCTGGTCACGCTGGCCGGCCGCCCGCGCAGCGAGGGCTCCAGCGGCATCGGCCAGCGCCACGTCACGCCCAACGTGCCCGACGCGCCCTGGGAGCAGCCCTATGCGCCGGTCACCGTCAACATGTACGCGCTGGTCGCGGCACGCCACATGCACGAGTTCGGCACCACGTCCGAGCAGCTGGCGTGGATCAAGGTCGCCGCCTCGCACCATGCGCAGCACAACCCGCACGCCATGCTGCGCGACGTGGTCACGGTCCGCGACGTGCTGGACTCGCCGCTGATCGCCGACCCGCTGCACAAGCTCGACTGCTGCGTCGTCAGCGACGGGGGCGGTGCGCTGGTCGTCACGCGGCCCGAGATCGCGCGCACGCTCGGCCGGCCCGTCGTGCACGTGCTCGGCGCCGGCGAGGCCATGAAGGGCCAGCTCGGCGGCCGCGTCGACCTCACCTGGTCGGCCGCCGCCTGGTCCGGCGAGCGCGCCTTCGCCGAGGCCGGCGTGAAGCCCGCCGACATCCACTACGCATCGATCTACGACAGCTTCACGATCACCGTGCTGATGCAGCTCGAGGACCTGGGCTTCTGCGCCAAGGGCGAAGGCGGCCGCTTCGTCGCCGACGGCAACCTGATCAGCGGCGTCGGCCGCCTGCCCTTCAACACCGACGGCGGCGGCCTGTGCAACAACCACCCGGCCAACCGCGGCGGCATGACCAAGGTGATCGAGGCCGTGCGCCAGCTGCGCGGCGAAGCCCACCCGGCCGTGCAGGTCAAGGACTGCCAGCTGGCGCTGGCCCAAGGCATGGGCGGTCTGCTCGGCGCCCGCCACGGCAGCGCCACGCTGATCCTCGAGAGGGACTGACACCATGACCACGCCCTACCAGGACCGCGCCCTGGCCGCCCCGATCATCGATCCGGCCACCGAACCCTACTTCAACGCCGCCGGCCAGGGCGTGCTGCGCCTGCGCCGCTGCACCGCCTGCACCCAGGTCCACTGGTACCCGCGCCCGGTGTGCCCGTTCTGCCAGGGCGACACCGCCTGGGAGGATGCCGCCGGCACCGGCACGATCTACAGCCTGAGCGTCACCCGCCGCGCCGGACCGGTGCCCTACGCCCTGGCCTACGTGGCGCTCGACGAAGGCGTGACGATGCTCACCAACATCGTCGACGCCGACCTCGACACGCTGCGCATCGGCCAGCGCGTGCGCGTGTGCTTCAAGCCGGCCGAAGGCGGAGCGATGGTCCCGATGTTCACGCCGGCCTGACGGCACCGACGACCGCGATCAACGCGACGCTGGAACCGACGGACACCGAGTGCAGACTGAGGAACGGCGGCACTCGGCGCCAAGCGGACCAGTCGGTGGCCCACCGCCCCCGGCCGGGTCTCGGCCCGGCGGCCGACATCCTTTCTTTGCTGGTGCAAAGAAGGGACGCAAAGAAAGCACCTCGAATACCGAACATCCATCTGGGAGTCGGTGATCGCGGGGCCATGCGTTCAACACTCGGGTCTGTTCGCAGCCTCT
>WBZL01002021.1_pt1 | contig 20210 bp, 11 predicted proteins | sample 5204291 | NCBI WGS metagenome assembly WBZL01 (sample SAMN12344345, study PRJNA552823) | activated sludge metagenome | biome: Activated sludge suspended growth; feature: Nitrification reactor; material: Wastewater; isolation source: activated sludge from nitrification reactor of wastewater...
GCAGCGGTATGACCATCGCACCAAACAAATCCGCCTCGTCACCACCTGGCCGGTGGGAATGCGCGGCTATGGCGCGGGGCAGCACAAACACCGCTTTGCCTGGACCTACCCCATCATCTACTCCCCCCACGACAGCAACGTCATCTACATTGGCGGCAACTATGTTTTCAAAACCACCAACGAAGGGCAAAGCTGGCAGGCGATTAGCCCCGACCTGACGCGAGCCGACTCCGAAACGCTTCAGCCAACCGGCGGCCCCATCAACAAGGACGCGCTGGGGGCGGAAACCTACGCCACCGTCTTCTCTCTGGCGGAATCGCCCCACGAGCAGGGGGTGCTGTGGGCTGGTTCTGACGATGGGTATCTCCACATCACCAGGGACGGCGGGGCTAACTGGACAAAGCTGGAGCCGGGCTGGCCGGAGTGGACGATGGTGAGCATGATTGAGCCATCGCCCCACGACCCGGCGACGGCGTATGTGGCGGGGACGCGCTATAAGCTGGATGATTACCAGCCGTATCTTTATAAAACAACCGATTACGGCCAAAGCTGGACGCGCATCAACGATGGTATTCCCGCCGATGATTTTACGCGGGCAGTTCGGGAAGATCCAAACCGCAAGGGGCTGCTGTATGCCGGAACGGAGACGGGGCTGTATGTTTCCTTTGACGATGGCGGCTCGTGGGAGCGGTTCCAACTGAATTTGCCGGTGTCGCCTATCCATGACCTGAAGGTGAAGAATCAGGATTTGGTGGTGGCAACACACGGCCGTTCTTTCTGGATTCTCGATGATTTGACTCCGCTGTATCAGTACAGCGACGAACTGCGCGAGAAGACGGCGCATCTGTTTAAGCCGCGCCGCAGCATTCGCGTTTTGCCCAAGATTTTTGAAGGGTTTAGCCGGGGTCTAGTTGGCAAGAAGAGCTACATGAGTACGCTGGGGATTGTGGCGGCGTTTACGCAGACGAAGACGAAGGAAGGGCGGCTGGATGCGATGTTCCACGATTCGGGTGAGAACCCGCCGCGTGAGGTGATTGTGACCTATCACCTGAAGGGTGTGCCGGAGAAGCCGTTGAAGCTGATTTTTAAGGATGCGGCCGGCAATGAGGTGCGTTCGTTTGACGGATATGCGGAGCCGGATGCCGATGACAAGAAGAAAAAGGGCAACGACGAGCTAAAAGCACCGATGGAAGCCGGCTGGAACCGGTTCTTGTGGGATATGCACTATCCGTCAGTGACGAAGATCAAGGGAAGCGACCCGATTGCTGAAGCGACGATTGAGGGGGCAATGGTGGCTCCCGGCACCTACTCCGTGACGCTGGTGGTGGGTGAGGAGAGCATGACGGAGACGTTTGAGATTGTGCAGGAGCCTGGAACGACTGGCACGCAGGAGGATTTGGAGGCGCAGCGGGATTTGTGGCTGGCGATTAATGGCAAGCTGGATGAGACGGCCAAGGCGATTAATCGGTCACGTGATTTGCGGGCGCAGCTTGCGGGCTGGGCGGAACGGGTTGGGCATGAAGAGCTGGCGCAGCAGGCGTCTGACTTGCGGAAGATGGTGCTGGCGATTGAAGAGAAGCTTCATGTGCCGGATTTGCGGCCGGGCTGGGCGGATGGCATCAACGCGGGGACGCGGCTGTTTGAGCAGTTGGCGGGGCTGCCTTCGGCTGTTAACCTGGGTGATTATAAGCCGACGGATCAGGCGCAGGAGGTGTTTGCCGATTTGGCGGGTCAGATTGATGCGGTGCTGGCGGAAATGGAGAGCTTTATCAGGAAGGATATTGCTAATTTTAATGATTCGATGGAGGGCGTAACGGCCGTTGTTCCGCAATAACACCGGAGGTTACACATAGATTAGTCGCTTGAGATTGGAGATTGGAGATTGTTGTTTTCAATCTCCAATCTCCAATCCCTAATCCCCTGTCCCATTTGGGTTTGACTGGTCTGTTGGTAAAATGATGTTATGGCTTTAGATGAAATGTATCGCAATGAGGTGATGGGGCAGTTGGAGCTGGTTTTGCCTGATGTGCATGACCGCAAGATGTTTGGCGGGCTGGGGATTTATAGCGAGACGTGGTTTTTTGCGCTGATCACCAGTGGCAATGTGCTGCATTTTAAGGTGGATGATAGCAGCCGGGCTGAGTATGAGGCGCGGGGGATGCCGCGCTTTGAGCACATGTCGTATTACCGGGTGCCGGATGAGGTGTTGGGTGATTTGGAGCAGTTGAGGGGGTGGGCAGAAACGGCCGTTTCTGTTGCCAAACGTAGCCGGAAAAAAGGAAAATAGCTATCCATAAGTGTCTACTTGTAATGGGGTAATTAATACTGTCTTGGTACAATTCTTGTTCTATGGCGAAACAGGATCAGAATAAAGATATGCTGCGGCCGAATGACCATGAAGATGTCATTGCACAGATATATCTCAAAAATATTTACGACAACGTGCGCTGGACGGTTCTCAGCCTTCTGTGCGGTACCTTTGTTTATTTTTACTTGGCATGGCAATTAGATGCCTGGCAGTTGTATGTGGTTGGAACTGTTTCTATTTTGGGAACCCTGATCGCTGCCATTAATTTCATCCCATCTCTCACCCTTTCCCCTAACACGCGCATTGGTTCACTGCTACTTAGCAGCGAAATTATAGTTATAGCCGGCGTGTTGATGATTGAAGGGGTGGGCTGGATATTGGCCTTTACCCTGATGCTGGCATCGGGAACCATTTTGATGTTGAGTATGCGGCGGCCATCCTGGCCGTTTGTGTTACGTACTGCATTGGTGGCGCTGGGTTTGATAGGGAGTAATTGGCTTCATTTGCCATTTCGGTTACCTGTTCGAGAGATTGCCCTTTGGCAATATATCTTTGTGATTCTGGTTGCTGTTTTTGGCATTGCCCTCCTCTATAACGTTTTTTGGAACTGGCGTTATCAATCCTTGCGAACGCGCCTGATCACCACTTTTGGCTTTGTGGCGATGCTATCCATTTTAGGGGTGGCAATTTTTTTGAACCGTTCGGAGCGGGTGCTTTTGCAGGCGGAAATGAGCAAGAGCTTGCAACAGCGGGTGGGGACACAGGCGGCGTTTGTGTCGTCTACGCTGCAGCGCGATATTGATATTTTGCTGTCGCTGGGTAATGAACCGGCTTTGCAGGCGGCTTTGGCAAACGGCCGTTCTTCCGAAGCCACCGTGCAGATTTTGCAAGCCGTATACGAAGCAAATTCCAGCTACCAGGGGTTGTGGCTGCTGGCTGGTAATAAGGTTGTGGAGCAAGCGGTGGCGCCAACGGCCGTTTTTCCCGCCCAAAGTGAGTGGCAAGCAGCGGTTAACAGTGGGAAACCATACCTGGGTGGCCTGAAGTTTATAGATGGCCGCTATGAATTACTGATGGCTGTACCGCTTTATACGTCGGGAGAAACGGCCGTTACTGGTACGCTGTTGTTAAGTTATAATCTGCGCCACCTGCTCGATCAGATGCGCCTGCTCGATCAAAACGCAAGCGGTCAGTTGCAAATCCTGGCACCTGAAGGCGCGATTGCTCTCAATAACCAGTTGGTACCACCGATTTCCATTAACCTCACACCTACCCAAATTAGTCGGTTACGGGCTGTGGATGCGTTGGCTATTGAAACAGACACCCTGGATGTTTTAAGTTTGGCACCGGTTTTGGGCAGAACGGCCGTTAGCGATCTGCAATGGAATATCCTCCTTACCCTGCCCGAAACACAGGCCTTTGCCATCAGCAACGAACAGGAAAATTATAATATCCTCATCGGCATGGTAGGAGCCACCGTTTCCATTATCATTTCCTTTTTCTTTAGCAACGTCTTTGTGCGTCCCATCTACCGCCTAACCGAAGCTGCTATTCGCGTAACCAACGGCGATTTAAGTGTGACAGTAGACGTTGACACCCATAATGAGATTGGTGTTCTGGCCCAAGCCTTTAACACCATGACCCGCCGAATCAACGAAAACGTCAACGAGCTGGAAGCCAAGGTAGCTCGCCGCACCGCCGCTTTGTCCCAGGCCAACGCCCAACTTGGCAGCAGCGAACTGCGCTACCGCGCTTTGGCAACCCTGGTGGCCGATTACGCAGGCGTGGTGGTTGCCACTGCCAACGGCGAAGTTGCCATGGATTGGCTCAGCGATCAGGCTCAAGAGCTTTTGGGCGATGTAGTAAACAAGGATTTGTCCCAGCTTCTGGACTATATTCACCCCGATGACCAGGCCGATGCTTTAGCCATGCTTGGCCGGGTGCAACAAGGGAACCAAAGCTCGGTTGACCTTCGTTTTTACACCACGCCAGACCGATTCCTGTGGCTGCGGGTTCATGCCTATGGCTTTGCTGACCCTGTGGACAGCAACAGGCTGCAAATTTATGTGGCCGCACAGGACATTACCAGCGAGCGACAAACGCAGGAAGCGTTGAACCAGGCTGAGCGGCTGCGGAGCGTGGGGGTTCTGGCTGGTGGTATTGCCCATGATTTTAATAACCTGCTGACTGGTATTTTGGGGCAAGCCTCCTTGGTGAAACTGCGGCTACAGCAACAGCGTCCCGTTGAAAAGAACGTGGACAGCGTGATTAAGGCGGCGGAACATGCAGCCGACCTGACGCAAAAGTTGTTGGCCTATGCAGGCAAGGGGCGTTTTGAACTGCGGGTGATTGACCTAAACCAGCTTTTGGTGGACAACCGTCTGTTTTTGCAAACGCTCATCCCGCCGCGTGTGCGCTTTGTGCTACAGCCGGCCGCCCACGCTGCCTATATTGAAGCTGATCCGGGGCAAATCCAGCAGGTAGTCATGAACTTGATTTTGAATGCAGTGAATGCGTGTACGGAAAATGGGGGTGAGGTGCATGTGCAAACACGGCCGTTAATTGTCACCAACAACCCGCCACCAACCATTGCCGAAACTCCCCTGAAGCCGGGCGAATATCATACCTTGATTGTGCGTGACACGGGCAAAGGGATGGATGAGGCAGTTTTGTCCCATATTTTTGAACCCTTCTTCACAACACGGGAAAGCGGCCGTGGGTTGGGGCTATCAGCAACCCTGGGCATCATTCAGGCGCATCATGGTGGGCTGCACGTGAGCAGTACGCCCGGCGTCGGGACAACGTTTTACATCTACCTGCCAGCAACCCTTGCCCCATTGACACCAAGGTCTGAGGCTCACCCCGCCACCCTGGCTCCCGTTACAACCAGTGGTATCCTGCTTGTTGATGATGAAGCCTGGGTACGTGATGTGGTTGAGGATGGCTTAACTTCGTTTGGTTTTCGCGTTTTTACGGCCGATAATGGCCGCGAAGGGTTGATTTTGCATAAGGCGCATCGGGATCAACTACAGCTTGTGATTGTTGATATGCAGATGCCGCTGATGACCGGGGCAGAATTTATTGAACACATCCGCGTTGAGGCACCTGAGTTGAAGATTATTTTGTCTTCGGGCTATAGCGCCACAGATATGGCTCCCTCATTGGCAAATGATAGCCATATCTGGTTTTTACAAAAGCCCTATTCCGTGGAACAACTGGTGCGGGTGGTTAACCAGGTTTTGCAGGCATAGACAGAGCGTTACTGACGGTTTTTTGCGTAGGTTAAACGGCCGTTGGCAACGTCAAATTAAATTGCGCCCCACCACCCGGCGCATCATCCACCCAAATCCGCCCCCCGTGGGCCTCCACCGCCAGCCGACAAAACGCCAGCCCCAGCCCCAGCCCTTTCGATGACGTTTCATCATCTTTAACCCGCTGGAATTTCTCGAAAATCGTTTCGCGGTATCCCTTTGGAATCCCTTCACCTTCATCACTTACCGACAGGAAAAGCATATTTTCCTTTTTATCATCACGCCGGGCTACGATAGTGATGCGCTTGTTGTCGAGGCTGTGTTTGATGGCATTGTCTACCAGGTTGACTAGCACGCGCTGAATCATATCTTCTTCAATTCGCAGTTCGGGAATGTCAGGTGCAATATCGCTGGTAAAGATGATTTCACGCCGTTCCAGATTGGGCGATTCAATTTCATAGACATCATCAATCAGCTTTTGCACCGGCACGAGCTTTAGCTCGCGTACCGGGCTGCCAGCTTCCAGCCGGTCAATGTCCAACAGCGAGCGGATGAGGGATTGCAGGTGGTGGCTGCTGCGTTTGGCAATGTCGAGCATGGAGAGGAGGCTTTCGTCGCTGTCGGCCGGCATTTGGAATTTGATGAGTTCCAGGCTGGCAATGACGTTGCCCAGCGGGCTTTGCAGGTCATGAAATAACATGGCCGTCAGGTCGCGGCGCATTTCTTCCAGCTCCACCTGTTTGGAAATGTCGTGGTGAATCCACTGGATCATGTCATGGTCGCCAAAGCTGGTGCGCTTGGCGTAAATTTCCACGTGGATGGGGTGGCGGTCTTTGGGCAGAGCCTGGCTGGTGAAAACGCGCACGCTGTCGCCACGCACGTGCTTGGCGGGGGGCAGGGTGGTGTCAGGTGGGTGCAGTTCGGAAATGTGCAGCCCCAACATGCTGTCGCGGGTATAGCCAAAGAAGTTGATGGCGCGGCGGTTGGCTTCCACAATATAGCCATCGAGGTCGGTGAGCAAAATGGGATCTACGCTGCCCTGGAAGAGGCTTTGGTAGCTGGCTTGGGCGGCCTGGGTGCGGGCAAACTGCTGGGCATTGGCAATGGCGCTGCTGGCGATGTTGGCAAGGTTGACGAGGAGATCGAGGTCTTCTTGAATAAAACGGCCGTTAATCGGATTAATCGCCTGGATCGTTCCCCACACTTCCCCCTTCGACTGCACCGGCGCACACATCATCGCCCGCGTCACCGCCCCCGTTCGCTTGTCACCAAAGCGCCCAAACCACCGGGAATCCTGGCTCGTATCATTAACAATCACTGGCTCCCCATGCTCCATCACCCAGCCCGAAATGCCCTGGTTTGACGGCAGCCGCAGCCCGACGATCTTGTCACTGCCCAGCCCTTCGGCTGTGCGGTAGACCAGTTCATTTGTTTTCTTGTCCACCAGCGCAATCGAAATCGCCTCGGCATTTAGCAGCTCATTCATCTGCGTCAGCAAATGCTGCATAATCTCGTTAATGTCGAGCGACGAATTAATGACCGAGCTTGCTTCTCGCAGCAGGTTTGTGACCTGGAGCTGGCGCAGAGACTTTTCATAGAGCCGCGCATTCTGCACGGTGCTAGCCGTAAGGCTGGAGATAGCCCCAAGTAGACTAAGGTCATTATCATCAAACTGACTAATGCCGGGTTTGTGGATGGTAATGGCGCCAATCACTTGATTCCGTATGACAAAGGGGGTACACATCACCGACCAGGATTCGCTGCCGTATTTGTCGTCGGGGCGTGCCAGCCAGCGGCTGTCGTTGAGCGTGTCATGGATGATGCTTGGCTCCCGATTGCGAATAACCCAACCAGCTAGGCCATTGCGGATAATATCGCTTAGAAAAAGGGTGAATTGTTTGTTGCTATATTGGTCGTTGGCTAGCCAGGCGTGCTCAACTTCTAACTGCTCGTCTACAACAATGATGCTGCCATCGAGGGCGTTGAGCTGTTTTACGGCTACTTTTAACACACGCGGCAAAATAATGTTGATATCCAACCCATCAGCCGCGATTTGGTTGAGCATGTCGTTGACGAGATAGAGGGTTTGCAGCCGTTCGCTGTCTTTGACTTCGCTTAGGAGTTCTGCATTCATTGTTTCCATAGATCAAGATTGGACAATACGTATTCCACTACGATGTTGTTATGGTGAATACTATTTGATGATGACTATTACGGTACTGCTGCAATTGACACATCCTTTTTCTACCTGTTAATTGTGTTCTGGTCAAGCATTAAACAGTCATCTGATCATTTTGTTTGTAAAAACAAAGGCCGTGCGGTCTAAATGAGGCGTAAACTAGGGGTTACGTCCAGGCTGAGGGGGTCAAAACGGCCGTTTTTAAACGCCCAATACGCCGCCGCCCCAATCATCGCCGCGTTGTCGGTGCAAAGCACGGGGGAGGGGTAGCGCACGGGCAGGTCGGTTTCCTGGCCCATCATCTGGCGCAATGCCCGGTTGGCCGACACGCCACCCGCCAGATGAACGGCCGTTACCCCATGTTCCTGCGCCGCCTGCACTGTCTTGCTTACCAGCGACTCCACGGCAGCGGCTTGAAAGCTGGCAGCCAGGTCGTTGACGGGCAGACGATTGTTGTCAAATTTTTTGGTTTGGCGCAAAACGGCCGTTTTTAGCCCACTAAAACTAAAATTATACCCATGCTCACTTTGCATAACGGCGCGAGGGAAGCGATACGCCTGGGCATTACCCTGCGTCGCCGCCTTGTCAATGGCCGGCCCACCCGGATACGGCAGCCCCAAAAGCCGCCCCACCTTGTCAAACGCCTCGCCCGCCGCGTCATCCAGCGTCCCGCCCAAATGCTCATACACCCCGTGATCACGCATCAGGTACAATTCCGTGTGGCCGCCGCTAACCACCAGCGTCAGCACCGGGAATGCAATCTCTGCCGCCGCTTCCGTCAGCCACAGCGAATAGATGTGGCCTTCAATGTGGTTGACGCCAATGAGAGGTTTGCGCCGCGCCAGAGCCAGCCCCTTGGCAGCATTTACCCCGACCAGCAGCGACCCCACCAGCCCTGGCCCTTTGGTCACGGCAATGGCATCCAGATCGTCATAGCCGATGTGGGCCTGCTGCATCGCCTGCCGAATAACAGCGTAAATCAGTTCCACATGCTTACGCGATGCCACTTCGGGGAAAACCCCGCCATATTGGGCGTGTAAATCAGTTTGGCTGGCGATGACGTTGCTCAACATCTGTGTGCCGTTTTCGACCACTGCAGCAGCCGTTTCATCACATGATGTTTCTATCGCCAGAATGCGAATCATCTGTTTTTCGGGGGTGACCATAGAGCTAATTCTATCCTTAAGGATGGGCTTACGTGTAAAACAAGTTACTTTTTGGCTGAAAAAGTATCCACAAAGGTCATAAAAATCTCATATAGGTTTATTAATAAGAGACACAGTCTTGTTATACTGCGAACAGCCATAAACTGACATTTTGTTGATCGGCTACAAGTGGCAGGTAACAGGTGGCAAGTCTTGTTTGCCGACCAGACTTGCCACTTGCCACTTGCTACCTGCAAGTCAGAAAAGGTAACTTTATGACCTTGATGAGTATACATCTCTACGCTGTTGTTTGCTGGATGAGTGCTTGCAGGAGTGTTTCTTCCTGATTGGGCAGCACGGTGCGGGGGTCGAGGAGAAAACGGCCGTTTTGGATGCGCCCAATCACTGGTGGGTTGGTGCCACGCAGCCGTGCCGCCAGTTCATCCGGGTTGGGGTGGGGCAGGGCCAGCAGCGTGGTGGGCAGGCTGGTGCCAGGCAGTGAGCCGCCGCCGACGGTAGAACGGCCGTTAACCAGCTCGCTTTCCACCCCCATCTCTGCCAGCCGTGCCGCCCAGCGTCCCGCCCGTGCCGTGATAGCATTCAGCGGTGCGGCAATCATCTTCCACACCGGAATGTGGGTTGTGGCTTGCCCAGCCGCATAATGGCGCAGCGTTGCCACCAGTGCCGCCAGACACAGCTTGTCGGCTCGCACCGCCCGCGCCAGTGGATGCCGCTTAAGCTGGGCAATGAGGTCGGCGCGTCCGCACAAAATGCCCGCCTGCGGCCCCCCCAGCAGCTTGTCACCGCTAAACGCCACCACGTCACACCCCGCCTGTAGCCCCTCCGTCACCGTTGGCTCCGGCTCCAGCCCATAGGGAGCCACATCCAGCAGCGCCCCGCTCCCCTGGTCATAGAGCAGCGGCAGGTTGTGGGCATGGGTCAGTTCGGCCAGTTCAGCCAGCGTTGGTTCAGCGGTGAAGCCAATGATTTTGTAGTTGGAGTGGTGGGCCACCAGAATGGCGGCGGTGTTGTGGTTGATGGCGTTGGCGTAGTCGCGTAAATGGGTTTTGTTGGTCGTGCCAACTTCCACCAGCTTTGCCCCGGACTGCGCCATCACGTCGGGGATGCGGAAGCCGCCGCCGATTTCGACCAACTGCCCCCGGCTGATGATGACTTCGCGCCCGTGGCAGAGGGTGGTGAGCATGAGCAGGACGGCGGCGGCGTTGTTGTTGACGACTAGCGAGGCGGCGGAGCCGGTAATCTGGTTGAGCAACTGTTCGCCGTGGATGGTGCGGGAGCCGCGCTGCCCGGCAACGGGGTCGTATTCAAGGGTGGAGTAGGTGGGGGAAACGGCCGTTAATGCCGCCACAGCCCCCTCACTCAACGGCGCCCGCCCCAAATTGGTGTGGACAATCACCCCCGTGCCGTTGATTACCGGCCGCAGCGTCGCCCCAAACTGGTCATCCAGCCAGCCCTGCGCCAGGTCGAGTAAAACCTCGGAATCCACGCTGCCGTTCCCGCCGGACAAAATCGCCTGTCGCTGCTGGTCGAGGGTGTAGCGCAACGCTTCGGTGGTCAATAAACGGCCGTATTCTCCCACCAACCCCTCCGCGTGCAGCAGCAATTTATCCACGCTGGGGAGGTGGCGCAGGAGGGAGTGGGGGTTGGGTTGGGTGTTCATAGAGGTAGAGATTGGGGATTGGAGATTAGAGATTGGAGATTGGGGGAAATCTCTAACCTCTAATCTCTAATCCCCATTATGCCGACATCTGCGTCGCCCGCGTGCGGACTTGCAGCAGAAATTCAAACAAAATAAAGACGACAGCCACCAAAATAACGATGGCGATGCCGAGCGTGCGGTTCATTTGCAGCCAGGTGCAGAAAGCAATCCACAGCCCCACCCACATTGCCTGCCGCAGCGTCAGCAAAAAGCCGGGCGTTTGGTTGGGGCTAGTGCCGCCGAATCGTTTGTTGAGGAAAAAGACAAAGGGTAATACAAGCCCGGTGACGGCCACAAGGACGGCGGCCAGGAAGGCAAGAATGATTTCGCTGTTGGCGGCGGCCATCAGGGTGGGGGCATCAATGGTGCCTTGCGCGGTTGCCCGCACCAAATCCAGCCGCTCCACGTCAAACGGCCACCAGTTGTCCACAATGTGGTTGAGTGTCAGCAGCCCTAGCCCCAGCAGGCTGAGGCCAAAAAGAAGGGAGGGTATGACGCCGAGGCGGGTAAGGAATCCTTTCATAGCGTAGATTATACTTGAGGAGGCTATTTTCTGGAAATTTGTTTTGCCGCCAATGCCTCCGGGTTCAGCACCACCTTTTCATCAAGTGTCCCGGCTAGATACATTTCCAACTGCTGGGCGGCGATTGCCACCCACTCATGTAGCAAGTTGTCAACCTTCCAGCCGATGTGGGGCGTTAGCAGCACGTTGGGCAGCGTGCGCAGGGGGCTGTCGGCTGCCAGCGGTTCCGTGGCAAATACATCCAGCCCGGCTCCGGCAATGCGCCCTTCGGCCAGCGCGTCGGCCAGTGCCGCCTCATCAACAATCGCCCCGCGTGAGGTGTTGATCAGGAGTGCCGTTGGCTTCATTTGGTAGAGCAGTTCGCGGGTAATCAGCCCGCGTGATTCGTCCGATAATCTGAGATGAATGGAGACAATATCGGCCGTTGCCATCAGCTTTTTCAGCGGCAAACGCACCACGTCCGGCTCGTCGGCCGCATACTCGCCGCCGCGATCCCAGGCGACAATTTTCATGCCAAACAGGCGGGCAATGCGGCCGATTGGCTTGCCATGCCGGCCGTAGCCCAAAATCCCCAGCGTGCGCCCATGAATAGAACTGCCGATAGATTCAGGCCATGCGCCGTTTGCCATCTGCTGTTGCAGCGGGTAGATTTGTCGTGCCAGGCCAAGCATGAGGCCAAAGGTTAGTTCAGGGATGACGATCATTGGCCGTTTTGCCCCACGCCCCAGCGCAATCACAATTCCTCGTTTGGACGCCGCCACCCGGTCGAGGTGGTAGGCGTGGCCCCCAGATTGCAGCAGCAGTTCGAGGTTGGGGCAGTGGGCAAAAAAGGCTTCGTCAAGCCGGGTGCGCTCGCGCAGGGCGAAGATGATGTGGTATGGGGCCAGGTCGGGATAGTCGGCGGGCAATAACGGCCGTTTCATCACCGTCACCTCCGCCAGCTCGCGCAGCTTTGCCATCGCCGGGGCCGCCGCCAGCACACCCTCATGATCATTCAAAACAAGCAACGTTGGTTTCATCATCTACTCCATTTAATCAACCTGGAATTCGAGCTGTTGCAGCGGTTGGGCGAAGAAATTGGCAAGTTGGGTGGCGCGGTGAGAAATGGCCGTTTTGATAGCTTCTGTCAACACCCCCTCTCGCCACGCCCCAAACGGATAAACGGTCACGCTTATGCCACTGCTGCTGCGGTCATACCGCCACGTCCCCACAATGCGGCCTGCATCCAGCACCACCCCCTCAATATGCCCCGCCGCCCGCCACACCTGCTTGTAGTACGCCATATCAATCAGCCAACTTTTGTCCTTGTGGCCCAGCAGCAGCGGGTCAAAGCGGTAGAGCAGGCAAACCGGCCACGCCTCCCGCTCCGGCGGCGTTTCGGCCATCGTTTCCACGTCAGACAGCAGGGCCAGCATCGGCGTTCCGGCCGCGTCCACTGCCACCACCCCCTCGCCCAATGCCTTGAGCCAGCGGCGAACGTCGCCGAGGCTGCGGCCGCGCCAGTAGCCAATATCCTGCACGGTGGCCGGGCCATAGGCGTGGAGAAAACGCCAAACCAGCTCAATGTTGGCGGCATCGGCGTTGGGCGGTGTCCATTTCAGGCCAGGCAGCCAATGGTCGCGGTGGGCAAACAGCCCTTCGCTGCCGTCGCGCCCAGCGTGGCAGGCGTGGCCGCGATAGACCAGATCCCGAAAGATGCCGCCCCAGGCGGAAAAAAGGTTGTCGTCAACATCCAGATCGCTGTCGCGCAGATCGCTGCGCCCCATGACCCCCCGTTGTCGCAGCAATTCGGCCACATCAGCCACAAGCTGTTGGTAGTGGGCGCGGTCTACGCCGCTTTTGACCGCCCGCAATTCCTGCCATGCGACTTCTAGGGGCATGGCGGCGTGGATGAGCGGCCATTCGCGGCTGGGATAAAGATGGAGCGTTTGCCGCTGCCCCCACAGTTTGACCAGGGTGCGTTCGGTGAACAGCATCTCTTCAAAGCGGGCGTAGGTTAGCCCGGTGGTGCGGTTCCACAGGGCAATGGCGGCGGCGGGGAGGATTTGGGACTGGATGCCGGCGAGGGTGGAAACGGCCGTTTCTACTTCCTCAAACGGCGCTACCAACCCCGACATCCGCAGCCGGTACCAGCGAATTTGTTCGTCAGTTAGTCGAATCATTGTTTTTGGTAAGAGAATGACAGCCTAATTTCTCAATCTCCAATCTTCAACAGTTGCCTTGCAGTTACCGAAGAAGTTCAACTTCTTCCGAGAAGTTGAACTTCTAGCATGGTTTAATTGTAGTGAGAAATCAAGTTATCCCCAATTTCCGAAGTCGGCTATGAATCGCAGATGGCGGAGCGGTTTTGGGCTTTTCGCTGAGGTTGTGGCTGGCGCAAAACGCCTGAATGATTGGCAGGAAGATGTCGGCGTAGCGGCTGACTTTGGCTTGGCCGATGCCGTGTAGCCGGCTGAAGGTATGGGCTGAATGGGGGAGGTAGGTTGCCATTTCTTGCAGGGCGTGGTCGGAGAAGATGACATAAGGGGGAACATTGGCCTCGTCGGCGAGTTCTTTGCGTTTTTGGCGCAGGAGGTGGAAGAGGGTGGGGTTGTAAACGGCCGTTTCCTCCCCCACGCTCACTGTCTCTTGTTCGGCAAATTGACCCCACACGTCTTGCTCATTTTTAAGCACAGGCCAGGCAGCTTCGGTCAGCCGGAGGCCGCCATATTCGTCGTCTTGAACGAGTAGCCCTTGCTGGATGAATTGCCGTGCTAACTGTTGCCAGGCTTGTTTGGAGAATTCGCTGCCGATGTTGTAGGTGGAAAGGTGATGATGCCCTTTTTGCAATACTTTTTGGGAGCGGGAGCCACGCAGCACGTCAATGATGTGGTTTGTGCCGTACAGTTGGCCGGTGCGGTAGACGCAGGAGAGGAATTTTTGGGCGGGGAGGGTGAGATTGTCCAACGCTTGCTTGTTGCGTAGACAGTTGTCGCACATCTGGCAGTTGTTTTGGGCATAGGTTTCACCAAAGTAGGCGATGAGCTGCTGGCGGCGGCAAACGGCCGTTTCTGCCCAACTGACCATCGTTTGCAAACGCTCCTCACGGCCATGCCGTTCCGATTCTGCCCCCTGCTCAATGAAGCGACGAGCCAGCGTCACATCGGCGTAGCCAAAGAGCAGCAGGCAGTTGGCGCGGAGGCCATCGCGCCCGGCTCGGCCAATTTGCTGGTAATAATGCTCCATGTTTTGCGGCAAATCTACGTGCAGGACGAAGCGCACGTCGGGTTTGTCAATCCCCATGCCAAAGGCGACGGTGGCGACCATAATTGGCACATCGTCGCGGATGAAGGCGGTTTGGTTGCGGCTGCGCGTGGCGTTGTCCAAGCCAGCGTGGTAGGGCAGTACGGACAGGCCTTGGCTGGTTAACGCTTCGGTCAGATCGTCTACCGTTTTGCGGGTGGCACAGTAGATGATGCCCGATTGGTTGGGATGGGCGGCGATGAAGTCAAGGAGTTGCTCCAGGGTGTTGGTTTTGGGAGTGACGGCGATGAAGAGGTTGGGGCGGTCGAAGCTGGCGATGAAGGTGTTGCGCTCTTTGAAGCCGAGGCTTTGCTGGATGTCTTGCTGGACGTGGGGGGTAGCGGTGGCGGTGAGGGCGACGGTGACGATGTGGGGCAGCCGCTGGCGCAGGGTGATGAGTTGGCGGTATTCGGGGCGGAAGTCGTGGCCCCATTGGGAGATGCAGTGGGCTTCGTCTATGGCTAGGCAGGCTAGGTTGCTTTGTTCGAGCAGGAGCAGGGTTTCGGGGCGCAGCAGGGTTTCGGGGGCGACGTAGAGGAGTTTGACGTGGCCCTGGCGGATGGCGTGGCAGGTTGCCAAATAGTGGTGGTAGGCGAGGGTGCTGTTGAGGAAAACGGCCGTTATCCCCACTGCCTGTAGATGTGCCACCTGATCTTGCATTAAGGAGATAAGCGGCGAGACAACCACGGTGAGACCGTCAAACAGCAAGGCCGGAATTTGATAGCAGAGGGATTTGCCGCCCCCGGTAGGCATGACGACGAGTGTGTCCCGCCTTTCCAGAATGTTGTTGATGATTTCCTTCTGGAGGGGGCGGAAGTTATTGTAGCCGAAGATGGTTTGCAGGGCTTTCTGGGGGGATTGGAGATTGGGGATTGGAGATTGGGGGATTGGGAGATTGAAGGATGTTGGGTGAGGAGTGTCGAAATAAGGGTCTTCGTTGGGGATGTGATAGTCGGGCAGCCAAAGGTTGTCGTCGTCATCGGTGGGCAGGAACCAGCCGGAAAGCTGGACATAGCAGCGGGGTTCGGTGAACGGCCGATTTTCTGGCTGCCACCAATGGGCCAGGGAGACGCGCAAGAGTGTGCCAGCGGGAATCCTTGCAACTGGCTCCTGGAAGCCAACGAAGGTCAAGGTGCGCCCCCCGTCAGCGGTAGGGTATCGGTAGCGGATGCGCTTGCCTTCTGTATCCCGTATCAAGGGCTGGTCGGGTTGCCAAAACATGGTGCTATAGGCGGGGACGCCTGTCTTTTCGCTGATGTACAATGCGCCCGTCTCTGTGGCTTGCACCCGCCCATCATAAAGGGCATCTATTCCCCCCAATTTGGGCGACATATGTTTTTCGATGAAGGGGATGACATCGGGCATGGGGGCGAGACGGACTTTGTGCTGGATGACGACATCTTCGGTGTGGGGTGGGGGGCGATGGGGAAGAACGGCCGTTTCCATCTCCCACACCTCCCCCACCTCAAACTCCATATTGGCGCGTTCATTGCGCTCCATATCCCGCGCCATCAGACGCACACTTTGCCCGGCAAAGGTAATTCCCCCAACACAGGCCCTTCCACCCATTCTTGTTTTAGCGACGATTAGAACTTTCATAAGCGACTGGATAATCAGAAGTTCAACTTCTTCTGAGAAGTTGAACTTCTTGCCTAACTTCGGATAATGAGAAGTTCAACTTCTTCTGAGAAGTTGAACTTCTTGCCTAACCTTTACGGCAGCAAATGTTCTACCTCCAACTGGTATGTTTCCGCTAATTTGGCGGCCACAAGAGAGCGGTGGCACGCCGCTGGCTCCCGCTCCACGCAAAAAAGGGCGAGCGTTTGGGCATCGTCTGGCAAGGCAGCCAGCAGGGATTGAGGCTGAAACCGGGACAAAATTTCGGCTTCGTAGGCAACCATGAAGGTGCCGGAAAGGGCAGTACGCTGCCGTTTGGCCGTTTTGCTGGCTTTATCGGCGGCATCCTGGCGGGCGCGAACGGCTTTGGTGGGGGCTAACGCTTGAAAATGCAGGTAGCGGATGCCCATCTCGGCTAATCGGGCTTGCAAGCGCTGGCTGTTGGCAAAGGCATATTGGGAGCCACGCACCCCGCGCCGCTGCCGAATATCGCAAAAGGTATCTACCTGCGCCGCCGCCAACGCCGCAAAAAAACCTTCCTCGGTAAAGCCATAAACCCCAATCGTCATTACTTTTAACGTCATGTCATCTCTTATGAAAATTATGAATTAGGAATTATGAATTATGAAGGGGTTCATAATTCATAATTCCTAATTCATAATTACTCTTCTGCCTCTTCATATCGTTTGCGTGAAGTAAAGATATGCTCCCCAAACAGGCTTAACTGTCCTCCGGTGAGGCGGTTGATAACGGCCGTTTGCCCCACCACCTCATCATTCTCATCAATATGCGCCACTGGAATCTCCAATTGGGTCAGCGTTGCTCCGATTAGCTTGCTGCGGTGACATGTTTCTGGTTTACCCTCGCTGCACATGAGAACCACCGCGTGTTGCTGTTGGAAGGCGGTTTGAATACGGCCGATCCCCGCCTGATAAAAATCCGTCTGTTTCACCTTCTCATAATCCACCTTGCCCTCGATGTAACAGCTGGGGTCAGACGGCCGGCCGCCCAGGGTGTCGCCCATAAAAATGTAGCGAATTCCTTCTGCCTGTAAAGCCCCTTGCAGTGCTTCCTTGCCAAACTCTGGCTTATAGCGTGAATAGGGGGCGGAGCGAATATCTATAAGGTAGGCAATGTGATGTTGGCGGAGAACGGCCGTAAAATCCGCAACCGACCGACTGCCATAACCAATTGTGTAGATAGGGATTAACTGCTCAGGCATGACGTGATTATAATCCAGGCGCACTATTGCGACTACAAAAGGAAGGTTGAGGGCTATCGTTCCCTAGAAGTTCAACTTCTCTCAGAAGTTGAACTTCTGAACCGCGCTCCCAATCTCCAACCTCCAACATTTGCCTTGCTGCCCTTTCCCCCATAAGATCACACCTTATGGACGAACTGCCGCCGTATTTTACGCACCTTCATGTGCATTCCCACTATTCGCTGCTGGGTGGCACCGCTTCTGTGGCCGATCTGGTGGCGCGGGCGGCGGCGGAGGGGTGGCGGGCGCTGGCGCTCACCGACAGCGCGGCGTTGTATGGGGCGGTGGCTTTGCACAAGGCGTGCCGCGCCGCCAACATCCAGCCCATCATTGGCCTGACGCTCCCCATTGCCACCCCCGCCGAAGATTTGGCCGAACAGACCACGCCGGGGCAACTGGTGCTGCTGGCGCAAAACCCGGCTGGCTATCGCTCCCTGTGCCGCTTGGCCTCACAGCTTGACGGGGGGCAGCCGGCCGAACTGAGCCAACTGCGTGATTTTAGTGAAGGGGTTATTTGTCTCGATGGCGGGCGGCGCGGCTGGCTCAACCGCTTTGTGCGAATGGGCAATACGGCGGCGGCGGTGCGCTATGCGTCGCGGCTGGCGGCGATTTTTCAGGAGAATGGGTATGTGGGGTTGGAATTAACGGCCGTTTCCTCCCCCACCCAACGCAGCCACACCCACGACCTCATCAAAATTGGCAGCCGCTTCGGGCTGGCTCCCGTCGCCCTGCAGCCCGTCTACTGCCTGCAGCCCGATGACCGGGAGATGCTGCGGCTGTTAACGGCCGTTTCCCACAACTGCACCCTCGACCAACTCACCCCCGCCATGCTGCCCGACGAGGGAGAAACGGCCGTTGATCTCCACTGGCTCCCCCCCGACGACATGCTGGCGCGGTACGCCAACCTGCCCGAAGCCCTCACCAACGCCGCCGAGATTGCCCAACGGTGCGAACCCTCGCTGCCAAACGGCCGTTCCATCTGGCCCGCCCTCAAACTGCCCGACGGCCAGAGCAGCGACGAAGCGTTGGCCGAATGGGTGCGGGTGGGGCAGGGCGACGTTTTTCCCGGCGGGCTGGACGGGGCGGGGGAGCAGCGGCTGCGGCGGGAGCTGGAGGCGATTCGGGCGCGGGGGCTGGCTCCCCTGTTTTTGGTCGTGGCTGACATCGTGGGCTTTGCCCGCCAGCTTGATGTTCCCGTCAACACGCGGGGCAGCGTTGCCAACTCGCTCGTTGCCTACTGCCTCGGCATCACCACCGTCAACCCGCTCACCCACGACCTCCTGTTTGAGCGGTTTCTCAACCCCGCCCGCGCCAATTTGCCCGACATTGACCTCGATTTTTGCAGCCGCCGCCGCGACGAAGTGCTGGATTATGTGCGGCAGACGTATGGCGAAGATCGGGTGGCGCTGGTTGCCACCGTCAACACGCTCAAGCCCAAATCGGCGGTGCGGGAGGTTGCCAAGGCGTTTGGGCTGCCGGAAAGCCGCATTGGCAAGCTGGCGGGGCTGGTGCCGCACCGGGATTGGCATCCCGACCCGCGCCGCCGCGAGACAACGCTGCTCGACGATTTGCTGGCGCAGCTTGATGACCCGCAGGAGCGGGACATTTTTCGCGCTGCCTTCCGGCTCATCGGCCAGCCGGATCACCTCAGCGTCCACCCTGGCGGCATTGTCATCACCCCCGGCCCCCTCACCGACGTGGTTCCGGTGCAAATGGCGCCGAAGGGGTTTCTGATTACGCAGTATGACCACCGGGATGTGGAGGCGATTGGGCTGCCGAAGATTGATTTGCTGGGGATTCGGGCGTTGACGGTGCTGGCGGATGCGGCGGAACTGGTGCGAACCCACCACGCGCCGTCGTTTCGGCTGGGGCAAATTGGGCAGGGGGATGAAAAAACGGCCGTTCTCCTCTCCACCGCCGACACCATTGGCGTGTTCCAATGTGAATCCACCGGGGCGCAGCGCACCCTGCGCCAGCTTCGCGCCCGCAGCGTCGCCGATCTCGCCATTGCCAACGCCTTTTTCAAGCCTGGCCCCGCCACCGGCGGCATGGCCAAGAGCTTTGTGCGCCGCTACCGGGGGGAGGAGGCGGTTAGCTTTTTGCACCCCAGCTTGCAGCCCATTTTGGGCAAAACGCAGGGGGTTCTGCTGTTTCAGGAGCAAATTTTGCGTATAGCCACCGAGATAGCTGGGTTGAGCTGGCAAGAGGCTGACCATTTGCGGCGGGGGATGAGCAAGTTTTTGGCGCGGGAGATGGCGGCACTGCGAACCCGTTTTGTCACTGGCTGCCAGCGGCGAGCCGGGTTTACGCCGGAACAGGCGGAAACGCTGTGGCAGCAGGTGATGGCGTTTGCCGGGTATGGCTTCAACCAGGGTCACGCCACGGCTTACGCCGCAGTGAGCTATGATTCGGCGTATTTGAAAGCCCACTGGCCGGCGGAATTTCTGTGTGCGCGGCTGGCCGATGCCGGAGGGTTTCACCATCAGGCGATCTATGTGGCCGAGGCGCGGCGGCTGGGGATTGGGGTACGGCAGCCGCATGTGAATGCGAGTGGGCGGAAGTTTACGTTGTCATACCAAGAGATTGGAGATTGGAGATTGGGGATTACTGACGCACAATCTCCAATCTCTAATCCCCAATCTCCAATTCTTTGGATGGGTTTGGGGCAGGTGCGTGACCTGCGGCGGAAAAGTGTGGCGGCGATTCGGGCAGAACGGCCGTTTACCAGCCTGCGGGATCTGCTGGCGCGGGTGCCATTGCAGGATAAGGAAGTGGTGCATTTGGTTCAGTGTGGCGCGCTGGACGGGCTGGGGGAGAGCCGGGCGGCACTGCTGGCGGAGGCGCAGAGTGTGGCGCGGGCGGGGAGTGCGCGGCAGTTGAGCTTTGGTTTTGCGCTGGAAACGGCCGTTTCGCCCGACACCGCC
>WBZL01002022.1_pt1 | contig 20210 bp, 15 predicted proteins | sample 5204291 | NCBI WGS metagenome assembly WBZL01 (sample SAMN12344345, study PRJNA552823) | activated sludge metagenome | biome: Activated sludge suspended growth; feature: Nitrification reactor; material: Wastewater; isolation source: activated sludge from nitrification reactor of wastewater...
CGCCTCCACCACGAAGAGGCCGCCGACGATGGCGAGCACGATCTCGTGCTTCGTGGCCACCGCGATGGCGCCCAGTGCCCCGCCGAGCGCGAGCGAGCCCGTGTCGCCCATGAAGACCGCGGCCGGCGGCGCGTTGTACCAGAGGAACCCGAGCCCGCCGCCGATCAATGCGGCGGTAAAGACCAGGATCTCGCCGGTGCCGGGGACGTAGTGGACCCCGAGGTATTCGGTGAAGTCGATCCGGCCCACGGCATAGGCGATGACGCCAAGCGTGCCGGCCGCGATCATCACCGGCATGATGGCGAGCCCGTCGAGTCCGTCGGTCAGGTTCACCGCATTCGCGGCCCCGACGATCACCACCATGGCGAAGGGCACGAAGAACCATCCAAGGTTCAGCAGCGTGTTCTTGAAGACCGGGAAGGCGAGCTGGTTCGCCAACTCGGCCGGGTGGACATAGGCCGCCATGCCGCCTGCGAAGGCCGCGATCAGCAGGCCGAGGAGCATCCGCATACGCGACGACACGCCCCTGGAATTCTGCTTCGTCACCTTGGCGTAGTCGTCGGCAAAGCCGATGAGGCCAAAGCCGTAGGTCACGAAGAGGACGATCCAGACGTAGGGATTGTCGAGCCGCGCCCAGAGCAGCGTCGAGACGAGTATCGCCGAAAGGATCAGGAGCCCCCCCATCGTCGGCGTGCCGGCCTTGGCGAAATGCGTCTGCGGTCCGTCGTCGCGGATCGGCTGGCCCTTGCCCTGCCGCCGCCGCAGCAGGTCGATCAGCGGGCGGCCGAAGAGGAAGCCGAAGAGAAGCGCGGTGAAGAAGGCTGCACCGGCCCGGAAGGTGATGTAGCGGAAGAGGTTGAAGACGTCCCCTCCCTCGGCCAGCCCGGACAACCAGTACAGCATTACTCACTCCCCCGCGCTTCGGCCGCGCCCGGTTGCCCGAGTTTCCTCAGGGCGTCAACCACCAGGCTGACCTTCGATCCCTTGGAGCCCTTCACGAGCAGAACATCGCCGGCATCGGCGATCTGGTGCGCCCGCGCCGCGAGGTCGGCCGCCGTTTCGTGCCACTCGCCCCGCTTCGCCCGCGGCAGCCGGTCCCAAAGCGCGTGCATCCGGGGGCCGACGCAGTGGACGAGATGGATGCTGTCCATCGCCGGGTGGTCGGCGATCGCGCGGTGCAACTCCGCCTCGGTCGGGCCAAGCTCCAGCATGTCGCCGAGCACGGCAATGCGGCGCCCGCCCTTGATCCGGCCGATCCCGTCGCGGGGTTGCGCCGCGCCGAGCACGTCGAGTGCCGCGCTCATGGACGCGGGGTTGGCATTGAAGGCGTCGTCGATCAGGTCGAAGGCCAGCGCCTCGTCCACGATGTCCATGTGGATGCGTTCGCGCTGCCCCCGGCCCTGCGGCGGGCGCCAGCGGCCGATGTCGATGGCCGCGACCGCCGGGTCGGCGCCGACCGCCTCGGCCACCGCGAGAACGCCAAGGGCGTTCATGGCGAAATGCCGCCCCGGGGTCTGCACCTTGAAGAGCATGGCGGCGCCGTGGCGCAGGGCGCGCACGATGGTCGTGTCTTCGGCAAGCGTGACGTCGGTGATCCGGTAGTCGTCGCCGGCCTCGGCCCCGAAGCGCAGCGTCCGGCCGGCGCGGGCCGCCGCCTCGGCGAGGATCGGCGTCACGGAAAGGCCGGACGGAATCACCGCGATGCCACCCGGCTCCAGCCCCTGAAAGATCGCGGCCTTCTCGCGGGCGATGCCCTCGATGTCCTCGAACGCCTCGAGGTGTGCCGGCGCGACGGTGGTGATCATCGCCACATGGGGCCGGGCGAGACGGGAGAGCGGCGCGATCTCGCCGGGGTGGTTCATGCCGATCTCGACCACGGCGAAATCGGCGTCCACGGGCATCCGCGCCAGCGTCACGGGCACGCCCCAGTGGTTGTTGAAGCTCGCCTCGGCCGCGTGGACCCGGCCCTGCCCCGCAAGAACGGCGCGCAGCATCTCCTTGGTGGAGGTCTTGCCGACCGAGCCGGTCACCGCGATCACCTTTGCCGTCGTCCGCGCCCGGCCCGCCGCCCCGAGCGCCGAAAGCGCGGCGAGCACATCGGGCACGACCAGCAAGGGATCGGCCTCGGAACAGCCCTCCGGAATGCGCGCGACCAGCGCGGCGGCAGCCCCCTTGTCGAGTGCGGCGCGGACGAAATCGTGGCCGTCGCGCGCGTCCTTCAGCGCGACGAAGACGTCGCCCGGCGCAAGTGTCCGCGTGTCGATGGACACTCCGGTCGCATCGAAGGGTCGCGTGACCCGTCCTCCGGTGGCGCGCGCCGCGTCCGCCGAGGTCCAGAGCGCGCTCATATCCGCCCCTCCAGCGCCGCGACCGCGACAGAGGCCTGTTCCGCGTCGTCGAAGGGATAGATGTCGTTGCCGACGATCTGGCCGGTTTCGTGCCCCTTGCCGGCGATGAGAAGCGCGTCGCCCGGCCCGAGCGCATCGACGCCGCGCAGGATCGCCTCGGCCCGGTCGCCGACCTCGGTCGCCTCGGGGCAGCCGGCCATCACCTCGGCGCGGATCGCTGCCGGGTCCTCGGACCTGGGATTGTCGTCGGTCACGAAAACGACATCGGCGTGTTTCGCCGCCACCTCGCCCATCAGGGGGCGCTTCAGCCGGTCGCGGTCGCCACCCGCGCCGAAGACGACGACGATGCGGCCCAGGACATGCGGGCGAAGCGACTGGAGCGCCGAGGCGAGCGCGCCGGGCTTGTGGGAATAGTCGACGAAGACGGTCGCGCCGTTGTCGCGCTTGGCCGCAAGTTCCATCCGTCCGCGCACCGTGGTCAGGCCGGGCAGCGCCGCGATCACCGCCTCGGGCGCATCGCCTGCGGCCATTGCAAGGCCGGCCGCCGCCAGGACGTTTTCGGCCTGGAAGCCGCCGATGAGGGCGAGGCGCACGAGGTGCGGACGCCCGCCCTGGGTGAAGCGCAGATCCTGCCCGGTGGCGTCGAAGCGCTGCGCGGCGATCCTGAGATCGGCCGCCGGATCGTGCCCGACGGTCATAATCCGCTGGCCCCGGCTGCGGGCGATCGTCAGCACCTCGCGCCCGCGCGGGTCGTCGATGTTGATGACGGCGGTCCCTTCCTCGGGCAGGACGCGCGAGAAAAGCCCCGCCTTCGCCGCGAAGTACTCGTCGAAGCTCGCATGGTAGTCGAGGTGATCCTGGCTGAAGTTCGTGAAGGCCGCAGCCTTCAGCCGCACCCCGTCGAGCCGGCCCTGGTCGAGCCCGTGGGACGAGGCCTCCATCGCCGCATGGGTGACGCCGGCCTCGGCCATGTCGCGAAGCACGCGGTGGAGCGTGATCGGTTCGGGCGTGGTGTGCGCAAGCGGCGCGGTGAAGTCGCCGAGCACGCCCATCGTCCCGAGGTTCGCCGCCCGGTGGTCGAGCGCCTGCCAGATCTGGCGGGTGAAGGTGGCCACGGACGTCTTGCCGGAGGTTCCGGTGACGGCGACCACGGTTTCCGGCTGGCGGCCGAACCAGAGCGCCGCCGTGTAGGCAAGCACCTGGCGCGGATCTTCCACCACGATCAGCGCGGCGGTCGAGGCGGCGAGTTCGGCCTTCGCTATCTCGGCGCCCTCGCGGTCGGTCAGGATCGCGGCGGCCTCCATCCGCAGCGCGTACTGGATGAACTCGCCCCCGTGCATCCGGGTGCCCGGCAGCGCGGCGAAGAGATGGCCGGGTTTCACCTGCCGGCTGTCGACCGAGAGACCGGTAACGGTCGCCTCCCGCCCGCCCTGGGCGCGCAGGCCCAGTTCGGAGAGCGATCTCACTGTCTCTGCCATGGTCTGCCCCGCTTCCGTCGTCAGTTGGAGACGCGTATTACCCCGGCCTCGGCGACAGGTTCAAGCGCGGGCCTCAGCCCCAGAAGCGGCGCGGCACGGCGGATGATCTCGGCGCCGACCGGCACGGCGGTCCAGCCCGCGGTGCGGCGCGGCTCGGTGCCCGAGGTTTCGACCGGTTCGTCGAGCGAGACCACGAGGACGTATTTCGGGTCAGACATGGGGAAGGCTGCGGCGAAGGTCGCCACCACCTTGTCCTTGTAGTAGCCCCCGCCCGTGGGCTTCGGCTTGTCGGCCGTCCCGGTCTTGCCGCCGACCTCGTAGCCGGGAACATTTCCGAAGGTCGCGGTGCCGCGGACGACCACCTGGCGCAGCAGGTCGCGGATGATCGCCGAGGTCGCTTCGCTGATCACCCGGGGCCCGGGCTCGACCTCGGTCCGTTTCAGGAGCGTGGGCGCGACGCGGGTACCACCGTTGACCATCGTCGCATAGGCCGCCGCGAGGTGCAGCGGGCTCGCCGCGACACCGTGGCCGTAGGACACGGTCAGAGTGGTGATCTCGGGCCATTTCGCAGGCTTCAGCGGCTTCGCGCCCGGTGCCTCCACAAGCTCGACGGGCGTCGGGTCGAAGAGGCCGAGCTTGCCGAGGAACTCCTGCTGGCGGGTGCCGCCGATCATCTGGGCGACATGCGCGGTACCGATGTTCGAGGATTTCACGATCACGTCGGTGACGGACAGTTGCGGACCGTAGTTGTGGAAGTCGCGGATGCGGAACTTGCCCCAGACCATCGGTCCCTTCGTCTCCACCATCGTCTCGGGGGTGACGAGACCAAGGTCGAGCGCCTGGCCGACGGCGAATATCTTGAAGGTCGAGCCGAGTTCGTAGACCCCCTGGACTGCCCGGTTGAACAGCGGATTGTCGGACGGGTCGCCCTTCGTCGCCGGCGCGGGCCGGGTGTTCGGGTCGAAATCCGGCAGCGAGGCCAGGGCGACGATCTCGCCCGTCCTCGCGTCCATGAGGATGGCCGCGGCACCCTTTGCGTTCATCAGCTTCATGCCGCCGGCGAGCACGTCCTCGACCGTGGACTGGATCGTGAGGTCGAGCGAGAGTTGCAAGGGCGCGCCGCCGTTCGCCGGGTCGCGGAGCCAGCGGTCGAAGGTCTTTTCCACGCCCGCTGTGCCCACGACCTCGGCCGAGGAGACGCCCTCGCGCCCGAAGCTCGCGCCGCCGAGGACATGCGCCGCGATCGCGCCATTCGGATAGAGCCGCATCTCGCGCGGGCCGAAGAGGAGACCGGGATCGCCGATCTCGTGCACAAGCTGCATCTGCTCGGGCGATATCTTCTTCTTCAGCCACAGGAACTTGCGGGTGCCGGCGAAATCCCTGGCCAGGCGTTCCGCGTCGAGATCGGGGAAAATCTGCGCCAGTTTCCGCGCACTGCCCGCCGGGTCCACCATCTGCTGCGGTTGGGCATAGAGCGAGTGCGTCACGAGGTTCGTGGCGAGAATGCGCCCCTGGCGGTCCGTGATGTCGGCCCGCTGCGCGATGATCGCCGTTCCCGCGCCCGCCGTTGCCGGCTCCGCCGGATCGGTGGAGGCGAGGACGCCCATCCGGAAACCGACCGCGCCGAACCCGACGATGAAGGCCAGACCGAGGACGAGAAGCCGCCCTTCCGCCCGAACACGCGCGCTGTCGCGCATGGCTTCGTGGCGGATGCGGATGTTCTCGCGCTCGATCACATCGGGGTTCTCGCCCTTGGCGCGGGCCGAGAGGATGCGGGCGAGCGGGCGGAGCGGCGTGCGGATCATGGGGCGTTTCCATTGAGCGCGATCGTGTCGACGGGCTCGGTGATCGGCGGCAGCGCGATCGCCGGATAGCTTACGGCCGCGACCGAGCCGAACTGGCGCGGCTCGAAGGGGAGAAGGCCGAGGCGTTCGAAATTCAGCTCGGCAAGCTCCCGCAGCCGGTCGGGGCGGTTCAGATAGGCCCACTCGGCGTTGAGCACGCTGAGAGCCTCGCGCAACTCGCCGATCTCGGCCTGAAGGCGGCGCACCTCGGCCAGTTCGCCCTGCGTCCGGTAATTCTCCCGGTAGGCCCAGAACCCGAGAGCCATGACCGCGAAGGCCGAAAGGACGAGGAGGAGGCTGCGCATCACCGGTGATCCTTCTGCGCGGGTTTCGGAAGGCCGAGGGCGGCGCGGGGCGCCTCCCCGGCGGGCGCGTCGGTGCGCATCCCGACGCGGAGCTTGGCGGAGCGGGCGCGGGGGTTCGCGGCGATTTCGGCCTCGTCCGGGGCGACGGCGCGGCGCGTGAGCATGCGGAACGCGGGCACCACCTGCGCGCGTTCGGGGGCATGGCGGCTGCCCTGCCCCTCGGCGCCCGAGCGAAGCTGGAAGAACCGTTTCACGATGCGGTCCTCGAGCGAGTGAAACGTGACAACGGCGAGCCGGCCGCCGGGCTTCAGCGCCCGCTCGGCGGCGGCGAGGCCCTCGGCAAGCTGACCGAATTCGTCGTTCACTGCGATGCGGATCGCCTGGAAGCTGCGGGTGGCGGGATGGCTCTGCCCCGGTTTCTGGCGCGGCAGGCAGCGCTCGATGACGGCGGCGAGTTGCAGCGTCCGTGTGAAGGGCCGCGCTGCGACGATGGCGCGGGCGATCCGCCGCGCGGCGCGCTCCTCGCCGTAGTGGAAAAGGATGTCGGCGATCTCGGCCTCGCCGCCGGTGTTCACGAGGTCGGCCGCCGTCGGGCCTTCGTCGCCCATGCGCATGTCGAGGGGGCCGTCCTTCTGGAAGGAAAAGCCCCGCTCGGCCTGGTCGATCTGCATCGATGATACGCCGAGGTCGAGAACGACGCCATCGACCGGCCCGCCGGCGAAGCGCTCGAGGTCGGAAAACGTGCCCTGTGCCAGCGTCAGCCGGTCGCCGTAGCCGCCGGCCCAGCCCTCTGCCATGCGCAAGACGGAAGGATCCCGGTCGATGCCGATGACCCGGTCCGCGCCGGCCTCCAGAAGCCCGCGCGCATAGCCGCCGGCGCCGAAGGTGCCATCGACCCAGAGGCCGGCGACCGGCGCGACGGCCGCGAGAAGCGGGCCGAGAAGAACGGGGACGTGGGGGGCGGGATCGGTCCGGCGGGCGGCGGCAGCGGCCATGGCTCAGCCCTTCGGCGGGAGCGGCGGCAGGAGGCTTCGCGGGTCGAAGTCCTCGGGATACTGGTCGGCGAGCCGCGCGCTGCGGCGGGCAGCCTTCGCCGCGTAGGTCTCGGGGTTCCAGATGCGGAAATAGTCACCGGCCGAGATGAAGAAGGCCTCGCCCTTCAGCCCGATCTTCTCACGCAGCTTCTGCGGGATGGTCAGGCGTCCGTCGTCGTCGATCTGCGCCTCGATCGACTGGCCGTACATCATCTCCTCGACCCGCAGGCGGTCCGGCGAGCCGCGCTGCATCAGCGCGATCTGCTGGTCCATCTCGTGGATGGCCGCCATCGAGAAGACCTCGAGCCAGTCCTGGCTCTCGGGTCCGTAGACGATGACGATGTTGGGGCGGAGCCCTTCGGTCCAGTCGGGGTCGGATACCTCGATCACGCGGCGGAACGGGGCCGGAATGGAGACGCGACCCTTCGCGTCCACCTTGAATGTATCCGATCCTCTGAACCTGCGTGCCAAGGGCCCGCGCTCCTTGCCTGTCCCCTCCCCCGGGTGTCACCGCCGTCAGACCAGGCCCGGAAAGACAACGGCGGATCGGGCTGCTGCCACTGCCCGATCCGCCGCCCTCGTCCCATCACTGGGGTGTCCGACTGCGCTGCCACCTGGGGGGATGTCTGCTCGCGTGCGCGCCGGATCTCTTGGTTCGATGAAAGCGGGTGCCTGTATGAAACCTGACTTTCGCCTTTTGGGTCTTGATGCCCGTTTAAGCCCGTCCTCATCGGTGAGTTAGGGATGCCATGGGATTTTGTGGGAATCAACAGGAAACTGCGCCACCAACTACACAACGGATGGTGTCAGACCCCATCCTGCGACAGGATATTGGATCGCTGGAGATCAGCTTTGTCCAATTGTTGATAATTTTTTGACATCAACAACAACATATTGATGCAATACCGCACCACGCATCAGTTCCATGAATTCCCGGAAAAATAACTTCAACGCAAGAATCCGATCGGAAATCTCGACGGAATCGGCCGGAATCCGGCGCAGTCGCGCCCCGGTGACCCCGCATGATTCGGTTTTCAGGCGAATCTGGCCGCCGCGTCCCACGCATTCCCATGCGGGGACCCGCAGGTCATGCCCGGTACCATGAAATCCCGGAAAGCGACCGTCAGGCCATGCCGTCGGCTATCAGTCGCCGGGCAAGCCGGCCGTAGGCCTCGGCCACCGGCCCCTCCCCGGTGGCGGCCGGCGTTCCGGCGTCGCCCGCGATCCGCACGTCGAGGCTGAGCGGCAGTTCACCGAGGAACGGCACACCGATCGTCGCCGCCTCGGCAGCAACGCCGCCATGGCCGAAGATATGCGCCTCGTGCCCGCAGTTGGGGCAGACATAGCTCGACATGTTCTCGATCAGCCCGAGGACGGGGACCTTCAGCTTCTCGAACATGTTGATCGCGCGGCGCGCGTCGATCAGCGCGACGTCCTGCGGCGTGGAGACGATGAGCGCGCCCGTCACCGGCACCTTCTGGGCGAGCGAGAGTTGGACGTCGCCCGTGCCCGGCGGCAGATCGACGATCAGCACGTCGAGATCGCCCCACTCCACCTGGCCGAGGAGTTGCTGGAGCGCGCCCATCAGCATCGGGCCGCGCCAGATCACCGCCTCCCCCTCCTTCAGCATTAGGCCGATCGACATCATCGTGACGCCATGGGCCCGGAGCGGGATGATCGTCTTGCCGTCAGGCGAGGCGGGGCGCTGCGAGACGCCCATCATCCGGGCCTGCGAGGGCCCATGGATGTCGGCGTCGAGCAGACCGACCTTGCGGCCCGCTCGCGCCAGTGCGACGGCGAGGTTCGACGCCACGGTCGACTTGCCGACGCCGCCCTTGCCCGAGCCCACGGCGAGAATGCGCCGGACCCCCGCGATGGGCTGCGGCCCGGCCTGCGGCGTCGGGTGCCCGCCGATCTTCAGGCTCGGCGCGGGTTTCGCCGCCGGCCCGTGCGCGGTCAGCACGATCGAGGTTCCGGTCACGCCGGGGATCGCCCGCACGGCCGCCTCGGCGGCGTCGCGCAGGCCGGCCAGAGCGCGCGCCTCGGCGGCATCGGCAGCCTCTATGACGAAGCGCACCATGCCCCCCTCCACGTCGAGCGCGCGCACAAGGTCGCGCGACAGGAGCGTGCCGCCGTCCGGCAGAGAGATACGGGAAAGGCAGTCAAGCACCGCGTCGCGCGTCACGCTCATCAGGGGCATCCTCCATTCGATCTGCCCAAGGATTGGACGCTTTGCCGGAAAGAGCAACAGCCCGCGATCATCGTGGCGACCGTCGCGGCAAGTTGCCGCTACGTAACGGAAATTTCATCGGCGGGGTCATGCATTCGCTGCATGGCAGCATTGATCTCTGCGGGTATTGTGCATCCGCAGCATAAGACGCATCTTCTTCCCAACGGCACCGAGATGCGGTGCCACAGATGAGACGAAGGTGACGAAAATGGCTTACGTGAGTGGTGTGCGTGGCGCGAACGGCGGTCTTGCGGACCGTATGGTGGACATGGTGCGCGAGCTTGGCGAGAAGTGGCGGCGCTACGGTGTCTACCGCGAGACTGTCCGTCAACTCAACGTGCTGAGCGATCGCGATCTGGCCGACCTCGGCATCCACCGGTCGGAGATCGTGTCGATCGCGACTGACGCCGCCTACGGCGCCTGACGAGTTTACTTCCTGGGGTCCTCCTCCTCCCTCGGACCCCGGAAATCCGCGGCGGCACCTTCCTCCTCCCTGGTGCCGCCGCGCCAGATCGGGCCGAAAGGCCCATGTAGACGCGACGGACCCGTCTCCTCCTCCCTCGGGTCTGGCGTAGTGAAGTGCGGCGGTGGCCTCCTCCTCCCTGCCACCGCCGCATCTTCACCAACGATCGGCGGCCCCTCCTCCTCCCTCGGGCCGCTGTGTGAAGTCGGCGGCATCCCCTCCTCCTCCCTGGGATGCCGCCGGTCTTCGAACCGGTTTCGCAGGCTCCCCCCTCCTCCCTGGGGCCGCGAAAGACCGAAAGCGGCGTCCCTCCTCCCGGGGCGCCGCTTTTTTCTTGCGTGAGCGAAGGCGGGTCCGGTGCAGGACCAATCCATGCAGCCCGCTTGCTGCCGAGGCGCGCCGGCCCGGGCGCCGGCGGCGGAAGCTCCATCCTCTAGCGAAAGATCAGAAGGGGATGTCGTCCGCACCCCCGGCCGCGACAACATAGCCTGCGACGACATGTTTCGTGCCGGCCTTGTCAAAGGCCACGCGCAGCTTCTCGCCCTCGATCATCTCGACGGTGCCGTAGCCGAACTTCTGGTGGAAGACGCGGTCGCCCGGATCGAAAGCCGGAACCGCATCGAGGTCGATCACGACGTGTCGCGCCTCGCGCGGCTGGCTGACGGGGCGGCTTCCGGCGCGGTCCTGCATCCGCTTCCAGCCGGGCGAGTTGTATACATCGGCGCGCGCGGCGCGGTCCTCGATGTTCGATGCCCCGAAACCCTGCGCAGCGGCCCCGTAGCCGCCGCCGTAGAGGCCGGGCGGGGTCAGGATGTCCACGTGATCGGACGGCAGTTCGTCGATGAAGCGCGAGGGCATCTGGCTTTGCCACTGGCCATAGACGCGGCGGTTGCCGGCGAAGGAGATGGTGCAAAGCTCCTCGGCCCGGGTGATGCCGACATAGGCCAGCCGCCGCTCCTCCTCCAGCCCCTTCAGCCCGCTTTCGTCCATCGACCGCTGCGAGGGGAAAAGCCCGTCCTCCCAGCCGGGCAGGAAGACCACCGGAAACTCCAGCCCCTTGGCGGCATGAAGCGTCATGATGGTGATCTTCTCCTCCGCGTCCTCGCTGTCATTGTCCATGATCAGCGCCACATGCTCGAGGAAGCCCTGCAGGTTGTCGAAGGATTCCAGCGCCTTGACGAGTTCCTTGAGGTTTTCGAGCCGCCCCGGCGCCTCGGGCGTCTTGTCGGCCTGCCACATCCCGGTGTAGCCGGATTCGTCGAGGATCGTCTCGGCCAGCCGGACGTGATCATGGTCGGGCACCTGCGCCGCCTTGTGCCAGCGATCGACCGCCTCCACGAGGACGCGCAGCGCGCCGCCGCCCTTGCCGCCGATCCGGCCCGAGGCGACGCAATACCGCGCGCCTTCCAGAAGGCTCACCCCGTCCTCGCGTGCCTGGCGCTGTATGGTCTGCACCGCCTTGTCGCCAAGGCCCCGTTTCGGCGTGTTGACCACCCGCTCGAACGCCAGATCGTCCTCGGGCGAGACGGCGAGGCGGAAATAAGCCATCGCGTCGCGAATCTCCATCCGCTCATAGAATCGCGGGCCGCCGACTACCCGATAGGGCAGGCCGATGGTCAGGAAGCGGTCCTCGAAGGCGCGCATCTGGTGGCTGGCGCGGACGAGGATGGCCTGATCGTCCAGGCTGCGCGGCTCCATACCCCGCGTGCCGCGCTGGATCGCCTCGGCCTCCTCCCCGATCCAGCGTGCCTCCTCCTCGCCGTCCCAATGGCCGATGAGGCGGACCTTCTCGCCGCCCGTCGCCTCGGTCCAGAGCGTCTTGCCGAGCCGCCCGGCATTGACCGATATCAGGCGCGAGGCGGCGGCGAGGATGTGTTCGGTGGAGCGGTAGTTCTGTTCCAGCCGGATCACCTGAGCGCCGGGAAAGTCCTTCTCGAAGCGCAGGATGTTGCCGACCTCGGCCCCGCGCCAGCCGTAGATCGACTGGTCGTCGTCACCGACGCAGCAGATGTTGCGGTGTCTGGCGGCCAGGAGACGCAGCCAGAGATACTGGGCGACGTTGGTGTCCTGATATTCGTCGACGAGGATGTACTTGAACCAGCGTTGATACTGCTCCAGCACGTCGGCGTGTTTCTGGAAGATCGTCACGACATGGAGAAGGAGGTCGCCGAAATCGCAGGCGTTCAGCGCCAGCAGCCGCTGCTGGTAGGCGGCGTAAAGTTCCGTCCCCATGTTGTTGAAATGGCTGGCCTCCGAGGCCGGCACCTGTTCCGGCCCCCATGCGCGATTCTTCCAGTGGTCGATAAGCCCGGCGAGTTGTCGGGCGGGCCAGCGCTTTTCGTCGATATTCGCCGCCGCGATGACCTGCTTCATCAGCCTAATCTGGTCGTCGGTGTCGAGGATGGTGAAGTTCGATTTGAGGCCGACAAGCTCCGCGTGCCGCCGCAATATCTTCACGCAGAGGGAATGGAAGGTGCCCATCCACGGCAGCCCCTCGACTGGCCCGCCGATCAGCCGACCGACCCTCTCCTTCATCTCGCGCGCGGCCTTGTTGGTGAAGGTCACGGCGAGAATCTCGTTCGGCCGCGCCATGCCCCTTGCCAGAAGATGCGCGATCCGCGCGGTGAGCGCCCGGGTCTTTCCCGTCCCCGCCCCCGCCAGCATCAACACCGGCCCTTCCAGCGCCTCGACCGCCTGCCTTTGGGCGGGGTTCAGCCCGTCGAGATAGGGCGCGGGCCGCGCCGCCAACGCGCGGGCGGAGAGGGATGCGCCTTCGAAGGCGTCGGCTTCGTCGAAACGGGTCATGGGTGGCAATCTAGCCGCATCGCGTGGCGAATTAAAGTCGAGTTCACACTCTGTTCCCTCCCTCGTGCTGGACAAGCAGTCGGGCCTTGTCGACAAGGCGGGACATGGACCTGCATCAGCGTTACCCGGCGATTTCAGACCTTAAGGCCCGCGCGCGGTCGCGCATCCCGCTTTTCGTCTGGGAATACCTCGACAGCGCCACCGGGACGGAGGCGACGCAGCGGCGCAACCGTGCGAAACTGGACGCGGTCCTGTTCCGCCCCTCGATCCTGCACGGCGAGTTCACGCCCGACCTGTCCACCACGCTCTTCGGCCAGACCTTTCCCCTGCCCTTCGGCGTTTCGCCCGTGGGGATGTCGGGCCTGATCTGGCCGGATGCCGAACGGCTTGTCGCGGCTGCGGCGAACAAGGCCGGCCTGCCCTATGCGCTCTCCACCGTGGCGAGCCAGACACCGGAGTTCGTGGCCCCGGTCCTCGGAAAGCATGGCTGGTTCCAGATGTATCCGCCGCGCGATCCGGATATCCGCAAGGACATGCTGAGACGGGCGAAGGATGCGGGCTTTTCCGCTCTCATCCTCACCGTGGACGTCCCGGTGGCGAGCCGCCGCGAACGGCAGACGCGATCCGGCCTGACCCAGCCGCCGAAGCTCACCCCGCGCCTCCTTGCGCAGGTGATGCTGCGGCCCGCCTGGGGGCTTGGCACGCTCGGGATGGGGATGCCGCGCATGCGGCTGATGGACAGCTACGCCGACACGTCGGTCAAGACCTCCTCCACCGCCCATGTCGGCTACCTTCTCCGGACATCGCCCGACTGGGACTATGTCAAGGCGCTGCGCGACGCGTGGCAGGGGCCGCTGGTCATCAAGGGCGTCCTGCGCCCGGATGACGCCGCCCGCCTGCAGGACGAGGGCGCGGACGCGATCTGGGTCTCGAACCATGCGGGCCGGCAGTTCGACGCCGCGCCGGCGACGATCGAGGCGCTGCCCGCCGTCCGCGCGGCAACGACGCTGCCGGTCATCTTCGACAGCGGGATCGAGGGCGGGCTCGACATCCTGCGCGCCGTTGCCCTCGGGGCCGATTTCGTCATGCTCGGCCGTGCCTGGCACTACGCGCTCGGCGCACTCGGCGCGGCGGGGCCGGCGCATCTCATCGACATTCTTGCCAAGGACATGGCCGCGAACATGGGACAGATCGGCGCCCGTCGGCTCGCCGACCTTGCGGCTTGCCTGCTGCCGGCGGGCTGACCGTCGGACGCGCATGTCGCATTCTGCCCCCACACTTCGCCCCTGTGCCTGCGCCGGCCCGACCGGGGCATATGCAGAACGCAACGTTACCGAAATCTGACCGGGGGCGGATTCGGGGGATTGCGCCGCGCTGCGGCGTGCCTATTGTGCCCGCCCGTGCGACGGGCGTGCGACCGTGGAGGGACCTATGGCCGATTTCCGCAAGATTCTCGTGGCGAACCGGGGCGAAATCGCAATCCGCGTGATGCGGGCGGCGACCGAACTCGGCAAGCGGACCGTCGCGGTCTATGCCGAGGAAGACAAGCTGAGCCTCCACCGGTTCAAGGCGGACGAGGCCTACCGGATCGGCGCGGGGCTGGGTCCGGTCCAGGCCTATCTCTCCATCCCCGAGATCATCCGCGTGGCCAGGGAGTGCGGCGCGGACGCGATCCACCCGGGCTACGGGCTTTTGAGCGAAAACCCCGACTTCGTCGAGGCCTGCGACGCGGCCGGCATCACCTTCATCGGCCCCAGGGCGGCGACGATGCGCGCGCTCGGCGACAAGGCGAGCGCCCGGCGCGTGGCTATCGCGGCCGGCGTGCCGGTGATCCCGGCGACCGAAGTGCTCGGCGACGATTTCGACGCGATCAAGCGCGATGCGGCGGCCATCGGCTACCCCCTGATGCTCAAGGCGTCCTGGGGCGGCGGCGGCCGGGGCATGCGACCGATCAACGGGCCGGACGAGGTTGTCGAGAAGGTCCGCGAGGGACGGCGCGAGGCCGAGGCCGCGTTCGGCAACGGCGAGGGTTACCTCGAGAAGATGATCCTGCGCGCCCGCCATGTCGAGGTGCAGATCCTCGGCGACAAGCACGGGTCGATCTACCACCTCTACGAACGCGACTGCACCGTTCAGCGACGCAACCAGAAGGTTGTCGAGCGCGCGCCGGCGCCCTACCTTTCGGACGCCCAGCGCGCCGAGATCTGCGAACTCGGCCGGCGCATCTGCGCCCATGTCGGCTACGAATGCGCGGGCACGGTCGAGTTCCTGATGGATATGGACACCGGGGCCTTCTACTTCATCGAGGTGAACCCCCGCGTCCAGGTCGAGCATACCGTGACCGAGGAGGTGACGGGTATCGACATCGTCCAGGCCCAGATCAAGATCGCCGAGGGCCGGACACTCGCCGAAGCCACGGGCGTGGCCGATCAGGACGACATCCATCTGCGCGGCCACGCCCTCCAGTGCCGGGTCACCACCGAAGACCCGCAGAACAGCTTCATCCCCGATTACGGCCGGATAACCGCCTACCGGTCGGCCACCGGGATGGGCATCCGGCTCGACGGCGGCACCGCCTATGCGGGGGGCGTGATCACCCGCTACTACGACTCGCTTCTCGTCAAGGTCACGGCCTGGGCGCCGACGCCCGGGCAGGCGATCGCGCGGATGGACAGGGCGCTGAGGGAGTTCCGCATCCGCGGCGTCTCCACCAACATCGACTTCGTGATCAACCTCTTGAAGCACCCGACCTTCCTCGGCAACACCTACACGACGAAATTCATCGACACGACGCCCGACCTCTTCGCCTTCCGCAAGCGCCGCGACCGGGCGACGAAGATCCTGACCTACATCGCCGACATCACCGTGAACGGCCACCCGGAGACCGCCGGGCGGCCGAAGCCGCCGGCCGAGGCGCGCGCGCCGAAGCCGCCGGCGCTCCGCGCGGCGCCCGCCCCCGGCACGCGGAACCTTCTGGAAGAGAAGGGCCCGCAGGCGGTGGCGGACTGGATGGCGGCGCAGAAGAAGCTCCTCCTGACCGACACGACGATGCGCGACGGCCACCAGTCGCTCCTGGCGACGCGGATGCGCTCGATCGACATGATCCGGGTCGCGCCGGCCTACGCGGCGAACCTGCCGCAGCTCTTCAGCGTCGAGTGCTGGGGCGGCGCGACCTTCGACGTCGCCTACCGCTTCCTGCAGGAATGCCCCTGGCAGCGCCTGCGCGACCTGCGCCGGGCGATGCCGAACCTGATGACGCAGATGCTTCTGCGCGCCTCGAACGGCGTGGGCTACACCAACTATCCCGACAACGTCGTGCGCGAGTTCGTCCGACAGGCGGCGACCACGGGCATCGACGTGTTCCGCGTCTTCGACAGCCTGAACTGGGTCGAGAACATGCGCGTCGCCATGGACGCGGTGATCGACCAGAACAAGGTCTGCGAGGCCGCAATCTGCTACACCGGCGACATCCTGAATCCCGACCGGGCGAAATACGACCTCAAGTACTATGTGAGCATGGGCAAGTCCCTGCGCCAGGCGGGCGCCCACGTACTCGGGCTGAAGGACATGGCGGGGCTGCTGAAACCGGCTGCGGCCCGGGTCCTCTTCAGGGCGCTGAAGGAAGAGGTGGGCCTGCCGATCCACTTCCACACCCATGACACCTCCGGCATCGCCGGCGCGACGATCCTCGCCGCCGCCGATGCGGGCGTCGCCGCCGTCGATGCCGCGATGGACGCCTTCTCGGGCGGAACCTCGCAGCCCTGCCTCGGCTCCGTCGTCGAGGCGCTCGCCCACACTGAGCGGGATACCGGGCTCGACATCGCGGCCATCCGCCAGATCTCGAACTACTGGGAAGGCGTGCGCCACCAGTACCGCGCCTTCGAGTCCGGGCTCGAGGCACCGGCGTCAGAGGTCTACCTGCACGAGATGCCGGGCGGCCAGTTCACCAACCTCAAGGCGCAGGCCCGCTCGCTGGGTCTCGAGGACCGCTGGCACGAGGTGGCGCAGGCCTATGCCGACGCCAACCGGATGTTCGGCGACATCGTCAAGGTCACGCCCTCGTCGAAGGTCGTCGGCGACATGGCGCTGATGATGGTGGCGCAAGGGCTGACGCGTGCCGAGGTGGAGGACCCCGCGGTCGACGTCGCCTTCCCCGAATCCGTGGCGGACATGCTGAAGGGAAATCTCGGCCAGCCGCCTGGCGGTTTCCCCGAGGCCATCGTGGCGAAGGTGCTGAAGGGCGAGAAGCCGAACACCGAACGGCCCGGCAAGCACCTGCCGCCCGTCGATCTGGAAGCGACGCGCGCCCAGGTCTCGAAGGACCTCATGGGCTTCAGGATCGACGACGAGGACCTGAACGGCTATCTCATGTATCCCAAGGTCTTCCTCGACTACATGGGCCGGCACCGCATCTACGGCCCGGTGCGCACCCTGCCGACGAAGACCTTCTTCTACGGCATGGAGCCTGGCGAGGAGATCTCGGCCGAGATCGACCCCGGCAAGACGCTGGAAATCCGGCTCCAGGCCGTCGGCGAGACCGACGACCAGGGCGAGGTGAAGGTCTTCTTCGAACTGAACGGCCAGCCCCGCGTCATCCGCATACCGAACCGCCTGGCGAAGGCCCAGACCGCCGCGCGGCCGAAGGCCGCAGAGGGCAATCCGCATCACATCGGTGCGCCGATGCCGGGCTCGGTCGCCTCTGTCGCCGTGACGCCGGGGCAGAAAGTCCACGCTGGCGACCTTCTCCTCACCATCGAGGCGATGAAGATGGAAACCGGCCTTCATGCCGACCGGCCCGCGACCGTGAAGGCGATCCACGTCCACGCCGGCAGCCAGATCGACGCCAAGGACCTCTTGATCGAATTGGAATGATCCCTGACCGCGTGCCGGGGCCCGGATTCGCGGTTTGTTAGCGCGCCGGTGACTAGCCTCGCCCCGGGGAAATGAAGGGGTGGTCCATGACACGACCGGCACCGGTCCCGGCGGAGGATGCCGTGCGGGCCGCATTTGAGTCCTTCCTGGTGGAGGATGTGATCCTGACGCTCGGCAATCTGCGCGGCTCGCTCCTGTGGCTGGGCGAGGGGTCCGCCATCGAGCGTATCTGCATCGACCGGCTCGACCGCCAGCTCGGGCTGCTGGAGGATCGCGCGCACCGGATGGCTCGCCTGCTCCGCGACGAGGAATCGGCGCCCGAGCCTGCCAATCTCTGCGCCGCGCCCCCGGCCGGCGCCGTTATCCCGTCATGCGGCGAAATCGAGGCCCGAATCCTCGGCGGATTCGCCGGTCGCGGCGAAGAAACCCCCGCCGCCGTCTTTCGAAGCCGCCGGCCATGACGGGCGGCGCGGGCGGGAGTCTGCCGGCCCCCGCCGGACTTCCCGGCCACAGGCTATCAGGCGGCCCGCGCAATGCCGGCGGTGGTCATCGCGCCCGTAGCGATCAGCGCCAGCATCGACTGCGCCCGGTCCTCGCCGAGTATCTCGAAGTGATCCGGGCGGACCGAAGCCGGCCGCTCCTCGGCGTCCCCCGCCGCGCAGTGAATGAGCGCGCCGGAGTTGACATAGACGATCTCCTCGGAGGCAAAGCGCAGGGTCAGAACCTCGGCGCGGCGGAAAAGCCGCCGGCGGGTGATCCCGAAGTGACCGACGAGAGCCGCGGCCGGGACCAATGCGCCACCAGTCCCGAGGACCTCCTCGGCCACTGCCGAAGCGATGAAGACGCACTGGCCCGGCAGCAGGCTGAACTCCGCGCAGGTGTCGAGAGCGCCGCCCGGCACATGGATCACCTCGACCTCGGCCGCGGGCCACAGGTGCTGGCGCTCCACCCGCGCGACCGGGCTGAACCCTCCGTCCCAGGTGGCCACGCGCATCCCGCGCATCAGACGCTCCACCGGGCGCCAGCCGGCCTCTGTTTCGACGAGGCTGCCGGCGAGAAGGCCCGGGGCACAGGCATCGGGCGCGAGGTTCAGCCCGGTGAGCGACAGCGCGACCTTCTCGGCGGCGCGGAAGGTGGTGGCATTCTGCATGAACATGGGGCTTGTCCTTTCCGATCTGGGCGCCCTTGCGGCGCGGGCCCTGCCTGACAGGCGATGACCCCATATCGCAGCCGGAATTCGCCCTTATTCTGACATGATCGCGACCAACTTGCGGCACTATTTCGCCCCGATCCTTAATTGAGGCCTGCCAGACCCGTTTGGACGCCGATCCACCTGCTATTAGGATTCGGGTAACCATTTTTCCAATCAACAACAGGGCGTTACACTGTGCAGATCAACTTATGGGCGAATCGCCCGCGGCGCCTCCTACGGCACAACGCGCCCCCTGCAGGCTCCGCCCTCGCCGGCCACGACCGCGGCGACGCCCCGCCCGCGCGGACTGCCAAGATTCTGCAGGCCGTGCCGATTTTCCCCCTTGCAGCCGCCCGTGAGACTTTATAAATCCCCCTTCACCCAAGGATGCGGGCGTAGCTCAGGGGTAGAGCATAACCTTGCCAAGGTTAGGGTCGTGAGTTCGAATCTCATCGCCCGCTCCAATATCTCGCCATCGGCGATCGGACGGGGCCACCTTCGGGTGGCCCTTTCGCGTTCTTCGGCAGCGATGTGACAGCGGCCGATTTTCGCGGCGCCACGCTGGAACTGGACCGGCCCGCCGCCTATAACGCGGCCGAAGCGAAGGGGCGGAGCGATGCGCAAGGCGACGATCACGCGGAAGACGGCGGAAACCGAAATCGCGGTCGAGATCGATCTCGACGGAACCGGCAGCTATGCGAACCAGACGGGCGTGGGGTTCTTCGACCATATGCTCGACCAGCTCGCGCGCCATTCGCTGATCGACCTCAAGGTCACCGCGAAGGGCGACCTGCACATCGACGATCACCACACGGTCGAGGATACCGGCATCGCACTCGGCCAGGCGCTGGCAAAGGCGCTCGGCGACAAGCGCGGCATCCGCCGCTACGGCCACTTCGCGCTTGCCATGGACGACGCGCAGGTGGCCTGCGCGCTCGACCTGTCCGGGCGGCCCTACCTCGTCTGGAACCTCGATTTCCCGACCGCGAAGATCGGCCGCTTCGATACCGAACTCGTGCGGGAGTTCTTCCAGTCGCTTTCCACCCATGGGGGCATCACGCTCCATGTGGACAAGGTCCACGGCGTGAACAGCCACCACCTCGCCGAGGCCGCGTTCAAGGCCGTGGCCAAGGCGCTTCGCATGGCGGTGGAACCCGATCCCCGCTCTGAGGGCAGCCTGCCCTCGACCAAGGGGGCGCTGTGAGCCTCACGGTCATCGTCGACTACGAGTCCGGCAACCTCCACTCGGCCGAGAAGGCCTTCCAGCGGATGGCGGCCGAGACCGGCGCGGGTGCCGTCCTCGTCTCCTCGCGGCCCGAGGACGTGGCGCGGGCCGACCGGATCGTCCTGCCCGGCGACGGAGCTTTCCCGGCATGCCGGGCGGCGTTGTCAGGCGCCACGGAACTCTTCGAGGCGATGGAGGAGGCGGTGACGCTGCGCGCCCGCCCCTTCCTCGGCATCTGCGTCGGGATGCAGATGCTGGCCACGCGCGGGCTCGAATATCGCGAAACGCCGGGCTTCGACTGGATCGGCGGCGATGTGGTGCGCATCGATCCCGCCGACCGGCGGCTGAAGGTGCCGCACATGGGCTGGAACGACCTCGTGATTGACCGGCCGCACCCTGTGCTCGCCGGGATCG
>WBZL01002023.1_pt1 | contig 20209 bp, 18 predicted proteins | sample 5204291 | NCBI WGS metagenome assembly WBZL01 (sample SAMN12344345, study PRJNA552823) | activated sludge metagenome | biome: Activated sludge suspended growth; feature: Nitrification reactor; material: Wastewater; isolation source: activated sludge from nitrification reactor of wastewater...
AATGCCATCCGCTTCGCCGAAGCTCACCCAGCCCCGTGCGGAAGGTGCCGCCGCGAGCGCCGAGGTCGGAGCCATGGCGGTCACGCCGCCTGCCACGTTCATTGCGGAGATCCGGCGCCGGCTCTCGGCCGGCGACCGTGACGGCGCAGTGCGCGAACTGCAGCGCTTTCGCAGAACCCACGCCGACGCGGACGCGCGCCTGCCCGAAGACCTGCGCGCTTTCGCCGCAGCAGTACCGCGCTGACGCTTCTGCCGTCAAGCGCGCGCCTCGCCCCGGGTAGCTGCAAGCAGCCTTCGGATCGGCGCGGGCAGCGCGGCACCGTCGAGATCGGTGTGCGCGATCCACGCGGTCTCGGCGCGTTCGGAGCGCTGCGAGGACGACGCCGCGAGCCTCGACGGATGCATCGTGAGCGCGTAGTGCGTGAAGGCGTGTTCGATCGGCTCCAGACGACCGACGAGCGTTGCGCGGATGCCCAGGTGCTCGCGCGCGACGGCGACCGGATCGTCGGCAACCGACGCCTCGGGCAGGCTCCACATCCGGCCCCAGACACCGTTCGACGGCCGGCGCACCAGGAGCGTCTCGCCGGCGCGCTCGATCCACAGGATCTGGACCTCGCGCCTCGGCCTCTCGCGCGTCGCGCGCCTGCCCGGCAGTTCATCGACGCGGTCCTCGCGTCTCGCGACGCAGTCGCCGGCAACCGGGCACTCGCCGCAGCGCGGACGCGCGCGCGTGCACAAGGTCGCGCCGAGATCCATCATGCCCTGCGTGTAGGCGGCGACGTGCGCACGCGGGACGAGGCGGCGCGCGAGCGCCCAGAGCTTCGCGCTCACCGCGGCAGACTGCGGGTCACCTTCGACGCCGCGGTGACGCGCCAGCACGCGCCGCACGTTGCCGTCGAGGATCGCGCCGCGTTCGCCCGACGAGAACGCGGCGATCGCCGCCGCGGTCGAGCGGCCGATGCCGGGCAGTGTCTCGAGCGTCGCGGCATCCCGCGGGAAAGCGCCGCGAAGCCGGCCCGCAACCTCGCGCGCTGCCGCGTGCAGGTGGCGCGCGCGCCGGTAGTAGCCCAACCCGCTCCACAGCGCGAGCACCTCGTCCTCGGCCGCGCGGGCGAGAGCACGCACGTCCGGGAACGCTTCGAGAAAGCGAAGGTAGTAGGGAACGACCGTCGCGACCTGCGTCTGCTGCAGCATGATCTCGGCGACCCACAGCCGGTAGGGATCGCGCGTGCGCTGCCACGGCAGGCCGTGGCGGCCGTGCTCGCGCTGCCAGGCGATGATGCGCTGGGAGAACGCGGGCATCGGGTATCAGGTATCGGGCATCAGGTATCAGAGGCGCCGCAGTATCGCGTGGCCGCGCATCGAGCGCGGTCGTACCGTTGATGGCGCCATGCAACAACGGCGGTCAATCCGCCGCCACCGGAATCGCGGATGTTTCTGATCCCTGTCCTCTGATTCCTGATTCCTGAATCACCTCACCCCCAATCGCTGCCTCCCCTTCCCCGCCGCCTCGGACGTCGGGTAGCGCGCGATCAGATCCTCGAGCGTGCGCCGGGCCGCAGCGTTCTCGTTCAACTCGCCCTGGGCGGACGCGATGTTGAGCATCGCGTCGGGGACCTTCGCGCTGTCGGGGTACTGCATCAGGAGCTGCCGCTGCGCGGCGATCGCGGCGCGGAAATCCCTGCGCGCGAACTGCGCGTTGCCGACCCAGTACTGCGCCGAAGGCGCGAGAGGGCTCTTCGGGTGCGCCTTGACGAAGGCGCCGAACGCCGAAATCGCGCCCGCGTAGTCCGCGCGCTTGAACAGCTCCAGCGCGGCGTCGTACTCGCGCTGTTCGGCGGCCTGCGCGGCGGCCTCTGCGGCGGGAGATCCCGGCACCGGAACGCTCACGCCCGCCGCGGGAGCAGGCGCGGCCCCGGAGCCCGGGACCGCTGGCGCGGCGGCCGGCGCAACGCCCGGCGTCGCGACGGCGCCTGCCACTCCCGCCGGCGCCGCGGCCGGCGCGGCCTCGAGCTTGCGCAGGCGCGTGTCGAGGTCGACGTAGAGGTCGCGCTGGCGCTTCTGCGCTTCCGAGAGCTCGAAGGTTACGACTTCGAGCTGTCCGCGCAGCTTCGCGACGTCGGCCTTGATCTGCTCGATGGAAGACAGCATCTCGACCAGCCCCTGCGACTTCAGCTGCTGCTCGAGCGCGGCGATGCGCGCCTCGAGCTGCGCCTGCACCTGCGCGACCCGGACGTTGGTCTCGGCGATGCGCTTGCGCGCCTCGTCGTCGTCGAACAGCGCCGCCTGCGCGGCACCGGCCGCGAGAAGCAGCGCGAGCGCCGCGACGCGGCCGCTGCGGGTGGCCGACACGCGCGTCACTCGCCGGCGTAGACGAGGTCGACGCGGCGGTTCTCCGCCCACGAGGACTCGTCGTGTCCGGGGTTCTTCGGCTTCTCCTCGCCGAAGCTCACCGCCTCGATCTGCGACTCCTGCGCGCCGAGGAGAAGCATCATCCGCTTCACCGAGTCCGCGCGCTTCTGGCCGAGCGCGATGTTGTACTCGCGCGACCCGCGCTCGTCCGCGTGGCCCTGGATGGCGAGTTTCGCGTTGCGGTTCTGCGCGAGGTAGCGGCCGTGCGCCTCGACCAGCGGCTTGTACTGGTCCATCACGGTGAAGCTGTCGAACTCGAAGTAGACGCTGCGCTTCGACAGCGGGCTCGCCGGGTCCTTCAGCGGATTGCCGCCGGCGCCCGCGGCGCGCTGCTGGCCCTGCGCCGCCCCGGACACGCCGGCGCTGCCGGCGCCGCTCGTGGTCGCCCCCGAGGTCGAGCCGGCGGCCGACGCCGCGGCGCGGTCCTCGACCGGTGCTGCAGCCTGCTCGGTCGGCGTGCTCTGGCAGCCGGCGAGGAGCACGGCGGCGAACGCGGCGGCAGCGAAGATGATCGGTCGGGTCATGGAATCCTCCTTCGGGTGGAACGATGGATGACGGTCTTGCGCGCAATCACTTCGGAAGCGGTCCCCAGGCGGGTTCGCGCACGTCGGCCGACGGCGCGACGATGCGCTGCTTCACGCGGCCGTCGGCGGAGACCGCGTTCAGGATGCCGCGCCCTCCGGTCTCACTCGCGTAGAGCACCATCTTGCCGTTGGGCGCGACGCTGGGAGACTCGTCGAGCGGGCCGGCGGTCAGCACCTGCGTCTGGCGGGTCGCGAAATCCATGATCGCGACCTGGTAGCGGTTGCCGTCGCGCCGCACGTACACCATGCCCTTGCCGTCGGGCAACGGACGCGGCGACACGTTGTAGCTGCCCTCGAAGGTGATGCGCTCGACGCCGCCGCCGTCGACGCCGACGCGGTAGATCTGCGGGCTGCCGCCGCGGTCCGAGGTGAACAGGAGCGCCTTGCCGTCCGGCGTGAACGAGGCCTCGGTGTCGGCGCCGGGCGAGGTCATCACGCGCCGCACGCCGGTGCCGTCCGCGTTCATCAGGAAGAGCTGCGAGCCGCCGTCGCGCGACAGCGTCACCGCGAGCTGCCGGCCGTCCGGCGACCAGGCAGGCGCGCTGTTGCTGCCGCGGAACGCGGCGATCGCCGTGCGCGCGCCGGTCGCGAGGTTCTGCACGTAGACGATCGGCTTCTTCTGCTCGAGCGAGACGTACGCGATGCGGTTGCCGTCGGGCGACCAGCGGGGCGACAGGATCGGCTCGTCGGTCGACACGATGGTCTGCGGGTCCGCCCCGTCGGCATCGGCGACCACCAGCTGGTAGCGCGCTCCCTGCTTGGCGACGTAGGCGATGCGGGTCGAGAACACGCCCGCATCGCCGGTGAGCTTCGCGTAGATCTCGTCGGCGATCCGGTGCGCGGTGGCGCGGAACTGCGCCTGCGCCACGGTGAAGTGCGTCGAGGCGAGCGTGCCGCCGCGCACGACGTCGACCAGCGCGTAGGCGACGTCGACCCGTCCGTCGGCGCGCGGCCGCATCGACCCGACGACGACCGCGTCGGCCCCGCGGCCCCGCCACACGTCCGACCTGACGTCCTCGGCGCGGAAGGGTCGCGGCGACACGCCGCCGGTGTCGACCGACCGGAACAGGCCCGAGCGCGCGAGATCGGCCGCGACGATGCCCGAAATCCCGAGCGGAAAATTCGATTCGCCCTCGAAGGGAACGACCGCGATCGGGATCGCGGTGCCGGCGCCGCCGACGATCTCGATCGTGAGCTGCGCGCGGGCCGGGGCGAACGGGACCGCGAGGAGCGCGGCGAAGAGGAGGAGGAAGGGGCGTCGGGAACGTGGGCTCATCGTGGCAAGGTTCGGGCGCAGCGATTGCGCCCATCCCGCGGACAGGCGCCCCCCCGACGCGCTGCCGAAGCGTCGATTATAGCGACAACGACCGCCGAATCCGCCCGGGGTTCGTCCGCGTGCAAGTTTTTCAATTCGGCGCGATCGCGGTGGCCATGCCGAACGCCGATTCGATGCGGCCGGCGACGCGCATCGCCTCGTCGCGTGTCGCGTAGGGCCCGACGTAGACACGGAACAGCCCGCCCGTCTGGCGGATCCTCGGCTCGACGTCGGGACCGGAAAGACGCGACTGGACGTGGGCGAGGAATCCGCGCGCATTCGGTTCGCTCCCGAACGCGCCGAGCTGGACGACGAAACCGCCGGGAGCGGCCTGCACCGGCGGCTCCGCGGGTGCTGCCACGCCTTCCGCCGGCGGCACCGCCGCTGCAACCACCGGCGCGGGCGTCGCGGCCTGCGGCGGCGCCGGGGTAGCGGGACGCGCCGACGCGAAACTCGCCTCGCCCGGCAGCAACGATTCGACGATCACCCGGCCGCTCCCCTTCTGCGCGATGCCGATGCGGTGCGCGGCGGCGTACGAGAGGTCGATGATGCGTCCGTGCAGGAACGGCCCGCGGTCGTTGACCCGCACCACGACCGAGACTCCGGTCGCGACGCTGGTCACGCGCGCGTACGAGGGCAGCGGAAGCGTCGGGTGCGCGGCGGTCATCGCGTACATATCGTAGACCTCGCCGGTCGAGGTCTTCTGACCGTGGAACTTGCGCCCGTACCACGACGCCACGCCCTCTTCGCGGTAGGGCCCGAGGGCGGTGGCGGGCACGTACTCGCGCCCCAGCACGACGTAGGGCCGGTTGGCGAAACGGTGGAGCGGTTCGGCGCGCGGCACCGCATCGGGCACCGCGTCGAGATCGACCGGGATGCGGTCGGGCGGCCCGTCGTCCGAGTAGTACTTCGACGACGCCGCGGGCGGGGCTGCCGCGCCGCTTCGCGCGGGAGCCTTCGGGGAAGTCGAGCACGACGCGACGAGCGCCGCCGCGGCGAGCATCGCGAACACGCGGGTCGCGAAGGCGGCGGTCGTGGTCATCGCGCGGTAGCATACCGGCTCGTCCCTCGCGCCGGGAGTCCGCCTTCTCCTCCACGCGCCGCCGCCACCGTCTTCTGTTACCTGTCACCTGTTCCCTGATGCCCACCCACCTCTTCGCCTTCAACCCGAAGCTGTGGAACTGGCCCTCGCTCGCCCGCGACATCGCCACGCTGCGCCGGCGCGGCCATCTGGACATCGAGTGGTCGTGCGGGCGCTTCCGCGCGATCGAACCCGGCAGCCGCGCGTTCATGGTGCGCCTCGGCATTCCTCCGAAGGGCCTCGTCGGGTCGGGCGTGGTGATGACCGCGCCGGCGGAGCGCGACCACTGGGTCGAGGCGAAGCGCGCGAGCGGCGCGCTCTCGCGTTCGGTCGTGCTGCGCCTCGACGAACTCTTCGATGCGCCGCTCATCGGCTTCGACGAACTCGAGGTGCCCCCGTGGCGCCGCTTCCGCTGGGGCGTTCGCGCGTCGGGCACGCGCCTGCCGTCGACACTCGCCGACGCGCTCGAGCCGTGGTGGGCAGCGCGCGTCGACGCCGCCGTCGCCTCGCGCGCCGGAAAGCGGGCTGCCGCGCGTCCGCGCCGTCGCTGAGGAAGTCGTTGCGTCGATGCGCATGGCGCGCCCCCCTGCACGCGGTCCGGTTGCACGGGTACGGCAATGCCGCCGACCTCGCGCAACCCCGGGGGATGCTCGTCGCGGCGCGAATCCGTGATCGACCGTCTCGCCGCCGACGCGGTCGTGGTACTGCACGCGGCGTTCGTCGCGTTCGCGTGCCTGGGCGGATTCCTTGCATGGCGGGCGCTGCGCTACGCACTCTTGCACCTGCCCGCCGCCGCATGGGCCGCGTACGTCGAGTTCAGCGGCCGGATCTGCCCGCTGACTCCGCTCGAGAACCACTTCCGGCAACGGGCGGGCGAAGCGGGATACGCGGGCGGGTTCGTCGAGCATCACCTGCTGCCGCTCCTCTACCCGGCGGGGCTGACCCTCGACATCCAGTTCGCGCTCGGCGCCGTCGTCGTCGCCCTCAACGCCGCGATCTACGCCGGCGCGATCGCGCGTCATCGGGCAAGCCGCGGGCGCGGATAGCCGGGCGGACGGCGCGCTCGACTTCCGGCGCGGCTGTGCTGTAATGGGCGGCGCGAGCGCCGTTTCCACCGCCCGTTCGCGCCAAGGGAGGTTCCGTGGCCGTGACGATTTGCCCGATCGCGATCGCCGTGGGCTGCCGCAGGTGCCCGGTGTTCAAGGTCTGTCCGCTGAAGAGCGTCATCGGCGACCAGGCTTCGCCTTCGCAGGCGCCTCCCGCGACCGACGCGCCGACCGTGCCACGCAGGCGGGCGTCCCCCAAGGGCAAACGCTCCGGCGCGAAACGCGCGGGATCGAGGCGGCGATAGCGTTTCCCGCGCGTCGCAGCGGAGCCGGCGTTTCGCGTTCGCGACGCGCTTCCCGGAGGCCGCACTTCGCTCGCGCGGACAGTCGCGGCGTACGGTCCGGGCCACCCCCGGGGAGCCGCCCCGCGGTGCGCGCTCTCCGGTCCCCCGTAGAATCGCCTGACCGGGGCCATCGCACCGCGCCCGTCCGGGCGACGGCGGGGACCGCGGAAGGGGGACGACGATGACGCAGGCCGCCATCACGGGCTGGGGCAAGTGCATGCCCCCGGCCGTGCTTCGCAACGAGGATCTCGCGACCTTCCTCGACACCGACGACGCGTGGATCACGCAGCGCACCGGCATCCGCGAGCGCCGCGTCACCCACGTGCTCGGCAGCGAACTCGCGCAGGTCGCCGCGTCGCGCGCGCTGGCCTGCGCGGGACTCGCCGCGAAGGATCTCGACCTCGTCGTCTACGGGAGCTGTTCGTCCGAGGAAGCGGTCCCCAACACCGCCTCGGCGCTGCAGCACCGGCTCGGCGCATGGAGCGCCGCCGCGATGGACTTGAACACCGCGTGCACGAGCTTCCTCTACGGCCTGTCGTCGGCGTCGGCGATGATCCGCGCGGGCACGGTGCGAAACGCGCTCGTCGTCGGCGTCGAAACGATTTCGCCGTTCATGGACTGGGACAACCGCAACGTCGCGGTGCTGTTCGGCGACGGCTGCGCGGCGGTGGTGCTGCAGGCGACCGAGCGCGACGAGGGGATCCTCGCCGACAAGCTCGGCTGCTACGCGGACGCCCGGGGCATCCTGCGCGTGCGCGGGCACGGCACCACCTACGGCAACCGCGGGGTCTCCTACGGCGACACGCTGTGGGACTTCGACGGCCAGGAGATCTTCAAGCGCGCGGTGCACGGCATGAGCGAGGCGTCCGCGCACGTGCTCGCCAAGGGGGGCGTGACGCCCGACGCGGTCGACCTCGTCGTGCCGCACCAGGCGAACCTGCGCATCATCGAATTCGTCGCGAAGCGCGCGGGCGTGCCGATGGAGCGCGTGTTCGTGACCGTGCACAAGTACGGCAATATGTCCGCGGCCACCGTGCCGGTCGCGCTGGTCGACGCGATCGAGGAGGGACGCGTGAAGCCCGGGGCGCTGATCCTGACGCCGGCGTTCGGCGCTGGCCTCACCTGGTGCTCGCACCTGATCCGCTTCGGCGAGCGGATCACGCCGCTCGCCACGAGCGACGCGGAGTTGCCACCGTGCGAGAAGACGGCGCTCGAGATGGTGAACGCGCTCCGCGCGCGCAAGGATTCGCGCGGCCGCTCGGCCGCCGGGCTCGCGGGGCCTGCGTTTCCGGAGTCGGTCGCGATCGCGGCGCCGGCGACAGCGTCGGGTTGAATTCGTCGGGGCTCAGGCCTGACGCTTCCCCCCGGCATCACTCGTGGGTCGGGCACCAGCCCGACGCCTTCAGCTCGTCACGAGCTTCCGGTGCGCCTGCACGCTCATCAGGATGCCGATCCCGATGAACAGCGACACCATCGCGGTGCCGCCGTAGCTCACGAACGGCAGCGGCACGCCCACCACCGGCAGGATGCCGGTCACCATCCCCATGTTCACGAACGCGTAGGTGAACAGCATCAGCGTCACCGTCCCGGCGATCAGGCGCGCGAACAGCGTCGACGCGTTCGATGCGATCATCATCGCGCGGGCGATGAGCGCGAGGTAGAGCACGACGAGCAGCACGTTGCCGATCAGCCCGAACTCCTCGCCGAACACCGCGAAAATGAAGTCGGTGTGCTTCTCGGGCAGGAAGTCGAGGTGCGCCTGCGTGCCGTTCAGCCACCCCTTGCCGACGACCCCCCCGGATCCGATCGCGATCGACGCCTGCGTCGTGTGGTAGCCCGCGCCGAGCGGGTCGGTCGACGGGTCGAGGAAGGTGAGGATGCGCGCGCGCTGGTAGTCCTGCAGGTGGGTCCACAGGTACGGGCCCGCAGCCGCGCCGAGCGCGGCGAGCCCGACGATCAGCTTCCACGACAGGCCCGCGAGGAACAGGACGTAGAAGCCCGACGCGGTGAGCAGGAGGCCGGTGCCGAGGTCGGGCTGGCGTTTCACGAGCCACGCCGGCACCGCGATCAGGAGCGCCGCCAGCACGAAGTCGAACCACGCGATGCGCCCCTCGCGCTTCTGGAAGTACCAGGCGAGCATCAGCGGCAGCGCGACCTTCATGAGCTCCGAGGGCTGGAAGCGCACGACGCCGAGGTCGAGCCAGCGCCGCGAACCGTTCACGATCACGCCGTACAGCGCGACCGCGACGAGCATGATCACGCCCGCCGCGTAGAGCGGCAACGCGGCGCGGGCGAGGTTCTGGGGCGGGATGTTCGCGATCACCCACATCGCGACGAGCGCGAGGCCCAGGCTCACCGCCTGGTTGGTCATGCGCGCGACGTTTTCGTCGGCCGCCGAGAACAGCGTCACGAACCCGACCGCGACGATGGCGAGCGCGAGCGCGAAGAGCGGCCGGTCGATGCGCCGGACCAGCACCTCCCACAGGCGCCCGGCGGCGTCGAAGAAGGCGAGCCGGTGTTCCATCAGTCGCTCAGGTCCTCGTCGTCGCCCTGCGGCCCCTCGATCGAAGGTGCCGGCTCCTTGCGCTTCGTGCCCAGCAGCCAGTAGTCGAGCACCTGGCGCGCGATCGGCGCGGCTGCCTGCGCGCCGAATCCGCCGTTCTCGACCAGCACGGCGAGCGCGATCGTCGGCTTGTCGGCCGGCGCGTAGGCGATGAACCACGCGTGGTCGCGCAGCCGCTCGTCCACCTTGTGCGCCTTGTACTCCTCGCCCTTGAGCGAGAACACCTGCGCGGTGCCGGTCTTGCCGCCGGAGGCGTACGGGGCGCCCTTGAACGCCGCGGCGCTCGTGCCTTCGCGGTTCACCTGCACGAGGGCGTTGCGGATCACCGCGAGGTGCTCCGGGCGCGCCGGGATCGCGACCGGCGCGAGGCGCTCGACCGGCCGGGACTCGCGCGTGCGCGAGTCCTCGATGCTCTGCACGAGGTGCGGTTCGAACGCGATGCCGTCGTTCGCGATCGCGGCGACCGCGTGCGCGAGCTGGATCGGCGTGAACGCGGTGTAACCCTGGCCGATGCCGGCCGAGATCGAGTCGCCGAGATACCACTTGCGGTGCTCTTCGCGGTACTGCGCCCCCGCGAAGCGCTGGCGTTTCCACGCGCGCGACGGCAGCACGCCGGGAAGTTCGCCCTCGATGTCGATGCCGGTGGGCTTGCCGAAGCCCAGCGCCGACATGAAGCGGAAGTTGTCGTCGATATCGGTGTCGTTCGCGAGCAGGTAGAAGTAGGTGTCGCAGGACACGACGATCGCCTTCGTCATGTCCACCGTTCCGTGGCCCCCCTTCTTGTCGTCGCGGAAGCGGTGCGTCGATCCGGCGAGTTGGAAGAACCCCGGATCCGCGAACGCCTGGGCCGCGGTGCGCTTCCCGGAGGCGAGCGCGGCGAGCGCGAGAAACGGCTTGATCGTCGAGCCGGGCGGATAGGCGCCGCGCAGCGGACGGTTGAGAAGCGGCTTGTCGGGCGACTCGTTCAGCTCCTGCCACGACGCGAGGTCGATCCCGTCGACGAACAGGTTCGGGTCGTAGCCCGGTCGGCTGACGAACGCGAGTACGTCGCCGGTCGACGGCTCGATCGCGACCAGCGCGCCGCGCCGGGTGCCGAACGCCGCCTCGGCGGCGGCCTGCAGCCCGATGTCGATCGACAGGCGCAGGTTGTTGCCGGACACCGGCGGCACGCGCGAGAGCGTGCGCACCGCTCGGCCCGCCGCGTCGACCTCGACCTCCTCGACGCCGGTGGTGCCGTGCAGTTCGCGCTCGTAGGCGAGCTCGACGCCGACCTTGCCGATCGTGTCGGTGCCCTTGTAGTCGGCGCTCTCGTCCCAGGACGCGATGCGGGCGAGGTCGCGGTCGTTGATGCGTCCGATGTAGCCGATCGCGTGCGAGGCCACTTCGCCGAACGGGTAGTTGCGGAACAGCCGCGCCTTGATCTCGACGCCGGGAAAGCGGTAGCGGTTGGCGGCGAATCGCGCCACCTCCTCGTCGGAGAGCTTGGTGCGGATCGGCAGGCTCTCGAAGTTCTTCGACTCTTCCAGCAGCTTGCGGAAGCGCTTGCGGTCGCGCGGCGCGATGTCGACGATCTCCGCGAGCCGGTCGATCGTGGCGTCGAGATCGCGCACGCGCGAGGGCTGGATCTCCAGCGTATACGCGGAGTAGCTCTGCGCGAGCACGACGCCGTTGCGGTCGGTGATCACGCCGCGGTTGGGCGCGATCGGCACGATCGCGATACGGTTGGTCTCGGCGAGCGTGCGGAAGTGGTCGTGCTGCGCGACCTGCAGGTAGACGAAGCGCCCCACCAGCACGCCGAACGCGACCAGCACGGCGCCGGCCGCGACCGCGAGGCGTCCGCGGAAGCGGGCGACCTCGTTCTCGGGATTCCGGAGATCGCGCGGGCCGAAGTCGACTCGCCGCGAACTGCGGCGTCCGGAGAAGAGGCGACGGCGGATCATCGCGCGCGCCTCACAGCGTCGACGACGAGGCCCGCGGCCGCTGCGGCCACTGCAGCACGACCGACAGCGGCGGCCACAGGAGCGCCCCCACGATCGGCGGCACCGCGTAGGTCCAGCGCGGCAGCGGCGCTCCGCCGATGAGTCGCACGGCCAGCACGATCGCCGCGCAGGCGACGAGCAGCGCCGCGACCTGCGCGGCCTGCTGCCACAGCGGGAAACGCAGCACGCGGCGCCGGAAGAACTCGGCGCCGTAGGCCAGCACCGCGTAGGCGAGCGCGTGCTGGCCGAACAGCGTGGCGTCGACCACGTCCATCACCAGTCCGAGCGTCCACGCGACACCCACGCCCACGAAGCGCGGCGCCTGGATGCACCAGTAGAGGAGCACGAGCGCCACGAAATCGGGTTTGAGCGCGAGCGCCACGCCCGAAGCGGGCAGCGTGTTGACGAGGAACGCCAGCGCGAGCGTCAGCACGACGAACCACGGCTTCGCCGGCTTGAGGATTTCCTCGGGCCGCGCGGGCGTGAACGAAGGAACGCGCGCTGCGATCCTCATCGGCCCCGCCGCGCCTTCGCGCGGCCTCCCTTCTGCGACGCGCCGGCGTCGGCGGGCTCCTCCGGCCGCGGCGGCGTCGCCGCCGGCGGCGCGAGCACGAGCAGCGTCTCGCTGCGGTCGACGCCGCCGAGCGGCGCGGCGGTGATGCGCGCGAACATCTGGCCGGTGTCGCGCTCGATCTCCATCACCTGCGCGACGGCGAGCCCCGGCGGATAGGTGCCGTCGAGGCCCGACGTCACCAGGCGGTCGCCGGCGCGGATGTCGGCCGACGGAGGCATGAAGCGCAGCTCGGGGGAACGCCCGGTGCCCGCGCCGTAGAGGACGCTGCGCACGCCGCTGCGCTCCACCTTCACCGGCACCGCCTGGTCCTTGTCGGTGACGAGCGTCACCTCGGCCATCGTCGGGTGCACGCGCGTGACCTGCCCGACGACGCCGTGCTCGTCGACCACGGCGCTGCCGGGAACGAGCCCTGCTTCGGCGCCCGGACTCACGAAGAGCTTCTGGGTGAACGGGTCGCGGCCCGCGTAGAGCACGTGCACGATCACCGCGCCCGGCGCACTCTGCGCGCGCAGCGCGGACAGCGCCTTCAGCCTGGCGTTCTCGTCGCGCGCGGCGGCGTAGCCCTGCGCCGCGGGCGCCTGCGCGATCAGCTCGGTCCGCAGCCGCGCGTTCTCCGCCTCGAGGTCGCGCTTGCTCGCGAAGTACGCGGCGAGTCCCCCGATCGCCTCACCCGGCATCTGCACCAGTCGCTGCAGCGGGAACAGCACGCTGCCGGCGGCGTGGCGCACGTCCTCGAGCGTCCTGTAGCGCGCGTCGACGAACATCAGCACGATCGACGCAAGCCCGAAGAACGCGACCCGCGCGAGCGGCGAGGGCCCGCGGTGGAAGAACGGCAGCGGCTCGGCGTGGATCGGGCGCATCGGTCAGGAGCAATGGGGTCAGACTCGATTGACGGGGCGTTCAGCGGTGCTCCGTGCGTATGTCGGCTCCCCCGTCAATCGAGTCTGACCCCACTGCTCCCTCAATCGAGTCTGACCCCATTGCTCCCTGCCAGCCGAGTCCGACCCCCGATTTCTTCCCTGCTTTCACCCCCCTCAGTCCGACGTGAAGATGGTCTGCAGCTTGTCCATGTTCTCGAGCGCCCTCCCGCAGCCGCGCACGACGCAGGTGAGCGGATCCTCTGCGACGATCACCGGCAGGCCGGTCTCCTCCATCAGCAGGCGGTCGAGGTCGCGCAGGAGCGCGCCGCCTCCGGTCAGCGCCATGCCGCGCTCGGCGATGTCGGCGCCGAGTTCGGGCGGCGTGCGCTCGAGTGCGCTCTTCACCGCCGACACGATGCTGTTGAGCGGGTCGGTGAGCGCCTCGAGGATCTCGTTGGACGACACGGTGAAGCTCCGGGGAATGCCCTCGGCGAGGTTGCGGCCCTTCACTTCCATCTCGCGCACCTCGGAACCGGGGAACGCGCTGCCGATGGTCTTCTTGATCTGCTCGGCAGTGGTCTCGCCGATCAGCATCCCGTAGTTGCGCCGGATGTAGTTGACGATCGACTCGTCGAACTTGTCGCCGCCCACGCGCACGCTGCCCGAGTACACCATGCCGCCCAGCGAGATCACGCCGACCTCGGTGGTGCCGCCGCCGATGTCGACGACCATCGAGCCGGTCGCGTCCGAGATCGGAAGGTCGGCGCCGATCGCCGCGGCCATCGGCTCCTCGATCAGGTACACCTTCGACGCGCCGGCGCCGAGCGCGGACTCGCGGATCGCGCGGCGCTCGACCTGGGTCGAGCCGCAGGGCACGCAGATGATGATGCGCGGCGATGGCGAGAACAGCCGCGAGTCGAGCACCTTCTTGATGAACTGCTTCAGCATCTGCTCGGTGACGGTGAAGTCGGCGATGACGCCGTCCTTCATCGGCCGGATCGCCGTGATGTTGCCCGGCGTGCGGCCGAGCATCTGCTTCGCCGCGAGGCCGACCTCCTGGATCACCTTCTTGCCGCTGGGGCCGCCTTCCTGGCGGATCGCGACCACCGAGGGCTCGTCGAGCACGATGCCGCGCCCGCGCACGTAGATCAGCGTGTTCGCGGTGCCGAGGTCGATCGCGAGGTCGGTGGAGAAGTAACCTTTGAAGAATTCGAACATTGACCGAGGCGTCTTTCGCGCGGCGGACGGTCGCGGGAGAACCCCGGGGATCCGGGGGGAGGCGAGCGCCCTGACTGGTCGGCTATGATACGCTAGGCATCTGGGCTACCGTACTGAAAATGTGCGGTTTTCCGGCATTTTCCGCGGCGCCGCATCCGACGCGCCGGCCGGAACCGGCAGCCCCTTCCCGCCCGCCCCGATGAAGCTCTCGCTCGACCAAGTCCGCCGCATCGCCAACCTCGCCCGCATCGACATCGACGACGCGGCCGCCCGCGAAGTCCACGCGAAGCTCGAAGCGATCTTCGCGATGATCGACGAGCTCCAGGCGGTCGACACCGAAGGCGTCGAGCCGATGTCGCACGCGCAGGACGTCGTGGTGGCGCTGCGCGAGGACCGGGTCACCGAGTCCGACCAGCGCGAGCGCTTCCAGGCCGTCGCCCCGGCTGTCGAGGACGGGCTCTACCTGGTCCCCCGGGTGGTGGAATGAGCGGGAAGGACACGGTCGCGGGACTTGCCGCCCGGCTCGCCGCGCGCGAACTCTCCGCGGTCGAACTCGTGCGCGACACGCTCGCCCGCATCGAACGGCTGCAGCCCGTGCTCAACGCCTTCGTGACCGTCGATGCCGAAGGCGCTCTCGCGCAGGCGCGCGCCGCCGACGCCGCGCGCGCGCGCGGGGAGGTCGCGCCGCTCGCCGGCATCCCGATCGCGCACAAGGACGTGCTGATGACCGCGGGCCTCGGAACCACCTGCAGCTCGCGGATGCTCGACGGCTTCGTCGCGCCCTACGACGCGCACGTCGTGGAGGGCCTGAAGCGCGCCGGCACCGTGCTGGTCGGCAAGACCAACATGGACGAGTTCGCGATGGGCTCGTCGAACGAGACCTCGTACTACGGGCCTGTGAAGAACCCGTGGAACACCGAGTACGTGCCGGGCGGAAGCTCGGGCGGATCCGCCGCCGCGGTCGCGGCGCGCCTCGTCCCGGGCGCCACGGGAACCGACACCGGCGGCTCGATCCGCCAGCCCGCCTCGCTCTCCGGCATCTGCGGATTGAAGCCGACCTACGGCATCTCGTCGCGCTACGGCCTCATCGCGTTCGCGTCGAGCCTCGACACGCCCGGCTCGTTCGCGCAGACCGCCGAGGACTGCGCGCTCCTCTTGAACGCGATGGCCGGCCACGACCCGCGCGACGCTACTTCGCTCGATCGCCCGCAGGAAGACTACACGCGCCTGCTTCGCGCGAAAGCGGGCGCGACCCCTCTGGAAGGACTCAGGATCGGACTGCCGGCCGAATACTTCGGCGCGGGGAACGACCCCGAGGTCGCCGCGGCGATTGAGGCGGCGCTCGCCGAATTCCGCAAGCTCGGCGCCCGCACCGTCCCTGTCGCGCTGCCCGCGGTCAAGCTCTCGGTGCCGGTCTACTACGTGATTGCGCCGGCGGAGGCCTCGTCGAACCTGTCGCGCTTCGACGGCGTGCGCTACGGCCACCGCGCCGCGCGCTACGACGACCTCACCGACATGTACCGCAAGTCGCGCGCCGAAGGCTTCGGCGCGGAGGTGAAGCGCCGCATCCTCGTGGGCACCTACGTGCTCTCGCACGGCTACTACGACGCCTACTACCTGAAGGCGCAGAAGGTGCGCCGCCTGATCGCGAACGACTTCGCGCGCGCGTGGCGCGAGTGCGACGTGATCATGGGCCCGACCGCGCCCTCGCCCGCGTTCCGTTTCGGCGACAAGGCCGACGATCCGGTCCAGATGTACCTGAACGACATCTTCACGATCGCGGCGAACCTCACCGGCGCGCCGGCGATGTCGATTCCCTGCGGATTCACGAAATCCGGCCTGCCGATCGGCCTGCAGGTCCAGGGCGACTATTTCGCCGAGGCCCGCATCCTCGAGGTCGCGCACCGCTTCCAGCAGGCGACCGACTGGCACGCGCGGGTGCCGGCGATGGCGAACTCCTGAACGTATGGACAGCGCGCGCTTCTCCCTGTGGGTCGGGCTTCAGCCCGACGGTCTGCGGCATACGAACGGCGTCGGCCTGAAGGCCGACCCATCGGGCGCGAGGCGCCCATGAGCTGGGAAGTCGTCGTCGGGCTGGAGACGCACGCGCAGCTCTCGACCGCGTCGAAGATCTTCTCGGGCGCCTCGACCGCGTTCGGCGCCGCACCCAACACGCAGGCTTCCGCCGTCGACCTCGCGCTGCCCGGCGTGCTGCCGGTGCCCAACCGCGGCGCGGTCGAGCGCGCGATCCGGTTCGGCCTCGCGGTCGGCGGCACGATCAACACGAGGAGCGTGTTCGCGCGCAAGAACTACTTCTATCCGGACCTGCCGAAGGGCTACCAGATCTCGCAGTACGAGATCCCGGTCGTGCAGGGCGGCGGCGTCGACATCGTGTCGCCGACGCGCGGCCCGATCCGCGTGCGGCTCACACGCGCGCACCTCGAGGAGGACGCGGGCAAGAGCCTGCACGAGGACTTCCACGGCATGACCGGCATCGACTTGAACCGCGCCGGCACGCCGCTCCTCGAGATCGTGAGCGAGCCCGAGCTGCGCTCGTCGGACGAGGCGGTCGCCTACGCGAAGGCGCTGCACGCGCTCGTGCGCTGGATCGGCATCTGCGACGGCAACATGCAGGAGGGAAGCTTCCGCTGCGACGCGAACGTGTCGGTGCGCCGGGCGGGCGAGCCGCTCGGCACGCGCTGCGAGATCAAGAACCTCAACAGCTTCCGCTTCATGCAGCAGGCGATCGACTTCGAGGTGCGCCGCCAGGTCGCGCTGATCGAGGACGGCGGCGCGGTCGTGCAGGAGACGCGCCTCTACGATCCCGACCGCAACGAGACGCGCTCGATGCGGAGCAAGGAGGACGCGCAGGACTATCGCTACTTCCCGGATCCCGACCTGCCGCCGCTTGCGATCGACGCGGCGTGGATCGAGCGCGTCCGCGAGGCGATGCCGGAACTGCCGGAACTTCGCCGGCTGCGCTTCACCGCGAGCTCGCGCGAGCACCTGATCGAACTCGTGAAAGGCGGATCCGGCCTCGATCTCTCGGGCGTCGACGACCAGCTGTTCGAGGAAGGCACGCTCGCGCTGCAGGTCTCCGCGCAGCGCCCTCACTATGGCCTTCCGGTGGCGGACGCGACCGCGCTGGTCGCGAGCCGTGCGCTCGCCGACTACTACGAGGAGACGGTGGCCGCGGGCGCGGAGCCGCGTGCGGCCGCGAACTGGATGCTGGGCGAGGTCGCCGCGGCGTTGAACCGCTCGGAGCGCGAGATCGAATCGTCGCCGGTGTCGGCGGTCGCCCTCGCGGGCCTTCTGAAACGCATCGCCGACGGCACGATCTCGGGCAAGCTCGCGAAGGACGTGTTCGAGGCGATGTGGGCGGGCGAGGCCGCGGGCGAGCGCGCGGCCGACACGATCATCGACGCGAAGGGACTCCGGCAGATCTCCGACGAAGGCGCGATCGCGAAACTGGTCGACGAGGTGATCGCGGCGAATCCTTCCATCGTCGCGGAGTTCCGCGCGGGTCGCGAGAAGGCGTTCAACGCGCTCGTCGGCAAGGCGATGGCCGCCTCGAAGGGCAAGGCGAACCCCGCGCAGGTCAACGCAATCCTGAAGGCGAAGCTCGGCGCCTGACCAGCCCCGGTGTCAGACACGGTGTCAGACACGGTGTCAGACACGGTGTCAGACACCGTCGTTCGCCGTTGGCGCGAGTCAGCCCGCCGGCGGGGCGGCGCCGAGGTAACCTCCGCCGTAGAGCCCGACGAGGATGAATACCGAACCGACCACGAACGCCACGATCGGGAAGCCCCACATGCGCATCCCCGTGCCGATCTCCGCGGTGAGGTCGGGCTGATCGGGCAGGAAGCGCACCAGCACCTTCGAGCCCTCGGCCAGCTTCGACTGCGTTCCCAGCGACGAGGTGAACTTGTACTTCTTCCCGCCGTGGTGGAACTCGACGATCGGGCTGTAGAGCTTGGTCCATCGCGTCGAGCCGCCACTCGACGACGACGAAGTCGATTCGGAATGCCCGACCACCGTGCCCTCTGCTTTCGCGCCGAAGTAGATCGTGCGCACGCGCATCACCGCTATCAGCGCGCCCATGATCAGGGCGAGCGCCCCGAGCACCAGCACCAGCATGAACGGCCAATCCATACCGACCTCCCCGGGACTGACGACGACGGCCGGGGCTGATCATGCGCGCCTGACGCCTCCGCCGCAAGAATCCCCCGCCAGCCGTCGGCTGGAGCTTGGCGATCCGGCGAAGATCCCGGCATGAGGCCAGGCGAACGGTGTCAGACACGGTGTCTGACACCGTGTCTGACACCGGGGGTCAATTGAAGATCAGCGAACCGGCGAACAAGCCCAGCATCGCGAACACGATCGCGACCTTGAGCGCGGTGCCGACGAGGAGCCCGAGCCAGGTTGCGACGCCGGCCTTGCCCGCCACGAGGACGTCGCGTTTCGCGAGGTACTCGCCGATCGCCGCGCCGGCGAGCGGGAGGAACAGGAGCCCGACGAAACCGGTGAACACCCCGGCCACGGTGCCGATCGCCGCGCCCGCGATCGCCCACGGACTCGCGCCGACGCGCTTCGCGCCCGCGGCCCCGGCGGCGAGGTCGACGATCCACGAGAGCGCGGCGAGGATGCCCGCGGCGGCCACCACCCACCACGAAATGCGCGCGAAGTCGTCGATCCAGGCGGCGAGCGCGATGCCCGCGAACACCAGTGTCGGGCCGGGCAGCGCCGGCAGGATAGTCCCGGCCACGCCGATCGCCATCATCGCCACGGCCAGCACCCACAGGAATACCGTCATCGGACCTCGCGCACCGTCGTTGCGGGTCCATCGGTCGATGGCTGCCGCCGGTCGCCGATCTTCCCACACGAGGCCACCGCCGGGTCGGCGACCGGTCGGGCCGCCGGCAAGGCGACCCGACCGCGACATCAGCGTCTGCGGCGCTGCGCTGCGCCGAACACCGCGAGCATCAACGCGAGGAGCGCAAGGAGCGGCGCGCCGAGTGCCGGCACCGGCACGACCTGCGACCGCCCGATCGCCGCGACCACCGCGGGTCCGCCCGGGTCGACGATGACGCGGTTGGCGACGCCGTCCGCGTCGCCGATGCCGCCGTCGGTGAGCGTGAGCGTGATTTCATTCCCACTCAGGACCGCGCCCGGCATCGGGAAGTAGCCGCCGTTCTGGTACTTGTAGTACTGCATCGCGGCGACGCTTCCCGGGAACGTCAGCTTCACCTGAACCGTGGCGCCCGGTGCGAGACCCTCGATCCTGAAGCCGACCAGCCCGAACGGGAACGAGGTCACGTTCGAAGGCAGCGGCAGCGGCGGCGCCGTCTCGCTCCACTGCGACAGCGTCACCGGCGGTGCGGTGCCCAGCAGTTCGATCTCGGTGCCGCCCGGGAGCGTCGCGCTGGTCTGCACGTTGGTGAGCCGGAAGGCGACCGCCGCCGTGCCTCCGCCAACCGTCGCGGTGACCTGGTGCGGTCCCGCGAACCCGTTGGCGGTGGCGTTCACCTCGGTCTCGCCCGACGCGTTGGTGGGCCCGCCGCCGGCGAGCACCGCGCTCGCGCCCGACAGCGGGTGCGGCACCAGCGCGAACACGACCGCCTGTCCGGCGACCGGCGCGCCAAGCGCGGTGGTCACCTTCACCCTGAGCGGCAGAGCGAACCCGGCGCCCGGCGCGGTGCTCTGGAGATCGCCCTGCACCATCGCGATCATGAGGTCGGTCGGACTCAGCGCATCGACCGCGAACGAGCCGCTGTGCGGTGCGTAGTTGGCGTCGCCGCTGTAGTTGTAGTCGAAGTAGTGCACGCCCGACATGAGCGTCGCCCCGCGCTGCGCGTTGCCGCCCGCGCCGAGCGCCGCGCTGCCGAACGACGTGGCGCCTTCGAAGAACTCCACGCTGCCGGTCGGATCGACCCCGCTGCCGACCTTGGTGATCGTCGCGCGCAGCGTCGTCGGGATTCCCGCCACCACCGGGAGCGGCAGCGCACCGCCGATCGAGGTGACCGCGCCCTTCGCCACCGTGAGTGCGAGCGGCCCGATGCTCGCATCGTGGTTCGCGCTGCCCGCATAGCGCGCCTCGAGCGACGCCGGTCCCGGCGGCGGCACCCAGAGCGGCGTCGTCGCCGCGCCGGCGAGGTCCACCGCGACGGTCTGTATCGTGGCGCCGGCGCCGAAGTCGAAGAACTCGACGTTCCCCTGCGGCACGCCTGCGCCGG